>Ga0307409_100000225_pt1 | contig 22648 bp, 22 predicted proteins | sample 322Ometagenome_2_FD_203888 | JGI IMG/M metagenome (GOLD analysis project Ga0307409, IMG submission 203888) | Maize rhizosphere microbial communities from greenhouse at UC Davis, California, United States - 322HYB-O-2 | ecosystem: Host-associated > Plants > Roots > Rhizosphere > Soil | place... | reverse complement strand
TCATTTTGGGGGCCGGGCTACCTGGACTATGTGGCGGCCGAGCTGAACAACCGACCCCGCAAACGCCTCCGCTGGAAAACCCCCGCCGAAGCCCTTGATCAACTACTGTCAAACCCAACAAATCCACCAAGTGTTGCCATGACCGCATGAATCCGCCAGGCGAATCGATGTCGTTGATGACCACTTGCTTCAAGGAGACACCACTTCACACCGCAGGCCCGGTGCTCTGTTGATCGTTCGATCGAGTGTGCAGAGTGGGTGCTTGGTGAGTTCAGCAAGAACGATGCGAAGGGAGAGTCAGTCCTTGGCCGGGGCGTAGCTCAGGTTCAGCACGCCGGTCTTGAAGGTTTGCGCGCTCAGCAGCTCCAGCCGGATAGTCGGCTCGTCCGGCGGGAAGAGCCGTGCCATGCCGCCACCTACCGCAATCGGGTGTATGAGCAGGTTGAGCTCGTCAACGAGACCCTGACGCAGCAGCGAGCGGACCGTCGTGGGGCTGCCGGACATCGCAATGTCGCCGCCGTCCTGGGCCTTGAGGTCTGTGATCTTCTGGGCTACGTCGCCGCTGATGATCTCCGAGTTCTGCCATTCCGCCGACTGCAGGCTGTTGGAGACCACGTACTTCTTGATCGAGTTCATGACGTCGCCGAACGGCTCGTCGGCATGCGCCGGCCAGTACGCGGCCCAGTCCTCGTAGAGCACACGGCCCATGAGCAACGCGTCTGCGGTGGCGAAGCCGGCGCTGACCGCCTCTCCCATCTCGTCATTGAAATATTGGAAGTGCCACTTGTCGGGCGACTCGACGACGCCGTCGAGGGACATGAAGAAGTTCGACTTGATCTTGCGCACTAGGCCTCCTTGGGTTGGGTTGTCTGGGATCGCGTGTGCCCTATCTATCCGCCTCCCGGCTGGCGGGTGCTGGCGTTCTGCATGGTCGCGAGGAGGGCGTCCATCTGGCCGACTGACTGGGGAAATACCTCGAACGCGCCCCAACGCTCCAGCAGCTCCATATGCTCCGTGGACTCGAAGACGAAGCGCAGGTCCATTCGGGTACCGCCGCCGTACTCGCTGAGTTGCATCTGCACCGCGGTAGTCGGCATCTCGGTGTTTGGAGTCCCGTCCTGGTTGGCGAATCCGTCGGTGAACTCTAGCGATCTTGGCGGGTCGACCGACGTTACGCGCCACCAGCCGCGCGACTTTTCGCCTTCTGGGCCAGTCATGACGTACGTGACCTCGCCGCCGAGAGCCAGGTCGTGCTTCTCCACCTTGGCCGGGTGGGTCGGCGGCCCCCACCAACGCTCCAGCTGCCGCGGATCGGCCCACAACCGCCACACTCGCTCGATCGAGGCATCGAACTCGGCGACAAGTATCAGGCTCAGGCTGTCGAAGTCCTTTTGGGCGCTGATGATGCTCATCGACCGCGCTCGATCGTCAGCTTCGTTTCAGGCTCGGAAGCCTGGGCGAGCACCTCGGCCATCCTGTCGACACGTCCGCGCCAAGCTGCCTCAAGCTCGTCGAGAATGCGTCGCGCACGCGCCACGGCATCCGGATCCGAGCGGACGAGCTGCTCCCGTCCGCGACGCTGCTTGGTGACCAGGCCGGCCCGCTCCAGCACAGCGATGTGTTTCTGGACTGCAGCGAAGCTCATGGGGTAGCTGTCGGCGAGTCGCGACACGGACGCCTCGCCCTGCACACAACGGTGCAGGATATCGCGACGCGTGGCGTCGGAGAGTGCTTGGAACAGCCGGTCCACGTCCTCGTCGCTCAGCGCACCTACAACCATTTGGTTGTACGTTAGCACGACCTAACCGGCTTGTCAGATTCTCAGCCTGCTATAGCCGCTCAGAGTCTGACAAGTCGCTGGTCGATAAGGAATAGCGTGGCCTCAGGCAAGGTTGAGTCTATTACGCTCAACTTTGTCGTTGCGAAGCGTTGACCGGCGACGCATAGTTGAGTGAGTCGTACTCAAGTTTTCATTCCAGAGGGGACATGGATACCAGCAAACTCACCACCAAGAGTCGCGACGCGGTCTCAGCTGCATTACGAACCGCGCTAACGGCGGGTAATCCGTACGCCGAGCCGTCGCACCTGCTGCATGCGCTGCTTGAGGTTCCGGGCAACACGGTCGGGCCGCTGCTCAGTGCGGTAGGCGCCGATCCTGCGGTCGTAGCAGCGGCCGCTCAAGGTGCGATTGCCAAGCTGCCGTCCGCGAAGGGGTCATCAGTCAGCCAGCCGAGCCTCTCCGGCTCCTTTGCCCGAGTACTGGCCGACGCGGAGGTTCGCGCCGAGCAGCTCGGCGACGCGTACGTTGCCACTGAACACCTTCTGATCTCCCTGTCGACCGTTGATTCAGACGCCAAGAAGGTCTTGTCGCAGCTGAACGTGAAGCCGAACGTGCTGACGCGCGCCTTCAACGAGGCTCGGGGGAGCAAGCGGGTGACCAGCCCGGAGGCCGAGGGAACCTCGTCTGCCCTTGACCAATACAGCGTCGATCTCACCGCCATGGCCCGAGACGGCAAGCTCGATCCGGTGATCGGGCGGGACGCCGAAATCCGGCGCGTGGTGCAGGTGCTCGCCCGGCGTACCAAGAACAATCCCGTGTTGATCGGTGACCCCGGCGTAGGGAAGACCGCCGTAGTCGAAGGCTTGGCGCAGCGGCTGGTGGCAGGCGATGTGCCTGATTCGCTCAAGAGCCGTCGTCTGGTGGCACTCGACCTGCCGGCCATGGTGGCGGGTGCCAAGTTCCGCGGCGAATTCGAGGAGCGGCTGAAGGCGGTTCTGACCGAAATTAAGGACGCCGCCGGTCAAATCATCACCTTCATCGATGAGCTGCACACCGTTGTCGGCGCTGGCGCCACAGGTGACTCCTCCATGGATGCCGGCAACATGCTTAAGCCGATGCTGGCCCGCGGCGACCTCCGCATGATCGGCGCGACGACGTTGGATGAGTATCGCGAGCGGATCGAGAAGGATCCCGCTTTTGAGCGCCGCTTCCAGCAGGTGTTCGTGGATGAGCCGAGCGTTGAGGACACGATCGCGATCTTGCGTGGACTGCGGGAGCGGTACGAGGCGCACCACAAGGTGGCGATCACCGACTCGGCACTGGTCGCGGCGGCCGCGCTGTCGAATCGCTACATCACCTCCCGGCGCCTGCCGGACAAGGCGATCGACTTGGTTGACGAGGCCGCTTCGCGCTTGCGCATGGAGATCGACTCCTCGCCGGTGGAGATCGACGCGCTGCGTCGCACTGTCGAGCGGATGAAGATGCAGAAGTTCGCCTTGGAGAAGGAATCAGATCCGGGCAGCGTTGAGCGGCTACATCGGTTGACCGAGGAGCTAGCCAATACCGAGGAGGAGCTGCGTTCTCTCGAGGCCCGCTGGGAGGCCGAGAAGCAAGGCCTGAACCGCGTGGGCGAGCTGAAGAAGCAGATCGATGAACTGCGCGTCGCGTCCGAGCGAGCGCTCCGTGAAGGTGATCTTGTCAAGGCCAGCGAGATCAACTATGGCGAGATTCCGGCCCTGGAGAAGGAGATGGAAGAAGCCGCCAAGGCCGAGACTCAGCTGCCGTCGATGGTCTCTGAGGAGGTCGGTCCGAACGACGTGGCCGAGGTCGTCTCCAACTGGACGGGCATCCCGGTTGGCCGGTTGCTGCAAGGTGAGACTGAAAAGCTGTTGGCGATGGAGTCCCTGATCGCCGAGCGGCTGGTTGGTCAGCTGAATGCCGTCCGCAAGGTGTCGGATGCCGTACGCCGTTCGCGTGCGGGCATCTCCGATCCGAACCGGCCCACCGGGTCCTTCCTATTCCTGGGCCCGACCGGTGTCGGCAAGACCGAGCTGGCCAAGTCGCTTGCGGAGTTCCTCTTCGACGATGAGCGGGCCATGATCAGGATCGACATGAGCGAGTACTCCGAGAAGCACTCGGTTGCACGGCTGGTCGGCGCTCCTCCGGGCTACATCGGCTATGAGGAAGGCGGTCAGCTCACCGAGGCCGTTCGGCGTCGCCCGTACTCGGTGGTACTGCTGGATGAGGTTGAGAAGGCGCACAGCGAAGTCTTCGATATCTTGCTGCAGGTCCTCGACGACGGCCGGCTGACCGACGGTCAGGGGCGTACGGTCGACTTCCGCAACACAATTCTGATCTTGACCTCCAACCTGGGCTCGCAGTTCCTGGCTGATCAAACCTTGGACGCCGAGACCAAGCGGAAAGCCGTGGACGGCGTGGTGCGCGGGGCGTTCAAGCCCGAATTCTTGAACCGGCTCGACGAGATCGTGCTCTTCGACGCGCTCGGCACCGAGGAACTCGCCAAGATCGTGGATATCAACTTGGCCCGCCTCAACAAGCGGCTCGCCGATCGTCGGATCACCATCGAGGCGACGCCGGCGGCAAAGGAGTGGCTGGCACTCACCGGCTTCGATCCGGTGTACGGTGCCCGACCGCTACGCCGCCTGATCCAGACCACGATCGAAGATCAGCTGGCGCAGCAGGTGCTGGCCGGCCAGGTTCGCGAAGGCGACGTCGTCACCTTCGACGCCGACGAGAGCAGTGACGGCTTGATGATCTTGGAGTCGCTGCCGGCCATCGCCTAACGGATTCCTCTCTTACGCCGACTTGTCAGAATCTCAGCACCAATATGGTGCTGAGATTCTGACAAGTCGGTGTTGTGTCACCACCAACCCTGTTTGTGCGCCCAGCGCAGCAAGATCGCGGAGATTATGATCATGACAGCCAGCAGGATGGTTACCCAGCCCCAATGCGTGGAGTCGTTGACGATGACGTTCATACCCATGATGGACGAGAGCGACGTAATCGGCAGCGTGATCGCTGCAATCACGGCGAGCCGCTCGGCGGCTATCGTCATCTTGGTGTCGGTACGGGCGCGGTAGAACTCGGTGACACCCATCAAAAACACCAGTTGCGCATCGCTGATATGCGCGACCGTCTCGTACTGATCAAGGACGTCCTTCATCAGTTCGACACCCTCAGGCGGAGCGAAGGTGGTCAGCTTGATAGCCCGCCGATAGATCTCGCTGCCTTGAGTAGCCATGGTCTTGATGGTGAGCAGCTCATGGCGCGCCGCGAAGAGTTGGCCGAGGAACTTCTGCGGATCCTCATCCACGTTGGCCATAACCTCCTGCTCCATCAACCCAACCTCGCGCGCGATTTCGGCGACCATTTCAGCCTCCCGGCGAGCGATCGCGGAGACAATCGCGTACGTCAAACCGAACGGTGAGGTGGGTTGCAGCCGCCCACTATCCATCCGCGCCGCCACTGAATTGGTCTCGCGTAGCGCCGACTCAAGAGGCACCTTTGGATTCAACGGTCCATGAACGGTGACCAGGTAGTTCTCGCCAACGAATTGATCAAGTTCGAGATAGTGCACGTGACCGCCGGAGCCGATCTCAGGGGCGTGCACGACGATGAACACGTGGTGCGGATAGACATGAACTCGCGGAATGTGGTTACGGTTTCGACTTTCAGCGATCGCCATCGGATGGAATGCGAACTCCCGGGCCAGCAGCGCCTCCGCCTCATCGCTCCATTCCGGAATATCGAGCCAGAGGAATCCGTCGTTGCGCTTCTTCAGCACCGGCAGCTCTGCTACGTCCTGGTTGCTCACGCCTTGGGAATCGATCCAGCGCAGCTTCATTGCCAGTCTCCCTTCCATGTTGTTTCTACACCTCTACCGGCAAAAAGGACGCACCCGAAGTGGCGGCTGACCGAGCCTGGACCGGATGTCACGGAGCAGCGGTGAGATCCACGAGTCTGGTGCTGCGACCCGGGAAGGATGGCGCGCTGCTGGTCCCCGACCTGGCATATCCGCGCGCCTTCACCCTCCGCGTAGGGCGGATCGATCAGTCCTACGTCGATCTTGATGACCCACTGCGGCTGGAATTTGACTACATGCAACGGCTGGTCGACGTCCTCGACAGCATTGCCGAGCCAAGGCAGCGGCTACGCGTACTGCACATTGGCGGCGCCGCGCTGACCCTGCCGCGATACGTGGTCGCGACCCGTCCTACGTCGGCCCAAATAGTGTTCGAGCCTGACATTGAGCTGACTGCATTCATCCGTCGGCATCTGCCCCTGCCCCCGCGCAGCGGGATCAAGGTACGTGGCATCGACGGCCGATCCGGGACCGCGAAGCTCGGCAACGGTTTCGCGGATATGATGATCATGGACGCCTTCGTCGGTGCTCGAGTACCGGCAGAGCTCACCACCGCAGAGTTCTTGGCCGATACCCGGCGTGTCCTCAATGATCATGGAGTGATCATGATCAACGTGACGGATCGGGGACCGCTGGCATACGCGCGCCGGGTCTTGGCTGGCGTACGACTGGCGTTTCCACACCTCCTGCTGTGTGCTGAGTCATCAACGCTGAAAGGCCGGCGGTTCGGCAACGTGATCATTGTCGGCGCTGCAACACCGCTCCCGTACGCCGCCATCGCCGAACGCGCTGGAAGGTCGCCTTTTCCGTACCGCGTCCTGCGCGGCGCCCGCTTGAACCAGCTACTCGGTGACTCAGTGCCTTTCAGCGACAAGGACGCCGAGCAATCTCCCGAGCCGGGCAGCGACATGTTTCACGCGCGCTGACCAGTAATTACCGGCGCAAGGCCGCTAGCCTGCGAATCGCCTCATCGAGCACCTGTTGCTCCTTGCAGAAGGCCCACCGCACGTACGGTCGGCCCGCCTCGATGCGGTCGTAGAACACCTGATGCGGGATGGCCACGACTCCACAGCGGCTCGGGAGATCGCGACAGAACTCAACGCCGTCGTGGTAGCCCAGCGGCTGCACGTCGGTGGTCATGAAGTACGTGCCGCGTGGCACAACTGGATCGAGCCCTATCGACCGCAACCCGGCGGCAAACTGATCACGCCGGTCTTGCAGATCAAGCCGCGCCTTCTCCACCCACTCATCGCCCTCATTGAGCGCCCGGGTGATCGCCGGCTGGAATGGAGCGCCGGAGACATAGCTTAGGAACTGCTTCACGGCCGTGATCTCGTTGATCAGGTTTGGCGTTGCAAGCGCCCAGCCGATCTTCCAGCCCGTCGCGGAAAACGTCTTGCCCCCTGAGGAGATCCGCACAGTACGCTCCCGCATCCCGGGGAAAGTCGCGAGTGGGACGTGCTCAGCGTCGTCGAACGTCAGATGCTCATAGACCTCATCGCAGATCACGAGCACGTCGTGCCGCACTGCTAGCTCGGCAATCAGGGCAAGATCGTCGCGCTCCAGTACCGCGCCAGTGGGGTTATGCGGCGAGTTGATCAACAGGGCCTTGGTCTTAGGCGTGAACGCCGCAACGAGCTCGGAATGATCAAGCTTGAAGTCCGGCCCGAATAGCCCTACCCCGACACGCTGTCCACTGGCGAGCTCGATCGTTGCCGCATACGAGTCATAGAAGGGTTCCAGGGCGATGACCTCATCTCCAGGATTGACGAATGCAATGATCGACGCAGCCAACGCCTCCGTTGCGCCGGTGGTAACCAGGACCTCCGTCTCGGGGTCATAGCTCAGGTTGTACGTCCGGCTGCTGTGAGCAGCGATGGCCTGCCGCAGCGGCAGAATCCCGCGGCCCGGCGGGTACTGGTTAATGCCGCTGGCGATTGCGGAGCGGGCCTCTTCCAGCATGAAGGCTGGCCCGTCGGTGTCCGGAAAGCCTTGACCGAGGTTGATCGACTGCGTTGCCACCGCCAGCGCGGACATCTCGGCAAAGATGGTCGTCGTCGCCGAGCGGATTCGATCGGCTTTCCAGGCAGAAGGCATATGCAGACCCTAGTTCCTCCAGAGTTAGGCTCGACTGGACGGCGTGTCGAGTTGAGCCGAGGAGGTTCTCGATGGTGAACGCGACCGAAACACAGTTGCTCGAGTCGGTACCGGATGGGCTCTTCATCGGAGGTGAATGGCGCTCGGCGAGCTCAGGTTCGACCTTGAAGGTGTACGACCCCGCGACCGGCGAGGCGATCAAGACGATTGCGGACGGGGGTATCGAGGACGGCGCCGCAGCCCTGGACGCCGCGGTCGAATCTGCCGCTGACTGGGCCAGGACGGCACCGCGCGAACGCGCCGAGATGCTCCGCCGAGCCTTCGATCTGATCCAAGAGCGCCAGGATCAGGTCGCGCTGCTGATGACGCTGGAGATGGGCAAGCCGCTGGCCGAATCCAAGGCTGAAGTCACATACGGCAACGAGTTTCTGCGCTGGTTCTCCGAGGAGGCGGTACGGGTTTTCGGCCGGTACGGCGTGAACCCGGAAGCCACCGGACGGATGATCGTGTCGCAGCATCCGGTCGGGCCGTGCTTCTTGATAACCCCGTGGAACTTCCCGTTGGCCATGGCGACGCGAAAGACGGGCCCGGCCCTCGCGGCAGGTTGCACCGTCGTGATCAAGCCTCCCGAGCTGACACCGCTCACAACCTTGTACTTCGTCAAGATCCTCGCCGAGGCGGGCCTGCCGCCCGGCGTGGTCAATGTGATCACGACATCGACATCAGGGAAGGTGTCTGCGCCGATCATCGCCGATCCTCGGCTACGGAAGTTGAGCTTCACCGGATCCACCGAGGTGGGTCGCAAGCTCTACGAGCAGGCGGCCGGAAATATTCTCCGCATCTCCATGGAGCTTGGCGGCAACGCTCCGTTCTTGATCTTCGACGATGCTGATCTTGGTGCGGCCGTTGAGGGCGCGATGCTCGCGAAATTCCGGAATATCGGTCAGGCCTGCACAGCCGCGAATCGGTTCATTGTCCATGAAGCCATTGCCGATGAGTTTGCGGCCCGCGTCACCGAGCGCGTACAGGCGTTCAAGGTCGGCCGCGGCACCGAGGACGGCGTCCAGATTGGCCCGCTGATCAACGACGATGCGGTCCAGAAGGCCGACTCCCTGGTGCGTGACGCGACCGAGCGGGGGGCGAAGGTGCTCACCGGTGGCCGTTCCATCGATCGGCCGGGTACTTTTTACGAGCCCACCGTCGTCACCGGCGTACGCCCTGGCAGCGACATCCTTCGCGAAGAGATCTTCGGGCCGGTGTTAAGCATCGTGACGTTTGGCGATGAGCATGAGGCCGTTCGGATCGCCAACGACACTGAGTATGGCCTCGTGGGGTATGCCTTCACCAAGGATCTGGCACGCGGCCAGCGCCTCATCGAGTCGCTGGAGACCGGAATGTTGGGTCTCAACGTCGGCGTCGTGTCGAATGCGGCGGCCCCGTTTGGCGGAGTGAAGCAGTCAGGCATCGGCCGTGAAGGCGGCTTCGAGGGCATTCAGGAGTATCTGTTCACCAAGTACACACTGACGCCGAATCCGTTCGCCAGCTGATTTTTAACTCCGGAACGCGCCGCCACGCTCAGCGTCCTAGGGTGCGGGTGGTGAATACGACGACAATTGCCGAGGACACGGCCCAGCTGATCGAGCAGGTCAAGAAGCTGGCGATCGTTCGCGGCACAGTCACGCTCTCCTCAGGGCGTAAGGCGGACTATTACGTCGACATGCGACGGGTCACTCTCGACGGCGCCGTGGCGCCGATCATCGGCCGGGTGATGCGCGCTCTGGTTGCCGACTGGGAGTTCGAGGCCGTCGGCGGTCTCACTCTAGGGGCCGACCCGGTTGGCACAGCGATGATGCATGCCGCAGCGGCGGCCGGGGAGCGACTCGACGCGTTCGTGGTCCGCAAGGAAGGCAAAGCGCATGGCCTGCAGCAACGCATCGAAGGGCCGTCCGTTAAAGCCCGTCGGGTCCTTGCCGTCGAGGACACCAGCACTACGGGCGCTTCGGTCTTGACGGCGGTCGCAGCGCTGCGGGAGGCCGGCGCGGAGGTGGTCGGGGTGGCCGTCATCGTCGATCGCAACACCGGCGCCGAGGCTGCCGTCGAGTCGGCGGGACTGCCGTACCGCGCGGCGATTTCGGCACATGACCTGGGGTTGTAAAGATCGTGCGCGTTTGCCCCTTGAGACAAGGGTCAAACGCGCACGATCTTTGCTTGGAGGCCTAGCGCGGCCACGATCCAATCACCGGTTAGGGTGAATGTGGGCTGAGCCCGTCGAAAAACCCACGCTAAGGAGATCTGATGGGTACCGCCATCACCGTGATCATCATCATCTTGGTGATCGTCGTCATACTCGCGCTCATCGGCATGAGCTCCTACAACGGCTTCGTCAAATCCCGAAACCTGATTCAGGAGTCCTGGCGACAGATCGACGTCGAACTGAACCGCCGTTACGAGCTGATTCCGAACCTCGTCGAGACGGTTCGCGCGTACGCGGCGCACGAGCGCAACACCTTGGAAGACATCACCAGACTGCGCAGCCAGGCTCAGCAGCTGTCCCAGTCCGAGGGTGCTTTGCCCAGCCAACAGCGCGCGGATGTCGAGGCGGCGCTGTCCGGTGCAGTACGGAATCTGATCGTCAGCGTCGAGGCGTACCCAGACCTCAAGAGCAACCAGAACTTCCTCGAGCTGCAGCGGCAACTGGCCGAGACGGAAGACCGCATCGCCGCGGGCCGCCGGTTCTACAACGCCAACGTGCGGGTCTACAACACCAAGGTCGAGTCGGTGCCGACGAACATCATCGCCGGCATGTTCAACTTTGAGAAAGCCACCTACTTCCAGGTTGACGAACCGGCCGTACGCCAAGCGCCCGATGTGAGTTTCGGCGAAATTGCCTACCGCGGGGATCCGGAGCAGCAGCAGCGGCAGCTCCCGCCGCAGCAGTCGGCGCCCCCAGTCCAGTTCGATAGGCAAAGTGACGACGCACTTCCCAACCCGCAGGAATATCAGCAGCCGCCCCAGCAAGGCCAGTACCAGCCGCCGCAACAGGGCCAATACCAGCCGCCTCAGCAGGGCGGCTACGTTCCGCCCGAGACCGGTCAGCAGAACCCGAACCAGCGCTAGCCATCCGGGTGGTCTGACGTGCCCGCGGAAATGACCTACCAGCAGCTTGGACCTTCCGGCCTCACCGTCTCCACCATCGGAATCGGTTGCAACAACTTCGGGGCCCGGATGCCCGACCACGAAGTACCCAGCGTGGTGAACAGCGCAATCGATGCCGGCATCACTCTCTTCGACACCGCCGACGTCTACGGCAACGCGGGCGGCTCGGAGACCCTGCTCGGTAAAGCCCTCGGCTCCCGGCGTGGCGAGGTGATCATTGCGACGAAGTTTGGTTCCGACATGCGCGGGACCAACGGCCCGGACTGGGGCGCGCGCGGCTCCCGCCGGTACATCAGGATTGCGGTCGAGAGCAGCTTGCGCCGCCTGGGGACCGACTGGATTGATCTTTATCAGATGCACGAGCCGGATCCCAATACGCCGATCGAGGAGACGCTGGCGGCCCTCACCGAAATTGTGGCCGAGGGCAAGGTGCGCTACATCGGCTCCTCAAACTTCGCCGGCTGGCAGGTGGTCGATGCCGACTGGATTTCCCGGACCAGCGGCTATGAGGCATTCATCTCTGCACAAAACGAGTACTCCTGGCTGAACCGCTCGGCCGAACGCGAGCTGGTGCCGGCGCTCGAGCACACCGGTCAGAGCCTGCTCCCGTACTTTCCGCTCGCGTCCGGGCTGCTCACCGGAAAATACCGCCGCGGCGAGGCCGCCCCCCAGGGCAGCCGGCTCGCCCGCAATCGGGCGCGGCTCGACCAGGCGAACTTCGATCTCATCGAGGCATTGGAGTCGTACGCGGCCGAGCGCGGCCTGACGATGCTGCAGATCGCGATTGGTGGACTGGCGGCAATGCCCACGGTTGGTTCGGTGATCGCCGGCGCCACGTCGGCCGAGCAGGTCAAGCAGAACGTCGAGGCGGGATTCTGGATGCCCAACGGAGATGATCTTGAGGTGCTGCTGGAGATCACCAACTCGGCGATTTAGACGGCGGCCGATTCGGACTTCCGGCGCCGCCGGTGCAGCAGATATTCCACACCCATCGGGACCAGGGAAGCGAGCACGATCAAGATCAGCACCAGCTCGATGTTGTTCTTGATAAAAGGAATGTTGCCGAGGAAGTAACCGGCGATGGTCACTCCGCAGGCCCACAGCACGCCACCGATCGCGGTGTAGGTGATGAAGTGGCGGAAGTCCATCTTGCCGACGCCCGCGACGAGGGTGACGAAGGTACGAACAATGGGTACGAACCGAGCCAGGATGAGCGCCCGGTTGCCATAGCGCTCGAAGAAGAGGTGGGTCCGCTCGACGTAGGACTGCTTGAATATCTTCCCAGCCAGGCCGGGACGTTCTTTGAACAGCGGCGGGCCGATCTTGCGCCCGATCGCGTACCCGCTGACGTTGCCCAACACGGCCGCGGTGGTCAACACGATGCAGACGAAGACCAGGTTGTATGGGATGGCTCCGGTCGCGGTCAGCAGCCCCACGGTGAACAACAGCGAATCGCCCGGCAGGATCGCAAACAGTCCGCACTCGGCGAAGACTACGAACGCGACGCCCCATAGCGCGTACGGCCCGAAGGCATAAATGAGCTGCTCAGGGTCCATCCAAGACGGCAGCAGCATTGGGATGAGCGCAGCGGCGGCCTCGAGTGGCGTCACGTCGGGCAACGGTACCGTCGCAGACTGTGAGTTTCCTAAATAGAGCAAGGGGGGCGACCCCCTTGGACCCCCGCGCGGGACGCTCGCGTCCCGCATTAGACGAGGATGAGATGACTGCGGCGTCGGAGACGCCTGGGGTTGGACCGCATCCGAAGCCGTGGCCCGACGATCCAAGACTGGATCCCGAGCTCTTGGAGCAAGGGGATCGCCGCAATGTGATTGATCGCTATCGCTACTGGAAAGTCTCGGCCATCGTTGCTGATCTTGACACGCGTCGTCATTCACTCCAGATCGCCATCCAAAATTGGGAACACGACTTCAACATCGGCTCGATCGTGCGCACGGCGAACGCGTTCAATGTCTCGGGCGTGCACATCATCGGCCGCCGGCGTTGGAACCGGCGCGGCGCAATGGTCACCGACCGATATCTGGCGATCTTTCACCATGCATCGGTCAGCGACTTCGCGGATCGGCTGGCATCGCAGAACTACGTGATCATCGGAGTGGACAACCTTCCAAGCGCCGTGCCGTTGGAGCGATATGAACTGCCGCGACGGACCTGCCTGGTATTCGGCTCCGAGGGCCCCGGACTCACCGATGAGCTCGTCGCCGCTTGCACGGATCTAGTCGCCATTACGCAATACGGGTCCACGCGATCTCTCAATGCCGGCGCCGCCGCTGCTATCGCGATGTACCACTGGGCGTTGCGCTGGGACTGGCGAGTAGTGTCTTGCGAGCCGGATGCAAATCGGGGGCGGTGATGAGTGTGCAACACGACCATGGCCGGGGTGGCCTCGGCACTCTCCGAATTCACCAAGGCGGGACGACAACCGCTGCAGCCCCGGCAGTCTTGGATCGGCAAGCACTTTCCGCAACCACCAAACGCGCCCAGGTCCGAGGCATTCTCGAAGAATTGATTGAGACCGAGCTCAACCCGGGCGACGCGATTCCCTCGGAGCGGGCGCTGGTGGGACGCCTCGGTGTCAGCCGAGTCACTGTACGCCAGGCGATTGCTGACCTTGTCGCCGCAGGAACCTTGGAACGCGTACACGGCAAGGGCACCTACCTGACCGGCCCGCAGGTGGACTCGCGGCTGCATCTCACGTCGTTCTCGCGCGAGATGCGGGCCCGGGGATTGGTCCCGGCAACGGTGGTGCTGTCGGCAGTCGAGCAGCCAGCCGACGAGGACCTCTCCTACGCGTTGCGGATCCGGCCAGGCCAGTCCGTCGTACGCGTGGAGCGGCTCCGCACTGCGGATGGCACGCCTATGGCGTACGAGGTCGGCTACTATCCGTCGGTGCTGTTCCCGGGATTGCTGCAGCGCGAGCTTGGCTCGCTGTACGACGTCTTTGCCACCGAGTATGGCGTTGTGGTCAGCAGCGGGGATCAAACGGTCCGGGCGGAATCCGCCGATGCCCATCAGGCACGGGTCTTGGGGATTGCGAAGCGCGCGCCACTGCTCGTGCAAGAGCGCGTGACCTACGCCGGTGATCGAGCGATTGAGATGTCGACCTCGTGGTATCGGGCTGATCGTTATCGGATCCATATGGCGATCACTCCACGGGGTGCCCGAGAGAACTAACCTGTGGGGACATGAGCACGGCTCCAATTTCCCAGTTGGTCCTTGCGTACGACTCGGGGCCGCTAGGTGAAAAAGTGGCGCGGCGCCGGCGCCTGGTCCGTTCCCGCCTGCTGAGCCTGGCGATCACCATCGCGCTGCTGGTGCTGATCTACCTCTGGCGCGGCAAAGATCTTGGTGGTGCCGGATTGATGATCATTTTCGGCGTCATCTTGGGCGCGTCGCTGATCTGGCTCGCAGTCAGCATCGTTCTCTACGTCATGGCGAAGCGGGAAATGAAAACCGTGGGCAGCGGGGTCGCCATTCGGATTGGTCCACCCGGCATCGAGGTCGCCGGGCTGTACGCATCCTGGCCACAGGTCGCGAAGATCGACACGATCAAGGGCGGCCTGGACCGCGGGCCCCAACTCCGCCTTACGCTGATTGACGGACGCCAGGCAGGCGTACCGCTTGATCAAGTAACGGTGTTTCCGGCAACACTGGACACTACTGTTCGAGCCTTTTCGGCTGGGCGCCATGGAGTGAACTTGTCGGCGGTGGAAAGCTGAGACAAAACACCGCAGTTACCACCGCTTAACCCTTTTTTGACAAACTGTGCAATCGCCATATACGACCGCAAATCCCCACAGCGGTAGAAAAGGAGCTCATCGAGCATGCCCATCGCAACCCCCGAGGTCTATGACGCGATGCTGGACGCGGCCAAGCAGGGCTCTTTCGCTTACCCAGCGATCAACATCAGCTCCTCACAGACCCTGAACGCGGCCCTGCAGGGCTTCACCGAGGCCGGATCCGACGGCATCATTCAGGTCTCCACTGGTGGAGCCGAATATCTGTCCGGTCCAACGATCAAGAACATGGTCACCGGCGCAGTAGCATTGGCCGACTATGCGCGTGAGGTCGCCAAGAACTATCCGATCAACGTCGCGTTGCATACCGATCACTGTCCCAAGGAGAAGCTGGACGGGTATGTCCGGCCGCTCCTTGCAATCTCCGCCGAGCGGGTTAAGGCAGGCGGCGAACCGCTCTTCCAGTCGCATATGTGGGACGGCTCAGCCGTGCCACTGGAGGAGAATCTCTCGATCGCCCACGAGCTGCTGCGGCAGACATCCGCGGCCAATGTGATCTTGGAAATCGAGGTCGGTGTCGTCGGCGGGGAGGAGGACGGCGTCAGCGCCGAGATCAACGAGAAGCTCTACACCACCGTTGAAGATGGACTGCGTACCGTCGAGGTGCTTGGTACGGGTGAGAAGGGTCGCTACATCACCGCCTTGACCTTTGGCAACGTCCACGGCGTCTACAAGCCGGGCGCGGTCAAGCTCCGTCCGGAGGTGCTGAAGGACATCCAGGACGAGGTTGGCACCAAGATCGGCAAGGAGCGGCCGTTCGATCTGGTGTTCCACGGTGGATCTGGCTCGACGTTGGAGGAGATCCGCGCGGCAGTCGACTACGGCGTAGTCAAGATGAACATCGATACCGACACTCAGTACGCGTTTACCCGGCCCGCTGCCGGACACATGTTCACCAACTACGACGGTGTGCTGAAGGTCGATGGTGAGGTCGGGAACAAGAAAGCGTATGACCCGCGGGCCTGGGGGAAGCTCGCTGAGGCGGGCATGAGCAAGCGCGTGGTCGAGGCCTGCGAGGACCTGCGCTCTGCTGGTACGTCTCTGAACAAGTAATCCGTCACCGCTCCAATCCCGGCGAAGGTCGGCTGCCTGGCCCTGTGCCAAAAGTTCGTGGTTGGGGCTCGGTGGTCGTGTACGGTTTTGCGGCGTTTCCGTTTCAAACGTTCTTAGCTTTTGGCACAGGGCCAGGCAGCCGGCCTTCGCTTTGCACAGGCGTACTTGCTTTTTCAGAGACGTCCGCGCGGCGGGTCCTCGCGGGCCTGGACCTTTGGACGGAACCAGGTCGGTCTCGTACCAATTCTGGGCTCCTACCCAGGCCTCGCCGACGGTTTCGCCTACACCCGTGAAGAAGCGAGCCCAAGAGGCTGCTCGAACCTTCGTCTCTGGAGCCGCGTCCTTTAGCAGTAGGCACATTCGCTGACAGGCGATCGTTTCAGGTACAAAGGGAGGTTGGCATGGCGTTGCGCAATTACCTCGTTGGTGAGGTGGCGGAGGATTTTGTGGATGGACTGCTCAGTCGGCGGGAGGCGCTGCGCCGGTTGGGGCTTCTTGGCCTGAGCGTCAGCAGCGCGACGGCGCTGCTGGCCGCTTGTGGGGATGGTGGCGGAGGGCAGCCAGGATCGGCTGGAGCCACCTCGACCGCGGCGGCTTCAACACCGTCCGCTCCGGGGCGTACCGAGACCACCAAGCCCGGTGAAGGCGTACGCTTCGCGGGCCCGGCCGGTGAGCTACAGGCCGCCTGGGCTGCGGCGAGCGACCCAAAGGGCGCCGTACTCGTCATCCATGAAAACCGCGGCCTGACTCCGCACTTCTTCGATCTCGTCGGACGGTTCGCAGGCGCGTCCTACTCGGCGCTGTGCGTCGACCTGCTTTCCGCGCAAGGTGGAACGGCGCAACTGGGCGATCCCGCGGCAGCACCCACGACGCTGGCTAACACCCCGCCCGAGCAGCTGGTTGCTGATCTCAAGGCTGGTGTCGATGAGCTGGAGCGGCGAGTGCCGGACGCGAAGGTCGGAGTGGTCGGGTTCTGCTTCGGCGGTGGCATGACGTGGAATCTGCTGCAAGCGGGCGAACAGCGTCTGGCGGCCGCTGTCCCGTTCTACGGCCCGGCCCCGGAGAATCCCGATTTCAGTCAGGCCAGGGCGGCCGTCTATGCGATATACGGCGAGCAGGATGAACGGGTGAACGCCAGTCGGGAGCGGGCTGAGGCGGCGCTCAAGGCGGCGGGGTTGACGTACGAGGTTCGCACCTTCCCTGGTGCCGGCCACGCGTTCTTCAATGACACCGGCCAGCGCTACAACCCTGGGGCCGCCCAGCAGGCATGGCAGGACGTACTCGACTGGTTCAACCAGCACCTGAAGTGAGAGCTCACATCTCCTAGAACGATCCGGTGACGATCTCGCCGGCCGGCTCGTACGTGCCCATCATCACGCCGGTGCTGGAGACCTTGCTGTCCACCAGACGCAGCCCCGCCGGGATGGCGCCGTCGGCGAACAGGCGCTTGCCCGATCCGATGACGACCGGGAATACCCAGAGCCGGTACTCATCAACGAGGTTGTTGCGTAGCAGAGTCTGGATCAGGTTGCTGCTGCCATGCACCTGCAGCTCCGGCCCATCCTCCTGCTTGAGCACCGCCAGGCCGTCGCCCGCGTCGCCCTCGATCAGCACCGAGTTGCTCCACTCCAGCGTCGGACGGCCGCGAGAGGCGACGTACTTGGTGGCCTCATTGAACACCTTGCCACCGGCATCCTCGGGAGCATTCGGCCAGAACGCGGACATGATGTCGTAGGTCTTGCGTCCCAGAACCATCGCGAACGGCCTGCTGGTCGCTTCGCCCATGACTTGTCCCATGAGGTCGTCCCAGTAGTTCACCGACCAGCCGCCGTAGCTGAAGCCGCCCTCGTCGTCCTCACCAGGTCCGCCCGGTGCCTGCATGACGCCGTCGAGAGTCAAGAACGTGCTGACAATCAGCTTCCTCATCTGGATCCTTTCTCCAGGTCTGTCAGAAAGCTACGTGCACGTAGGTTTCGGCAGTGACCCGGGGCTAGTCTTCGAGGATGTCCACAGCCGTTGCCGACCGACCCGCGCCGCTGAGCCGGGTGTGGTCCGGCAACAAGATCATCGCCGAGGATCTCACCGGCGAAGACCTGAGCGACGTACTGGAGTTGCACTCTGACGCCTCGGCCTGGTGGGTGCTGCCGAGAGATCACGATTACGGAGCCGTAGAGGTACGCCACGTGGCGCATGCTCTTGATCTTGACGAGCCGGCGATCAAGGATCTGCTGGCCGATGACAGACGGGCTAAGTTCGAGGCGATGGGTCAGGCCCGGCTGGTGATAACTAACGCCGTCTCAGTCGATAAGGAACGAGCCCAGATCATGGTGCATCCGGTGTCCATGATCGCCACCGATCGGGCAGTGATCTGCCTGGTGGATCCAACCCCAGATTTCCAGCCAGCTCAGCTCTTCATACATAAGCAGGAGGTGATCGCAAAGGGTGGCATCGAGGCAGCAGTCCAGACGATCATCGCCGCTGTGATCAGCAGCTACGAAGAGGCGTTGCAATGGCTCGAGGACTCCAGCGACACTTTGGCCGGTGTGCTGTTCGAGGAGCGGCCGCTAGACAGGTCAGAGCAGCTGCGCGCCTTCAAACTCCGTACGGCCCTATCGCAACTGCGCCGGCTGACCGATCCGATGCGTACGGTGATGACCGACATCGTGGACAGCCCACCTCTTGGTCGGAAGGTCAAGGCGGGGAGAGACACCGCGATCGGTCGCCACTGGGGGATCCTCGCTGAGCACCACACCCGAGTAGCCAACGCCGCCGATGCGCTTCGGGAGGCCCTGTCATCGATCTTCGACACCAGCCTGGCGCTCGCCGACGTGCGGCTGAATCAGATCGTGAAGAAGCTCAGCTCGTGGGCGGCAATCATCGCCGTACCTACGCTGGTAACCGGATTTGTCGGGATGAACGTGCGCTTCCCGCTGGCGGCCACCACTACCGGGTTCTGGGTCTATTTGCTGCTCATGCTGATTGCGAGTGTCGTGCTCTATTTCGTCTTTCGCGCCAAGGACTGGCTCTAATCCGGATCGCGCGGTAGGCCAGAAGATGTAGGGTTGTGTGGCAAGAGTCCCTGTGGCGAATGCCCGGGGACTTCGGTCTTTCTCTAAGCAGTAAGCAGCTGGGAAGGCGGCGATCACATGCCGGCAATTGTGGTGATGGGTGCCCAGTGGGGCGACGAGGGCAAGGGTAAGGCGACCGACCAGCTTGGGGATCGCGTCGATTACTGCGTACGGTACTCAGGCGGTAACAACGCCGGCCACACGATCGTTGTGGATGGCGAGCGTTACGCCCTGCACCTGTTGCCGTCCGGAATCCTGAATCCGAAGTGCGTCCCGGTGATCGGCAACGGAGTCGTCGTCGACCTCGACGTGTTGTCCGCCGAAATCGAGGGTCTCGCCGAACGTGGGGTGGATGCCTCGCATATGGTCATTTCAGCGAATGCCCACATCATCGCCTCCTACCACCAGGTGATCGACAAAGTCACGGAGCGATTCCTCGGCAAGGCTCGGATCGGCACGACGGGACGTGGTGTCGGCCCGGCGTACTCGGACAAAGTCAACCGCATCGGCGTACGCATCCAGGACTTGTTCGACCAGTCGATCCTGCGTAAGAAGGTGGAGGCGGCACTTGAGCAGAAGAACCATCTGCTGGTCAAGATCTACAACCGGCGGATGATCGACCCCGAGGAGGTCACCGAGCATCTGCTGTCGCATGCGGAGTGGATCCGACCGCATGTGGTGGACGTCAGCAAGTTGCTCAATGACGCACTCGACCTTGGCAAGGTAGTGCTGTTCGAAGGCGCTCAGGCTCATCACCTCGATGTTGATCATGGGACCTATCCGTATGTGACCTCCTCAAATCCAGTTGCGGGCGGGGCCTGCGTTGGCACTGGAGTCGGTCCTACTCGAATTGATCGAGTTGTCGGGATCGCGAAGGCCTACACCACCCGCGTCGGGGAGGGGCCGATGCCCACGGAGTTACATGACGACGATGGTGAACGGCTGGCGCAGGTGGGTGTCGAGTTCGGTACGACCACCGGGCGTAAGCGCCGCTGTGGGTGGTTCGACGCAATAGTCGTGCAGACGGCCGCCCGCGCCAACGCCTTTACCGACCTGTTCTTGACCAAGCTCGATGTGCTGACGGGCTGGGAGAAGATTCCGATCTGCGTCGGCTATCAGGTGAACGGCAGGCGCCACGACACCATGCCGCTGACGCAATCAGAGTTTCACCATGCCGTTCCAATCTATGAAGAGGTGGACGGCTGGACCGAGGACATTAGCGGCTGCCGTGAGTTTGACGACTTGCCGAAGAACACTCAGATATACGTGAACCGGATCGAGGAACTCTGCGGCGCCCGGATCTCCGGCATCGGTGTCGGCCCCTCTCGTGAACAATCGATCGTGATCAACGATTTGTTGTGATCAAGTCGGGGAATCCCAGCCGGGAATAAAGATCGTCACGGTGAAACCGGGTCATGGCGTGAATGTGATCAGCTGCCAGCGTGAGCACGAACAAACCTGCCGGCCGCGCGATCGATTCTTCTTGATCACTGAGATAGCTGGCAAAGGCAGGTTGATCGTTGGCGCGGCCGGGGAGCAGATAGACCTCCCGGTCTTCACGGAAGGCGAAGCTGGCCTGCAGAAACGACCGAACCGCCGCTCGCCCGTGATATTGGTGTGGCGCCGGAGGCATGGACAACCAGGCATCGTCGGTGAGCAGATTGAGTACGCGATCAATGTCGGCAGCGACGTACGCGTCGGCGAAGCGCTGCGCAAGATCACTTTCGGCAGCCGACCGCGGTGATGGATGTTCAGCGTCGCTCCACGACTTCTCCAGCGCGGCCCGCCCGCGCTGCAGCGTTCCCTTGACCGCCGTCTGGCTGGTTTTGAGCATTGCCGCCACCTCGTCGGTGCCAAAGCCGAGAACATCGCGCAACAACACGGTCGCGGCCTGGCGAGGCGGCATGCGTTGCAGGCCGGCAACAAACGCGAGGCTGATCGCCTCCCGCTGGCTGTAGCGAGCTTCCGGTCCTGGCTCCGTGTCGGCGATTCCTTCGAGCAAGCTGTCAGGGTACGGCTGGAGCCAGGTGATCTCGTCACGTTGCGTCGGCTCAGGCGGCTGGAATGGCGGCGTCGGCTCGACGGGAGGCCGGCGCGAGGTCGAGCGGATGGCGTTGAGACAGGTGTTCGTGGCTATTCGGTACAGCCACGACCGAAGCGACGAACGCCCTTCGAACCGTGGCAGCCCCCGCCACGCCGCCAGCAGGGTTTCCTGCAACATGTCTTCCGCATCGGTCAGTGAGCCAAGCATGCGGTAGCAGTGCGCCAACAGCTCGCGCCGGTACGGGTCAATGGCCTCCTGAAACGCCTGCTCATCCCCAGTGCGTACGCGCTCCAATGCTGCTCGTTCGAGCGCTGTCTGCCCCACGCTTCTCAGCATGCCAGCGGCGTTCCGTTTGCGGTCGTAGCGGTGTCTACACAGGCAGGGAACCAGATCGATTCCCGATCGCCCGACGACACAAGGAGAACATGATGACCGAAGCCACCAGCCCCGCACTCGATGTCGTGCTGGCTTACTACCGCGCCTGGACGAGCCACGATCTGGACACAGCGATGACCTACATTGCCGACGACATCGTCTGCGATGCGCCAGCCGGGCGGCTGGAAGGCGCGGCGGCGTACCGGAACTTCATGGGTCCGTTCGTGCAGATCCTCACCGCCTCAGAGCTCGTCGCAGCCTTTGGTGATGACGAGCAGGCCGTGGTGATGTACGACACCGAGACAGTGCCCGTGAAGAGCGCTCCTGGCGCCGAATGCGTCACCGTCAAGGATGGCAAGATCATTCGCAGTCTGTTCATCTTTGATCGCGCGCCGTTTGACGCTGCTCGCAAGGCTCAGGCTGCCGCTGCCGGCTAGGCTGCCACGCCCTCTTCACGCGTTTCTCCGCACAGGGCCACGAATGGGGTTGATTTCTTCCAAGTCCAGCTCCACATGCGACCTTGTGCGGAGAAAACGGAAGTCAATGCGTCATCTGAAGCTGCATATGGTGGTTGTGAAGCTGGTGCGCGCGAGGGGGGCGGTAAGACGGTGGCACATAAAGCGACTGCACAGGACGTAGCTGATCTTGCCGGTGTGTCCCGAAGCGCAGTCTCGCTCGTTCTCAATGGCCGGGCACAGGGCCACATCGCGCGGGACAAGCAGCAGGCGATCATCGAGGCAGCCCGCCGCTTGAACTACACCCCCAATGCCGTTGCCCTCAGCCTGCGCAGCCAGCGGACCCGTACTATTGGCGTACTGACGTGGCCGGGCAAAAGTGGATTCTCGGTGCCGATGCTGCACGCCGCGCTGGAAAAGGCGACGGCTGAGGGCTATCTGTTGATCTTCATGGATACCGCCAATGATCGTGATCATCAGAGCCGGGCCCTGGCCACCCTTCATGATCACCAGGTGGATGCGCTGCTGGTGATCGCTCCTGATCTCGTCGAGTATCGGCCCGCGGACGTGATGTCGACGATTCCGACGATCTTGGTCAACTGCGTCGATCCAACCAGAAGATTGACAAGCATCGTTGCCGATGAGTACGCCGCTGGAGCAGCCGCGGCGCGTGTCCTGATTAAGGCCGGACACCGGCGCATTGGCGTGGTAGCCGGATCCCTGGAGGCGCTGGACAGTCGCCTCCGGTTGCAGGGGGTCGAAGCAACCGCCGCGGCCGGGCATGCCGACCTCTTAGTCCAGAAGGTTGCCAATCGCGACATCACATGCGGCTTCGAGGCGACCAGCGCGCTGCTGCTCGGCCCAGGTGCCCCGACGGGATTGATCTGCCTCCACGAACGGTTAGCCGCTGGCGCGGCGTTGC
>Ga0307409_100000223_pt1 | contig 22724 bp, 30 predicted proteins | sample 322Ometagenome_2_FD_203888 | JGI IMG/M metagenome (GOLD analysis project Ga0307409, IMG submission 203888) | Maize rhizosphere microbial communities from greenhouse at UC Davis, California, United States - 322HYB-O-2 | ecosystem: Host-associated > Plants > Roots > Rhizosphere > Soil | place... | reverse complement strand
TGGGTGACGCACGACGAGCTGCTTTCGCGGCGATCACGACCGATCACAGCAGCGCGCCCGCAAGCCGACCGGCTTCCGGACGGTCGTGCGCAGCAGCCGGGAGGGCCTGCGGTTGAAGTCGGAGTTGCCGCGACCGGCATACTGGGGCAAGGCCCCAAACAGGCTGGTCAAGCTGGTCGTCGCGCCAGCACCACATGCCTGGTGCCGCCAACCGTTGTTGCCGAGAAGCGCGTAACCGCGCTTCTGCCTGACTGCGGCTCTGTCAACGGCGGAACAATCTGAGCTCTAGTTGGTCACCGGTCGACATTGGCGTCGTGGGCATTCGCGCGCAGGTCCCGGTATTTGAGGCATGGCGGTGACGTCACCGCCACAACCAGGCCCACAGCCGACCGTCGTGAGACGCGGAGCCTGGCGGGGGCCACCCCAGACCGCCCGCACGTCCTCTATCAACTCGACATCGCCGGGTCTGAGTCCAGGTCCGAGCATCAATAGTCTTGCCAGATGATCGTGGTCAGCAGGCGCGCTGGATGCTTGACCCTTAGTCGACGACGCGCCGCTGGCGGACCGGCTTACGGTCCTCGCGACGTAGCGGCGGCGTCCCAGACAATCGCACTTGGGGCAGGCTGACAGCAGCGGCAGCTGGACCCGCGCTGAAGCGTTCCCGAACTCCGCCTCAGCCTGGAGAACGGTTGTACGAAACAAGATCAAGTTGCCCTTCCACCGGCTAGCGGATCCAGCTGGGCTGGGCGAGCCGTCGACTTGTTGCCATCGTGGCGGTACCGTCATCAGGTGCTTCCCGGGTCCGGCCGGTTCCATGGCGGTGCCGTACTAGTCCACGGTCTGTGGGGGAATCCAGACGACTGGCGCTGGGTGCGGCGCCCGTTGGAGGACGCACAGGTGCAGGTAATCACGCCAGATTTGCCCTCCCACCGCACTCCGATGGCCGGACTTGTCGAGGATGCTGCCGAGGTTCGCGACGCCATACGAGCCTGCGTGCCGCCAGTTGCTGCGGTGGGCTGGTCGTACGGCGGCAGTGTCATTGGCGTGGCGGCAACCGGGGACGCGTCGGTGTCTCGGTTGATCTACGTCAACGACATACCGCGACCTGCCGGCTTTCCTGCCGAACATCTTGGCTGGATCGACGCCGACCCGCACGTACTTGTCCTCACCGATGGAAGATTCGTGCCTGACAACGAGTACTGGTTAAACGAAGGCGACGGAACGACTTTCCCAGCTGAGATCCGCAGGCACTTCCGTGACCATCCACGGCGCCCCGTAACCCGAGCCACGCTTGGAGCCCGACCGCAAGCGGCCTGGGAGACCACGCCCACGAGCGTGCTTATCGGAGACAGGGACAACCTGCTGCCCGAGGTTGATCGCAAGTGGGCCCGGGACCATCTAGACGATATTCGCGTGATAAACACCGACCACTTCATCATCTTCCGGCACCCGGAGGTTGTCGCGCAGCTAGTCCTTGAGGCACTCGGACGCACACTGGATGTGCCGGATCGCGGGTCATAGCCCCCAGGAGAGCAGCTTCGTAAGCCGACCTGCCTACGGGACTGTCGAATCGAGCTGCGGCCTCTCGGACAGTCGCACTTGAGGAACCTCTCTACTGTCCGTCGTTTCGGACTATCTGTTTCCTTCGAGCGTCCGATCTTGAAGTAGCCACCGATGGGCATGGGTTGTTCCAAACTGCTCATCTCCAGGCCGGCGAGCAGCGGCTGGCGCGAGACTCTTGTTCCGCGCCTTGTCCTTCGTTGTCGTTAAGCCTGGCCCCAACGGGAGAAGACAGCCAAGGCTTGGGCATCAGAGGGCACCGTCAACACGTTCTCCTCGATAAACTCGGGCAACCCGGGATATTCCGGTGCAGCAGAGCGGAACGTTTCTGGGGCTAGCTCGGCTTCGTAATCCGTGCGGCGTAAAGCGACATCGGGGCCGATCAGCGCCCAAAGCGCGCTCTGACTGCCGTACGGCACTCCCACACTCCCAGGATTGAGGAACCGACTGCGATCGGCAAGCCGGTCAAAGGGCATATGCGTGTGGCCCAGGCCGACCGTCGGCTCGTCAGTGTCGGCGAAGGCGTTTCGGTAGCGCTCGACCGGCAAGTCGACCAGCACGATCTCGATATCGCTACGCGTTGTGGCGTGGCAGAAGCGCACCAGCCCAAGCTTCGTCACGTCCATGGCGACCGATAAAGGCAGATCGGCGAGCAGGTCCCGATGACGCGACCGTGAGACGCCCGCAGCACCCTCCGCAACGGCACTTCGGCGAGCCCGACTACCTCCTGCGCGTCATCACCGCCGACCCTGCCCGCTTTCCAGGAACTCTACGACGAATGCCTCGGCACCCTCCCCGGCATCCAGCGCCTCAGCTGACAGCCGCAAAGCCGGCTGAGCCTCGGCGCAAACCTTCCGCAGCAGGCGCGGCAGCGGAAACACAACAGAGTGTGTCTAAGCTGACCCCATGCCGTGCATCGCGGCGTCCGGGAGAGGAAGGATCAACGTTCAGGTCTGCTGGTACCAGTGCTTGAGGTTTGGGTGCCGAGGTAGTCAGATTCCAGCACTAGATCCTTGATCACTGACTGATATTCGGCATGTGTACGGTGTTCGGTCGTGTGCCAAAGTGTGCCGTCGTTATGCCTCATGTGCGCACGATAGGCCGGTGCGCCGGGCACCAGTATGTTGTCCGCCACCACGACCGAGCCTGGATGCAGCCAGCCCGCATCGACGATCAGTTCAAGGTCGGATAAGTAGGCTTTCTTGTCGTGGTCTAGGAAAACTAGGTCGAGCGACCCGGGGACGAAGTTGTGCTCACGCTTCAGAGTGCGGATCGTTTCGCCGCCGTCGCCAAGCGTCCCGACGATGACGGTCACCTTGTCGTCTACGCCTGCGTGGGCGAGGATACGGCGAGCGATCTCCGCGTTTGCGGTGTTGAACTCAACAGAGTAGAGCCGGGCTTCGCGCGGCATAACCCGGGCCATCCGCAGCGCGCTGTAGCCGCAGTAAGTACCCAACTCAAGCAGTAGGCGGGGCTGAGTCCGCTCGACCGCCCTGTCCAGGATCTTCCCCTTTTCGTCGCCGACGTTGATGAGAAAGCTGACGTGCCGGCCGAAGTGATCGATAATTCGAATAGCGTCGTCGACGTGACCGGGGCGGGCGCGCGCCAGGACGTATTTCTCGAGCGCCGTTTCCCGACCGTCCCCAACCTGCCACTCTCTTAACAAGTGCCTCCCTCGGAGCATCATTGTCAGGACGGACCACCGCAGCAATGGAACGGGCTTACCGACAAGCTCGTTCACAGTGATCGCCGCCGCGATGGACGCGGTCAGCCACAGCAGCCACCGCGGGACTTTCAGCCGCCATCGCACCCGAGGAGTGAGCAGTGCAGCGGCAGCTGCGGAAACGGCCGCACCGCAAATGGCTCCTGACATCCGTCGTAACAGATCCAACGCTGCTGGCCTCCTCAACTTCGGCCCAGGTGTCAGATGAGACTATTGGCAGCTTGCGATCAGTCGCCAAGAAGGGCGATGCATCTCGTTCCGTCAGCCGAGCGGGCTGCGGGACGTCGCAGCGAGTACAACACGCTGAGCGGTGGCGCAGCCAGGAGGGAGCACCTGTGCCAACTGGCCAAGGTCGCAGGTGTCGGCGTCTTACCATGGCGCCATGGCACGGACGGACACGGCCTCGCGCGTGATCGCCGCCCCGCCGGACCGTGTCTTCGCGGCCCTCATCGATCCTGAGGCGCTTACGGCCTGGCTACCACCCGACGGGATGAGCGGCAGATTCGAGCGATTCGACGCGCGGCCGGGCGGGTCGTACCGGCTCGTGCTGACCTACGCGGACGCCTCGAGTGCACGCGGCAAGGCCACCGCGGACTCAGACATCGTCGAAGCTCATTTTGTCGAGGTCGTCCCTGGTGTGCGGGTGGTGCAGGCCATCGACTTCGTTTCCGACGACCCGACCCACGCTGGCACTATGACAATGACCTGGGAGATCACCGCACTCGACGCCGGTACGCGCGTCGACATCCGCGCCGACGACGTCCCCGCCGGCATCTCCGCGAAGGATCACGCTGCCGGACTCGCCTCTTCACTCGCCAACCTCGCCACCTACCTCGAGCAGTAACGGAAGCCTCAGCGTTCCGGATCGAGGAAGGCTGCCCGACGCGACGCCGACGCGCCCGGCAAGGAGCGCTCACAAGAGGAACGGAGAGTGGTCCTATGTCACCGGCTCCTAGGAATCGGGCCGAACCCGTCCACTAAGGATGCAGAACTCATTGCCTTCAGGGTCGGCGAGTACCACCCACGACGCGTCACGCTGCCCGACATCGGCCCGCCGAGCACCGAGGGAAAGGAGACGTTCGACTTCTGCGGTTTGATCGACCGGACGGAAGTCAGGATGGAGTCTGTTCTTGCCTGCCTTCTCCTCCGGAATCGGCCACGAACAACAGGCCCGGCACCCGATCTGGAGTCGGCCTGATCTCGAACTCGTCCGCGGTGTCGCCCACGACAACCCAGCCCAAAGCCTCGGCCCACCATCGACCAAGCGCGACCGGATCGTGAGCGTCGACGACGACCTGCTCCCAAATGAGATCCACGTCGCACACTCTGCCAGGTCGGTCTCGCAGGCGGACCGACATACGAAACGATCCGCCGGCATGGCGTCGGCCACGCAGACGTGCGCTCAGGGACCGCTTGCCGCCCCATGCCTTGACGTCCACCGTCGGCTAGGTGATCGCGGGAGGATGGACGAACTACTGGGGCGATACGCGCGCACCAATAGAAAGAAGTACTGCGGCCAGGCACCTCGTAGCGGCGGTTGATCTTGCCAATGCTCACCCCTGGATCATGTGGGCAACTAAACGAGTTCAGCTTGTATCGCGCGGATCAACCGAGGATATGGAGACTCAGCATCTTCGCCCACCGTTGAGGGCCGCGTTTCCGCTGGCCGCTTTAGGCCAAAATCGCGAAGCCAATTTGTGTACTCCCGATTAATTAGGCACCCATCTTCCGGAATGACGGGCTTCGTTTGCCGAATCAACACCGCTTGCGGGCAACAGCAGCGTTCGAGGCGACAATCTGATGCTTGGGACTGGGCTTCACGCCCTTGCCGACGAGGTGCTGCAGCGTCGGCACGTCGATCGCGTAGCGAGCCATGTCGGCACCGAGGCATGCTGGGTCGGTTCGTACGCACCCATGGCCAGGCCTGCCGCACAACACAAGACGCATGCCGTAGGCCAACCCGTTATCGGGCAAGCGTGCGTCGAAGGCCCGAACCTTCGGCGAAGATCATCGCCCCAACCAGCACAGTCCGCTGGTGCCCAACAGTCGGTAATGCACTCAGCTGTAGGCTCGTGCGGCTGCCGCGACGACCTCGTCGTGTGGGACGTCGCGGAGGTGCTGAGCGATGTTCCAGCGATGCCCGAACGGGTCCTCCAACTGGCCGTGGCGGTCGCCCCAGAACATGTCCGCCAACGGTTGACGAATCGCTGCACCCGCCGCCACCGCCTGCGCAAACACCGTCTCGGCGTCAGCGACGTCAAGGGCCAACACCACTGGCGTTCCGCCGAACGAGGGCGGGGCGAGCACCCCTATCTCTGGGAATTCATCGGCGAGGTGCAGTAGGCCGCCGGCCATGCGCAACTGGACCGACATCAGACGCCCATCAGGAACGGGGATCCGGCTTACCTCTTCGGCGCCGAAGGCGTCGCGGTAGAAAGCAGTAGCGCGCTCGGCGTCCTGAACGACAATGTGGGGAGTGATCGACATGAGCCGAGCGTAGCGACGCCCGCCTCGGGAGCGGTTGAACGCTGTTGCCGCCCAGCATTGCCACACGGGACCCCTGAGCGGACGGTATTTGCCAATCTTGACCAGGCCGACATGCAGCACCATCGCGGGAATGAATGAACCACCGGTGGGATACGCACGCGTATCACCAGAGCAACAAAGATCTCACCTCGTCGGCGCAAAGGCCTCCACGCGCTCGGGGTCGGTGATCATCGCTTCACATCGACCGCGGCCTAATCGACACCAACCGCGCCTGCCTAGGATTGCGACTCGCCCTACTGTCTGCCGGGCTGGTGCACGCATAGTGTTCATTCGGTAACACGTTTTTTGTCTGGGCGGGGGAGAACAACTACCTCGATATGTTCATGGCGCCCCCGGATCGCCACGGTGCGTCGCTCGAGTTGATCGGTCGTGATGCCTGCCGCCTCGGCGGTTGCCACACTAACGATCACCTCGCCTGCGGCCGCAGCCGATGCGAGTCGGGCCGTGATGTTGACGGCGTCACCGAGTGCAGTGAAGTCCTCGACGGTGGTGCCGAGCCCGGTCGCGCCAACGAATGCTTCGCCGGTGTGGATGGCCGTTCCTACTGGGATCGCCGCCGCCGGCGTGATGCTGGCTTGTGCCACTCGCTCAGCGAGGTCGATTGCCGCCGCTACTGCTGCTGCTGCGTGTCGCGGCCCGGTGATTCCGCCGAAGAAGAGTCCGATAACCTCATCGCCCACGACTTTGTCAACGATGCCGTCATGGGCAACGATCGCATCCAATGCCATTCGATAGAAGCGGTCGAGGAATGCGTGGAAGTCGGTGGGGCGCATACGTTCTCCCAGGGCTGTGGAGCCGCGGATATCGGAGAACAGCAGGGTGATCGGGATCTCCACACCCGTTAATTGGCGTTTGCGAAGGTCGGTTATGCATCGGGTGCAAAGAGCGGGGTTATTGCCGGAACCCCGCGTGCCTGAAGACGAGGCCACCCGGCCCGGCGAACGGAGCTGCGCACAACTTGCATCGGGGAGGGGACGGGATTCGTCGGAACGCCCCCCGCTGTTTGGCTAGCCAGGGGCTCTCCCCGGTCAGCACCGCACGGACTTGTTCAGTGAATTCCTCGGCCGCCATTTATTCACACCGTCTCATACTCGAGCCCGCCCGTAGCGGTCGCGGGCTCTGAAAGCGGTGAGCTCGCTGTTATTTGTGGTGCGGATCGCAGCAATGGCGGCTTTGCGCTTCGGCGTTGTCCCCTGTGCTTTGCCGCAGACGACTTCGTGAATCACCGGGAATTCCGGAGTCCTAACGCATCATCGCTGTGCGAGCACCTCGTCGAACGAGGGGAATGACCGCTCGAGCCACGCAACTTGATCAACAACTCCGGCACCTTTTCGAGGGGCGTTCGTCCGCTGATCGGGAACCACGGGACGGGCGCGCGACGACGAGGATGCGAGCGCATGGAGTCATTCCAGCCCCGTCAATCTGACTCGCTGCAGTCGCGGTGAGATGTCACATGCGGACCCGGCCCGGCCATGGTGCCGCCAGGCGCCGCACTCGATCAGGCGTACCAGAGATTCCGAAGCGCCCGGTCTAGTGCGAAGTACTCCTGCTGCGCCAGCACCAGACGGGTCACGAGCCGACGGAACCCACGCCCGGGAAGGACCGAGGCGAGCCTGAATCGCAAAGCGCGGTCGTCCACGGTGGCGCCGGCGTCGATCCCGGCGAGCAGTCCCAGCGGGTTCCCGGTAAGCGCTCCCGCGAGTGCCTTCCAGTCCGCGGCGTATGAGAGGTGGAGCGAGACCACAGCATCGCCCTTGGTGCGACGCTGGATCTCGTCGGCGATGATGCGAAGGTCCCGGCGGGTCTTGGTGCGGACCCGCCCGTCGGCAAGGTCGGCGAGCAGTTCGCGGCGCCACTGACGGTAGCTACGAACAGTGCGGCTCTCGCGCTCCTTCAGCGCCAGGCGGATCAGCTCTCCTGGATTCCTCGGCTCCTGTGAGAGCAGATACGGCAGAAACGTCGGTGCCTTCACCTCGACCGCTGCGACAGCGCCATCGGTGGCCTCTTCGACCCGGCGCAGACTTCTCAGCAGCCGCGCTTCATCCAGCCCGAGGGAGCCCGAAGGCGCCAGCGAGGTCGCCAACATCACACGCGCGCGCTTGGCGTGCAGCACGTGCTCGGCGCGCTGGTCGAGGCGTTGACGCGACGCTTCCCTATCAAGGATGCGGTGCGCAAGAGGGAGGTGGCCTCGCACACGGCCTTTGTCCCGACTCCGGCGCGGGTCTCGGGCCTGTACATCGTCCGCGGCCTCACCGAGGCGCACGATGGCGTCGTCCGGGTCGAGCACCGTCCAGCGGATGATCACATGACATGCAGGCCACCGGCGATCGCCGTATCCGTCGTGACAGATCCTTTAATTCAGAGGTCACGCCGGTGGTTCGGCTTCCGTGGACTGGCCTGTGACAGGTTTGCGGCGGATGCGGTAGCGCAGCACCAGGAATGGCAGCCCGAAGAGCCAGAATGCGTGGTCAGCGCGCAGCTCGCCGTCGGCGACGTAGACATCGAGTTCCTCTTTGAAACCAGGCACCCCCAGCGTCGTCAGCTCGCGCGATTCGGGCTCGATGAAGGTCAGGTAATGGCCGGCGTGTGGCAGGGGGCTGCGACTGGTCAACACCAGGCCGCCGCCGGCGCGTGCTCGTGGCGCCAGGGTGGCCGTGAAGCTGGACTGCGGCAATGGAAACCCCACACTGACGTAGCCGCGGTCGTCGTGGCGGTAGGTGGTGTAGATCCCCACATAGATGGGTTCGCCTGTGGCGGCGAAGGACCGGATCCATCCGCGGATATCGATGATCTCGTCGCTATCTATGTCGATCGTGTCGATCCGGCTACGCACGCCGCGTTGGGCCTGGCGCTGGTTCATCGGCAGGTTGGCCTGACCGAGTGGCTTTGCGACCAGCGAACTGTAGAGCAGGTACCCGGGCCGGACCCAGGCCCGCCACTCGGGAACGATGTCCAGCGCGAAGCGCGTTGTGTGCTCGTAGAACTCCCGAACCTGCGCAGCGACTGCGTGCGGATCGAAGTCCGGACCGGCGAGGTTGTTAAGCGATGCGACGATGCCTGCGTCGCCGGCGTCGCGAACGTAGGTGCCACCAAGCACGTCGGCCAGCGACCGCACATAGTCGACGCCCACATAACGGGACCGCGCTTCCAGCGGTACGACGAACGGTAGATCGGCGACCTTCGCGCGTACGGCTAGCAGTGTCACCTGGGCGTCTCGGAATACCGCCGCCGACAACATCCGGTAGATCACCAGTGTGACGGTCGCCACGGCGGCCGGCGATGGCCTACCTCCGCGCGCTGCCAACGCCCGCCCAACCGCCGCGCCTACCAGCGGTCCGAGGACGAGCTTCTGCGGACGCACCCCCAGTAGCCCCGCGAGCAAGCCCGTAGCGGTGCCGATCTGGATTGGTCCTGCGCTGGTCGCCTTGCCCGCGAGCCAACCAAGCGGAGCCACCAATGCTCCGGTCGACAGGATCCGGTACCACAGCGGTTGGATCTCAATTCCGCGCCGCCGTTTCTGAGCGACGGCCTTGGCACTCGCCAGTAGCGTGGCCCCACCGATGGTCGACAAGGCCGCGACGACCCTGTTCGAGCGCGCCGCCAATGCGGCGCCCGCCACACCGCCCATCAGCGCGGCGATCACAAGGTCGATCGCCTTAGGCGAGGCAAAATCTGGCGGTTCGGTCCCTGTCACATCCTCAATCACATTGAGGTCCCCTGTCGCTTCCTAGGTTTGCAGGCATCCCGCGGCGCCCGCCAAGGACCAACCATTGACAGGGGCGGCATGACCATAACACCCACCCGATGCCACGACCGCGACCGCCAGAACAGCCGTCGATGAGGAGCTATCCCGCACTGCCTGAACATAATGCGTTTCGGCTACGCGTTCATGGAAGTGGGACTGGCAATCGTCAAACGGCCGCTTCTCATCCAGGACGCCGCATCCCTTCCGAAAGAGGACGGGTTATACCGGCATGCGTTCCCAGGAACGTGTGTCTCAGAGGGAAGTGGCAGGATGCCGCACTACTTGAGCACGAGGACAAGGACGACGGCGATCACGAAGACGCTTTGAACCGAGTGCACGATTATGCCCATCCAGGCGCTTTGGAAGCGCCGCGTCGGATAGGCCTCGAGAAAGATGCCATTCACCAAGGTGGCCGGCATGACCCACGGCTGGTGCAGGTGATAGAGGGTGAACAGCACTCCGTTGGCGACCCAGTCGCCCCTGCCGAAGGCGGCTCGCATGCGGGGCAGCAGCCCCCGGAAGAGCAGCTCCTCGCCGAGCACGGTGTTGAAGACGACAGACACGACGAGGAACGCGAACCAGCCCCACGCCCCGTTGAAGAAGGCTGCAATGAGCGAGTCTCTGGCCTCTGACGTTTGCTGCCAAATTGCTGCCAAGAATGATGAAGACCCTTTCGTCTCTTTACCGAAAGGGTCTCTGACCAGGTGTTCCATTTGTAGCGGGGACAGGATTTGAACCTGTGACCTCTGGGTTATGAGCTGAATTTTCGCGTTGGCCATGGCCTCGCCGCGCACGCTCAAGCTCCGGTAAACTACCTAGTCAGAGCGATATTCCCGGGTCCAGTGAAATCCACACTGATCCACCGTGATCCGGCGACGTTTGCCCACAAATTGCGCACAGCTTAGAAGAAATACGTCAGGAAAGAGGTCACGATGGCCTGGGTCTTCGAACGGAGCGGCACCCGCGGCACTAAGTACGCCGGCATCTACCGCGACCCTGACGGACACAAGCGCTCGGCCGGCACTTACTCGTCCCGTCGCGAGGCGCTGCGTGCTGCCAACCGCGAGGAGCAGAAGGTTCTCTCGGGGACCTGGCACGACGTGAGCCTCGGTCAGATCACCTTCCGGGACTATGTCGAAGGGGAGTGGCTTCCTCACAAGCACCTCGAGGTCACGACCCGCGCCGCGTACAACTCATACCTGAACAAGCAGTTTTACCCCGCGTTCGGCAGGCGGCAACTGAACAAGGTTTCGCCCTCGGTGGTTCAGGACTGGGTGACCAAGGCGCATGCCGAGGGTCTCTCGCCCCGGTCGATCAAGAAGTACCACGTGTTTCTGTCCTCGATCTTTCGTCGCGCGGTTCGCGACCGGATCCTCGTCTTCAACCCGTGCGACCACACTGAACTGCCGAAGGTGATCCTCCGCAAGTCACGCACAGTCACCCCTGACGAATTTGAACGTCTCCTTCGTGCACTGCCCTCGCAGCATCGGCTGCTGGTCGAGACTTTCATTGAGACGGGAATGCGCTGGGGCGAGGTCATTGCGCTGCGGCCACGACACATCGACTTTCTGCGACGCATGGTTAGTGTCGAGGACACCATCGTCGAGACGTCCAAGAAGAACTCTCCTACCGGTGAGCGCTTCCTCGTGAAGCGGTACCCAAAGAACAACGAGCCTCGGACATTTGGCGTCCGTCAGGCCTGGCTGGACGAAGTTGCAACGCACATCCGCACTAATTCGATCGCTCGAGACGATCTGCTCTTTACCACAAGGGTCGGCACCCCGATCTCTCGCAACACCTTCCGCACCCAGGTCTGGCTCCCAACGGTGAGGGCAAGCGGGGTCGACTTCAGCGTCCGCATCCACGACCTCCGCCATGCACATGCCTCCTGGCTGCTGGCGGGTGGATCGGACCTCAGGTCAGTAATGGACCGGATGGGTCACCACCAGATCCAGACGACCCAGAAGTACCTTCACACGTTGCCTGACGCCGACCGGAAGAACCTCGACGCCCTCGACCGAATCGCGCGAGGAAAGGGAACCTGACTGTCCGGCGCTGACCGATGCGCGTGCGAAGCATCGCTCTGCGACGGCCCTCAGGCCCGGCTGAACATGGCCCTCGAAGCCCGAACTTCTTCGTCCCGAAGCACGGTCCTTGAGGCGTCGAGGTCGCGAACTGAGCGTGAACTGAGTCCGTGGAGGTATGCCTGAATGTAGGCGTCGACCCGGTAGCCACTCAGCGCCGTGGTCCCGGAATCTCCACAAAACCAACCGGGCGCCCCCGCGAAACACCAAGGTCATACCTGCACCTTCTTAACCTTCTTAACCATCCGGGATTGTGCCACGAGGGCGGTTGGCGGAGGCGTAAGGGCGTGGTCATCAAGGCCTCGCGAAGCCTGCATTGAACCGAAAAATTCCGGGTGCTTAGAAGAGCCCGAGCGTGGGAAGTAGCCGGCTGGCCGCGTCGTAAAGCCGCTGGGCGTACGCGATGGCCTCGTGGGCTTCCTTGGGCGTGGTGGTTTCGCCGGGCCCGCTGGGGTATTCGAGTTCGTGGCGGCGGCGGCGCATCGCGCCGAATGGGCGGAACTCCTTGCCGAATTGGGACCGCAGCGCAAGCTCGACGGCCTAGTGGCCGCCGCTGGTTGTGGGTCGCAGGCCTTGCTGGGCGAGCAGGGCGGTGCCGGCATAGCGCGCCGCATCGTAGGCCAAGATGTATGCGCTGTCTGGGTCGTCGTCGACGATGTCGGACGCGGTCGTCAGTGTGCGGGCTGCGCGCCCGAGGAGGTGCTCGCCGTTGGCTTGGGCACCGGTGACTTGTTGTAGCTGGCGCTCGGCCAGCAGCTTCTCGATCTCGGCCTCGCCCATGGTCCACCGGCTCACTGGCTGCACTCCCCGGGCGTGACGTCGACGACGTCGGAGGCCTTGATCTGGGCGATGAGTGGGTCGGCGTCTTCGGCCCACTCTTGGCTCGTGCGGATGACGGGGTTGACCTGCAGGCCGAGTCGCTCGGCGGCCCGGTCAGCGGCGTCATAGACGTCGGCCCGGGAGGGGCCGCCGATGACAAGGACGTCAACGTCGTTGGGTTGCACGCCTGGTTTCCCGTGGTAGCGCTCGGCCCAGGATCCGAAGATGAGAATCCGCTCGGCACCCGGGATAACGAATTCCTCCCCGATCACTGTCTCGGGTCCGAAGGTGAGTTCCAGCAGCTGGGTGAGTGGCGCCGCAGCCCGGTTATCGGTGTTGGCCTGCAGCAGTCGGGCCCGCCCGACCGTGCGGTCCCGAAGTAGGCCTGCCTGGACGAGGCGTTGGGCTTCACGCTGAAGCGTGGTGAGCGGGACGTCGAGTCGGCGTGCGAGATCGGTCAGGGTGTATTCCTGTTGTGGATGGAGCAGCAGCCAGGCCAGCAGTGATGCCTGGTGCTGGGACCGGAATATTGGCATCAGCGGCGGCGCAGGACTACGCATAGATGGAATATATCATCCACTTATAGGCAATTAGGAGTTCCCGGCACGGGTCGCCGGGTCGGCCGCGCTGGCGTGGAACCGCTGAGACCCTGACCGCGGCACCGCGGTTTCACTCCTTATGGCGAGCGGGACAGGCTCGTCCTGGAAATCGCGACGACCAGGTTATCCACAGGTCGGCACCAGCTGTGGCGGCAAATCGCTGAAGGTGAATAGATGTCTTTGCGCAGAGTCCAAGGAGCAGTTGATCATGAAGGTGGCCGATCAACTCGAGGCCTCTCAACCGGCTCACTGTCCGGAGCGAGGAAGAACTCCACGGCGTTTACGCGTTTCCACCCGGAGTCAGCTTGGGAGCTCCTCGGTCCGCCGCTCACGCCTGGGAACGGCGTGTCGCTGTATTCGCAGCCGGAGATAGGAGGCGATCATGCCAGCACGAACCTACGCGTCTGACGTCTATCTGACATGTCCGTGCCCCGAGTGTGAAGGCCGCGGGGTCCGCATCACGTTGCGCAAGTTCCGCAATCTCTCCCGGCTCCCCTCGCCAGCCTGTGACCAAGCCGTGCACCAGCTCGTGTCAGGAGCCGACAACAAGACCAGGTAGCAAGGCCAAGTGGCGTGACCAATGGCAAAGACGGCCGGGCCTGAGATCCCACCGATCGAACCTGAATCGTCTGCACTCGCCTGCGGCGTTCTTGCTGGCGGGCAGCGCCTGAGCATCCAGCTACTCAGGGACATCGAGAGCCCCATGAAGGAGCACGACATTGTGTTCATGTGTCGACCAGCACCGCGCGTGATACAGCCGGCAGGGCTAGCAACAGTCAGTAGCAGCATTGTTGCTGGGCCTCCCTGAGCGCAGGCGGTCCTGTACTCGCATCGAGCCTTTTCTGCGGATCTATCCAGCGGGTGCCGGCGTTTACCGTGGCCCGGGCGGGACACTCCGACGAACAGTGCGTGTTGGAGGCTTGCGATGTCGATCTTCGCGTTGGCGATCTTGAGAGGGCCCAGCAACCTGGGTTTTCGCCGGATCTGCGCCAACGGGGCGGCTGCACATGGCAACGGCTCGGTCGAGGTTTTGTTGCCACAGGGCGGACGCCGCTTGTGGTTGTGCTGCTCCGGTTGCTCGGCGGTCGTGGGGGTCGACGTCGATGGCGGCTCGCCAGACGGCGACTTCCCCAAGGAGGGCGAGGCTCGGGTGGCTGCCCGGCGATGCCCATACGGGCAATTCGCGGCGATGGCAGGCGCCGTCTCGGACCTGTTCTGCGAGGTCTGTTACGAGCTCCGACCGCTTCGCCAGGTACTCACCCCAAATGTGATGATCATGAACCGTTGACGGTATGCCGGGGAGCCAGGGCAGCGGTCCTGGGTTAATGGATGCGGCCTCCGGGAGGCTCCAGTCGAGTACAGCGGCCCTGTCTTCGGCCGTGCTGAGATCCCACTGCGGTGCGGCTTCATGGACGTGAATGAGTGGGTGCTCACCGGTTTCAGCCGCCAACGCGAGCAGGTGTGCTCGAAGGGACGGCCACGACGGCTCGCTGGTGAGGTCAGGAATGACCTGGTCCGCCAAGCCGTCAAGCGTGCGAACGATCTTAGGTCCGAGGAGCTGCTCGACTGCCATCTTGAGCCCGTCGGCGTAGCGCTGGACCGCATCATGCAGCCGCGCGGCTGGGTTGCTCAGTCGGCGGAGAAGCGTCGTGGCTGAAGCGGGGGAGTCGTCGCGGCCAAGGATTTGTTCGAGCAGCTCGGTCGGGGTGCTAGGGCTGACGGTGTCGGGTCGGATGAGGGTGTGCGGGTCGCCATCGCCGACCACCTGCAGGTACAAATGATTCGCGGCCCGGCCACGGGTAAGCATCGTGTACAGCTGCTGCCGGGATTCCTGTCCGGTGACCAGGCCGTGCATCGTGTCGGCGGTGACGCCTTGGGAGCCGTGGATGGTGGTGGCGTAACCCAGCCCGGTGGAGGCTTGAACGTAGTCAGCGGGGAGCCGCGTGATGAGGTGGCTGCGGTTGTGTCGGACGATCAGATCGCCTCGGCCGCCTACTCCAGTGATGGTCCAGCGGTCACCGTTTTTCACCCAGTCATTGGCCGCGAGCCGGAGTCGGCGGTCGTTCGTACGGGTGATGATCACATCGCCGACACTGGCCTGGTTCCCATCCGCTAACCGCACTTCGCGGGCCGGCGGGTGACTACTTAGGAGATGATCACGGGCTTGTCGGTTGAGTTCGGCGATAAGCTTTCGGGTGGGGGCGAGCATGATCGCGTCGAGTCCGGCAGCACGGTCGGAAACCCAAGCCGCGAACGCATCCTTCACGGTGGTGGCGAGGTCCCCGACGTGAACCCGGCCGTGTTCAAGGTAGAAGTCGAGTGCCTCTGGTTTGCCTTCCCGGAGGGCAAGTGTTGCCGCTGCTTCAGTCGGGTCGGTGAAGCGATGCAGCTCGCTCAAGCGGAGGGCGCCGTAACTTTGTTGGATGTCGCGGAGGACGCCGCCGGCGCCGATCGCCGCGAGTTGCTGATCATCACCGATCAGGCGGACACTCGCACCACGATTGATCGCGAACTGGACCGCGGTGTCGAGGGACAGAGTGTCGGCCATACCCGCTTCGTCGATGATCACCAACGTTGACGGGCCGACCCTGGCCGCCCAGTCGGGAAGCTCATCATGATCAAGTGACCAGGTGACTTTGGCGAGCGTGTCGGTGCGGATGCCGGTCTGCTCACCGAGCACGGCAGCCGCTGCGGCCGAGGGCGCGAGGCCGAGCACCTGACCGCCGTCTTGGCTCCAGGCCAGGGCGAGGGCGTGCATGGCAGTTGTCTTGCCGGCCCCGGCGGGGGCGATCGCGAGCTGCAAACGAGCCCCCGAGGTGCACATCTGCCATACCAGGGACGCCTGCCCGGGATCGAGGGCACTGCCGTTCGCCGCCATCTCCAGCAAGGCCAGATCCACTGCCGTCTCGTGCACGGCTGCCCCGTCCCGTCGCCCAGCGAGCGTAAGGAGGCGCTGTTCGGCGTCGAGGATCCGCTGCGAGGTGTAAAGGGCGGCGCCCGCGACGGTGTAGACCGACGACCCGTCGATCCGCCGCAACACCTCCGGTTCCTCAATGCCGTCGTGCGGCGGGACCAGGGCAACCGATCGATGATCAAGCACCTCCTCGACCAACAGGTCCACCAGTGCCGCGGCATGTTCCGAGGGCACGTCAATGGTGCGCACCTGTCGTTGCGCTTCGGCGCGTACATGCCACATCTGCCAAGTCGAGCGGCTCGACTCCACAACGCTAAGGATGTGGTTGGCCATGTTTGCGACCCAGTGTGAGTCGGCGATTGGAGCGGTCTCGGGGTGCGGTGCCAGTACCGTCCGCACCATCGACGCGACGGCTTCCGGGCTGCCTAGCACCGCTGAGGCTTCGCTGAGCCAGGTCGCGCGTTGCTCAGCCAGGGATCGGGGTTCGTGCTTAGCGTCGCGGGTTTCCAGCGTCGCCTGCTGAGCCAAGTGCAGCGCTTCGACCGGGGTTGGCGGCCGGCCATGATCATCCTGGAATTGGATGGCCAGCTCACCGCGGCGGGTATTGATGTGGGCACGGCGGGTCGACCAGCGTTGGTTCAGTCGGGGGTCGACACCGACGATCTCCCGGATTGCCCGCTTCCCCGGGTCGGTGCCGGGCCGTTCGGCGAACCGCACCCCTAACGTCTCACGAAGATGCTGCTCGAGCGCGGTGTTGTAGGTTTCCGACGCGGCGACGTTGGCCTTGAACAGCACACGGCCGTCGATGGACAGCCAGCGTCCGTCGACGGTCTGCACCTTGTTTGCGACCGCCACATGGGTGTGCAGGTCCGGGTCGCCCGCTCGGCTGTCCCGATGGGTGAACGCGGCGGCGACGAGGCCTCGCACGTTGACCTGCCGGATCCCTTGCGGTCCGGTCCGGGTGAACAGAGCATGCTTCTCGACGAACGCCAAAGCCTCCTTCACAGCAGACTGGTGGGCGCGTTCGATGACGGCGGCCACCTTCGGATCAGCGACCGCCCACAAGGTCGAGACTGACTTCACCGGGGAGAACGTCAAGTCATACCCGGCAACTGTCTGGGTTCGCGGCCGCGAGTCTTTTGCGATTTGCCCAGCCAGTTCCCGGGCATCCATCGGCTCCCGACCATGCGCAGCCAGAAAAAACTCGCGGGCCACCTCCGTCCGCACGTGGGCCCGATCAGGAGCCGAGAGCGGAGCGCCGGCGGGAAGTCCGGCCGCCGTTCGGATCGCCGCGAAGCGTCTTGCCACTTCGAGCCGGAAGGGGCTGACCTCACCATCAATGATCTTGAACGGCGCCCCCAGCCTGGCCGCATCCTGGTAGTCCCGCAGGGTGAGGTCGGGTCCTTCCAGCTGCTGCTGTCGCAGTTCGGCCAACGGGTGTAGGCCGCAGCCGAACAACGCTCGCATCTGCTCGGCGGTCACCGGGTCTCCGGCGGTCAGGCCGTCGATCCCGTCTAAGCCCGAGCCGATCCACATCCCGGGCGTTTCACCGCGTTCGGTGTAGTAGGACGCCAGTCCGATGTGACCTTTCTCGGTCGAATCCAAAGCGGCGACCTGCCGGGTGAGGTAGTCATATCCTGCTCCGGCTGTGAGCTTGTGCATGCTCATCGTCACACCCACCCGAAGGGGGTACATGCCGCCTGTGCGGTCAGATCGACCCGGGCGACTTACTCTGTGCATCAGGTGTAATCGGTTGCGCTCTTCGAGTCGCTGCACTTCGACTCGGAGCTTTGAGAGTTCGAGGGGTACGTCGGACGGAAGTGCGGCGGTCTAATACATCACAGGATTTAGAGGCGGTGTAGACGAGGCCGAGTAGACGGCGGGTGATGAGTCAGCAGTCGATCTGGCAAGCGCGGCGGTAAAGATGAGTCTCTCAGCAGGAAGGGCCGAACGTGCGCCGCCGACCGTAAGCCGACCGCTCATCGGGACAGGACGAAATAGGTCCCGCGCTTTGCTGTTGGGCGCTGATTCAGCGCGGTCGCGGCGATAGGCCAGGATGTATGCGTGGTCACGGTCGACGACGTCCAGCGGTGCTCGCGCGGTTGCCGCGCAGCAGCGAGGTGCTGGTGCGCGATCGTGTGAAGTTCCGTGTCGGTCAGATCGTGTACGTTGCGTTCAGCCAGGACGAGACCGAGATCGGGTTCGCCTTCCCGAAGGAGGAACGCGCCGCACTGGTGGCGGCGCGGCCCGGTTCGTCACCTTGCTGCTCTCAGCCTGGCTCGATAACGAGCCGGTTGGTGTCGGACTGGTGGCAGGTGGCCTTCTGATCCTGGCCGGCGTATATGTCGGAGTGCTCCGCCCCGCCCGAATCACTCCAGCGGCTGCGAATGCGAAGTCTGACATGGGTGAATCCACAGGCCGCTAGATAAGGATCACAACAGTCAATGCAATCGGGCTGGTGTCATTCACCAATCTGCTGCTGGCCGGCGAGCCGCAAGGTAGGAGATCTTGGCAGGATGCGCTACCGGAGGGGTTGGTAGCGCTGTGTAACCATGCGGAATGCGGCAGATCAGTGCGCGTTGCTCGTGCCCATGGATACGACGACGATGATCGGCGGTACCGATCATCAGAGCCATAGGCACAAGGTGTGAAGTTGCCGGTAAGTGCGCCGTCAGTGTGCTCGTCGCGACCCCAACACCAGCGCGACGGTTACCGCCAGGATGATCGTGCCGATGGACTCCACCACCAGCGTGGTTGGCACCAGCTTGAAGCTTAATACCTCGTGAATGCCGAACAGCCCCACGGTCAGCGCGAGCACCAGCGCAAGCAGCGTGCCCACCATGAACAGCAGGCTCAGCACCGTTGCCAGCGTCAGGAGCCGGCCGCGCAGCACGATGACCGCGATTGCCAGCACGAGCGCGCCAACCGTGTTGAGCACGAACAGCGCGCCAAGCAAACCGCCTACTCCGTAGAACACGAGGTAGAGATGGATCCCGCCCATCACAAGCAGCATGATCGCACTAAGTAGTCGCCAGGCCATCAGCGTGCGGTGGCTGACACCGGACCAACGGAGTGAACCGGTTGCGGGAGGCTGCGATGACATGTCCTGACCTGCCTTACATCTGTGTGCCCCGTGCAAGCCGAGGCCTCAACAGATGAACACGGACGATCCGCCCGAATAGTTCAGCCTGATGATCCGAGCTGAACGGCCGCTGGCCGTATCGCCGATGAACGTTCTGCCGTCTGCCCACCAACTCGTCGAACACGCGATCCCGCGTCCGATCGACCGCCCCAGAAGAGTATGCGTCTGCCGTTCGAGGATCTCGGCTTGTTACGGAAGGTCATGCGACTGGACTTGTCGCCCTCCCGCACCTCCGTGACGGTGGCCTTACAAGATCATTCGTCACGGATCGGCCAGTGTCCAACGGCTTCCCGGCTCGATCGTGGCGTTCCGCAGGCGGACCGGTGAGCGGGACGCTCAGGCGTACCTCACTCCAAAGAGGTTAGGCATTTGCCGCTTGTGTCACGCGCCCGAAGACCGCCATTAATACCCGTTGTATGTGCCGTACACGGTGAGGGAGTTTTAGTGCCATGACGAATGTGCTGGCGCGGTCCTCGGCAAAGCAGGGCTCGACAACGCGTCTGAAAGGCATCGCCATGTTGCCAGTTGATGGTGTCAAGCTGCGCGAACCGCTCGGACCAGATAAGGCACGGCTCGCCGCCATCGAACGAGACGCTGATCGTGGCTTGCCCGAGTGCTCGCAGCAGCGGCGGATCCGCTCAACGCCCGCCTCGAAGACCCGGTCGGGCATGAGGGCGGGCCGGCCAAGGCTGCCGGGCCAAACCACCAGGAACCTCGAGCGGGAGACCAGGTAGACGACCAAGGTCAGCAGCGGGATCTGGGCGAGCTAAGCGACGCGTTTCCGAAGATCAGCACTGAGACCGCACTCGCGAGAAAGGCACCGGCCAACTACCAGTTCGCGCCGCGGTGCACCCCACTCCACGCTCCCGCTGCAGGGACGCCGAAGGATGGCGCAGATGGGGTCGGCGCATGTAAAGGTGGCCGGCTAGCTATGACTGTTCTGCATTAGAAAGGAAGGAGGGTCTGATGGCAAGGTTGACTCGTCGAGCCACGGTGCTGCTTGGGTGTTCGCTAATTCTCGCCTTCGTGACCGCTTGTGGGATCGGTTCGGATCCGAAGCCGACCGAAAGCACCGCGTCCGCCTCCGCTACAACAACACGGGGGCCGCCGCACCGAGTGATTCGCTTCTCCCGGAGGGCACATACCGAACCCCGGAGTTGACCCGCAACAGCTGATCGCCACGGCGGTGAAGGCCGGCTTCACCCGGGCGGAAGCCGAGCAATCGTTGGCGCGGGAACGCATTAACCAGACCGCGACCTTTACCCCACGCTTGAGCGCGGGCAGTGGACCCAGTCCTTCAACTATGACCGGATCCGTGAGGGTCGGTTTCGAGGCAACGTACAAGGTCATCGACCAGAACACAGTCGTGGTTACCAAACCGGAGGGCGATGAGACTGTCTTCGAGTACGCGCTGGAGGGAGACGCCATCCGGATCAGTTTCAAGAACGTCGATCCACAGCAGCTGTGCCAGCACGACGCCAAGTGGGCGGGGGGCGTCATCGTATGGCAACGCGCGCCGTTCAGCCGCGTCTAGCTGTCACAGAGCCTGCTGGAGCCAGGCCGAGTACTAAAACTGAACGCCGGACGAACGAGGGGACGAGGTGGATAGCGTCGACGAGTACCCGTGAACGCGTAGTTAGCGGATGTGTCTAACGGCAAACAACAGAAGTGCCCGCCACGAGTTGCAGCTCCCGACGGGCGGAAACCCCACTAATGAGGAGTGGAATCCCATGTCCCACGTTACCGAGCTGGCAACAGGTCAGCTCACCGCTAACGAGTCCATCACCGTGGAGCTCACGAAACCGACCAGACACCGGCGGCAGTCATCGTCAGGTGGCCGAGCAAGCCCAGCGTGTTCCATCCCCACCGGTTCCCTGACACCGCAGCCACGGCCGCGAGAGTGTTCGCCCAGGCCGCAACCGAACTCGCCTCAATCAAGGCCAGGAGGCGGCTGTGAGCACCGTCGCTGTACGGGCCACGCCGTGGAGATTGCCCTGCCGCCCGGAGAGCAGCGATTCCCATAGGCTCCCGCCTATGCCAGATGATCCTCGTAAGCGCGCATTCGTGTCCTATGTAAGCGAGGACTCCGACAAGATTGACGCTCTCTGCGAGGTGCTCGCGGGGGCGGAAATTCCATATTGGAGGGATAGGGAATCACTCGGGCCGGGAGATGCCTGGAAGTCGAGGATCCGTGAGGCGATTCGATCTGAGTCACTTGTTTTTCTCGCTTGCTTTTCCGACCAATCTCGTGCCCGGGAGAAGTCATACATGAACGAGGAGCTCACTATTGCCACGGAGGAGTTTCGACAGATGCCTCCGGGCCGTAAGTGGCTGATTCCGGTTCGGCTCGATGACGGCGAGGTGCCTGAATGGGATCTTGGCGCCGGACGTACACTCCGCGACCTGAACTATGGCGACTTGTTTGGCAGCCGCTATGCGAACAGGCTGAAGCTCTCGTCACCACGATTAGCGACCTCATGGGCCACAAAGTTCCCAATCCGTCAACGATAGGGGCAGCAGCGGACCGCAGCCGCCTACGCGTCGTCATTGAACGTGCCGACTGGAGCAACTTCAGGCACGAAGCACTGATCTTGGAAATGCGCGTGAGTGTGACGAACCGTACAGACACGCGGAAACAGCTCACAGGATTTCAGCTCTACTTGGCCGGCCAAGTCACCAAGGAATTTGACGATCCCGAGGTGTGGCGGAAGGTTGAACATTGCAAACAGCAACACAACTTGCTCAACCGGATATCGGTGCTGGAGCCTGGGGAGACCGTCACCGGGTGGATGGTCTACGCCCTTCCTGGAAGACGACCCCCGGCGAGCCTGAGTACACGTTCAGCGTGATCGACGAGCTGAAGAACCAGTACGAGGCGGCGAAGACGTACGCCGGCTCGGAAGTGGGTGGCCGCCGTCCTGACGGTACCGTCGCTGTGTGATCAGTCGCGAGCAAAGACTGCGCTCCGCGATCGACAGCGCGAGCGCCAGACTATCTACGGCTGCCGGCGCAGACGACGAGCAGAAGATGTTTGATGCTTTGGGTGAATGCGTTGGCTGGGCGTGCGCACTCGACGCGCTGTTAGAAGGCACGCCCGGCTACAAGGGCCAACGCAACAACGACAATGAAGGTCAACTTCTGCGAGGACTACGCTACGTCCGCAATCAGATTGTTCATGGGGACACCGTCGTTGACGTCACCGAATCGGCTGTAGCTCCGACCCCGCGAGTCATCATCGCCGGTGCAAGCTCACACTCGCAGATCATCCTCCCGCCCACACGGATTATCTGGACCTTCAAGGTTGCGCTGTCGCCATTACCGGCCAACAGCCCTTCGGCAACACTAGAGCCGCACTATGCAGACATCGCCGGCAAGGAAGCGATCGATGTAATTCGAAGGGCTGTCAGCTGGCTCGATCGGACTTTGTAGGACGCCCGTGGGGCGTCGACCGAGATGATCAGCGACGGTCGCGGCCTCCGGAAGGAGTTGCCAGGAACCGGACGCTGCGTAATGATGCTGGATTCGCCGCGATCAAATCGTAACCACTTGCGTTGTCTCGCCGAAATTTAGTAACAGTTCTGCCCAATGCGG
>Ga0307409_100000220_pt1 | contig 22909 bp, 43 predicted proteins | sample 322Ometagenome_2_FD_203888 | JGI IMG/M metagenome (GOLD analysis project Ga0307409, IMG submission 203888) | Maize rhizosphere microbial communities from greenhouse at UC Davis, California, United States - 322HYB-O-2 | ecosystem: Host-associated > Plants > Roots > Rhizosphere > Soil | place... | reverse complement strand
CCGAACCAAACCGAGGCGAACCTAGCCGCGCCTTGACCTGCCCAGTTGACCTGCCCAGACACGCTCTCATCCAAACACGGTTTGGCATCGATGGACACTGAAGAGTACGCGCTACTCCAAGAGATCATCAGGCACTACGCCGTCAAGTTGGCCGAAGAGCGTCAGCGCAACGCTGACCTGACGCGCCAGTTGGAATGCGAGCGCGAGCGCTTAGCGCTGCTGGAGCTGCTGAATTATGGGATGTGCTGATTTGGGAAGTTTTCGCACCGCTCGGTTGTCTGAGATGGAAGTGTGCCGACTTTACGTTGAAGGCATCAGCAGAACCGAGCTTGGCTGGCGCAGTCGCCAGTACGACCGCGAAATCGTAGAAATCCTGCAGCGCAACGGCGTCCCGCTGCGAACCAGCACCGACTCTCAGGCGCTGGCGCGGGCGCGGCGTCTGCGGCGGAAAGAGCAGCTTGCGGGCACGAAGGTCTGACAAAGTTTGGGGGCGACAGTTGCCCGTCGCCCCACCCCTGCCTAGCCGTGCCGAACCGGGCCTTACCAGAACCGGCCACGCCGAGCCATGCCGGGCCTGACCAAACCGCGCCCGACCATGCCTAGCCGAACCTCGCCGAACCATGCACTGCCGTGCCATGCACTGCCTTGCTTCAACAGAATACGCGGTTTCTGCGGCGTCGGCAGCGGGGCTTTGGCGCGACCGGCGGGTCTATCGATAGCGGGTCATGAGACAGACTTGTCTCATGGGCATATGACCAACTTTACATTTATCGAAACTGCTAACCGCCAGCAAATGGCCGTTTGGTAAAATGTCAGGGCGAGTTGCCGTCGTTTCCGGTCTGGAAATAGCGATCCAGCTCCTTGCGCAGGCCGCGCGCCATGGTGAGCACGGCCGGGTCAGTCACTTCGCCGGCCGCGATCCGCGCCTCCATCTCGCGCAGGTGGCGGTCAAGATCGTGGATGAGTTGATCGAAGTCGTCGGGGGTTTCGTTCATGAGTTCGTTCATGAGTTCCTCGCCATCAAAGAGCCTTCCCGCCGCGACATCGGCCAGACCGGCGTCGATGTCCCGCAGGAGATCCGCCCGTTTCTGCTGATGCGTCTGGCCGGTCATGACGTTCACCTCCTGTTAACCCGGCCATGTCACCCTGGCGCTGCTCCTGCTCGGAAGCTCCTGGACCCCTGCCGGCCCGTGAAGACCCACCACCTCGCGCGGTGGGTCTTTGCGTTTCAGCCCACGCGCGCCGTGTGCAGGCCGCTCAGCACGCCGAAAACCTGCAGCAGCCAGAGCACAACGGCGATCACAATAACGATGTTGATGATCTTCTTGATGGTCGGGTCCATCGGAATATAGGTGTTCACCAACCAGAGCAGCACGCCCACGACGATCAGCGTGACGACCAATGTAATCAGCGGCATGGCGGTTCCTTTACGGCAGGGTGAGCAGGGCGGCGCGGACGGCGCGGATCAGGGCCATTTCGCGGTCGGTGCCGTGGGTGACGGCGAGCGCTTCCATGCCGGCTAGATCGAGTGTTCGGAGGTGCGCCACCGCATCAGCGAGCGAGCGCATCTGTATCTGAAAGACCACTCTATCCATCGCCCCGCTCCCGACGTCTGGCGATCATGGCCTCTTTGGTCTTGCGCGCGTGCGCTGCGGCCTGGGCAGCCGTACGCGGGCCAGTGTCGCGCATGGTGACGCCATGCTGGCGTAGGAGCCGGTAAATAGTCGAGGGCGTGCAGCCTGCTTTGCTGGCGATCATGGGGCCGCTTTCGCCCGCGCGGTACAGCGTGCAGATTTCGGCGGCGCTCAGTCGGAGCGGCTTGCCGGGGTTGGAACCCGGCGGGCGTACGGTGCCGCCCGCGGCGCGGACGATGACGAGGACGGTGGTGCCGCAACAGCCGGCGCGATAGCCAACGGAGTCCGCGTCTAAACCCGACGCGTACATTGCGGCGATCTGCTCATCCGGGATCAGCCGGGATGACGGTCTACCTCGCCGATACGAAACCACATGTTTTACCCCTGCCAGATGCTCCGGCGGAGATTAACACATTAACCGCTAATGCCGCGGTATCGCACGGGTAGTGGGGCTTTGGGAGTAATCCGACGAGTCAATGCTGCACGAGCGAACCGCATGCGAACTAAAGACGTCTCAATTACCGTGAAAAAGTCCGCGTTACTGGTCGTAGTCGGACTATTTCTTTGGCATATTTGTCCGAAACTGTACCGACATAGTGCAGATATACTGCTTCTGCGACCTCGTTCGGCGTTGCAGCGGGCGGCGTGGTGTGCTGAACTTGGGTTATGGAAAGGCCGCGACAATCTGGCACACATGCAACCTTTTGCCGGTTTGTCGCTCCGACCCCGGTTCGTTCTCGACTGAAGACCCGGACGCGGAAACAGAGGCCGCAAACTTGTCCTTGCGGTCTGCGACGTACGGGTGTGGAATGATGTACGAGTGATCTAAGTTCTTCTCCCCGTCTGGGGAGGTAGTGAGCGGCAGCGCTAAAGCCCACAGGTCCGGAAGATCTAACGGGTAACGGCGCTGCCGCACACCGACAACCGACTTTCGTCGGCCCGACAAAACGCAGCAGGTATCGCGCCCGCTGCGGCGTCTAAACCCACACAAGGAGTCTCGCCTTGGTGCGTCTGACCAGATATTCAGGCATAGATGCTAGCTCTGGCAAGCCTCGTAATGAAAAAAACGAGGAGGGTATGCTGCTCGCGTCAACAGCTGACGAGCAGGGTACCCGGCTCGCGTCACCCGAAACTCCTGATGATTGCCAACAATGCCGCGCCAACTATGACGTTCGTCGTAGTGTGCGCTCGGTCGCGCTCTGCATGGGCATCTACGTCTGCACGGCGGTGATCGGCTGGTCTATTACCGCCGTGGTCGTCGCACAGTGGTTCGGGCGGCCATGAGCGCCGGGCGCTCCGTCATCCCGCCGTCAGGCGATCTATCGGCCGAGCTTGCTCGGTCCGAGGTCTGGCGCTCGCGGTCGCTGCTCCGCGCCGTCCTGCTCGGCAATTTCGCGATCGATGCGGTGCTAGTGCTGGCGATCATCGCCTGGGCGTCGGCATGACTGGGCCGCGCCGCCTCACCCGGCCGACCGGGCAGCCGTCCAGCACCGGCATCCCTGGCTGCTACCGCCGGGAAGCCGACGACGACGGCGTCGCCTGCGCGCTGTGCTACAGCCCCGACACCCAGCAGACGCTGATGAGGAACTTTCCCTCGTGCGCCGGCTGTGTTGCCGGACAGTGGGCGGCGAAAATCTATTATGCCCAGCGGGGCGAGCCGTGAGCGCGATTAATCATTGCGCCGCAGCGCGCGCCGTGGTAGAGGAAAGCCGGGCGGCAGACTCCTTTCAACGCAGTTACCTTGCCGGTGGCGCGTTTATAGGTCCACGGTCTGCCGTCCGACAACTTTCTATTGCGCAGATAGTATCTGAGGAATGCGGAACTCGAACCCCTGCGTCGGCCGTCATCCGGCGCGGGGTTTTTTTGCAACAGCGTTGCGCAATTAAGCGTTGCATGCCAACCCGGCCGGGCGCACGCTGCCTCTGCACAGCACGACGACTCCTCCTTTCGAATAGCGGTAACTCACTAGACCTCGCGGCGCTCCAGGGCCGCGGGGTTTCTTTGCGTGCGTCAGGCGCGGCGAGAAGCTTCCAGCCCGACGCGGATCAAGTCAAGGATGGCGTCATTGAAGGAATTGTGACGCTGGACGAAGCGGTATTCGGTGACGTCTTCGAACAGATCCTTCTGTATCATCAATGTGGTTCTCTTGATATCAGGAGCCGGGAAACCGCCATCCTGCACAGCCAGCGTGGCAGCCGTATCGACCGCTTGCTGGGCCATGACGGCGTCAATCCGAAACCATTCGCCTTCAACCCGCCATTTGCGCATCAGCGAGTGAGCGTAAGTCTCCGCTTTGGCAATCAGACCCGCCGGGCACTCGATCTGGTATTCCACAGCGAGGCCATCGGCGAGGTCGCGCGAAACCGCGTGGTAGAGCTGGGCCATGCGCGCCTGGGGATTGTGCGAACGGCCGAGTTTCCGCACGCCGTCGTCGCGGCGGATCACATACAGGTACTGCGGCATGGCGGGTTACGCCGCGACCGTCTGCTCGGCCTGAAGCTGGCGGCGCAGCAGTTCGCGCACCGCTTCGCCTTCCGTGTCGATCTCGTTTTGGTGTCTCCACCGCTTGATCATCTGCCGAAGCTCCGGGTCAACGATGAAATTGATCCGCTCGGGCGTCTTTCGTGTGTCGCTCATGTGTCACCTCCTACTGCGTGCAATTTAGGCAGCATTTTTCTGATAATCAAGACCCTTGCATTCTCACTCTGTGCATCATATTATCATGTGCATCACAAACACCGTGAGATTTTCATGACCCACCCCGCCATCATTCAGCGCCGCGCGTCCTGCGTCGGCGACCTTCAGCAGACCTTCGCCTGCATCGATGCGTCGAGGCTCGAATACCTCGCCGGCATCCTGAAAAACTCCGGCTGCCCCGGCACGGCCGACCTCGCGCTGCGCTGGGCCGAAGAGCACCGCCTGCTCGCCGCCACGCTCAACGGCGAGCGCGCCGTCGGCGGCGAGGACAACCCCTTCGCGAACGCCGAGTTTGCCCCGAGGCACGAAGACCTGCCGGTCAAGGTGCGGGCATGAACACGCGCATGGAACGCCTCATCCCCGACGACGAATACGGCAACGAGCCGGCCACGACCAACGACCCAGACCCGCGCACCGTCGTCGAAGATCTGATCGAAGCGCTGGAGAACCTGCTGGCGGTGTCGCCGTGGTCGAGCGCCGAGATCCGCAACGTGGCGCACGCGGCTATCGAGCGGGCGAAGGAGAGCCTGTCATGAGCGCGACCAAGGAATGGCTGATGGAGCAGGAAGAGCGGTCCCAGCCCGATGCGGACTGGGACGAGATGCTGGTCAGGGTCGACGTCAGCCTCGACGAGTTGGCCCGCCGCATCGAGGTGCTGGAGCGCCGCATGCACGAGCTGGGCGAGTGGTTGGGGGGTGCGGAATGAGCGCGGTCATGGAGGACGACATGCAGAGCGTCGACTGGGACACCTACTACGCCGCGCACCGCTTCGGGCTGGTCGCCGCGCATGGCGGGCGCAAGACCACGCCGGTGCGCGAGACGCTGGCCGATGGCGGCTGCCCGCTCCGGGGCCAGCACATCGGCGAGATCACGGAATTTGTCGCGGTCGGCGGCGAGGTGCTGAGCCGGAAGGTGGTCGCCTGCGACGCGACCGAGACGTGGCTGCGGCGCGATCTGGCCGACGACGCACGGGCCGCACTGGCGGACGAGGCGGCGGCCGGTGTCCGTGCAATCGCCAAGGTCCTGGCGTGGCGCGACCGCACCGACGCCGAGAACGCCGCCAAGCGCGGCATGGACATCGACAGCTATCGCAAGCTCCGCAACGCCCAGGGCCACCGCAGCGAAATGCGCTCCGGGCGCAATAGTATCGGCATGTAGCCATGAGAGAAATCCCCATCACAAAAGGCTACGTGGCTCTGGTTGACGACGATGACTTCGATCTCGTCAATCGGTTCAAGTGGAGAGCGCATCTCTTAAAGGGTGGCAAGCACGTCTATGCGGAACGATGGGAGTACTTTCCGGATCGGCGGCGGCGGGTCGTCTACATGCACCGGCAGATACTAGGGTCCATTCCACAGACAAACGTTTTTCATCTGGACGGCGACGGTTTGAACAATACGCGGCGCAATCTGGTGCCGGGTGTCAACTTCCACGAAAGCTACGTCATCAACCCGGCGAATGGCTGCTGGGTGTGGTGCAGAGCCCTCACAGACGATGGCTTCGGAGAGGTGACGTACCTGGGACGGAACGAGTTTTCCCACCGCCTTTCGTACATTCTGCACAATCACTGTGAAGTCCCCGCCGGCATGGTTGTCAGGCATTCCTGCAACGCCCCGGCGTGCGTCAACCCGGATCACCTATTCCTGGCCACCCGTTCCGAATGTTCGGCGGAGCGAGCAGCAAAGGGACGTGGATACAGAGGCGGGACGGCAAAGCTGACCGCCGAACGTGTCCTGGCTATCCGCACCGATACGCGACCGCATCGGCTGATCGCCGATGATCACGGAATTAGTCGCTCGTGGGTATCAAACATCAAGGCCGGCAAAGGCTGGAGAGAGGTATCGCCATGACTGCCGACATCATTCCGTATCAGGCCCCTGCAGCAGCTGCCGCTGTCTGGCGTGGCATCCGGGTCCACAACATGGCTGACGGCATCCAGCTGTCCAAACTGATCACCGCCTCGGGGCTGCTGCCCAGCAGCTACCTCAACGCGCCGGATCCGGTTGCGGCATGCTTCGTTGCGCTGCAGTTGGGCGCTGAGGTCGGGTTGAGCCCGATGGCAAGCGTCCAGAACATCGCGATCATCAACGGGCGTCCCGGTCTGTTCGGCCCGGCCATGCTGGCCGTGGTTGAGGCCAGCGGCAAGCTGGTGCAGATCGAGGAGTTCATCGAGGGCGAGGGCGACGCGCGCAAAGCGGTCTGCATCGTGCAGCGGGTCGGGCGGAAGGCGCGTCGGGCCGAGTTTTCGGTGGCCGACGCCAAGCGTGCCGGGCTGTGGGACAAGCGCGGCAAGAACGGCCAGCCGGGACCGTGGCAGCAGTATCCCGACAGGATGCTGCAGGCGCGCGCCCGCAGTTTCCTGCTCCGCGACGTCTTTCCCGACGTGCTGAGCGGCCTCGCGCAGAGCGTCGAGGAGCTGCAGGACATCCCGGCGGAACCCATCACGCCGCCGAAGGAAGAGCCGCCGAAGGTCGAGGAGCCGAAGGCCGAGGCGCCGAAGCCTGCCCCCAAGCCGCCGCTGATGGTCGCCATCGGCGAGGGCTGGGACCCGGTCCAGTTCCCGCGCGGTAAGAAGGGCCTGCGTGAAGCCCTTGAGTTCATGACCGGCGCCGTGGTGGACGGCAAGCCGCAGGTGGTGGCGCTTAACAACGCGCTGCTCGACCAGATCGCTGAGCATATTCCCGAACTGGCGGACGAGGTCAGCGAGTTGCGCGCCGCGGCGGCCGAAGCCTTGCGGCCGAAGGACGAGCCCGACCCCAGCGCCGAACCGGACGGCTTCGCGCACGAGTTCGTCAACCCTCGGATCGGCGAGAGCCGACCGACAGTGGACGAAGACGACGACACCTGATCTCCCGCCCTGCGGTGGCGCTGGTTCCGGCCGACGCCGCCGCTCCCTTCCCGCAGCCGGACCCCGCCAATGCCTGACGCAGCCTCAATCGAGCCCGAAGAAATTAACATGACGGCCGACGAGCGCACCCGCTGGGGTCCGTTCTCGCCGGCCGTCAGCCATGGCGAAATGCTGCTGCGGCTGATCGCTTTGCAGGTGTTCGTGCAGTGCTTCGTCAAGCCGGAGCACCCGCTGCACGACGCGCTCTGGCGGGCCGAGAGCGGCGAGCCGGAGGACCTCGAGCTGGCGCGGCTGGAGTTCGACCGGCTGCCGGCGCTCAAGCAGCGCGACATCCTCGGCAGCTACGCCCGGCACTGGCGGCGCAGGACGCGGCGGAAGAGCGGCAAACCCGCGTCGGAGGAATGGCGATGATGCTGGCGTTTGAACCGCCCTGCGCCTGCGCGATCTGCGTGGCGCTGCGCACGATCTGGCCGGACACCGTCGCCGCGGTCGCCGAGCACTTCGACCTCGACGACGCCCAGGCCACGCTGCACGTGCAGACCTACGCGCCAACCATCCCGAGGATGACGCAGTAATGGCAGGCGCGTTCATCAACCTAGCGGAGGAAGATCCCGACAAGCGGCGGGACGAAACCCCGCGCGAGTTCGGCGAGTTCGGCGAGGAGGTGCTCGACAGTGAAGAACTGACCGACCTTGCCTACCGCGCGTTCCTGACCCTGATGGCGAAGCGCTATCAGAGCAGTCCGTGGGGCTGCAGCGAGGGGTTTAACGCCGATCTCGGCGAACTGCTGGTCCACGGCATGTACTTGCCGTGCGTCAAGCGCGTCACTTACAGCCAGCAGGTCGACCAGCGCAACGACGGGCTGCCGGATTACGCTGCCGTGTTCGACGTGTACCGCAAGGACTCCGTGTTCGTGCATCAAGTCCGCCGGATGGCCCGCTTTCCGCTCGGCGTCGCGGCGCCCGCCCCCGGCGCGAAGTTCAAGTATATCTGCTGGGAGCGTTCGGCCGCCCTGAACCGGCACGAGAAGCGGTTCTTCGATAACGAGGGCGACGTGCTGGTCGGCTTCGACAGCTACCTGACGGTCACGCCCAACGACCGGGTCGTGCATGGCCTATCGACCCGCACCAAGTGGCGGCGCGATCCGATGTTCAATGCCGCCACAACCGTGTGGCCGGCGATGGTTTTCAACGCCTGGGCCGACCGTCGCTATCTCTGGCAGGTCCGGACGCAGGACCACGTCATCAATCACCTGGAAACGCCGCTGACGCTCGGCGTCGGTGAGGAGCACGTCAAGAGCCTGTTCTACGCTCGCAACCTGCCGGTCACCGAAACCGGCCGCAAGCGCCCGATCCTGCATTGGGTGCGCGCCCATGCCCGGCGGATCGCCGAGGGCGTCGACATCGACGTGCGCAAACACCTGCGCGGCATCACCGAGTTCGAGATGGACGAGCTGCGGTTCCAGATCATCTCGCCCGACAAGGCGGCAGAGAAGGCGGAGGCCATATGAACCGCGCTGTCCGCGCGTATCCGGCGACACCGCAGACTGAAGATCCTGCGTTTGCGGATCTGTGCGAGTTCATGGCGTGGGCCGGGACTGTCCGTCACATCCTGCGCCAGTGTCCCGATTGGCATGCCGGCGATGCGCTGCGCTGGCTGGCCCAGCAGGAGACGCCGGCATGATCCCTGTTTGGGACGAAGACACCCAGAGCCAGTTCTGGCTGCGCAACACCGACGAACGAAGCGCGGAAATCAGCGCCATTTATGGCGAAAAATGCGAGCATCCGGTTACGGAACTGCGGCGGAAGGTGACGTCCAACGGCGCCGTCCAGTTCCGCTACCAGTGCCTGGAGTGCGGCGGCGGTCCACAGGGGCCAGTTCCGAAAGCAACCGTTCGGAACCCGGATCGGGTGCCGGCATATGACACCGAGCTTCATCTGCGCTGGCACGAGGCGCGCGAGGACCGGATCAGGGCCGTCAACCAGAAGCATATCCGTCTGCAGAAGGCGGAAAAGGCCGAGTGGTGGCGCTGGTATAACAAATACCTGCAATCAACCGCATGGCGGGTCAAGCGCGATCTTGTGATGGCGCGATCCGAAGGCGTCTGCGAGGGCTGCCGATCCCGCCCCGCCGAGCAGGTCCATCACCTGACTTATGACCACGTCGGCAACGAGTTCCTGTGGGAACTGGCGGCCGTCTGCAACCAGTGCCACGAGCGGGTTCATGAGGATGCCGAGAAGGAGCGTGCCGCCTGATGCCGCAATCAACAAACGCATGGGGAGGAATGGCGATGACAGGACTTGCGCACCCACCGGACACGTGGGACGCTGAAACAGCAAAGCCCGGTGCTGGAAACACCGGGCTGGCTGCCAGTCCCGAGAGACTGGTGAATTCACAGCGGAAGCACCCCGCCATGAGATCCGTGAGAGGACTCAAGGATGGCTGCTGCGTGGCCGCTCGTCAAGAGCGCTCGTGGTGGGGTGCGTCCGCTCTTCGATGGGAGAGCGAGATGGCGACAAGATCCGAAGACAATTTCCTCCAAGAGTTTGCTGACGACGCTGCGGATTTTGTCCGCGTCAAATTCCTTGATACGTGCAAAAGATTTTCGGCTCGATGTGAGAGCCCCATTGAGCGGGTCATGGCTGCGGCTTTGATTCACTGCTTCAAGTATGGAAGCGATGGCTTCTTCGGCGGGGATGGCCCGTGGTTTGGATGGGACGACCGTGTTTGGTCTGACCCGGTGGCGTTCCCTGGATGCCATATTTGGCCGCAGACGCAGGTAGGCATTTATCGCGCCGATTTTTTTATCGCTTGGGAGGTGGAGACGCACCGGGGGCCGGTTAAGCGCGGTAATTTCGTGATTGAGTGCGATGGCCACGACCATCATGAGCGGACAAAAGAACAGGCCGCACATGACCGCAGGCGTGACCGCTGGATGACGGAGCAGGGCATTACGGTCATCCGGTTCACGGGCAGCGAAATATGGGCCAACCCTTCCTCCTGCGCTCAAAGCGTCATGGACATCATGTGGCGGGCCATGGGCTGGATGGAGGGGGTTGAGGAATGAGCGTCAAGGTATCGGCGCTCTGCTGGCGCGTCAGGCTGCCATCCACCGCCAAGTTCGTCCTGATCAGACTGGCCGACTATGCGAACGACGCAGGCAAGCGGATATTCCCGGCAATCAGCACCGTCGCCGAGGAATGCGGCATGTCGCATCGGTCGGTGCAGAACGCTTTCAAGGCGCTAAGCGATATCGGAGTTTTGGTGCTGGAGCGCGCCAGTAAGGGCGGGCGCGGGCATACCAGCGTCTATTCGCTCGATCTTGCTCGCATTGCAGATCTCGCGGTTTCGGGTCACGGCGGGCCGGTGTCAGGGCAAGCCAACGGGCTTGACCATAGCGTAAACCCTGCACCTGCTGCAGGGTTTGAGACTACGGAAAACCCTGCACCTGCTGCAGGGTTTGGCGGAAACCATGCAACTGGTGCGCAAAACCATGCACCTGCTGCACCCGAACCGTCATTAACCGTCAAGGAAGAGGGGGAGCTGTGTGTGGAGTTGGAGTCCACCCGCGCGCCCGAGCCGGCTGACGGGGGACACCCACAGGGCGCCCCGGAGTTTTTTGAAAACAAGCCAAGCAACATCGTCCCGTTCGTGAAGCCGGGCAGCTCGGAGGTGCTGCCGATGCCGGACGAATGGGTGCTGACGGACGAGTACCGAGACTGGGCGCTCGCCGCCGGCTGGACCGACGTGGACGGCGCGGCGGAGCGCTTCGCCAATCACTGGCTCGGGAAAAAGGATCGGGGGGACCGCGATGCGGCCAACAGCGAGGCCGGCTGGCTGCGGCAGTGGAAGGGCTGGATCAACGGGAACATCAGGTGGGAGCGGGACCATGGGCAGCGTCACGACGATCAGCGGCAACGGGGCCATGGGGACTTTGCTTCCTACGTTAAGTCCCATTGCGCGGGATGGGTTGCAGACGCCGCAGGAGGTTCAAACCCTTGGTGACGGGGCGGAATGCCGCGTTGTGCCGGGCGTCTGGAAACATCCGCCCGTCGTCACCGAGCCGATGATCCTGGAATGCCGCCGCTGGCTGGAGGCGATGCAGAAATGCGATGCCCCGGCGCAGGACGGCCGGATCAGGGTGTGGCTGTCCAAGCTGCTATTCGGGCTGAGCGGCAACCACTCGGAGGAAATGATCCAGGGCAAGATGGGGGCATTCGCCTTCGCCTTGGCCGACAAGCCGGCGTTTTGCTTCGATGACGGGACGCTCCGCCAGGCGCAGAAGCATTTCAAATCGTTCTGGCCGTCTGCCGGGGAGTTGATCGAGTTCATGGAGCGGATCGAGGCTGAGGTGCGGGTCAAGGCCGAGCGTGCCTGGAAGCTGGTCGACGGCGGGACGCGCGCCGCCGGAGCGCCCAGGACCAGCCGGCCATGGGCGGACGGCGGCGCTGAAGACCACGCGCAATACCTCCGCGAAAAGCAGGATCGGGAACGCGCCGAGCTGGTCGCGATCATGGCGGAACGTGACGCCGCTGCCGGCAAGTGGGCGGCCGACGAGCCGATGCCGGAGCGGGACCCCGAGGAAACCGCGAAGGAATACGTCAAGCGGCTGAAAGCCTACGCTCACGAGCAGATCGATTTGGGGACCAAGGCGCGGCGGAAGGACGAGGAGCGATACCGCCGAGCCGCCGAGATCGACGCGGCTGCGAAAACCGCGAAGCCTGTCAAGCGGCCGACGAATCCAGGTCCGACGCCGGAGCAGATGCAGGAAGCCGCTGCGGCATTCAACGCTGGCCATCCGCCGCAGGAGCATGGGCCGCCGCCTCCTCCAGCACCGGAGGCCGCGTCATGAGCCCCCTGGTCTGGTGGGTATTCTGGTGGTCGTTCCTGTCGGGCTTGTACGAGCGGCCGCCATCGGCGCAGGTCTTCGTCCTCGACGACTATCGGCCGGTGCCGCCAACGGATCGGAGGGCAGCATGATCACACGACCGGGCATGAGCTGCGACGACTGCGGGCTCACCGACACCGGCATGCACGCTGGCAGCGCCAACGACGACGCGGTGGACCCATACAGCGCGGCGGAGCTGATGGGCACGAGCCTGTGGCTGGACTACATCGAGCGCTGGAACCCGCTGCGCTGGGTGCCGCAGCGCCGGGGCAAGGCGAAGCGGAAGGCGGCTGCATCATGACCGGGCTGGCCGACCAGATCCGCTGCATCGAGCGCGAGATCAGCCTGCGCAAGCGGGTCTATCCGCAGCTCATCGAGCGGGCGAAAATGTCGCAGCGCAAGGCGACCGACGAAATCGCGACGATGGAGGCGGTGCTGCTGACGCTCCGCGAAGTCGACGAGAAGGAGCGGCTGCTGTGACCGATCCCGAGCCGCGCTACCACTGCGCACGCTGTGCCCTGTCGTTCCGGATCGACGACCAGCCGCGTAAGGCCGCGGTCACCCGCTGCGTGACGTGTCGCATGCTGTTCTGGCACGGCCAGCCTGCCGGCGCCAGCCACGTCGTCGTGGGCATCACGCCGGCCGAGCTGCACCAGCAGGGCGCGGAGGTGACGGCATGAGCATCGCGACGATGAACCGGGATCGACAGACGGCGCTCGCCTGCATGTTCGCGGCTTACAAGCGCTATGGCACACGGTCGTTTATCGTCGACCGTGCCGGCCCGAACTGGGCGCCGCTGCACATTGCCGAGCGGCTCGGCTGGGTGTGGTTCCAGGGCGAGCGCTGCGCGTTCCTGCCGGACGGCATGCGCGAGCTGGAGCCGTACAGGAAGACCGAGCCCAAGCCGGCCGTGGTCTGGATCTGTCCCGTGTGCCTCGACACCGTCGAGCAGGCGGAGGGCGACACCGGGCTGCCGGAACCGCCCCATTGCCCGGCGTGCAGCCAGCTGACGCGGGAGCGGATCGAGGAGCTTCTGACCGAGCAGCAGCAGCAGAACCGGAGGTCGGCATGACCGAGCGGACGGTGACCGCCGAGGCCGTGCGTCTCAGCCGGGCGCACCAGGATGCGGCCGAGCGCGCGGCCGAGGTGCAGGAACGGGCGCGAATGGCGCGGATTGAGGCGGCCGAGCTGCGCGTCCATCGCACCCTGCAGGCGCTGGCCGTTGCGATGGCGGCGCTCTGGCTGGTCGGGCTGGTGGTGATCGTTTGTCTGGAGGTGATGTTTTGAAACGACCCGAGGAAGCATTGCAGCGCGCCGTGGTCGAGCTGCTGGCGATCTACGAGGCTAAGCACCTGCTGGCGTATTGCCACGTGCCATCGGGCGGGTACAGGACGCCGGCCGAAGCGGGTGTGCTCAAGGCCATGGGCGTCAAGCGCGGCATCCCCGACCTGCTGATCTGGACCCCGAACGCGCACAGTTTCGGAATTGAACTCAAAGCCGGCCGCGGCAAGCCATCCGACGCGCAGATCCTGTTCCGTAGCACGCTGGAGTCCCTCGGCCACCGGGTCTACGTTTGCTGGAGCATCGACGAGGTGGAAGCGGCGCTGCGGCTGGAGAGGGTGCCAGCGGTCGGTCAACTCGCCGGAAGCCATCAGGCGGGCTCTCAGCGCGTCCTGGAGACCATGCCATGAAGCCGCAGCCGCCGCCGCCCCGCCACATCGTGGTCGAAATTGCGATGATGAAGGAGATTGAGGTGTACCTCGGCGACCGGCCGCAACGCGACAAGCGCGCGGCCGACCTGCACGCGCGCATCGTCACCCTGCTCGATGCGCAGGGCCTGCTGCGGGGCGACGCCGGGTGAGCAAGGACGAAGACCTCGCCGCAACCCTGGCGCTGCGCCGCTCGCTCGTCAGCGACGACCGCCAGCGGCACAACCGCGTCCTGGTCGAGAAGCTCAGCGACGGCTTCGGGAGCAGGGCACGTGTGCAACCCAGCATCGAGCGGATGGCCCAGCGTGGGCTGATTACGGTTCGGCAGGCGAGGGCGGGTGGCCTGCTCTACGAGGACTGGGCGCTCGGTATTGTCTGCGCCCGTGATGCGGAAGCGGGAGGTTCGTCCGTTCCCGATCCTGGTGGCTACCGCGACAGACAACTCGACGCTGCCACCAGTTACCGGCGGGCGCGGGAAGCGGTCGGGCTCAGGATGTGGCCCATTCTTTGGCACGTATGCTGCGATGACTGGTCAGTCGAAAGATTTGCCAATGAACTCGGCAGTGGTACCGACCGAAAGGGATGGATGGGTATCTTCCGCATTTCTTTAGATATACTCGCCGATTTCTACGGATTGGAGTAAGATTTGGCGGGCAGGCAGGAGACGGCCATCTCCTGCCGACCCTAACCAAACCGCTGTCGGAGAGCAGTCATGGCTGACGAAATTATATCGCGCGCCGCCGCGATAGCCCAAGGACGTAAACGTTATTCCAATGGGAACCCGTGTAAGCACGGCCATGTCGCGGAGCGATGGGTGTCTACGAGCACTTGTTGCGAATGCCAGAGACTGTATTGTCTCGCCAATCAAGATAAAGTAATCGCTCGCGCCAATGCCTGGCGGAAAGCCAACCCCGATAAGAGGAAGGCAATCGTTCGCAAGTACGATGATGCCCATCGGGAGGAAAAGCGGGAGAAGTCGCGAGTCAGATACGCAGCCAATCCACTTAATCCCGAGCGGGGGATGTATTACGACAAGGTCTCTCGCAAGCAAGCGAAGGCACAAGGGCTCAAACGTTACGCTACCGGCAAGCCATGCATCAACGGGCACATAGCCGAAAGGCTTGTGTCAAATGGGTCTTGCTGTCAATGCACGCTGGAGACGCAGAGAACAACCCACGAGCAAAGATATCGCAGCACGAAGGCGCGTGGTTATTTCAGGACCAAGAAACACCTTGAGAAGCGCCAAGCGTACAGAGAAGCAAACCGGGAAATAACTCGGCCGGTTGCCCGCGAACGCGGTCGGCGGGATTACGCGGAAAACCCCGAGAAGTTCAGAGCCAGAGCGCGCGCGTGGCGAGTTGAGAACCTGGAGAAAGCCAAAGCACGAGGAAAAGCTTGGAAACAGGCAAACCCGGAAAAGGCGAGAGCGCAGAACCAGAAACGGCGCGCTCTCAAGCTCGGCGCTGAGGGCCATTACACACCGGAAGATATCGACCGGATTTTTCAGTTGCAGAAGGGGAAGTGCGCGGTGTGTCGTGTGTCGATCAAGAAAAAATATCAGATCGATCATATCGTGGCGCTGACGAAGGGAGGCACTCATTGGCCGCGCAATCTGCAACTGGTCTGTAAATCCTGTAACAGCAGCAAGAACAACAAAGACCCAATCGACCATATGCAGTCGCTGGGGCTTCTGCTATGACCGAGCGCGATCCGAAATGGCTTCTTTGGTTTGACCGGAACCCGTGGGCCGTTCCGCTCATGTACGCCGTGTCGATCCTCTGCTGGACCTTCATCGTGGTTGCGGTATTGCTCCACATGATGAACCGCTGTGGCTCCATCGCGCCTTAACGTTGCAGAAAGCTTGACGTGCGGGCCGCTGATGTGCCAATAGGGAGTATGCGTCGCGTAGTGACGATGCAGCAATCAACCGGCAGGGGCAACCCTCGCCGGTTTTCGCATATCTGGGGGCCATGTTCGACACCATCGCCAAAGCCACCGCGGACTGGACCGGACGACCGGCGGCGTTCGTCTGCGCGCTGGCGGTCATTGTCGTGTGGGCGCTGACCGGGCCGGTGTTCGGCTACTCCGACACGTGGCAATTGATCATCAATACCGGCACGACCATCGTCACGTTCCTGATGGTGTTCTGCCTGCAGTACGCCCAGAACGCAGACACCCAGGCGCTCCACGTCAAGATCGACGGCCTGATCGCCGGCTGCAGCACCACCAGCAACCAATTGCTCGACCTCGAGGACCGGCCGCGCGCCGAGGTCGATGCCGCCAAACGCCGGATTGTCGACCGCGCGCCGTGACTGAATTTAATCAAAGCCGCTGGTCATGACGACAAATCGAGGCGGAGCACGGGCCGGAGCAGGCCGAAAGGCAGGCGCCCTGACGCAAAAAACCCGCAAAGTCGCCGATAAGCTCTCCGCCGGCGTTACCCCGCTGGAGGTCCTGATTGAGGACATGCGGCAGAAATACGAGGCTGGTGATCTGGCCGCCGCCGCCGACCGGGCGCGGGATTGCGCGCCGTACATGCACCCGAGGCTGAGCAGTTCAAATGTCGCCGTCCGCCGCGTTACCAGCATCGCAGAGATCAGCGATGCAGAACTTGCTGCGCTTACGGGCGGAGCAGGAACTGAAGACACGGCGAGCTGCACGGGAACGACTCATTGACTTCACGGCCTACACCAAACCCGACTATGCCACGGCGCCGCACCATCGCCAGATCGCGGCAGCCCTGGAACGGGTCGAGCGGGGCGAGATTGACCGGCTCATGCTCATGCTGCCGCCGAGGCATGGTAAGTCTGAGCTGGCGTCACGTCGCTTCCCTGCCTTCGCGCTCGGCCGCAACCCCAAGCGCCAGTTCATCAGCGTGAGCGCCACGAGCGACCTTGCAACCGACTTCGGGCGCGAAGTCCGCAACATCATGAGCGGCCAGGAGTACGGTGCGCTGTTCCCGAACGTCGAGATGGCGGCCGACAGTCAGGCCAAGGGCAAGTGGCACACGCAGGCGGGCGGCATCTATTACGCGGTCGGTATCGGCGGCGCTGTGCTCGGCAAGGGCGCTGACATCCTGCTGATCGATGATCCGTTCGCCTCGATGGAAGATGCGCTGAGCGAGACGACCCGAGAGGCTGTCTGGAACTGGTACACCGGCAGCGCATACAACCGATTGATGCCCGGCGGCGCCATTGTCGTGATCGGTCACAGAATGGCCGAAGACGACCTTCAAGGGCGTCTCCTGTCGCAGCAGATCGCGGGCGGTGACAAGTGGGAAGTGGTCGAGCTGCCGGCCATCAGCGACGATGGCGAGGCTCTGTGGCCGGCGGCGTACCCCATCGAGGCGCTGGAGCGGATCAGGCGCAACACGCTGCCGCGCTTCTGGAGCGCGCTCTATCAGCAGCACCCGACGCCGGATGAGGGCTCATATTTCCTCAAGACCTGGATGAGGTTTTATAACGATCCGCCCGCCCGCAGCACGCTGCACATCTACGGCGCGTCGGATTATGCCGTGACGGCGGACGGCGGCGACTGGACGGTGCACGTAGTCGCGGGCGTCGATCCGGATGACAATTTGTACGTCTTGGACATGTGGCGACAGCGCACCGCGTCGGATCGGTGGGTGGAAGCACTGCTCGACCTGGCCGACCAATGGCGGCCGATGGACTGGGCGGAGGAGCAGGGGCAGATCCTGAAGTCGATTGGCCCGTTTCTGGAGCAGCGCGCCAACGAGCGCCGGGTGTACTTCAGCCGGCAGCAGTTCGTCAGCGTGCGCGACAAGGCAACGCGCGCGCAGAGCATTCGGGCGCGCATGGCGATGGGCAAGGTCTACTTCCCGCGCAACGCGCCGTGGACCGGCGATTTGGTCAGCGAGCTGCTGTCATTCCCCGCCGGCAAGCATGATGACGCTGTCGATAGCCTGGCGTTACTCGGCCGGCTGCTCGACGACATGGTCGCGGGCGCGCGGCCCGCTAAGCCCAAGGCGCCGGTCGACCGCTGGGCGCGCACCTTCGGCAACACAGACGACCACGACTCCTGGAAGGTAGCCTAAATGTCAGCAACCGTTCTTGTTAGCGGCACCTTCACGGCGACCGGCCAAAGCAGCTCGTTCCGCCCCATCGGCAAGTTCAACGTCAGCCTGCGCGGGACATTCGTCGCGACCGTCGCCATTGAGCGCTCGTTCGACGGCACCAATTGGGCCGGCGTCTCGCGCGACAGCAGCGGCACGGCGGCGACGTTCACCGCACCCTGCGGCGTCATCGCCGAGGAGGTCGAGGGCGACACGCTGTACCGCCTGAACTGCACGGCGTACACCAGCGGCACCGTAACGTATAGAGTAAGCCAATAACGTGAGCGTCATCACGGCTCCCGTGCGGGGCTGCGTTCGGGGTGTGGCATCGGGTGTCGTGGTCAGTGCCGGCGGCACGCCGTTCACTCCGACGCTCGACTACAACTACGTCAGCACCATGGCCTTGGGCGGCCTGGAAACCTTCACGCGGGCGAGCACGGGCTGGTATTTCAATTCCGCCGGCACCCTGACCAGTGCCGCGACCGATGCCGCCCGGTTCGATTACGACCCGACGACGGCGCGCACCAATCTCATTCTCCGGTCAAGTAATCAGGATAATGCTGGGGTCTGGACCGCCGGCCAAGTCAGCGTCACGGCCGATACCGTCACCGACCCGCTTGGCACGACGACCGCCGACACGCTGACCGAAAACTCGGGCTCGACTAGCCGGGGCACGCTGCAGGGCGTCGCCATTGACACCCATGTCACCCAGACATTCAGCGTCTATGCCAAGGCCGGAAGCCGGAGCTGGTTGCGGCTGATGCTCAACACTGGCGCAGACTCGATTATCGGCTGGTTCAATCTGGCAACCGGCGTGGTCGGATCGACGCAAGTGGAAGGCACCGGGGCCAGCCCTGTCGTTGCCATCACGGACGCCGGCAGCGGCTGGTATCGCTGCGCCCTGACCGGCATCCCGGCCAGCGCCGATAGCGGCACCATCCAGGCTTTTATCAGGATGGCGACGGCGGACAGCGAGTTCAGCTATCAGGGCAACGGCACCGGCACGCTGCACCTCTGGGGTGCTCAGCTTGAGACCGGCAGCAGCGCCACCGCCTACATCGCAACGGCCGGGAGCGCCGTCACCGTCTGCACCGCGCGCGGCCTGCTGCTTGAGGGCGCGAGGACCAATCTGTTCCTCAACTCCGCCGTTGGCGTGACGCAGAGCTGCACTGTCGCGGCGGCAGCCAATACGCTGTCATTCTGGGGCACCGGCACGATCACGCTGACGGGCGTTTCGACCGCCGGGCCGCTGGTCGGCACCGCAGCCAACGCCCGCGTCAGCCTCAGCTTCACACCGACCGCTGGAAGCTTGACGTTGACGGTGTCGGGGAGCTGCACCAACGTCCAGTTGGAGCTGGGAGCCTATGCCACATCGCCGATCGTCACGGTCGGCTCGACGGTCACGCGGGCCGCCGATGTATGCACAATTGCCACCAGCGCCATCCCGTCGTTCAACGCCGCCCAAGGGGCCGTGCTCGCCGACCTCGTCACCCTCGACACCACGACGAGCCTGAATGCCGGCGGGTGGCTGCTGTCGGACGGCACGACCAACAACCGGGTTTCACTCCGCGCCAGGAACAGCGGCAACGCCCAGGCCCTGGTCGTGACCGGCGGCGTCACACAGATCAGTCTCCGGGAAGCCGGCACCCTAACGCCCAACGTGGCGACCCGCTGCGCCGTCGCCTGGGCCACCAACAGCGTGGCGTTCGCGCGCGACGGTGCAACGCCTCTGACGACCGGCACAACGACGGTCCCGACCGGCTTAACCGAGTTCCGGCTTGGCAACAGCAACCCGACCGGGACCGAACCGCTCAATGGCTGGCTGCGCCGCATCGCCTACGCCCCGACTCGCGCCGACAATACCGCTCTCCAGACGCTGACGACGTAACCCATGCCATACGATCCCATCGGCCACGCCAGCGCCAGCGCGCGGGTCTGGAGAGCCACGACTCCGCCGGTCAGCGGTGTGACGGCACCGCCGCCCATCGTCGAGGACGACGCGGAGGATCTGGCGCGGTATGTGCAGTATTTTGAAGAAGCTGAGGAAAGCACCACCGACGAGCGGACGCTGAGCGAGCGCGACCGCGACTACTACGACAACAAGCAGCTCACCAGCGCGGAGAAGGCGGCGCTGGCCAAGCGCGGCCAGCCGGCCATCGTTATCAACCGGATCAAGCGCAAGATCGACTTCCTGCGCGGCGTCGAGCAGCAGCAGCGCACCGACCCCAAGGCGTTCCCGAGGAACCCGCAGGACGAGGACTCTGCGCACGCCGCGACCGATGCGCTGCGGTTTGTGGCCGACCAGTCGCGCTACGACACGGTGCGCTCGTCCGTCTGGGAAAACCTGCTAATCGAAGGGCTGGCGGGGGCGGAAGTGGTCGTCGAGATGAAGCGCGACCAGCCGGAAATCGTGATCCGGCAACTGCCGTGGGACCGGATTTTCCGCGATCCGCACGCCCGCGAGGCGAATTGTTCGGATGGCAACTATCTGGGCATGGTCCTGTGGATGGACTGGGACGACGCGCGCCGGAAATGGCCGGACGCCGCCGACGATCTCGACGCCATGGTCTACCACAGCACCAGCGGCACCTATGAGGACCGGCCGAACGACCGCATGTGGTGCGACGCCAAGCGCAAGCGGGTGCGGATCGTGCAGTTGTGGGAGAAGCAGGCCGAGGGCTGGCACTGGTGCACGTTTACCAGGGGCGTGAAGCTGGAGGGCGGGCCATCGCCGTATGTCGGCGAGGACGGGCAGCCGGAATGCCCGATTGTCCTGACCTCGGCCTACATCGACCGCGGCAATGCGCGCTATGGCGTGGTCCGCGAGATGATCGGGCCACAGGACGAGATCAACAAAAGGCGTTCAAAAGCGCTGCATTTACTGACGATGCGGCAGGTAATCGCCGACAAAGGCGCAGTAGATGACACGAGAAGCGCACGGGCTGAACTTGCAAAGCCGGACGGTTACCTTGAAGTCGCGCCCAACAAGCGGTTTGAAATCCAGCAGACATCGGACCTTGCCGCCGGACAGTTCCAGCTTCTTCAGCACGCGACGGCTGAAATCGACAATATGGGGCCTAATGCGTCCATGGAGGGTAAAAGCCCGGCTTCACAGTCTGGCCGGGCAATCCAGGCGCAGCAGCAGGGCGGCTATATTGAACTTGGCCCGATGCTGGACCGGCTACGCCAGTTCAACATTGCGATCTACAAGGCCGTTTGGGCGCGCATCCGGCAGTTCTGGACCGAAGAGCGCTGGATCAGGGTCACCGACGACGAGCGCAACATCCGCTTCGTCGGGCTGAACAAGCCGATCACCGCGGGCGAGCAGTTCGCCGAGCAGCTTCAGAGCCAAGGTCTGCCGCCGGAGCAGATCCAAATGGAACTGCAGGCGATGCAGGGCGACCCGCGCTTGCAACAGGTCGTCGGCGTCGAGAACAACGTCGCCGAGATGGACGTGGATATCATCGTCGATGACGCGCCCGACACGGTCACGATCCAGCACGAACAGTTCGAGATGATCGTCCAGTTGGTTCAGGCCGGCGTGCCGATCCCGCCCGATACGCTGGTCGAGATGAGCCAGCTCCGTAACAAGGACGCGATCCTCGAAAAGATGCGCGGTGGCGGGCAGGACCCGCAGGCCGCTCAGGCGCAGGCCGAGCAGCAGGCGAAAGCCCAGCAACTGCTCGACGCCGAACAGGTCGCGAAGGTGCGGTTGCTGGAGGCGCAGGCGGGCAAGGCCGAGGCCGAGGCGCAGGCGCGCATCATCGAGGTGCAGAAGCCCGAGCCGATGGCAGCGCCGCAGGGCGAACCGCCGCCCAGCTCGCTCGACGAACAGGAACAAATCGCTGCCATCGACGGAGCCCATGCCAAGGCTGAGCTAACCCGAGCGCAGACGCAAAAGACATTGGTTGAAGCGCACCTCGCAGCCAATCCGCCGCCGCCCGATCCCGAAACGGTCGGGTTGAAGCGCGCCCAGGCGCAAAAGACGATGGCCGAGGCGCACATGACCATCAATCCGCCGACCGCGCCGCCGGGCAAGGCGCTGGCCGACAGCGGACGCATGTAGCTGATGAAAAGGGCGAACAATGGTCGATAACCAGAAGAAGATCTCCGGCTATCGCGATCTGTCCGAAGACGAGATCTCGCTGATGAACCGGATCAAGGCGAAGGAAGCCGAGATGGTCGACCTGCTGGCGGAAGTCGAGGACGCGACGCGCGCGGCCGGCGACCACGAGGCTGGCCGCTGGGCATCGCTGGCGCGGACGCATCTGGAAACCGGCTTCATGTTCGCGGTCAAGGCGGTTGCCCGACCGGACGGCGGACTCGGCCGGAAGTAGCCCGCGCACTACACACCTCGGCTAAGCGAGCTTAGCCGATAAGAATTCGCCAAGGGGCGGTCCAGATCGGGCCGCCCTTCGTCGTTGGAGACTAAACGACCGATGACCAGTTCCGACCAGAGATGACGTTATGAACGGTTCTTGCAGGCAAGCCGAGATTTCGAGCGATGGCCCTTCCCGTCATGCCTTCCGACTTCATGGCGCGGATCTGGCGAACGGCCGCGTCAGTGAGCTTGGCTGCCCCGTTTTCATCCCCCGTCTTGACCAGTCCCGCCTTGACGGCGTGATCTGCATTTCCCTGTCTGGTGACAAGCGTGAAGTTCCCAAGGCGATTGTCCGATTTGATCCCGCTTTCATGGTTGATCATCAGACCTTCCGGAATTGGGCCGCAGAACGCTTCCCACATCAGTCGGTGGACGCGGCGGTGGCGCTTCCCTTCGGGAGAGAGCCTCACGCGCATGTACCCGTAGCGATCCGGGGACTGCTTCATGATCATTCCGGCCTTCCCCCGGTTTTTCTCTGTCACCCGCCTGACCCGCCCCTGATCGCTGACTTCATAAGCGTCGTTGCCGAGGACAGGCTTCCAAATCTCCATAGCCCACTCTCCTATTAGGACACGGGCGAACATGGTACAGCAATCCGCCCCAAACTCCAGGTTCCGCCTGGGGTATTGGAGGCTTACGCCCGCCGCCGGGGCTGGATATTCGGGCGTTCCAAAGGAGCC
>Ga0307409_100000219_pt1 | contig 22959 bp, 10 predicted proteins | sample 322Ometagenome_2_FD_203888 | JGI IMG/M metagenome (GOLD analysis project Ga0307409, IMG submission 203888) | Maize rhizosphere microbial communities from greenhouse at UC Davis, California, United States - 322HYB-O-2 | ecosystem: Host-associated > Plants > Roots > Rhizosphere > Soil | place... | reverse complement strand
CTTCGTTGGAAAAGTTCGAAGGGTCTGCCGCTGCGCGCGACCTCTCGACGTGGGCGGAGGATGGCCACTATCGTTTCACCAAGGGCGAACTCTCGCTCAAGCGCGGTTGGCTGCTGCAGCTCTCCTCAGCGGAAGAACTCCGGCAGGCGCTCGACCACTTCTATCCCGCCGCCGCCGGCCTGTGGTTCGCCCACCAAGACGGGCGACTGGAAATCGAGCACCTGCGCGACAAGCTCAACCGCCAAACCGGCATGTATCGTTTCGCCCGCAATCTCAGCGATGCCGGCGCGCAACGTCTGGTGCGGGAAGTCTGCGGCCCGGGAAACTGCTGCGTGAAGAAGATCCTCTGGCAGATCGATGCGAACACGCCGCTCGAAGCCAGCGAGGCCAGCCGTTTCGACGGCGTGACCGGAGACGTCAACCGATCACAAGCCATCCCCCTCCTGTGCCGCGAGGCCTGCAATCACTTCGTCGCCGAGGCGCGCAAGGCCTCGAAGGCTGAACAGGATGCCAAGGCAGCGGGCTAGCGGAGCATCGCCATATCCGTTTCCCTCAATCGCGCCTCGATACTCTTTTTCAGGCTCTCGCGGATCTGAAAGAGGCGCGCCTTGAGAGTGCCGGGACTCCGCCGGAGATTCTCTGCATATTCCTTGAGAGGCCGATCGGTGGCGTAACGGACGAACAACAACTCTTGATCCCTGGATGAGAGCCGCTCCAGGCAATCCTTCAAGGCCCGGAGCATCGCTTCATCGTCCGCTTCAGAGATGGGATCAAATACCGGCGACGACTCGTGATTCTGCCGATCCGAGAATACCCGCTGATCACGACGCTGCTGCCTCAGTTGATTGAGCACTTCCAAGCGTGCGATGGTGAATGACCACGCCCTGAAATTCGAACCCGCCTCGAAGTTCGCTCTCTTTTGCCAGAGGATCATGTTTGCCCTCTGCAACAGATCCTCTGCCTCATGGTGATTCGAGACGAGCGACTTGATGTAAAGCAAGAGCGATCGCTGGTGGGCGATGAGCAGCTCTTCGAATTCGGCGGAGGTTGTCGCCGGACGGCATGGGTGAGTGATCATGGCAGAAAACGGATGAAAGGGCGGATCACGGCTGAACCCTCAACTGGAGGAACAGCTTCGAACTCCCCGACAAGGCACCGGAATTGATCGACAAGGTGACGGTCTCGTAAGCGGGATCCACGTCGGGCACTGAAGACTCTTCGGTCACGGATACCGGCGACCAATCGACCAGGTTGTCGCTACTACGATACTCATAGTGGAGTCCGGCAGTGCCGTGCATGCGCAAGCGCCGGTGACTGAAACGGAACTCACCTGCCGGGAGCCGCACCTGCAGCAGCACCGGCGTGGCACGGGAGTCATCCGAGAGAGCCGGATTGGTGCCGAATGCCCATTCGCCGAAGTTATCGATTCCATCACCATCCGGATTCGCGACGGGTGCGCCTTCCGGCGTGGTGACGTTGCCAAATTCAGCATCACGCCATTCGGCGTAAGTGGCATACGGGTGAACCTCCTGTGAGATCCAGGCAGCAACAAGTTCCGCGGCCTCAAGATCAGGCACGATGGTCGCCAGCGGCGGCATGCGACTGTAACCGTTCGCACCCGCGATGCGGTTGAAGAGGATCGAGTGAGGCACGTTGCCCGCCACGACCAGGCGATCATCGGGATGAAGGGGAGCATCCACGGTGGTCCCGTTGAGCAGGCCGGTCTCAAGCAGTGATAGATGAGCACGGCCGTCCCAATTTCCCCCACCCGTTCCGCCGGACTGGTGGCAGTAGGCGCAATTCACATCGAGGTAGGAGCGGACCCGCGCTTCCAGTGACTGCTCGGATTCGTCCGGCCGGTAGTGCCGGGGAAGGCTCGATGGATTGCCGCTGAAGCCGGTCAGATAACCAGTGGACGAGAGCGCACTGAGCAAATTGCCGGAGACCCCGGCGATGCTGCCCGGCCCATTGAGCTGGCGCATGGTGAAGGAAAGCGCGTGTCCTGCCTCCGGCGTGTGGCAGGTCATGCAAGCTGCTCGCGAAGGAATCTCCCACGCGACACTGGTGGGTGCGCCATCGAGGGTGATATTCACCGGCACGTTTTCTCCATCATCGCTGGCTAGCATCGCGTCGTTTTGGATGCCGCCATTGACCGCGTTCCAGCGATAGGAGACACCGTAACTGCCGGTGTCGTTCTTCACCAGGAAGCGGGTCTCCAGCCTGCGGCGAGGAGAGCCGGCGACCGGCCGCCGGTCGGTGTAGCTGTGGCCATCCATCGTGCGAGTCAAGGTTTCCCACGCCACGGGATAGTCGAAGTGCTTCACCCAGATCATCCCGCTCGGAAAGCTCCACGGCGCATTCTGCGAGTAGCCGACAGTCTTCGCCGCGTCGTTGATCAAGAACCAGCGCTTCTTCTCCGCATGATCCGACCAGAAGCGGAGATTGGGCTGGTAGGAGTTACCACCCGGGTTCGGCGACAAGTCGGCGAGGTCCGCGAAGAAATTCGTCGCGCCTAGCGTTGGCGGAAGCGTGGCATCATCGGTGCCCAACGTGAGGCGTTTGATGCCACCGGTGCCCTGGTTGGTGCCGTTGTTGCCGCGGTCGAGCAACAGGATGTCGCCGGTCGCAGGATCGGGCAGCAAGCCGACAATGGCAACCTCTCCTGCAAGACGATTGATCACCGGCGCGCCGGACGTGCGTGCCACGCTCCAGATGTTTCCGGAAACGTAATCCGCGCAGACATACTTCCCTGTTAGATCGGGAATCCCGGTGCCTCGATAGATGAAACCGCCGGTGATCGAGCGACCTTGGAAGGTCCCTCCACCTTGCGCGTAGTCCCACAGCGGCGCAGTGATCGTGGCCGCGGACTCCGGCGCGCCATTGAGCAGATCGCCCGCGCGCTGGCCGACCTCGGTGCCCTCGCGCCAGCCCCAACCACCATTCCCACCGGGAAGTAAAACATCCAGTTCCTCGCGGCTGCTGCGGCCGACATCACCCACCCACACCTCATCCACCGTTCCATTGCCGTCATTGTCTTCGGTGGAAAATTGCCACGGATTGCGAAGACCCATCACGAAGATCTCGGTGCGGACCTGTCCGGGATCGAGGGTCACGCCGTTGAAGGTGGTGGCGCCGACGAGCGGGTTATCGGGAGGAACCGCGTATCGCGCGACACCGCCGGGCCGCGGAATCATCAGATCAGCGTCGTTGCCTTCGGGATCTGTATCCGGTCCCGGATCGGCATTCGGCGGCAGGCTGCCGGGGCGCTTGTCCACGTCGATGCGAATGATGCAGGACCACAGGTTGCGGTCCACGTGCTGCGAATTGTTGTGCCCATCCTGCTGTGTGCCTTCATCGCCGAAACCGGCATAGAGGTAGCCATCCGGCCCGAACTCGCAGCTGCCGATATTGTGGATGGTATCGTCGCAATCCTGCTCGATGATGATCTCCTCGGGTCCGGCAGTGAAGGGTGCGCTCGTCTGGCAGGTGAAGCGGGACAAACGCACCGTGCCGGCATTCGAGTTGTAGGTAACGTAAACCTGGCCGTTGTTCGCCCACTCCGGATGCACGGCGATTCCCTTGAACGCCTGCTCGTTGTTGTCGTGGTTCACCGAAGCGGTGAGGTCCGCCACTTGAACCTTCGTGGGTGCCGTCATGTCCGGGATCAAGAAGACCCGGCCATCTCCTTCGGCCACGAAGAGCTTCCGATCATCGCCCGACACCGTGCTGAACCCGTGCGGAGAGTCGAAGGTTATCCCAGGGAACGCATCCACCAACCGCAGCTCTCCGACCGGAGGAATCGCGGGCATCGAGACAAACGCCGAGTCGAAACGGGCGCTCGCGGTGAAGTGAATCGTGACCGTGCCGACATCGCTGAGCGTACTCCCCGCCCCTTGGATCTTGTAAGTGAAGGAATCCGTCACAGGCGTGCCGGAGAGATGCTGATAAAGAATCGTGCCGTCGGGACTCACGGTCGCCGTGCCATGCTCGGGCGGCGAATCGATGGCGAGCGATGAGGGGGCAAGGAGCCCGGCGTCGTTTGCCAGGACTTCGAAACGGGCCTTGCCAAGATGATGCATCGTGGCGCTGTCGTCATTCGCGACCGGCGGGCCGTCGTTGAGATCCCCCCACGTATACGCCACGCGGACATTGTCCCACTGCACAGCTCCCGTTCCTCCTGAAGCCAGCCGGATGGAAGACGACCAATTCACACTCGTGTGTGGATAGCTTGCGACCGGCGTGCTCGACGCTTCTCCCTCATCCAAATTGGGGTTTAGAAAAAGCTCCGCAACGTCAGCATCGAAATCGAGCTTGGCCACCAGCAGGTATTTCACCCCGGGGACTGGGGCGATGCCGGAGTAGGCCCACTGATTGGCATTGAGATCATGGATCGCGAACTCACGCACGCCTGAGACCGGATTCGCCGCTCCGGGCACACCGAAGAGGTAGCGCTCCGCACCGAAGTCGTAAGTGCTGGCGCCGCTCCACGCCGTATCCGCAGAGCGGGTCATCTCGAACTTGTAGTACACCACATGGGATGAAAAGTACGGTTCCCCGTTCACGGAACCGGCTCGTTCGTCGGAGCCCCCTTGCGAGCCTTCGACCGGGCCATTGTATTCCCGTTTCGCGCCGCTCTCTTGGGTCACGAGAACTCCCGCAGTCACCTGCGGCGAACCCGCCGTAGCGTCCCAATCCGAGGAGTTGCCCGTATGCCCGATGAAAGGATCGTTCTCCGTGGAATTGTCGGCGTCCCAATAGAGTCCGCCGATCTTCCCCGCGATGGGGCCGTCGGCATAGTCGAACCGCTCTCCGCCGACGAGTCCCGGCGGATGAACCGCACCGGGATACATCGTTGCATTAAGCGGATTCGTGCCTGCGCTGACTTCCGCGCCATCGGAGAATCCGTCTCCGTCGCTGTCTTCTTCCTGCGGATCAGTATCGCGGAGGTATTCGTCGACATTGGCAAGGCCGTCTGAATCCGCATCGAGAAGTGAATCATTGATCCCCACCACGAGACCATGAGCCGTTTCCCAGTCGTCCGGCATGCCGTCGTCGTCCGAGTCAGGATCGGTGAACTCGAAATCATTCCACGAGGTGGCCACGGTGAGCTGGTCCCACTGACACGTGCCACCCGAGGCAAGACGAACGGCGCTCGACCAGTTGTTAGCGGTGTAAAGCCCGCCCGCGTCGCATGAGTTGGCTCCGGTGGCTTCCGTATAAAAGTCATTCGCGTCGGGATCGACCCAGAGGCCGATGAAGTCGCGATCGAAATCGAGCACCGTCACGATGGTTCGCGTGGTATTGCTCGCTGCGATGCCACTGTAGTAACGTGTGCCTGTCGCGTTGATCTCACAGCCATACTCGAGGTTGCCCGAAGCAGGATTCGCCGTATTGGGAACACCAAAGAACACCCGTTCCGTGCCGAAGTCATACGAACTGGCCCCACTCCACGAACCACCGGAGACCCGCGTCAGATTGAAGCGGTAGAACACACGTCCTTGCCCGCGCACAGCACCGCTGCGCTCATGATTGTCTTGGCCATCGTTGGAAGCGTTACCCGCGCCTTCTATGGTTCCATTGTACTCGCGCTTGGCACCGGAGTTCGCGGTCGCAAGCCGACCCGAGACCACGGTCGGCGTGCCGAAAACATTGTCCCAATCCGACGAAAACGCGGTCGCGGCGTTCTGGAAAAGGTCACGATTGAATCCGGTGCCACCGTTCTGTCCAGCGACGGCGCTGTTGTCCGGATAGCTGAAATCCTCCTCGCCGATTTCAATCGCATGAACCGGAGCGGCAATGAGCAGGGCGAGAAAAAGTAATCTCATCGGATGCGGACGAGGCGTTTCAGAAAGGAATGACGCTTGGACGAAAGGCCCGCCCTGCATTGAGCAAGGCGGGCCGTTTGGACGTTACAGATCTCCTCGATCAAGGAGGGGTCGGACCGTCTTCCGCACGGAAGAACAGCTTCGACGTCGTGCCCGGAGTCACCGGGATCACAAACGGCTGCGGCGTGGTGCTGTCAAAATCGAACGGTGGTTCGAAGGGTACCCACGTCTGCAGGTTCGTGGAGCTACGCAAGTGGAAGGTCTGACCCTCTGGGATACCCGCCGCATTGATGCTCAGCATACCCGTTCCGACATCGTAGCTTGCGACCGAGAGATGCACCGGGCTGGGCAGTTCGCCAATCAAGCGCTCCCAGGTATTCGCCACCACCACGTCATCCCATTCGGTATCGCCGGTGCCAGTCGAGGTGAGGCGCATGCCGGTGGCCCAGTTCGTGCCCGCATAGGCGCGGGTCACGTTAGCGACATTGGCGGCTTCAGTCGTCGCCAGGTTGGGATTGATCCAGAAGGACAACAGGTTCCCGGCATGATCGAGCTTGCCGACCACCGTGTAGGTTTGATCCTGCACGATCGGCGTCGCGCCCGCGTCGGTGGTGACTGCCGTGCCTTCACGGATGCCCCACTGTGGGGTTCCGGCATTGTCCACGATGCCGAAGCCGAGGCGTTCGACGTTGAAGTCATCGGGGCCGAAGACACTCAGCGTCGCTCCCGCACGACGAGTCATCGTCGTCTTGAAGTAAACGACCGACGACTTGAAGTTCGCGGCATCGATGATTGCGCCCATGCGTGCTCCGGTGGGAGCGGCATCGGAGCCTGCACCTTCGTCCGGACCATTGAAATCGCGATACGCATTGGTTTCACGAGTCACCAGCTTGCCACCGGCCACCACCGCCGTGCCATCCCAGTCGGAGGGATTCGCGGTGTGCCCGAGGAAGGGCCCGTTAAAGAGCCAGTTCTCGTAATCGAAGTAAGTACCACCAGCCAAACCAGCTATCGCTCCGTCAGCATAGGAGAAGCCTTCAATGCCGATCAGGCCCAGCGGTGCACCGATGGTTTCATTCGGATCCATCGGATCGGAGGTATTGCCACCAGTTCCCTGGACCTCGCCACCATCGGTCTGACCATCGTCATCGGTATCCGCATCCAAGGGGTCGGAGTGATAACCGTTAATCCCGTGGACCTCGTCTCCGTCCTTCACGCCGTCACTATCGGTGTCGGCATTCAGCGGTGAGGTTCCCTCGTCGGCTTCATCTCCATCGGACAGGCCGTCGTTGTCGCTGTCGTCATCCGTGGGATTGGTCTGAGCGACGTATTCCTCGAGGTTCGTGCTGCCGTCTGAGTCCGCATCATCATTGGCATCATTCACGTCGGGGTTGAAGCCCCACAGAATTTCGTAGGCGTCCGGCATGCCATCGCCATCGCCATCGGAAGGCAGCGAAGTCAGCGTGTTCCAGGTAGTGCCGACCACCAACTGATCCCAACCGGTCGTGCCGGTGCCACCGGATCCAAGGCGCATGGCAGTGGCTCTCATCTGCGCCGGTGCCACATTCAAGGTCGCCAAGATGGGAGAAGAACCCTCCGACGAGGAGAGGTTCGGATTCACCCAAAGGTCCACGCGGGATGCCACGAAGTCGTAGCGGGCAACCAGAGTCGCCGGCGTTCCCGTGATCGGCGCCACCCCGGAGTAGGCAGTGACGCCGCCGGAGGTCTGCTCAATGCCATACTCGCGAACTCCCGATATGGGACTCGTCCCGTTAGGGACACCGAGGAAGATCTTCTCCGCGCCGAAGTCGAAGAGGCTGAGGCCACTCCATGAGGCACCCGCCTGACGGTTGATGTTCACTTTCACATAAAGGACATCGCTGCCATTGACCCCGGTCGCCGCTGCGTCCTCACGGAAATAGCCGGACTTTTCACCCACGATCGCGACGGCGCTGTTAGAGCCGGCGTGGAAAGCGCGCTTCAAGGAGCTCTCCTGCGTCAACAGCGTGCCAGCTTGGATCATCGGAGTTCCGGCAAATGCAGTCCAGCTGCTGGCCAGTGTCGTATGACCGAGGAAGGTTTCACCGAGGGCGCTATTGTCATAGTCCCAGCCCAAGCCATCGGAAAGCCCTGCGGCAGGACCATCGGAGTAGGTGTCGAAGAACTCCAAGGCGACCAGGTCCATGTTGCCATTGGTTGTCGGGTCGTCACTGGCGTGGCCGGTGCCGGGCAGCGTTCCGAGCGCGATTTCCACGGAATCGGCAGTGCCACCGGAATCGGTGTCGGCGCCCATGGGGTTGGTGAAATAGACGTCGACCTCTTCACCATCGGTCAGGTTGTCGAGGTCGCTATCCGCAAGGAGCGGGTTGGTGCCGGCGGTTTTTTCCCTTTTGTCGTCCAGCCCGTCTCCGTCGGTATCCCCAGAAGTCGGTGAGGTCTTGTCAGCGAACTCGACTGAATTGGAAACCGTGTCGTTGTCGGGATCGCCCAGCGCACCGTTTGGGCCATTCTTGGCACCCGGCAAGGTTTCCCCGATGGTGCCATCGTCATGATCGTCCAAACCATATTGTGCCTCCCAGGAAGCGGGAAGGCCGTCCTGGTCCGCATCCACGAAGTCCTTGAGACCTGCGTTCACAGGATCAAGGGCGACCGAAAGATCATCCCAAGTCGTGCTGTTGCTGGAAGCGAGGCGCACCGCGGTGGACCAGTTGTTCGGCGTGTAGGCACCACCGGCATCCGCGGAGTTCGATCCATCGACCGGATCATAATAGTCCGTCGAAGAAGGATCGACCCAGATGCCCATATAATCGCGGTCGAAATCCAGGACCGCGACGAACGTGTGCGTCGCATTGTCCGCGGGAATACCACTGCGGTAAACCGTGCCACCGGCGATTTGGCAACCCCACTCGATCTGTCCCGAAACACCATTGCCACCAGGCGACCCGAAGAAGGCCCGCTCGGTACCGAAGTCATAGCTGCTGGCTCCGGCCCACGTGGTACCGGCACCACGAGTCATCGTGAAACGGTAGAAGACCCGGCCGGCGCCACGAACTGCACCCGAACGTTCAGTCCCATCTGCATCCGTACCGGCGGAGCCTTCGGTCGGGCCGTTGTATTCGCGCTTCGCACCGCTGTTGTTGGTGGTTAGCGCGTTCCCTGTGACCGTCGGAGTGCCTCCGGTGTTGTCCCAGTCCGACTTGGTCGCGTTGTGGACGTCTGTAATGTTATTGAAATCAAAGCCGGTACCACCGGCCTGATTGACGATGTTTCCATCGGCATAGGTGAAGTTCTCGGTGCCGACCAACTGCGCGTGGAGGGGAATGGCAGATGCTCCTGTCAGGAGGACAGGAAGAAGGGTTTTTTTCATGGGTCTTGGGTTTGGGGTAGTTCGGGGATTTGAAAACGGAGAAGCCACTGCGGGCATCGACACCGGGTTCAGGCGTTGCCCAGTGGCGGAGAAAAGGAGTCAAATGCGCCGGCGTACCAGCAGGAGCGCAGCACCGGCAAGACCGAGCAAAGATGTGGAGGGCTCAGGTACCGGCAGGACATCGGCGAAGGTGGTGCCCACCCTGAGGTTGTCCCAAGTGCTGGTGTGCCCGGAAGCCAGGCGCAGCGATGACGACCAGTTGGTACCGGTGTAGGCGCGCGAGACATCAAAGGAACTCGCAGTATCGGCACCATCCGGATTGACCCAGAGCCCGAGTAGATCGCTGTCGAAATCGAGCATGCCGATCAACGTGTAGGTCTGGCCGGTAACGACGGAGATGGTGCTGTTGGTCTGGCCACTACCCACCACGTCGATGCCGAAGAAGTTTCCACCGTTACCGCCGCCGGGAGCGCCCCAGAAAATCCGCTCCGTGCCGAAGTCCAGGGAGCTGACGCCTCCCCACTGATTCGCAGTGGTTGGTGTGTAGCTAACGGAAAAGAAAAACACACCATCGGCACGGAAGGCTCCTTCCCGTTCGTTACTGGTGGATCCGGTGCCTTCCGTGACGCCTCCGAATTCGCGATGCGCGCCATTGCCGCTCGTAACCAACGCGGAGGAGACAATCTGTGTCTGGCTGCCAAACGTATTGTTCCAGTTGGACGCCGTCTGCGCGGGGGCGCCCGCCTCGTTCGTCCGTTCGTAATTCCAACCGGTGCCACCGGTCTGCCCGGCGACGTCTCCGTCGGCATAGTCGAAGTTCTCGGTGGCAATCAGGGCGGCTTGGCTCGCAAGGGGGAGCAAGCCGGAGGTGATCAAGGCGGGGAGAAAGGGGTTCTTCACTTGGGATTGTTCAAATAGGGCTCTTTCCGGACAACGCGCCCGGCGAAGACGCATGGGTTTGTGCGCCTCTCATCCGGAGTCCGACGTTTCGAAGGGGAGCCCGCCAAAAAAATGCGGGAACTTTGAAAAACCTCCGCCACTCACAAAATGCAGGGGTGAATGCGCGGGCGGAAACCCGATCCGCCCGCGCATCCGCCCGACTTCTGGCAGAACCCAAATTGCCGGATGCGGGAAACCCATGATTCGATCCCGGACGACCAAGCGAAAGCGAGGCCGCCTCCAAGCGATCACGGGAGATCTATTTCATGAGTCCGGTATCGGGCTGCATTTCCCGCCAACAAAAACGCGGCGCTGATAATTTTTCTCCGCCCGGCTCGTCCTCGATGGTGTACGCGCCGATTGAGCTTGCGTGGGGAAATCCCGACGCCTACCCCAGAAAAAAGAGACCCACCGCCGGAGTCCTGCGCGCGAACCACTACCGGCTTGAAGCCCGTGAACGAAGAGAGTCAACACGACGAGGAGATCAGCGGAGCGATCATGGAGGTCGCGCTGTCGCTGGACGATCCGAACGCGCGGCAGGCTTTCCTCGAGCGTGTCTTTGTGAACAACGAGGCCGAGAAAGAGGAAATGACCCTCCTTCTGAAGGCGACCGATGACGCCGCCACCTTCTTCCTCGAGGCTCGTGAACAACGCGCCAACCTTACCGCGACGATCCTTTCGGAAACGCACCAAGGCAGACCGCCCGGGCCTCGCCGCTTCATCGATGGAGATGCACCGCCGGAGAAACTCGGACCTTACCGATTGATTGCCCGCATTGGGGAAGGCGGCGGCGGGGTGGTCTATGAGGCCGAGCAGGAACACCCCATCCGCCGGCGTGTCGCTCTCAAGATCGTCCGCATGGACGTCGAGAACCAGAGCGCTCTCGCCCGCTTCGATATCGAACGGCAGGCACTCGCGATGATGGATCACCCGAATATCGCAAAGGTCTTCGACACCGGCACCACTCCTTCGGGGAAGCCATACTTCGCGATGGAGTTGGTCACCGGCGAGCCCATCACGACCTACTGCAACCAGCGCAAACTCGATTGCGCAGCACGACTTGAACTCTTCGCCCTGGTTTGCAATGCCATCCAGCACGCTCACCAGAAGGGTGTCATTCATCGCGACATCAAGCCATCGAACGTCATCGTCACGCTTCAGGACGGCTCACACGTACCGAAGATCATCGACTTCGGCATCGCCAAATCCGAGGCCGGGGAATCGATCACCGCCCACGACCAGTTCTTCGGGACCCCCGCTTACATGAGTCCCGAACAGGTCGCCTTGACAGGGATCGACGTGGATACCCGCAGTGACATTTTCAGCCTTGGGGTCCTGCTTTTCGAACTTCTAACAGGCTCCACGCCGCTCGATCGCTCGACCTGCCCGGACCTGAGCTTTTCGCAGATCCGCAAGTCATTGCTCACTTGGGAAATGCTCCGGCCGTCCGAGCATCTAGCGAAACTCACCTCGGAAAAATTGCGGTCTCTCGCCGCCGAACGAGGCACACAGCCTGCCGGATTGACCGGCTACGTGAGAGGCGATCTCGACTGGATCGTGATGATGGCGCTCGAGAAGAACCGGATGCGTCGCTATCAGACCGCCAATGGTCTGGCCGTTGACATCAAGCGTTTCCTGACCCAACAGCCGATCGCAGCGCGTCCTCCGTCGAAGACGTATGTGCTCACCAAGTTCGTGCGCCGCAATCGTCTGGCGTTCAGCACCGCGGTCCTGCTCGTGACCTTGCTCGTCGGTGGCCTTGCCACCACCGCCACCCTTTACGAACGCGAGCGCACGGCTGCGATAGAGCAGCTCCGGCTCAAAAACGAAGCGCAGGCGGCACGCCATGAAGAAAGCCGTCTCCGCGGTGAAGCGGATGCCAGATCGAACGTTGCCCGCATTGCCTTCTTGCTGGACCAAGGCCTCATCGACGAAGCGGACTCCCTGCGACAGCAGTATCCACTCACATCGATCGAGCCATCCCTCGAAGCCGCGGCGGTGTTCCGCTCGCTTGGCGATTGGAATGCCGAGCACGGTCGCTGGACCCATGCGCTCCAGTGCTATCAGCTCCTGCGACAAGCCAACATGTATGGCTCGCCTCAAAAGATCCTGAACGGGCAAGACCTGATGGCGATCACCGCCGCACTGCTGAAGAAGGATCCCAAAAAGTATCCTGAATTCCGCGATGAAATGCTGGAGACTTACGCACCTGCCATCGGGGTCATCAACGCGGAGCATCTCCTGAAGGTCTGCCTGGTCCATGAAGCGGACCCGAAGATCCTCGATATCCTCCGCCGTGATGTCGATACGCTGGGTGATCCCCGCAGCGCCCCCTTCCCCGCTTGGACCGCTCTATCCCTTTCGCTGTATCAGCTCCGGAGCGGCGACTGTGGCCACGCGCTGAGAACCTGCCAGTTCGGTCTGACGAGCCCCGAACGCAAGAGCTCCTGTGAGGCCTCACTTGAAGCAGTCTCCGCCATGGTCCTCGCCCAGATGGGCAGCGCCGGCCCGGCAAAGGAGGCATTTGCCCGCGCCCGCGATCTGGCGAAGCGCTGCGACGGCAAGGACTTTCAGCGCGGGATGCCGGTCAGCCCATGCTGGTTCGACTGGGAGATCGCTGAGCTTCTGATCAAGGAAGCGGGGTTGAGGGTACAGGCACTCTCACGGTGAGTGGGATCAGTTCAAAGTTTTTGGCGGGGTTCGTGCGGCTTTGACGGATTCTTTTCGATAAACCCATGAAACCCACAGAGCCCGCGTTCGCCCGGATTCCGGCGTTCCATCTCCCGTAGTCAGCCATGCAGAAACCCATCTCAACCGTCGTGGTCTTGGGCTCGGGATCGGCAGGACTGCTGGCCGCCTTGACCCTCAAGAAGAAGCTGCCATCGACCGTGGCAGTGCGAATCCTTCGCAGCCCTCGCATCGGCATCATTGGCGTCGGTGAAGGCACCACGCCCAATTTCCCATCCTTCCTCTTCGACTACCTGAAGCTGGATCAGGAGCGCTTCTTCCGCGACGTCCATCCGGTTTGGAAACGCGGCATCCATTTCATCTGGGGACCTCGAGGTGAGTTCCCGTATGCTTTCGGGAATCACTACAGTGCCTCCGACACCGGCTTCAGCCGTTCAAACGGCTTCTACTCGTGGGAGAAGCCCTACGAGTCCGGTTTCATCGGTCGTCTCATGCAGCAGCGAAAGGTGTTCCTGCCGGATGAGAACAAGCAGCCAAGGATCGACGACTCGTATGGCTATCACCTGGAGAATCCGCGGCTGGTGGCATGGCTCGAAGGAGAAGCGCGGCGAGCGGGCGTGACGATCACCGACGCTGAAATCAACGGTGCCGCACGAGTCGGCGAGCGTATCACCCATCTCACGCTTGAAGGTGGCGACACCGTGCAGGCGGACTTCTACGTGGATGCGTCCGGCTTCCGCAGCGAACTGCTTCGCGGCGCTCTCCAGGAGCCCTTCGAATCCTTCTCCGATAGCCTGATCTGTGATCGCGCGGTGGTCGGCGGTTGGGAACGCCAGGATGGAGATCCCATCCAACCCTTCACCACGGCTGAGACCATGCCCGCCGGATGGAGCTGGCGGATCGATCACCGGCATCACGTGAATCGCGGCTACGTTTACTCGTCAGCCTTCACCACCGACGAGGAGGCTGAGCGCGTCTTCCGCGAGCGGAATCCCTTGGTGAAGCAAACGCGCGTGGTCTCCTTCATCTCCGGCCACTACCAGCGTTCGTGGGTGGGAAACGTCTGTGCGGTTGGCAACTCGGCCGGATTCGTGGAACCGATGGAAGCGACGGCCCTGATGGTTCTCTGCATGGAACTCCGCGCCCTGGCCGCCAGTTTGTTAGAAGGGCGACTGGAAGTGAGGCAGACCTTGGCTGACCTCTACAATGGCTTTTCCAAGAACGTCTGGGAAGAGATCCGATCCTTCCTCGTGATTCACTACAAGTTCAACACGCTGATGGACACGCCGTTCTGGAGGCACTGCCACAAACTCCCCCTGCCACCAGACGCGGCGCGCATGGTCGCTTTCTATCAAGAGAACGGCCCGAGTTCATTCGCGCATGACATGCTGCTGCCCCGTGCATCGCAATTCGGCGTCGAAGGCTGGTGGGCGCTGCTCGTCGGACAAGCCGTGCCGTGGAAAGCCCAGGCCATTTCCCCCGTCGAGCGCCAACGCTGGGTGGAACGCCAAGCGCGCTTGGATTACGCGGTGCAAATCTCGCTCACCACCGAACAGACCCTCGCGATTGTGGACGATCCCGCCTACTGGCAGAAACCCGCGGCAGCTTCCGTTGCTTAATCCTTGCCTGACGGCAGCGAGCTCAGGCTTCCCCAAGTGGTCCCAACCACCAGTTCATCCCACACAGCCGCGCCCGTGCCGCCCGACCCAAGCCGGACACCGGTGGCATTCATCTGCGACGGCGTGATCCGCAGGGTGGCGGAAATGGGAGATGAGCCCTCAGGAACCGAAAGGTCGGGATTCACCCGGAAATCAACCCGTGAATCCGCGAAGTCGAGCCTTGCCACCAAGGTGTAGGAACTACCGAAGACCGCAGCCACTCCGGTGAAAGCCCGGGCTCCTGTCGATGCCTGCTCAATCGCAAACTCTTGTCTCCCCGAACGAGGATTAGGAGCGGAAGGAACACCCAGAAAGATCTTCTCTCTTTCGAAATCGAAGAGGCTAAGGCCGCTCCACGAAACACCTTCTTGTCGCGTGAGATTCACCTTCACGTAGAGGACGTTGCTCCCGTTCACCCCCGTGGCAGCAGCATCCTCTCGCCAGGAGCCGGACTGCTCCCCGACCGCGGACTTGGTGCTGGTAGATCCTCCGTGAAAGGCGCGTTTCGCCGAACTGGTCCGGGTGAACAAAGTGCCGGCCTTGATCACGGAAGCACCGACAAAGTTGGTCCATGGTGACTTCAGCGAAGTGTGCCCGGTGAAGATCTCCTGACGGGCCACGTTGTCGTAATCCCAGCCGCGACCACCGCAGAAACCGACGATCGTCCCGTCCGTATAGCCATCGAAAAAGTCGAGACCCACGAGCTCCATGTTCCCGTGCGTCGAAGGCGTGTCTCCCGTTTTCCCGGGAGCCGATTTCAACGCAAGCTCGGTGAAGTCCGCAATGCCATCACCATCGCTATCGGCGAGCAGCGGATCGGTCGCTTGGACACCGACCTCATCGCTGTCGGAAATTGCATCCCGGTCGGTGTCCGGGCTGAGCGGATCGGTGCCCAGCGATTTTTCGCGAGCATCGTCCAAGCGATCCAAGTCGGAATCGGCCGTGCTCGGAAAGGTCCCATCGTGGTACTCGTCCAAGTTACTGGTCTTGTCTCCATCGGGATCGCCCGAGGCACCGTTCGGTCCGTCCTTTGCACCGGGCGAGCTTTCCTCGGAAGTCCCGTCGTCGCGGTCGTCCAAATCATGGAGCACTTCGAACGAGGCGGGCAGCCCGTCTCCGTCCGCGTCGGCAAAGTCCCTCAGCCCCACCGAGACAGGATCGAGCGCTAGCGAAAGATCGTCCCAAGCGGTTGCGCCACCGGGGCTCGAGCCGAGGCGCACCGCAGTGGACCACAACTCCGGAGTGTAGGGACCACCTGCGTCCACCGAATTCGAGCCATCGATCGGGTCATAGTAATCCGCCGAGGTGGGATCGACCCACAGGCCGATGAAGTCGTGATCGAAATCGAGCACCGTGACAATCGTGTGCGGAGCCGTGTCCGCCAGGATCCCGGTGAAGTAGTGGCTTCCATTGCCCACGCACCCGAACTCAATGGCTCCGGTGGTAGGGCCGGTGCCTCCGGGCACGCCGAAGAATACCCGCTCGCTGCCGAAGTCATAGCTGCTGGCACCGCTCCAAGTGGTGTCAGGCCCGCGGGTCATGGTGAAGCGATAGAAAACACGCCCGGTGTTTCGCATGGCACCGCTGCGCTCGTGATCGTCCTGACCGTCGTTTTCACTCTTTCCTGTCCCCTCCACCGGGCCATTGTACTCCCGCTTCGCACTGCTATTCTCCGTCGTGAGGACGTTGCCGACGATCACCGGCACCCCGACGACATTGTCCCAATCGGAAGTCCCCCGCGTGACGGCCTTGTCGAATTGGTCGCGATTGAACCCGGCGCCACCGGCCCGATTGGCGATCGCACCATTGGCGTAGGTAAAAGACTCGGTCCCGATCAGCTGCGCCTGCAAAGGAACAGCAACGCCGGAAACCAGCAGGAAACAGAGAATCCTGCCGTTCATCGGTGGGGCAAAAGACGGGGGTTCAGGATGCTTGGGATCATCGCTTCGGAATGGCCCGGACAATCAGGCCATAAGAGGATTTCGCCATTACCCTACGAACCCCGCCAAGAATTTTCCAAGTGCACGAAATTTCCCGGCCAAGGCCGTAGGGACACGCAGATCGCCGATTCCGCTTGCGCCTGAAATCCGAGCGACCTACCCGAACAAGGGATGGGAACGACTACCCAAGGTCCCGAAATCAGAGCGGACGAATTCTGCTTCTCTTCCGCCGAATTGCTGCCCGTCGTTTACGACGAACTCCGGCGGTTGGCTGCGTTCCGTCTCGACCGCGATAGCGCCAGCAAGACGCTCCAGCCAACCGCGCTCGTCCACGAGGCTTGGATCCGGCTTTCCGAGATCGATGGGAAGATGTGGCAGAGCAAGGAGCACTTCTTCAATGCCGCCGCCCAGGCGATGCGACGCATCCTCGTCGACCGGGTTCGCGCCCAATCGAGGCAGAAGCGGACACGACCTCCCGAGAATCTCGATGCCGGCGTGTTTGAAGACGATTCCCACATCCTGCTGATCCACGACTGCCTGACCAAATTGGAAAAGATCGACCCCTACTCCGCGAAGGTCGTGCTGCTGAAATTCTATGGCGGGCTGAGCAGTGAGGAGATCAGCCAAGTGACCGGCCGCAGCATGCGATCGGTCGAGCGGCAGTGGATGTTTGCCAAAGCGAAGCTCTATCGCCTGATTCAGGAAGATCAGAAAAAGGAATAGCCTCGACGCCCATGAACGCGAACGGCCACGACGAGGAAATCAGCAGCGCCATCATGGAGGTTGCCCTGTCGTTGGACGATCCGGACGCCCGTCGGGTTTTCCTGGATCGGGTTTTCGAGAACCGCGAAGTCGCCAGGCAAGAGATGACGAAGCTCCTCGAAGCCACCGATGGTGCCGCGACCTTCTTCCTTGAGGCACGGGAGGAACGGGCCCAAGTCACCGCAAACATCCTGTCTGAAGCGAAACCTTCCTCACCTCTGCCGGTTCGTTTCTCCAGAGAGGAAAGCGTGCCCGAAAAACTGGGCCCCTATCGCCTGATCTCCCGGCTCGGCGAGGGCGGCGGCGGCGTGGTTTATGAAGCGGAGCAAGAGCACCCGATCCGGCGGCGGGTCGCCTTGAAGATCGTCCGCATGGATGAGGAGAGCCCGAGTGCGCTCGCCCGCTTCGATATCGAGCGGCAAGCGCTTGCGCTGATGGATCACCCGAACATCGCCAAAGTTTTCGAAGCGGGCACGACGCCATCGGGAAAGCCATTCTTCGCGATGGAGCTCGTCACCGGCGAGCCGATCGTCCGCTACTGCAACCGGCACAAGCTGGACTGTGCCGCACGCCTCGAGCTGTTCGTGCTCGTGTGCAATGCAATCCAGCACGCGCACCAGAAGGGAGTCATCCACCGCGACATCAAGCCCTCGAACATCCTGGTCACTGAGCAGGACGGCATGCACGTCGCGAAGATCATCGACTTCGGGATCGCCAAGTCGTCCGGTGTCACGAGAGGGGAAGCGATTACCGCCCATGATCAGTTCTTCGGCACACCCGCTTACATGAGTCCCGAACAGGTCGCCCTGACCGGCATCGACGTGGACACGCGCAGCGACATTTTCAGCCTCGGCGTGCTACTCTACGAGCTCCTCACAGGAGCAACCCCGATTGACCGCTCGACCACAGCGGAACCGACCTTCTCGCAGATCCGCAAGTCCCTGCTGACTTGGGAAACACTCCGGCCATCGGAAATCCTCGCGAAGCTCCCGCCCGAAAACCTGCGCACGCTCGCCACCGAGCGGAGCACGGACTCCGCCTCGCTGGTAAGCTTCGTGAAGGGCGATCTGGATTGGATCGTCATGATGGCGCTCGAGAAGAACCGCATGCGTCGCTACCAGACCGCCAACGGACTCGCGACCGACATCAAACGCTTCCTCACCCACCAGCCTATCGCCGCGCGCCCCCCGTCCGGTGTCTATGTGCTCGCCAAGTTTGTGCGACGCAATCGCCTCGCCTTCGGAGCCGCGGTGCTGCTCGTGATGCTCCTGATCACCGGTCTCGCCATTACGGCAGCCATGTATGAGAGCGAGCGAAAGACCGCGATCGAACAACTCCGGCTGAAGAACGAAGCGCAAGCCGCTCGCAATCAGGAAAGCCGGCTTCGCAAGCAGGCGGATGCGCGGTCGAATGTCGCCCGCGCTGCCTTCCTGCTTGATCAAGGTCGCATCGATGAGGCGGACACCCTGCGACGAGATTACCCCCTTTCATCGATCGAGCCCTCGCTCGAAGCGGCCGCGGTTTTCCGCTCCCTCGGCGACTGGAACTCCGAACATGGCCGCTGGGATCAAGCCCACCAGTGCTTTCAGCTTCTTCGCCAGGCCAATCGCCAGGACGTTGCCCAAAAGATCCTCCAAGGCGACGATCTCATGGCCATCTCCGCCGCCCTGCTGCGACAGGACGCAGCACAATACCGGGAATTCCGCGACGAAGTCATGGAACGCTACGCTCCCGCGGAGGGCCAACAGAAAGCGGAGCATCTCTTGAAGGTCTGCCTGCTCTATCCCGCGGAAGCAGGGATCCTCGAAAAATTACGGAAGGACGTGGACACCATGGGTGACCCTCGCCGCACGCCCTGCCCCGCTTGGTCGGCACTCTCGCTCTCTCTTTATTGCCTCCGGGACAGCAGCTGCGACGAAGCACTCGACGCCTGCGAAATCGGCATCACCAGCCCCGAGTGCAAGAGTTCATGCCAAGCATCCTTGGAAGCAGTCGCGGCCATGGCATACGCCAACATCGGCAACGCCGACTTGGCGGGGACATCCCTGCGCAAGGCCCGCGACATCGCAAGAAACTGCGACGGCAAAGACTTCGCACAAGGCAAACCCATCCGCCCCTATTGGTTCGATTGGGCGATCGCGGAACTGTTGATCAAAGAGGCCGGCGAATGTGTCGAGACAGCCTCGCGGTGATCCGCCTTGCGGGAAATCGGTGTCAGAACTTCTTCCACCGGACCATCGCGAACACGGATGCTCCGGAAAGAATCGCCAGGACGATAATGAGCCAGAAGCCAAAGGCCCCGCTGGTCTCGTTGATCGGCAGCTTCACGTTCATGCCGAAGATGCTGAAAACCGCAGTGGGCAGCATCAGGCCGATCGTCACGATCATCAGCCGCTTCATCAGCACGTTGAGGTTGTTGCTGACCACGCTTACGCGCGCCCCGACGAGACTTGCCAGCACTTGGCTATAGGTCGTGGCCATTTCGTGACACTGCGAGTTCTCAATGGTCAGGTCATCGAGGAACTCGACATCTTCCGACGTGAACCGGAACCGGGTCGCAAAGGTCTTGAGCTTGTCGATCACGCGGCCGTTGCTACTGATCGCATTGAGGTAATACACAAGGCTCTTCTCCAGGGTGAACATGTGCAGCAGATGCTTGTTCTCCATCGAGAGGTTCACTTTGTGCTCGAGCTCCTCGGCGATCATGTTGAAGACCTTAAGGTGTTCCTCGAAGTGCCAGATGCAGCGGAACACCGCCTTGAGCAGGAGTTCCTCCAGGCTGTTGATCTGTTGGAAATGCTTCCCCTCGAAGCGCAAGTTGTCCTCCGCTACCACGAATACCAGCCGCTCGCGGAAGAGGAAGATGCCGACCGAGCTGATTTTGAAGAAGAAGTTGTCGTCCGCGCAGTACTGCTTGGGCCGCTTGAAAATGATCGCAGCGTGATTCGGCTCGAATTCGACGCGGCCGAGCTCGTCCGGATCGCTCGCCGAAGTCAGCGTGTGGGGATCGATGCCGAGATCCTCCGTGAGATACTTTCGCTCCGTCTCGTCAGGTGCGATGTAGAGCAGGATGCGAGCGTCCTCCGCATCCGTCTCCGACAAACGCCGATTGAGAATTTCCAAGCGTCGGAGCATGCCACTAACAAGCCGGGCACGGCGGGAATGTCAACGCAGGGACCAGACGCCGGAGAAACTAGCCCCAACAAAAAGCCCGGCCGCACTTTCGCACGGCCGGGCTTGGAATGATTCAGTAGCGATCGATCAGGCGCTCTCGACGACCTCTTCGCCTTCCGGCGCAGCCGGGACGAAGATCGGCTCGGGCTCTTCCACGGTGAACTCGATCTCGGCGTCGCGGTGACAGTCGAAACCGGAACCAGCCGGGATGAGGTGACCCATGATGACGTTCTCCTTGAAGCCCGTCAGGTAGTCCACCTTGCCGAGGGTCGCCGCTTCGGTCAGCACGCGGGTGGTGTCCTGGAAGGACGCCGCGGAGATGAACGAGTCGGTCTCGAGCGAGGCCTTGGTGATGCCCAGCAGCACGGGTTCGGCTTCCGCCGGCTTACCACCGCTGGCGACGATGCCGTCGTTGATGCGGTTGAAGGCGGAGCGGTCGATCTGGTCGCCCCAGAGGAGCTGATCGGCGTCGCCCGGGTCGGTGATCTTCACCTTGCGCAGCATCTGGCGGATGATGATCTCGATGTGCTTGTCGTTAATTTCCACGCCTTGGACGCGGTAAACCGACTGCACCTCGTTCACCAAGTGCTCCTGGAGTTCCTGAGCGCCGCAAGCCTCGAGGAGGTCTTCCGGAGAAACAGGGCCTTCCGTGATCTGGTCACCACGCTTCACGCGGTCACCATCGGTGACGATGATGTGGCGGCCCATCGGGACCAAGTGCTCGACCTGCTCGCCGGAATCGGCGTCGGTGACGATGACCTTCTTCTTGCCGCGGACAGTGCCACCGAAGGAGACTTCCCCTTCGATCTTGGCGATGACGCAGGCGTCCTTCGGCTTGCGAGCTTCGAAAAGCTCGGCAACGCGCGGCAGACCACCGGTGATGTCCTTGGTGCGGGCCACCTTGCGAGGAGTCTTGGCGAGCTGCGTGCCCCCCGTGACCACTTCGCCTTCCTTGACGGAAAGGTGAGCGCCGACCGGGATGGAGTAAGACGCACGGACTTCCTTGGTCTTCTCGTCCACGATCACGACCTGCGGGTGGAGGTCTTCCTTGTGCTCGGTGACCACCATGACCTTCTTGCCGGTTTCCTTGTCGGTCTCGTTGGTAACGGTGATGCCCGAGATCATGTCGCGGAACTCCACCTTACCGCCCTTCTCGGTGAGAATCGGCACGTTGTAAGGATCCCACGTGGCAACGGTGTCGCCCTTCTTCACGTCGTCGCCGTCTTTGATCTCAATGACAGAACCGATGACGATCAACTGGCTTTCGAGCTCCAAGCCGTCCTTGTCGCGGATGGACACGGAGCCGTTCTTGTTGAGCACGACCCACTTGCCTTCGGCGCTTTCGACGGTGCGGAGGTCCTTGTAGATCACGCGGCCGGTGTTCTTGGCCTTGATGATCGGCTGCTTGAAGGTCGCAGCGGCCACACCACCGACGTGGAACGTACGCATGGTGAGCTGGGTGCCGGGTTCGCCGATCGATTGGGCGGCGATGATGCCGACCGCTTCGCCGATCTTCACCGGCTTGCCGGTGGCGAGGTTCAGGCCGTAGCACTTGGCGCAGCAACCGCGCTTCGATTCGCAGGTGAGCACCGAGCGGATCTTCAGCTTCTCGTAACCGATGCGTTCGACAGCCTTGGCCGAGTTCTCGTCCACGAGTTCGTCGTAATCGAGTGCGATTTGGCCGGTGACCGGGTCCTTGACCTGCTCGCACGAGGTACGACCGTAGATGCGGAGCGCGAGCGAGGCAGCTTCTTCGTCACCGTCATAGATCGGCGCGACGACGATGCCATTGGCAGTGCCGCAATCCATTTGGGTCACGATGACGTCCTGGGCCACGTCCACGAGCTTGCGGGTCATGTAACCCGAGTCCGCGGTCTTGAGCGCGGTATCGGCCAGACCCTTACGGGCGCCGTGAGTGGAAATGAAGTATTCCAACACGGACAGACCTTCGCGGAAGTTCGAGGTAATCGGACGCTCAATGATTTCACCGGAGGGCTTGGCCATGAGGCCGCGCATGCCGGAGAGCTGCTTGATCTGCGACTTGTTACCACGAGCGCCGGAGTCGACCATCATGAACAGCGGGCTGGCGCCCGGCTTGCCGTCGTTGAACTCGATCTTGCGATAGAGCGCGGACGCGATGGTGTCGGTGGCGTGCGTCCAGATGTCGACGACCTTCTGATAACGCTCGCCGTCGGTGATGACGCCGTTGCGGTACTGCTTGGTCACCTTGTCCACCTGGGCGTAGGCGTCAGCGATGATGGCCGGCTTTTCTTCCGGCACGACCATGTCGACGATACCGATCGAGGTGCCGGAGCGGGTGGCTTCGCGGAAGCCGAGGCTCTTCAGCGCATCGAGGGTCTGGACCGTGGACTTCTGGCCGGACACCTGATAGGTGCGCCAGATGATGTCCGACATCTGCTTCTTGCCGATGGTGCGGTTGATGAAGCCAAGGCCGGCAGGCCAGATTTCATTGAAGCGAACGCGGCCCGGCGTGGTCTCGAGAATCTTGCTCTCGTGATCGCCGAAGACGGTGCCCGGCTTGCCGAAGTTGGGGTTACGAATGCGGATCCACTGGTGGTAACCCACCTTGCGGGAAGCGATGGCGA
>Ga0307409_100000218_pt1 | contig 22963 bp, 27 predicted proteins | sample 322Ometagenome_2_FD_203888 | JGI IMG/M metagenome (GOLD analysis project Ga0307409, IMG submission 203888) | Maize rhizosphere microbial communities from greenhouse at UC Davis, California, United States - 322HYB-O-2 | ecosystem: Host-associated > Plants > Roots > Rhizosphere > Soil | place... | reverse complement strand
GAGCGTCAGCCTCGGGCCCGGGGAGACCGTCACCCTGCCACCGCCGGCACCAGGCTGGTTCGAGCGACCGTTCGGCAGGGTCGGCCTCGACCAGTTCACCCTCGGCCTCCACACCTCCGCCCCGGCACCGGTCCGGAACTGGCTGGAGGCCCCCATCAGGACCCGTGGCCTCCCCGATGGCGGCCCCGGCTCCTCCATGGCCGGCGGCTCCCTGGCCCAGTGGTTCGACGTGATCGTCCACCGCCAGGAGCTCAGCCCGGCCCAGCCGACCTGATCCCCAAGGAGCGGCCCATGGACAACGAGGACGGCTACTTCGACGAGCGGGCGGCGGCACGCTACGACGAGCAGTCCACCGACATGTTCGAGCCGGGCGCCGTGGAGCCGGTGGTCGAGCTGCTGGCCAAGCTCGCCGGCGGTGGCCGGGCACTGGAGCTGGGCATCGGCACCGGCCGGATCGCGCTGCCCCTGGCACGCCGGGGCGTCCCGGTCCATGGCATCGAGCTGTCGCGGGCAATGACCGCCAGGCTGCGCGCCAAGCCGGGCGGCGAGGCGATCGGCGTGACCATCGGCGACTTCGCGACGACCAAGGTGGACGGGACGTTCTCGGTCGCGTACCTGGTCTTCAACACCATCATGAACCTGACGACACAGGAGGCCCAGGTCGCCTGCTTCCGCAACGTCGCCGCGCACCTCGAGCCCGGGGGCTGCTTCGTCATCGAGCTCAGGGTCCCGGAGCTGCGCAGGCTCCCTCCCGGGCAGAGCGTCCTGCCCTGGCACGTGGGCCCGGACCACTGGGTGCTCTACTCCTACGACGTCGCCACCCAGGCCATGCGCGGGCACTACGTGGAGTTCGTGGACGGCCGCGGCGAGTACAGCACGATCCCGTTCCGCTATGTGTGGCCGGCCGAACTCGACCTGATGGCGCAGCTCGCCGGCCTGCGGCTCCGCGACCGGTGGAGCGGATGGAGGGGCGAAGCCTTCACCGGCGACAGCCCCAGGCACGTCTCGATCTGGGAGAAGCCCGCCCCCGCCCGGTGACGGACGCGCTCCTCGGTCGCGGTGCCGGGGTCGCGGTAGGGTCCCGGTGGGAGCACCGCGGAGCGAGCTGCTGTCGACGGAGAGCCATGCACCACGTCACCTGAGGGGACCGCAGATGCCAGAGCTGGTCATCGACTTCATCACCTCGCTCGACGGGTACGGGGCCGCCGAGGGCTGGCCCGGCTTCTGGGGCCTGGAAGGGCCCGAGTACCTCGCCTGGTTGGAAGACCACCCGGAAGCCGACTACACCGTCCTGATGGGGGCCAACACCTACCGGCTCATGTCCGGGCTGGCCAGCGAGGGGGAGCCGGGGACCGATGCCCTGGCGGGCCTGTCGAAGGTCGTCTTCTCGTCCACCTTGACCGAGCCGCTGGCGTGGCCGAACACCCAGCTGGTCAGCCGGGACCCCGTCGAGGCCGTCCGGGAGATGAAGGACAACGGCACCACGTCCATGCGCACCCTGGGCAGCCTCACCCTGTGCCGCTCGCTCCTGAAGGCCGGTCTCGTGGACCGGTTCCGCGTGGTCGTCTTCCCGGTCATCACCGGAAGCACCGGCCGGGACCGGATCTACGACGGGTACCCCGACGTCGCCCTCGACATGGTCGAGAGCCGCACCTTCGACGGCCGGCTGCAGCTGCTCGAGTACGTCCCCACGGTCCTGGCCGGGCCGCCCGGCACCACCAACGCCGACGCCTGACCACACCCGCCCCGCACTGGGCCTTGCCGCCGCGGCCGCCGGCGAGCGGATCCTCGATGCCCCCGTGGTCGTGGCGGCCACCCTGCCCACCGGCGACCCGACGGGCTTCCAGGTGCCGGCCAACGCGCGCCTGGAGCGGGCACCCGGCTGCCCGCCAAGCACCTGTGTCCCGACCGCCTGCGGGTCAAGGTCCGCCAGGCGATCCGGCAGCGCGACGGCGCCAGGCGGATCCAGGAGGCGTTCGACGTCACCGGTCCGGCGTGCCGACGGGGTCAGCGGAACCGGGCGAAGAACTGGCGCAGGTCGGCCAGAAGCAGGTCAGGGGCGTCGTGGGCGGCCCAGTGGCTGCCGCGGTCGAGCTCGCTCCAGGAGACGATGTTGGCGTGGTCGCGTTCGGCGAACCGGCGGATCGGCCGGAAGTCGAAGGCGAAGCTGGCCAGGCCCATGGGGACGGTGGTCGGCTCGGTCGGGTGGGCGGCGTGGTGGTTCTCGTAGTAGAAGCGGGCCGCCGACGCGGCGGTGTTGGTCAGCCAGTAGATGGCCACGTTGGTGAGGATGTGGTCCTTGCTCAGGGCGTCGCCGAACAGCTGCCCGCTCCAGGCGATCTGCCCGGCCGGAGAGTCGGCCAGGGCGTGGGCGACGGTCTGGGGCTGGGCGGCCTGCAGCTTGTCGTGGACCGCCCGCTCGACAAAGCCCTGGAGGAAGGCCAGGTAGCCCAGCTCGTCGGGGGTCAGGCCCTCCAGCTCGGCAGGGTCGCCCGAGGGGAAGGAGAAGATCTGGTTGACGTGCACCCCGATGACGTGGCCGGGGTCGACGCGCCCCTGGAGGGGGGCCACGATGGCGCCGGCGTCGTTGCCGTGGGCGCCGTAGCGGTCGTAGCCGAGCCGCCGCATCAGCTCGGCCCACGCCCGGGCGGTGCGCAGGGCGTCCCAGCCCGGCTCGGTGGTCGGCCCGGAGAAGGCGAAGCCGGGCAGCGAGGGGACGACCACGTGGAAGGCGTCGCCGGCTTCGCCCCCGTGCGCCCGCGGGTCGCTGAGCGGTCCGGCCAGCTCCAGGTACTCCAGGAAGGTGTTCGGCCAGCCGTGGGTCAGGATCAGCGGGACGGCGTCCGGCTCGGGGGAGCGGACGTGCACGAAGTGGATGCGCTGCCCGTCGATCGTGGTGACGAACTGCGGGTAGCCGTTGAGCCGGGCCTCCCACGTGCGCCAGTCGTAGCCCAGTCGCCAGTGCTCGACCAGGTCCTTGACGTAGCCGACGGGGACGCCGTACTCCCAGCCGGGCGGGACCGGGCCCGTCTGCGGGCCGCCGGTGTCGAGGGGCAGCTCGTTGGCCCAGCGGGTCCGGTCCAGCCGGTCGGCCAGGTCGTCCAGGTCGGCCTGGGGCACGTCGATGCGGAACGGCCGGATGGTGTCGGTCATGGGTGCCGGGCTCCTCCGGTTGACGTCGGGTCGGGCGCCACCCTAGAGGCCGGTTGGGTCAGGAACTGTCCTACGTGGCTGGCAGACTTGGCCCATGTTGGAAACCTCGGCCCGGCTGCTGCGGCTCCTGTCGCTGCTGCAGCGGCGCTCGGGCTGGTCCGCGGCCGAGCTGGCCGAGCGGCTCGGGGTGAGCGCCCGGACCATCCGCCGCGACATGGAGCGGCTCCGCGACCTCGGGTATCCGGTCCATGCCGACCGGGGCGTGCCCGGCTACCGGCTCGGGGCGGGAACCGCCCTGCCCCCGCTGCTGCTGGACGACGAGGAGGCGGTGGCGGTGGCGGTCGGGCTGCGCACCGCCACCGGCGGTGTGGGCGGCATCGAAGAGGCCTCCCTCGGCGCGCTCACCAAGCTGGAGCAGCTGCTGCCCACCCGGCTGCGCCGCCGGGTCAACGCCGTGCACGCCTCCACCCTGCCGGTGCCCGGCAATCGGCCCGGCCCCCGGGTGGACCCGGCCGTGCTGGCCGTGCTGGCCGCCGCCTGCCGTGACCGCGAGCGGCTGCGCCTGGCCTACCGGGACCACCACGGCTCGCTGGGCCGGCGCGCCATGGAGCCCTACCGGCTGGTCAGCTGGGGGCGGCGCTGGTACCTGGTGGCCTGGGACGTGGACCGGGAGGACTGGCGGATCCTCCGGGTCGACCGGGTGGAGCCGGCAACGGTGACACCGACCGGCCAGCGGTTCACCCCGCGGGAGCCGCCAGAGGGCGGCGACCTGGCCGCCTACGTCTCGCGGCGGGTGTCGGCCGCCGGCTGGCGCTACCACGCGCGGGTCCAGGTCCAGGCCCCGGCCGAGGAGGTCCGGCGACGGGTCCCGGCGGCCGCCGGGGTGGTGGAGGCGGTCGACGAGGGGACCTGCCTGCTGTACACCGGCGCCGACACCCTCGAGACGCTGGCCGTCTACCTGGGCATGCTGGGTGCCGACTTCCGGGTCGGTGAGCCGCCCGAGCTGGTGGCGCACCTCCGCGACCTGGCCGGCCGCTACCGCCGGGCCACCACCTCCGCCGCGGATACTGGGTGACGTGATGGGATCTCGGCTTGAGCTGACGCGCTCGCAGATCCTGGGGTTCCGGCGAGCGGTCGGCGCCCTCGACCGGCGACTCGCACCTGGGGCGCGGTCGCTCCGGCGGGCGGCGTGGGCGGGGCTGCAGGACAGCATGCCACGGGCCGCCCTGCTGTCGATCCATGCCCGTGTGGAGGGGACCCACGCCTCGACAGTGGAGGACCCGACCCTGGTCCAGCTGTGGGGGCCGCACCACAGCGTCTTCGTCGTCGCCGCCCGCGACCGTGGCGTGTTCTCGCTCGCGACACTCCCCGAGGGCGGCAACCGCCGGCGGCGCGCGGAGGAGATGGCCGCCCGCCTGCAGTCGATCTCCGGGGGCGCCGAGGTGACCTCCGGGGAGGTGGGGCGGGCGCTGGGGGTGCATCCCAACACTCTCCGGTACGCGGCACCGACCGGCACGGTCCTGATCCGGTGGGACGGTGCGCGACGGCCGGCGGTGTGGACCGTGCCGGCGCCGGCGATCGACCCGGGCGACGCGCGCCTGGAGCTGGCCCGCCGCTACCTGCACATCTACGGGCCCACGACACCGGAGTCCTTCGCCCGGTGGGCGGGCCTCGGCCCCCGGGAGGGCGCCGCCGCGTTCCAGGCGCTGGGCCGGTCGCTCACGCCGGTGCGGACCCCGATCGGCGACGCCTGGATCCTCGGCCGCGACGAGCCCACCCTCCGGGCCGGGCCGGGGCCGGCGGCGCCGGCCCGGCTGCTGCCCAGCGGCGACGCCTACTGGCTGCTGCGGGGAGCCGACCGGGAACTCCTCGTCCCGGACCCCGACCGCCGCGGCGAGCTGTGGACCCCGCGGGTGTGGCCCGGCGCCCTGCTCGTGGACGGCGAGATCGCCGGCACCTGGCGGCGCGCCGACGCGGCCATGACCATCCAGCCCTGGCGGCCGCTGTCACCCGCCGAACGCGACGCCGTCGCCGCCGAGGCCGCCGCCTTGCCCCTCCCCGCTCTCCAGGGCCGGATCGTCGTCCGCTGGGACACCTGACCCTGAGGACTTCGGATACGCTGCCGGGCAGCCCTTGCCCGCTTCGACGTCAGGTCGGTGAGGATGACCAGCAGCCGCGGTGAAGCGCACTTCAGCAGCCAGGCCCATGGCGTGCCCACGGGGCCGGGTCGCTTCGTCAGGGTCGACGACATCGACCCCGTCGAGTTCGTCCCCGGCCTGGCGTTCCGTCCGGTGCTGGGCGGTAACGCGATGGCCAACTTCGTGTCGTTCGCGCCCCACACGGTCGCTCCCACCCACGTCCACGAGGAGGAGCAGATCGTGGTCGTGCTCGAGGGCGAGTTCGAGTTCCACATCGACGGGGAGTCGCGGACCATGCGCCCCGGGGACGTGGCGGTGATCCCGCCATGGGTGCCGCACGGCGCCCGGACCTTGGAGTCCCCATGTTCCGAGGTGGACATGTTCACCCCGCCGCGCAGGACGCTGCTGGAGCACGCCGACACCAGCGCCGCCGAGCCGCCCGAGGGCCAGGCCTGATGCACGGCGTCCAGGTGTCGGAGTTCGGTGGGCCGGAGGTCCTGGAGCACCGGGAGCTGCCCGTGCCCGAGCCCGGGGCCGGTCAGGTCCGGATGCGCGTGCACGCGATCGGCGTCAACCCCGCCGATACCTATATCAGGACCGGCGCCTACGCGTTCTTCACCCCGGAGCTGCCCTACACCCCGGGGTTCGACGGGGCCGGCGTGGTCGACGCGGTCGGTGCCGGGGTCGAGAAGGTGGCGCCGGGGGACCGGGTCCTGGTGGCGGCGCTGGGAACGCCGGGCTCATCGGGCCTGTACGCGGACCTGGCCGTGGTGGACGCGGCCGCGGTCCATCCGCTCCCCGGCACGCTGTCCTACGGCCAGGGCGCGGCCGTGGGCGTGCCCTGTGTGACCGCCTGGCGGGCGCTGTTCCAGAAGGCCCGCCTCCAACCGGGCGAGACCGTGCTCATCCACGGCGCGAGCGGCGGCGTCGGGGTCCCGGCCACCCAGCTGGCCGCCGACGCCGGCGCCGTGGTCGTCGGCACCGCCGGGTCGGCGGCGGGCATGGAGGTGGTCCGCCGGGCCGGCGCCGGCCACGTCCTCGACCACTCGGCGCCCGGGTACCTGGACGAGCTGTCCGGCATCACCGGCGGCCGCGGGGTCTCGGTGGTGGTGGAGATGCTGGCCGACGTGAACCTGGAACACGACCTGGGCGTGCTGGCCACCGGCGGGCGGGTGGTGGTCGTCGGCAGCCGGGGCCGCCTGGAGCTCACCCCGCGCCTCACCATGATCAAGGAGGCGACCGTCATGGGGACCGCCCTGTGGAACGCCTCGGAGGCCGAGACGACGGGCGCGCTCGCCGGCGTGGCGGCCAAGCTGCGCAGCGGCACCCTCGTGCCGGTGGTCGGCGAAGAGCTGCCCCTGCGCGAGGCGCCGGCCGCCCACCGCCGGATCCTCGAGTCAGGGGCCCGCGGCAAGCTCGTACTGGTCCCCGACGACGTGTGACCGCCCGGCGCAGCTTGCCCGCCGGGCGGTCAGCAGGCTGGTCAGCTGTGGTTGAAGGGTCGGATGAGTGGGTTGGTGCCGCTGTACAGGCCGGCCGGGTTCGGGTACCACAGCCACAGGTGCAGGGTCACCAGATCCGGATGCCAGAAGGTGAAGCGGGCCCCGGTCTGGGGGCTGTGGTTGGCGCACAGCTCCTGGACCCGGGCGGCGACGAAGGTGCCGTCGCGGTAGTGGCAGGCGGCCGGGAACGACCCGTAGCTGGCCCCGGGCAGCGGCGGGGTGCCGGGGTCTTGGGGAACACCCACTCCAGGGCGCCCAGCTGCCAGCGGTGGCCGTGGCGTTCGTAGACCAGGATGGGCGGCTTGGTGACGTCGAAGCCCTCGATGGACGGGTTGAGGTAGTGCCAGCCCATATCGGGGATCATGCGGGTGATGAGCTGGTAGCCGTCGGCCTTGGCGGCGTGCAGGTTGGTGGCGTAGGTGGCGGTGGCCAGCCGGGCGGGGTGGTAGCGCGTCGCAGGCACCCTGCAGGATCCGGGCCGTCTGGCGGTGGCGGAGGGCGAACTCGTTGACCAGTGCGGTCTTGCCGACGCCGGCCTCGCCCCCGACCAGGACCAGTCGCCCGCGACCGGCCCGAGCCTCCGCGAGCCAACCGCCGAGAGTCTCGAGCGCCGGTTCCCGCTCGAGGAGTGGCATGACCCTGTGATCGTAACCTCGCCCGGTGGGAGCCATGGGCAGGTGCTTCCCTTCGGCTCAGCGGGCCGCGTCGTAGCGGACCCCGAGCTGGCGGCTGACTTCGTCCAGGGCGCGCATCCCGGCGACGACGCCGGCCGCCGGGCGCAGCGGCGACTCCGGCTCTCCCGCCGCCACCCGCAGCGCCACCTCCACCGCGGAGTGGTACAGGCCGCCGTGGCCGATGGGGTCCGGCTCGGCCCAGGTCACCGATCGGCCGCCGTCGGCGGAGGTGAGGACCACGTCGCCGGGCATGAAGAACGGGCCGGGCAGGGTCAGGGTGGCCGCCGTGCCCGCGATGACCGCCGCGGTCGGGGTCCGGGTGAGCAGGGTCGTGTGGAGCACGCTGCGGGCGCCGCCGCCGTGGGTCAGGACCATCGCCGCCTGGCCGTTGACGCCACCGGGCGTCATCTCGCCGGTGGCGAACACCTCCTGGGCCGGGCCCAGCGTCCAGGTCGCCAGCGCGGTGAGGTAGGAGCCGAGGTCGAGCAGGGACCCGCCGGCCATCGCGGGGTCGAGGATCCGGTGGGGCGGGTCGAACCGCTCGCCGTGGTCGGCCAGCACCGTCCGGACGTCGCCGAGCATCCCCTGGTCCAGCACCTGCCGGACGACGTCGAAGCGCGGCAGGAACAGCGTCCACATCGCCTCCATGCAGAACACCCCGGCGGCGGCCGCGGCGGCCGCCACCTCCTCGGCCTGCGCGGCGTCCAGGCCCAGAGGCTTCTCCACCAGCACATGCTTGCCGGCGCCGACCGCCAGCAGCGCACCGGCACGGTGCGCCTGGTGCGGCGTGGCGACATAGACGACGTCGACGCCGGGGTCGGCGACCAGCGCCTCAGGCGACCCGTGGGCGGCCTGGACGCCGGCCGCGCCGGCGAACCGTTCCGCCGAGGCCTGGGTGCGGGAGCCGACGGCGACGACCTGCTGGGTGGTCGAGGCCCGCAGCGCCCGGACGAACCGCTCGGCGATCCATCCCGTGCCCAGGACCCCCCAGCGCAGCGCGGGCACGTCCATGGGGTCGGGCCGGCGGGGAGCCGGAAGCGTGGCCGGGAAGCCCGTCGGCGTCATCGAGCGGTCTTGCTGGACGGTGCCTGCGGCCGCAGCCACAGCGACGCCTGGGCGGGCTGCACGGTCATCTCGACCACCGCCAGCAGCTCCGCGCTCAACGCGTCCAGGTCCACCTGCTGGCGCAGCCGGGCCGCGAACGCGGCCACGGTCCTGATTGCGTCATAGCGCCGCCGGTTGAACCGCCGGTCCACCACCTGCTGCAATCGTCGCCGCGCCGGCCCGAACACCGCCGCCACCGCCAGCGTCGCCGCCGCCACCACACCGGACCGCTGCCCCACGAGCTGCCCCAGGCCCAGCACCACGACCGCGTAGGCGCCACCCAGCAGCATCGTCAGCAGCCCGTAGGCCACCGTGCGGCTGATGATGCGGTCCAGGTCGTACAGCCGGTAGCGCAGGATCGCGGCGCCGGTGGCCAGTGGCAGCAGCGACACCATGGTCGCCAGGGCGGCCAGGACCAGGCCATCCTTGCCGGCCAGCCCGGCGGCCACCGCGACCGCCACCAACCCGGCCGCCAGGCCCGCGGCAAAGGCCAGCCAGCGGAGCTGGAGGCGCTCCACCCCGTGGGCCCGGCGGTAGCGCAGCACCAGCGAGACGGCCGCCACGACGATCGAGATCAGGATGATCGCGCCGCCGGCGACGCCGACGGCGACCTGTACCGGAGGCAGGATCGGGACCGCCAGCGGGTTGCCGACCTCCGGGTGCTCCGGGTACAGCGGCTGCGGGTCGATCGCGGAGCTGAGGAGCTCCAGTACCGGCCCGGCGGCCGCGACCCTGGCCCACCACCGCCAGCGGGGCGATGGCAGCGACCCGGTGGGGGTGAGCAGCAGCACGAACCCGGCGAGCGAGATCCAGACCAGGAAGATGCCGAACGAGACCCCGGCGAGGTGGCTGGCTCCGGGCAGCGACCCGGGCCGGGTCACGAGCCCGTAGCGCACGTAGCCGTTGACGCCGATGTCGGCCGCCATCGTCAGCCCCGTCGCCAGCAGCAGCCAGCCCACCGGGTGGCGAGGGCGGCGGCTGGCCACGACCGCCCCGACCGTGGCCGCGCTCAGCGCCGCCAGCACCACCGGGTAGGCCGAGGCGTTCAGGCGGTCGACCTCGGCGCCGCCGGCCTGGGCCACCAGGTGGTCCAGCCAGAGGTCGGCGGCCAGCCCCGAGAGGGTCAGCGCCCACAGCAGCCACGCCAGCCACGGCGCCCACCGGCCCGGGCCGGGAACGCGAGCGTCGCGGCTCACCGCCATGCTCCTGGCTGCACCTGGCTCACCTCCGGCCGCGCCACCCGGCCCTGTGGACCGGGCCAGTGTGGCCAGCCTCCGTCCCGCCAACGTTACGACAGGGGTGGGGACGCCCGACCCTGTTCAGGGGTTGCCCGTTTCTGACGACCCTAGCGAGGGCGGCAGCATCAGCCTCACCTGCGACGCCGCCGCCGACGACCGCCTCCGCATCGCCGTCGCCGACACCGGTCCGGGCATCCCGGCCGACAAGCTGCCCCGGCTGTTCACCCAGTTCGACCGCCTCGGCGCCGAGCACTCGGAGGTCCAGGGCACCGGCATGGGCCTGGTGCTGGCCAAGCGGCTGGCGGAGGCGATGGGCGGCGCCCTCACCGTCGCCAGCGTCGAGGGCCAGGGAACCACCTTCACCCTCGAGCTCTCCCTGGCCATGGAGCCGGCCTGACCACTGTCGCCGCCTGGCGGTCACCGCAGGAAGCCGGTGATCGCCGTGGCGGTCTCCACCGGGCGGCCGAGCCATGGGCCGTGCCCGGTGGGCAGGACCTCGAGGCGGGCGTCCGGGATCAGCCTGGTCAGTGCCCGGGCGACCGGGACGCCGCCCAGCGGGTCGCGCTCGCCCCAGATCACCAGCGTCGGCACGGCCAGCCGGCCCAGCTCGCCGGGCTGGAGGCGGACCCGCCGGCGCCACCCCGACGGCGACAGCAGGGCCAAGGGCGAGATGAGGGCGCGGAGCTCCGCCTTGGCGGCGCGGTCGGCGACCGGGTCCCGGGCCTCGGCCACCAGCAGGTCGACCAGGTCCGGGCGGGCGGTGAGGGTGGCCCGCTCGCCCATGACGCTCGCCAGCCGCAGGACCGCCTTGGGGCTGGGTGGCGCCAGCCGCGACACCAGCGCCCCCATCCCGGGCGTTGTGGCCAGGCGCAACGGCAGCGGGCAGCGGGTTCCCGGCAGCGCGGGCGGGCCGAGCAGCACCAGCCGCCGCACCCGGTCGGGGTGCGCCAGGGCGTACCACAATGCCCACACCCCACCCCCCGAGTGGCCGACCAGCGCGGCACTGGGCAGCTCCAGGGTGTCGAGCAGGCCGTCCAGCCAGGCCACGGCGGCCTCGCGGTAGCGCGCCCGCGGGAGGTCGACCGGGTCGCTCAGCCCGACCCCGGGCAGGTCGGGGGCGGTCGCCTGGACACCGTGGAGCTGGTCCAGGAGCGGCAGGAGGAACCCCGCGGAGTTCCCGGTGCCGTGGAGGACCACGGCCGGGTTCCCGGTGCCGGTCTCCAGGAGATGGACCCGACCGGCGGCCGGGGTCTCGACCGATCGGCTGCGCACCGACGTGCCGGCCAGCACGCGTTCGTACACCTGCCGGACCTCCGCCGGATGGGCCTGCTCCGTGCGCGTCTGCTGCCGGCCGCTCATCGTGCCTCCTCTGCTCGGGTGCTGGAGCGTGCGCCCGGGCAGGACGGTAGGGGACGGCCGGCGGGGCGGCGTCGGGGGAACACCCCAATTCGGGGCGGGCGGCAGGTGGGGAGTTCCCCGCGGTCGGGGTCAGAGGAGCCGGTGCTGGTAGGCGTAGGCGGTGGCGGCCGCGCGGGAGGAGACGCCGAGCTTGGCGTAGAGGTTGCTCACGTGCCGGTCGACCGTCTTGTCGGCCAGGACCAGGTGGCTGGCGATCGCGTGGTTGGTCTTGCCGGCCGCCAGCAGCCGCAGCACCTGCAGCTCGCGGGCGGTCAGCCGGTGGCGCGCGGACGCCTCCCCCGGCACGCCGACCGTTTCCAGCCGGGCGAGGTCCGGTGCGGCGCCGAGCTGGGTGAAGACGCCGCGGGCGGCGTCCAGCTCCATCGCCGCGGCGTCCTCGTCCCCCTGCGCCCGGCAGGCGAGCCCGAGCAGCACCCGGACTCGGGCGGCCTCGTACGGCGCCTCCAGCTCCCGCCAGGTCTCGCAGGCAGCGCGCAGGACGACCACGGCGGCGCGGGCGTCGCCCTCGGCGAGCAGGACCGCGCCCAGAGCGTGGCCGGCGGCCGCCCGCAGCGCCGGGGTGTCGTAGCGCCCGCTGATGCCGGTCAGCTCGTCGGCCGCCTCGCGGGCCGCCGGGGCGTCGCCGGCCGCCAGCATGATGTCCACGTGGGCGGGCAGGAGCCTGGCCCGCCGGAACCGCTCGACGGTCTCGGCGACGACCCGGCGGGAGGAGGCCTCGGCGGCGTCGGTCCGGCCCTGGGCCAGCCGCAGCAGGGCCAGCCCGGGCTGCGGCTCCAGGCCCCGGCGGCTGGCCTGCCGGTAGGCGTCCTCGGCCGCCGTGAAGTCCCCCAGGACCCGGGAGAGCTCCCCCTGCCGGTAGAAGGAGGCACCGGCGGCGTAGCTGTCGGCGCCCCGCTGGAGCCGCTCACCCGCCCGCTGGGCCTCCTCGACCGCCTGCGGCCAGGCCCCGTGCAGCTGGAGGATCTCGGCCCGGTGGACCAGGCACTGGCCGGTGAAGGTGACCATGTCCGGCTGCTTGGCGCACCAGGCCTCCAGCGCCCTGGTCCACTCATGCGCACGGCGCCACTCCAGGACCTCCTGGCAGGCGTCGATCACCGAGCAGTACACGGCGCCGGCGAGCGGGGGTGACAGCTCGCCGGCCACGACCGCCACCATCGCCTCGTCGAGCAGCCCCATGCCCGCGCCCACCCGGCCCGCCCGCACCATGGAGCGGCCCTGCAGGCTGAGGGCCAGGGTGGTCAGGTCGTCGTCGGCGGCGCGCCTGCCGATCGCGGCCGCCCGGGCCGCCGTCTCCTGCGCCGCGGCGTGGTCACCGGCCACGATCTGCTCGAGGGCGACCGGGACGAGCAGGTAGCCGCGCTCGGCGCACTCCGGCTCGTGCTCCAGCAGACGGTTGGCCCGGGCCAGCCATCCGCCGGCCTGGGCCAGCTCCCGCTCGTTGATGAGGTGGAAGCCCAGCCAGAAGGCGCACCGCGCGGCCCGCCGGAGATCGCCGTGCTCGGCATGGAACCGCTGGGCGCGCCGCAGGGCCCGCAGGCAGTCCTCCAGGTGGCCGAGGAGATAGGCGGCGGTCGCCAGCAGCTCCAGGTCCTCACCGGCCAGCGAGGACGAGCGGTCGGCGACCGACAGGGCGGTGTAGGCGTCGGCCCACGCCAGCCGTCCGGCGGCCTGGCGGCCCCGGACGAGCTCGCCATCCCCGACCACCCGTGCTCGCCTCCCGAGCCGTCGCCCGATCCCGACCCCGGTAGCGTAGCGGTGGTCAGCGCGTGGCCGACAGGGCGAAGGCGAGCATCCCGGTGGAGGTGAAGTCGATCGCCGGCTCGACGCTGGGCCAGGCGCGGACGTCGTCGAGGAAGCGGGCGTCGGGGCGGTCGAAGGGGGCGAACCGGTTGCGGCCGTCGACGGGGCAGGCGCGGGCGCCGTCGGGGATGCCGATGTCCTCGAAGTTCTCGGCGCCGTTGGGGCCGTTGACGACCGCGCCGACGAGCACGCGGCGGCCGCCGGTGAGGCTACCGGCCAGGTTGGCGACCTGCCGCCTGCTAATTAGGAAGGTTTCCTAATTAGCAGGTGGGGGGACGCTGCTCCGGACGCCGGGGCGCGTCAATGCCCGCCGGCGGTGCGCCGGGGTCAGTCGGGCGGTTGGCGGCTGCGGATCCAGATGCCCTGGATGGCCAGGGCGGTGACCAGCAGGGAGGCGGCGTTGGTGACGGCCGCCTGGGTACGCCGGGGCGGGCTCCCGACGGCGTCCTGGAGGACCAGGATGGGCCCGAGCAGGACCGCCACGGCGACCAGGGGGCCGGTGGCGAACCAGCGCAGCAGGTAGATCGGCCCGGCGAGCTCGCCAAGGGTCGAGGCGGTCAGGAACTGGTCGAGCCCGAGGCGGCCGCGCTGCCCGGCGATGGCGGCGCTCCACACCAGCGCAACCGCGACCGGGAGGCAGGCCGCGGCCGCCATCGCAAGGGCCGTGACCGGCACCAGCCCGGCCAGGGCCAGGGCGGCCGTCACGGCCAACCCGATGGCGGTGAGGACGAGGATGGGGGTGACGGTGTGGAGCAGGATGAGGTCGCCCCAGCGCCACGGCAGCTGGCGGCTGGCGTCGGGCTGGTCGGCCTCGGCCCGCAGCGGCTCGACCAGCCGGGCCGCTCCCAGGTAGGCGGCCACCACCGCCCCGGCGGCCAGCAGCCGGCGGCCGGGGGCGGCCGCGACCGCCAGCACCCCGCTGGCGCACAGCACCAGCGCCCAGCCGACCCGGCCGGGGGCGCGCAGCAGGCCGAGCCCGTCCCGCCAGGGCAGGGCCAGCCAGCGCCGGCGCGGGTGGCGCAGCCGCAGCCGTCGCACGCCGGCCAGGCCCCGGACGGCCTGGTGCCGCAGCAGGGCGGCGCCGCGCGGGTCGCCCATGAACAGGCTGGCCCCCAGCCCGGCCCGGGTGCCGGCCCGCCGCTCCAGCTCCTCCAGGGTCACCCGGGCGGCGGTCCGCCAGGCGGCGGCCACGGCGGCGACGGTCACCGCGGCCAGCAGGACCGCCTGGAGGGGCCAGCCGGGGTCGCGGCCCCCGGCCGCCGCCACCAGCGGCCCGGCCGCCCAGCCCCAGGGCCCCGACCACGGGTCGGTCCCGGCCGCGACGGCACCGCCGAGCCAGGCGGCCACGGCCGCCGCCAGCACCAGGGGGCTGGCCAGCAGGACCACCCGGGCGGTGCCGGGCGACGACTCGACCAGCCAGCCGAGGGCCGCCGCCAGCACCCCGAACGCCACCAGCCCGCCCAGCGTCGCCGCCAGCAGCGGCCAGGCGGGCACGGCCAGCTCGGCCTCCAGCAGCACGAACGCGGCCAGCCCGAGGGACGCCCCGGCGGCCGCGCCCGCCAGCAGCCCGCGGCCGAGCCGGGCCCGGACCAGCTCGGCCCGGGGCAGCGGCGAGCTCAGCAGCCACTGCACCTCGGGAGCGGTGAACACCACCGGGCCCTGCCAGGTGGCGAACCGCAGCGTCGCCAGCAGCGCCAGCAGCAGGGCCACGGTGGCCACGCGGGCCAGCCCGCCGCCGGTCAGCCACAGCGCCGCCCCGCCCCGGGCCGGGCCCTGGCGCAGCGCCTGGAACCCGGTCCAGGCGGCGATCGCGGTGTACAGCCCGACCGTGTAGAGGCCGGTGAACCGGTCCGAGCGCTGCTGGGGCGAGCGGTGCGCCCGCCGCCGCCGGCGCAGGAACCCGAGCGTCGCCGCCGAGGCCTGGGTCACCGCAGGCCCAGCCGGCCCGCCTCGGGCCCGCCGACCACCGCGGCGTACGCGCCCTGCTCGACCGCCCGCCCGTCGTGCAGCACCACCGCGCGGTCGGCCAGGCCGGCGGCGAAGGCGAGCTGGTGGGTGGAGAGCAGGATCGCCGCCCCGTCCTGCTTGGCCGCCACCAGGATCCGGTGCAGCGCCTGCTGGGACGGCGGGTCGAGCCCGACCACCGGCTCGTCCAGCAGCAGCAGCTTGAACGGCCGGACCAGGGCGCAGGCCAGCTGGGCCTTCTGGCGCATCCCCCGCGACAGCTGTCCCGGCAGGAAGTCGCCCCGGGAGGTCAGCTCGAACAGCTCCAGCAGCTTGGCCACGCGACCGTCGAGGTCGTCCCCGATCCCGTGGGCGAGACCGACCAGCTCCAGGTGCTCGCGCACGGTCAGATCGGGGTACAGCAGCGGGCTGTCGGGCACGAACGAGAGCGCCGCCCGCGACCGCTCCTCCTCCAGGCCGCCGCCGGCCACCGTCACCCGGCCGTCGCTGGGCTCGAGCAGGCCCGCGACCAGGCGCAGGGTCGTCGTCTTGCCCGAGCCGTTGTGGCCGATCAGGGCGACGCACTCGCCGGGCCGCACCTCCAGGTCGAGCAGGTCGAGGGCGACCAGCTCGCCGTAGGTCTTGCGGAGCCCGCGCGCCTCCAGCACCGGTTGTGTGGCCATGGGCCCAACTCTAGTGCCGCAGCCACAACGACGCCCGGGTGGGCTGCATGGTCTGGTCGACCACGGCCAGCAGCTCGGTGTTGAGGGCGTCCAGGTCGACCTGGTTGGCGGCCAGCAGGAGCAGGCCGATCGCGGTCATCGCCGTGAACCCGATTGGCCGAGAAGTACAGCGCCACCTGCGACCCGGATCGGCACGAGGATCGCAGCCCGCGTCCCGCCAGCGTTACGGGGAACGACACGCTCTCGGTGCGCTAGGGCTCGTCAGTCGTCAGGGACGTGGTGTAGCAGACCGCGGTGCCGTCGAGGACGACGGTCCCGTCCTGGCGGGTGACGGTGGTCCGCAGGCGGGTGATCGGCTTGTCCTGGCGGGCCTCCAGGACCTCGACGGCGCCGGTGATCTCATCGCCGGGCCGGACGGGGGCCAGGAACCGCCACTCGACCTGGAGGAAGACCGTGCCCGGCCCCGGGAGCCGCTCGGCGACCACGGCGTTCAGGATGGCGCTGGTCACCCCGCCCTGGACGATGATCTCGCCGAAGCGCGACGCGCGGGCCGCCTCCTCGTCGTAGTGCAGCGGGTTGCGGTCGCCGCTGATCCTGGTGAACAGCTCGATGTCGGCCGCCTCCACCCGCCGCGAGAGCGCGGCCCGGTCGCCGGGCCGGGGAGCGCCGTCCGGCCAGCTCGTCAAGGGGATGCACCTCCGTTCCGGACGACCGCCATCGCCACAATGCAATCATCATGCACGCAGGCGTTGGGCATGTTGGGTAGGTCAGGCGTCAGATCGGGACGGACGCGGCGGATGGCGCAGATCCCCTGGGTGACGGACGGGCGGCAACGGGGAACCGCGGGCAGTGCGGCGGCCGGGGTGGCCGTCGGTTCGCCGGGGTGGTTCGCCTGGCTGGCCGACGACGCCGCCCGGTCCTTCTCATTCCGGTCACCGTCGGGGGCCTACACCGCCCGGAAGGAGCGCCGGCAGCGGGGCGGCACCTACTGGGTCGCCTACCGCACGGCGGCCGGCCGCCAGCACAAGCTCTACCTGGGCAAGGCCGAGGACCTCAGCCTCGAGCGCCTGGACGCGGCGGCCGCCGCCCTGACCGGGCGCGCGACCGTCGCCGTCGGCCTGCCCCTGCTGGCGACCAAGCTGTTCGTGCCCCGGCCCCGCCCGGACCTGGCCGCCCTGCGCGGGGGCGGGCGAACCCGGGCGCCGTGCCGCCGGCGTTCCTGGGCACCCTGCTCGCCGCCTTCCCGGCCAGGAACGCGGGGCGGCGCCGGAGCGGGCTGGTGGAGCCGCTGAGCGTCCGGGAGCTGGAGGTGCTGCGGCTGCTGGCGGTCGGGCGGTCCAACGCCGAGCTGGCCGCCGAGCTGTTCGTGGAGCAGAGCACGGTCAAGACCCACCTGATCCACCTCTAGCGGAAGCTGGGCGTCCGCTCCCGCACCCAGGCCGTGGCCCGCGCCCGCACGCTCCGGCTGCTCGACTGACGCCGGTCGCAGGTTCCGCCCCGCGTTCCACCCTCCGGTGGACGTGCGCGACCGGTCACGCCGCCAAGCTCAGGGGCAGAAGGTCACCCAGACCAGAGGAGGCAGCCGATGACGGCCGCCCGGATCGTCCTCGCCCTCGCCGGCGGCCAGCCGACCCCCTAGCCATGGGCGCGCCAGCAGAACCTCCGGCCCGCTACCGCATCCGCATCCGCGGGCACCTCGACCCGGACTGGTCGGCCTGGTTCGACGGCCTGACGGTCACCCAGGCCGGCGACGGCACCACCGAGCTGGCCGGCGCGCCGGCCGACCAGGCGGTGCTGTTCGGGCTGCTGGCCCGGGTGCGCGACCTGGGTGCGACCCTCCTGCTGGTCGAGCGCCTCACCGAGGAGGCCGGACGATGAGCTTCATGACCGACTGGGCAAGCGGGCCCAGGACTGGCTGCCCCAACCGGCCTGGGGTCGCAGCCACAGGGCCACCTGGGTCGGCTCCATGGTCTGCTCGGCGACGCTGAGGAGCTCGGCCGAGAGGGTGTCGAGGTCGACCTGCTCGCGGAGGCGGGCGCTGAAGGCCTCGACGGTCCGGGTGGTGTCGACGTGGCGGCGGTTGAAGCGGCGGTCGACCAGGGACTGGACCCGGCGGCGGGCCGGCTGGAACAGCGCCGCCACCACCAGCGTGGCCCCGGCCACGGCCAGGCTGGACTCCCGCCCGAGCAGCCGGCCGAGCCCGAGCACCACCACCGCGTAGCCGCCGCCCAGCAGCACCGTCAGCAGCCCGTAGGTGAGGGTGCGGCTGACGATCCGGTCGATGTCGTAGAGCCGGTAGCGCAGGATCGCCGCCCCGGTGGCCAGGGGCAGCACGGCCACGCTGATCCCGATGCCGGCCCGGAAGATCCAGCCATCGGTCTCCTCGACGACCAGGGCGGTCAGGGCGACGGCGAGCGCCAGTGCCGCCAGCGCCGCCCCCAGGGCGAGCCAGCGGAGCTGCAGACGCTCCAGCCCGCCGGCGCGGCGGAACCGCAGCAGCAGCGACACCGCCCCGACCACGAGGCCAGCGAGGACGAGCAGGGCCCCGACCGGGAAGAGGATCGCCCCCGCCCCGTGCTCCAGGGCGTCGACGCCGATCGGGTTCCCGATCTCGGGGTACTCGGGGTACAGCGGCCGTGACGCCAGCACTGAGGCGAGGAAGGCCATCACCAGCCCGGCCGCGGTGATCCTGGCCCACCAGCGCCAGCGGGGCGACGGCAGCGTCCCGGTGGGGGAGAGCAGCAGGATGAAGCCGGTGCAGGACAGGTAGAGGAGGACGCCGCCGTTGGCGATGCCGGCCAGCCAGCTGGCCCCCGGCAGCGTCCCCGGCCGGGCCACCAGCCCATAGCGGGTGTAGGAGAAGGAGAACCCGGCGACGGCGATCGACAGCCCCAACGCCACCAGCAGCCAGCCGACCCGGTGCCCAGGCCGGCGGGTGGCCACCAGCGCGCCCACGCTGGCCGCGCTGACCGCGGCCACCAACGTGGAGAAGTCGCCGCCGGACAGCAGATAGGCCAGCTCCGGGTAGCCGGCGCGACGCAGCAGGGTGTCCAGCCAGAGGCCCGCACCCAGGCCGGCAAGGGTAAGCGCCCACAGCCCCCACGCCACCCCTCGGGCCCAACCCGTCCTCGGCATCGCCACCTCACGGCCTCGTGCGATCGCGGGGGCAGTCTGGCCGGTCTCCGTTCCGGGACCGTTACGAACCGGCGCCGGTGAACCCGGCGACGACCTCGCCGAGCAGGCGGTTGAAGGTGGCCGGGTCCTCCAGCATGAGGAAGTGCCCGACCCCGGGCATGGCCACGACCGTCACCCCGTAGCGGCCCAGCGACTCGGCGTCGGCGGACCGGGACACCGGGTTGATCGCCACCAGCGGCACGGTCAGCCGCTCCAGGAGGGGCAGGATGCGGGCGCCGTTGCCGACGGCGTGCTCCATGGCGTCCAGCGCGACCTCGGGCGGCGCCGCCGCCATGTCGGCGGCCACCCATTCGAGCAGGCCGGGATCCCCGTCCGGTCCGAACAGCCGCCCGACGAAGGCCCGGGTGGCCGCCGGGAAGTCCTCCCGGAACGGGGCCACGAACGCCTGGATCGCCTCCCGGGGCTCGGGCTCTCCCAGGGTGCTGTAGGTGTCCACCAGACCAGGCCGAGGACCTGACCGGGCCGGCGCAGGGCCGTCTCGACGATCACGTCGCCGCCCATCGAGTGGCCGATGAACACCAGGTCGCCCAGCCCCAGCTCGTCGACGACGGCCACCACGTCCTCGCCGAAGGCCGGCATCGTCCATGCCGGTCGGCCGGCGCCCGACGCCCCGTGTCCCGCCAGGTCCACCGTGACCACCCGGTGCCGGGCCGCGAACGCGTCCACCTGCCCGCGCCAGTAGCTCCGGTCGCAGGACCAGCCGTGCACGAACACCAGTGCCGGCGACCCCTGGCCGCGCACCTCGTAGCGGACCGGAACCCCGTCGCTGGACGCGACGATCCCCTCCATCACGCCTCCTCCAAAGCGGGTCGCGGGGCCTAGACTGGGCGTGGAAGCCGCACAGCGGAGGCACCGGTGACGCTGCTCGTCAACCTCATCATCTTCGGCGCGATCGCGCTCCTCCCGCTCGGGATCTCGTTCGTCTTCATGCGGCTCAGACGGAAGTTCAGCTCCTACTCCTGAGGCGGGCCGGCCCCGGCGGCTCGCCGCTGCAACCGATCGTCGGGCCGCCGTGTTCCAGTGGTGACGGCAGCGACCCGGCGGAGGAGCTCAGCGATGCACCTGCACACCACCACCGTGCCTACCCCGGTGGGCCCGTTCACCCTGCTGGTCGGCGGCGACGGGGTCTGCGCGGCCGGGTTCACCGACCGGCCCGGAACCCTCCAGCGCCGCCTCGACCCACGGCGCCGGGCGGCCACCGTCCGCCGGGTCCCCGACCCCGGCGGGGTCGCCGGACGGGTCCGCGCCTACCTGGCCGGCGAGGTCGGGGCGCTGGACGACGTCGCCGTGGCCCAGCCGGGCGACCCGGCCCAGCAGACCGCCTGGCAGGCCCTGCGGAGGATCCCGGCCGGGGAGACGATCAGCTACCGCCAGCTCGGTGACCTGGCCGATCTGGCCGACCCGGCCACCGATCCCTTCGGCGCCCAGGCCGCCGGCCGGGCCTGCGCGAGCAACCACGTCCCCTTGATCGTCCCCTGCCACCGGGTGGTCCGGGCCGACGGCCGCCTCGGCGGCTACGGCTGGGGCGTGCCCCGCAAGGCCTGGCTGCTGGACTTCGAGTCGACAGCGCGGGCCCAGTCGGCCTAGCGTCTCGGGGACTGGACAAAGATCGATCGGGAGGGATGTCGACATGGCCATGGCCGACCGCCAGGCGCACACGCTCTGGGAGGGGTCGCTGATCGGCGGCAAGGGCGACACCGAGTTCGCCAGCAGCGGCATTGGCCGCTTCCCGGTGACCTGGGCGGCCCGCACCGAGAGCCCCGACGGCAAGACCAGCCCCGAGGAGCTGCTCGCCGCCGCCCACGCCACCTGCTACGCGATGGCCTTCTCGAACTTCCTGGCCCAGGCCGGCAACGCCCCCGAGCGCCTCCACGTCACCTCCACCGTCTCCCTCGACCCCAAGGAGGGCGGCGGGGTCGTCGTCACCCGCTCGGCGCTGGAGGTCAACGGCGTGGTCCCCGGGTACGACCAGGACGGGTTCCAGCAGGCGGCCGAGGAGGCCGAGAAGGGCTGCCCGATCTCCAACGCCATCCGCGGCAACCTCGAGATCACCGTCAAGGCCACCCTGGAGTCCTGACCGGCAGGACCAGAAAACACGGCAGAACTACGTCATATTGCGCATCCCTCCACGAGCGCGCAGCCACTAGCCTTTGCCGCGCCCGGGGCCGGTCTGTCTCGCCTGCGTCTGGAGTGGGTCCGCCATGCGTATCGCCGCCCGCATCCTGCCCGTCGTGCTCGCCACCCTGCTGCTGGGCGGGCTGGTCCTGCCGGCCGCCCAGGCCGTGCCCTCGGCCACGCCCATGGCCGGCACCCTCCAGTTCTACGGGGGCGAGGTCCGGGCGGTGGCCCAGATCGGCACCACCATCTACGTCGGCGGCAGCTTCACCGGCGTCGGCTTCGGCAGCCCCACCATCGCCCGGGCCAACCTGGTCGCCATCGACGCCACCACCGGCCAGCTCGTGCCCACCTTCGACCCGCGGGCCAGCGACGACGTCAACGCCCTGCTGCGCAGCCCCGACGGCACCCGCCTGTACGCCGGCGGGGTCTTCAACAACGTCCGCGGCTGCACCACCTGCGACCGGCTGGCCATGCTCGACCCGGTCACCGGGGCGGCCAACCCCGCCTTCGGGCCCCAGCCCAACGCGGCCGTGCTCAAGCTCGCCCTGGCCGGCAACACCCTGTACGCCGGGGGGACGTTCTCGACCGTCCACGGCCGGCGGCGGGTCCGGCTGGCCGCGGTCAACGCCACCACCGGGGCCGTGGGCGCCATGGCCCTGCACGCCAACGGGGCCGTCCGCGACCTGGCGATCAACCCGGCCGGCACCACCCTGTACCTGGCCGGGTCGTTCACCACCCTGGGCGCGGCCACTCGCTACAACTTCGCCTCGATCGCGCTGGCCTCGCGGACCGTGACCGCCTGGAACCCCAGCATCCACGCCTCCGGCTGGGGGGTCGCCCTCTCGCCCGACGGCGGGACCGCCTACCTGACCACCGCCGACGGCAACGAGACGGTCTGCGGGGCGGGGCACGAATCGGTGATCGCCATGCCGTCCGGCACGGCCGGGACCCCGCCGGTGCTGTGGCACAACGGCGGCGCCCCCGGCTGCCCGTTCAACTCCGGCGACATCAACGCCGTCGAGGCGACGGCCAGCGCCGTCTACATCGGCGGCCACCTGACCAACCTGTGCACGGTCAGGAACACCTCCTACACCGTGCGCTGCCCGGGCGCCCTGACCGTCCGCAGCCACGTGGCCGCCCTCGACCCGGCCACCGGCGTCCCCCTGTCCTGGAACCCGGGGGCCACCGGCGTCCGCGGCGTCCTCACCACCGAGGCCGTCGCCGCGGGCCTGGCCATCGGCGGCGACTTCGCCGGCGCCGGCGGCGCCACCCACCAGGGGTTCGCCCTGTTCCCGGGCACGCCCTAGCCGAGCGGCATCGCCAGCAGCAGGGCCTTGTCGCCGGGCCACAGGTCGGGCAGCTCCCGGGCCGGGACGAACCCCACCGAGCGGTAGAACGCCCGGGTGCGGTTGTAGCCGTCGTCGACCCCGGGCTCCGCCTCCAGCGGCCGGATCAGGCGGCCGTTCCCCGACAGGCCGTACTCTCCGCCGCCGCCGACGCCGCGGCCAGGGAATTCGATGGCGCGGGCCGCGGGCCCTCGGCATGCTGCCGTCCGTGCCCAGGAACTACTTCGACGAGCGGGTCGCCAAGAGCTACGAGGCCAGATGGCCCGAGCTGTACGAGCCGGCGGCCGTCGACCCGGTGGTGGAGTTCCTGGCCAGGCTGGCCGGGGACGGGGCCGCCCTGGAGCTCGGCGTCGGCACCGGCCGGATCGCCATCCCGCTCAGCCGCCGCGGGGTCCGGGTGCACGGGATCGACCTGTCCCCGGACATGCTCGCCGAGCTGCGGACCAAGCCGGGCGCCGAGCGGATCGGCGCGACCGTCGGGGACTTCTCGACCATCCGGGTGGACGGGAGGTTCCGGCTCGCCTACCTGGTGCGCAACACGATCATGAACCTGACCACCCAGGACGCCCAGGTCGCCTGCTTCCAGAACGTGGCCGCCCAGCTGGAGCCGGGTGGGTGCTTCGTGATCGAGGTGGTCGTCCCGGCCCTC
>Ga0307409_100000217_pt1 | contig 22986 bp, 24 predicted proteins | sample 322Ometagenome_2_FD_203888 | JGI IMG/M metagenome (GOLD analysis project Ga0307409, IMG submission 203888) | Maize rhizosphere microbial communities from greenhouse at UC Davis, California, United States - 322HYB-O-2 | ecosystem: Host-associated > Plants > Roots > Rhizosphere > Soil | place... | reverse complement strand
TGATGATGGGCGGGGTGAACTATTACACCGGCCAGGCGTTCGATATGAAGGCGATCACGGAAGCAGGCCATCGGGCCGGTGCGGCCGTCGGGTTCGACCTGGCACACGCTGCAGGAAATATTGAGCTGCATCTGCACGATTGGGTTGTAGATTTCGCCGTCTGGTGTTCTTACAAATATCTAAACGCCGGGCCGGGAGCGATAGCCGGAGCGTTTGTGCACGAACGTCATGCAAATGCGTTCGATCTACCGCGATTTGCCGGCTGGTGGGGACACAATAAGCAAACGCGTTTTCAGATGGGGCCCGAATTCGATCCGCTCCCCGGGGCAGAAGGCTGGCAGCTTTCCAATCCGCCTATTTTTCAGTTGGCCGCGCTGCGGGCCTCGCTGGAGATCTTCGATGACGCTGGAATGGGGAATCTCCGTGCCGCATCGATAAAACTGACAGGGCACCTAGAGTCGCTATTGAAACAAATTAAAAACGATCGCATTTCGATCATCACCCCGAGCGATCCGGAACAGCGCGGATGCCAGCTTTCTATTCGCGTAAAAGACGCTGACAAAAATTTGTTCGACGCAATCACCGAATGCGGCGTCGTTGCCGACTGGCGCGAACCGGACGTGATCCGCGTCGCACCCGTGCCGCTTTATAATACGTTTGAAGACGTTGAAAAATTCGCCGGGATACTCAAAGAATGTCTGACGTAACTATCATCGGGGCCGGTCTGGCGGGTTCCCTGCTTGCGATTTATCTCGCGAAACGGGGGATAAAAGTGGACGTTTACGAGGCGCGGGGGGATATGCGGAACGAGGAGATGTCTGCGGGCCGTTCGATCAATCTTGCGTTGTCGGATCGCGGTATCGCGGCCCTGCGCGGCGTGGGAATGGACGAATACATGCTAGCGGAGGCGGTGCCTATGTACGGGCGGATGATCCATTCCGTTGCGGGCGGAACGAAGCTGCTGCCATACAGCGGCCGCAAAGGCGAATACATAAATTCCGTTTCGCGTGCCGGATTGAACATTGAGTTGATGAATGAGGCCGAGAAATATGATGGCGTAAAATTTCACTTCAATGAACGCTGCGTTGATTTTGATTGCACAAACGGCGGGGCCACATTCTCGAGCGGCGTTTCGGTGCGTAGCGATACGGTGATCGCGACCGACGGTGCCGGTTCCGCCGTTCGTCATGCTTTTATGCACGGCGGAGTTGAGCGGTTCGATTTTTCGCAGAGCTGGTTGGCGCACGGGTATAAAGAGCTTCACATTCCGGCCGGGCCCGATGGTTCATTCCTGCTTGAAAAGAACGCCCTGCACATCTGGCCCCGACGCAAGTTCATGATGATCGCGTTGCCGAACTTTGACGGGAGTTTTACGTGCACGCTGTTTCTGGCGCACAAGTCAGAACCGCCTGAGGTAGCGGGTGGTTCACCTCGGCCGACGAGCGCGGCGGCAAGATCCGGGACAAATACTAACCTTCAACCACCCGCTACCGCAGGTGGTTCTGACATAGTGCCCGCTTTCGATCAACTCACCGACGAAGCCGCGGTAATGGAATTCTTCAACCGAGAGTTCGCCGATGCTGTTCCGCTTATGCCGACGCTCGTCGTGGATTTCTTTGCCAATCCCACAGGAAATCTCGGAACGGTCAAATGCTTTCCGTGGAACGTCGACGGTAAGGCATTACTTCTCGGTGATTCCGCCCATGCTTTGGTGCCGTTCTACGGGCAAGGGATGAACTGTGCATTCGAGGATGTGCGAGTGCTCGATTCGCTCGTGGAAAAGCATGGAAGAAACTGGGAAACCGTATTTACAGAATACGGCGGGCTCAGAAAAGTTAACACGGACGCGATCGCCGACATGGCCGAGGAGAATTTCTACGAAATGCGCGATGCGACGGCCGATCCGGTATTCCAGCGCAAACGAGAGCTCGAAACGAAACTGGAGCACACTTATCCCGATTATTTTTCCAAATATTCGATGGTCACATTCCGCGAAGACCTGCCTTATTCCGTCGCAAAGGAGAAAGGAAATGCTCAAGACAGGTTGTTGATGGAGATCTGCGCAGAAACGTCCGACGGCTCCGCGATGGAGCTGCCGGACGTCATGGAAAAAATAAGGTCTCTTGGTTAGGTTATGCCGCGGCGTTGGTCCACTGACCGGGCTGATAAGTACCCGCCGGCGTGCGGAATGCTATGTTGAAACGATTCCAGGTGTTGATCAGGGTAACGGCTAGTGTCAGGTCGACGAGTTCCTCATCGCTGAATTCTTTTTTCGCCATTTCGTACACATCGTCGGCCACTTGCTGCCCGTCCAGCTTCGTAACCGCTTCGGACCATGCGAGTGCGGCTTTCTCGCGAGGCGTGTAGATGTCCGTCTCGCGCCAGGCGGAAATAAGATATATGCGCTGCTCGGTTTCGCCGCCGTGACGCAGGTCCTTTGAGTGCATGTCCAGGCAATAGGCACAGCCATTTATCTGCGAAACGCGGTACTCGATCAGTTCCAGCAGGTTCTTCTCGATCGAGGTCTTGTTCAGATATGCCTTAATGCCGAATACCGGCGTCAACGCCTTCTTGCCTTTCTCCATCAAATTGATTCTCGGTTCCATAGTTATGACTCCCTTCTTTATTATTCACGGGCCGTATATTCCGGCCTTCATCTACTAAGACGGGCGAGTGGATCGTCTGTGACAGGGCCCAGTCATTTTTCAAGCGCCTTCAATTTGTCCGGGTTCATCACCCGGTAGATCGCCGTGATCTTCCCGTTCTCCGAAGTAAAAGTATTCACCGCGAACGGGTGGCCGTCGTAATATTCCACGATTCCGGGTTCCCCGTTTATCTCCCTCATTTCGCGTGTAATGCGGTCCGAGTGGCCCGCCACGGCGAGCATGAAGAGCCGAACGACCTTGCCGAGCCCCGTTATGACCTTCCGCGCGGCGGTGATCTTCCCTCCACCGTCGCTCGCAACGGCGATATCTGGCGAGAAAAGCTCCAAAAGGGCGGTTTCGTCCGCTGTATAGGCGGCGATCGAAAATCGCTCGACCAGCGCTCGGTGTTGCGCGGGATCGGGTTTGAAACGCGGCTTGTCCGTTCGGACACGTTCTCTAGCTCGGTGAAGCATTTGCCTCACGGCCGGCTCGGCTTTTTCCATGATCCGTGCGATTTCCGCGTGGCCTAGGTCGAAAACGTCGTGCAGCAAAAACACCGCACGCTCTGCTGGCGATAGCCGCTCCAGCATTACCATAAACGCCATCGAAAGGCTGGAAGAAAGCTCGGCGGCGGCGTGGGGCGATTCCGATTCCAGTATCGGCTCCGGTAGCCACGGCCCAATATAGGTTTCACGCCGCATATAGGCTTTCCGGAGCCGATCAATAGAAAGCCGCGTCGCGGCGGTGACGAGCCACGCTTCCACCGATCGCATATCCGCTTGATCCGAATTATGCCAACGGATATAAACGTCTTGAACGATGTCTTCGGCGTCGTCGCGCGTGCCCAGCATGCGATATGCGAGAGCAAAGAGCCGCCTTCGGTAGCGGTCGAAAACCTCAAGCTTCGATTGTGCGGCTGTAGTTTCCATCTATTCAATTCTAGAATATAGACGAACCCCGCCGGTTCTTTGTGACACTTCAAACACAAAATGTACATCGACCTGAACAAGTTTGAAACTATCGACATCTCGATACCCCTCTGCTTTAACGGGGAACAGCCAAATGCATACGGCGTCGAACGTGCAACATCGAGGCCGGTAATAGCGGGTGAGCTGATCGGAGACACACGGCGGGGCGGAAGCGTGAACTTCGAGCAGTACACTTTCATCCCCCACTGCAACGGTACACATACCGAGTGTGTCGGCCACATCACGCACGAGCGGATCTCCGTTCGGCAATGCCTTGGGGATGTGATCTTGCCGGCAATCCTGGTGACGATCGATCCGGCGAATACCGATGACTCAGGCGACAAACTGATCTCGGCTGAAATGCTGTTAACGACGCTCGCGGGAAACGCTGGCCTCCGCTCCGCTCTGATCGTGAGAACACTGCCAAATGATGATTCAAAATTGACGGCCAATTATGGCGAAGGTAACGTTCCCGCATATTTCGCCCCGGAAGCGATGGACTTCATTGTTGAACAAGGCTTTAGGCATTTGCTCGTGGACGTGCCTTCCATCGATCGGATCTTCGACGACGGCCAGCTGATAAACCATCGTAAATTCTGGAACGTCGAGCCGGGTAAATTTGAGGTGAGTCCGGGGACGCGGTTAAACAACACGATCACCGAAATGATCTATGTCCCTTCTGAGGTTGCCGATGGCGAGTATCTCTTGAATTTGCAGATCGCACCTTTCGAGTCGGAATGCGCACCCAGCCGGCCTATACTCCTTAGAGCCACAAATTAAGCAACTCAACGCTTTATTCGGCCACCAAACTAGAGATGTTCAAGAAACTTTCATTACTTTCGATTCTATTGACTTTGTCGGCCGGTGCCCTGGGGCAGTCGTATATGGTCGATATAAAGCGCGAATCCGCTCGTTCGGATAAATTTACGAATGGGATCAAAAGAATTCCGTTTACGGCAGGCGAACCGGATATTAAGATCACCATAAATATTCCGTCATTTCAGATGACGTTGTGGCAGAACGGGAGCGAAGTGGCGATCTACCCTATAGGCGTCGGAAAGATCGATTACCCAGTAGCGATCAGTTTGCGGAACGCAACGTCGATCGAATGGAATCCGGTCTGGATACCGCCCTCAAGCGACTGGATCGAAAAGTCAAGCACTGTGAAACCGGGTGAGATCGTTTTGCCTACCGACCCGCGAAACCCGCTCGGGAAGGTGAAAATACCGCTCGGTTACGGATATCTGCTTCATCAGGCGAAAGGGCCACAGGACATGGGCGGGCTAGTCTCGCACGGGTGCATACGAGTGATGCAGGCCGACCTTTACGATCTGGCGGAGAAGATCGTCTCTGCCCGCGGGCTGGAAGTAACATCAGACCAGATCGCGGCAGCGAAACGCAATAAAAAGACCCTTATCGCTCGGATGGATAAGCCGTTGACCGTCGAGATCACCTACGACACCCTCGTGGTCGAGAACGGTAAGCTGAATATCTACCCGGACGTCTATGAGCACAAACGAAATACTTTGGAGAATGTCAGGACCGAACTCAGAACGAGCGGCGTGGACGATTCGCTCGTCACTGATGCGGAGATAAAGCGGATATTAGGACTTGTAAAAGGAAAAACGAAGTACGAAGCGACGGTTGCAGATCTTGAGGCTGGAAAAGCGACGAGCCGGGGGAGATACACGGCGGTGATCTCAAATCCGGCTCAGGTAAAACGTGCGCGTGCCTAGATCCCGTTAGCGGCCGGGGACATATTCCCAATGCCAAGGTTCGTAGAAATACGGGTAAAAGCCGAACTTGCTCGCATTCTTCACAAGCCACTTGTACGCGGGTGTCTGCACCTGGATGAGGCGGTTTACGTCCTTCGTGGTCACCGGTTCCCCGCCGACGTACATATCAAGGGCGTGACCGGTGAAATGCGGGCTGTTCTTGGCTAACGCAACCCGCCCGGCCCCGGGTTCACGTTTACGCAATGCTGCCTGATACTCGGGTGAACGGTAAGCCGAAACGATCCTGAGGAATTTTTCGCCGGGTGCAAGCTCACCGTTAGCGGTAAACTTCATTTCTTTCCCCAGATCTTTCGCCGCGGCCGCGATCATGCGCCTATATGCCGCGTAAGTCTGCCGCTCCAGCTGCAGCATATTCGGGTCGCGCCCCGCGTCCCAAAAGTCGATGATCGGGGCCGACATGAGTGCGTCAGATGAGGATAACGAACTTCTCCCCAATCTCTGCGACTGCCAATGCCCGGCGAAAGCCTGCATCGTATCCGCGTTAACAATACCGGTATTCGGTAAACCTTTTTCGTTCTGCCATTTGGCGAGGCCCGCCGAGAATTCGGTCGAATCCGCATCCGGGTCGACACCGATCGTATGAGCAATCAGGGGCAAATATATCGCCCACCCGATCTGACTCTTGCCGCCGAACGGCCAGGCCAAAGATCTGAGTGATGCTTCATTTGCTGCCGCAGCCGCCGAAAATGCTCTGAATTTAGTTCTGTCAACCGGCTCGGAGATAGCCGTTTTTGTAATCCTAGGCCTTTCGTGGTTCACAGGCTGTTGGGCCCAAGTCTCCCGCACAGGCGGGAAATAAATCATACCAACGGCCAATATCGTACCGAACAAAGCGGTGAGGAGAAAAGACTGCTTTTTCATAAGGTGAATAAATATGATGAAAGCAAAATCCGCAGCGTTTGCTGCCAATTCCTATTCTACAGCATTCTCCAACGCCGCTTTTAAATTAGTAAATTTGAACTGGTACCCTGCGTCGTTTATCCGCTTTGGCATCACCCGGGTCGAGTCGAGTAGAAGGGCATCGCCCATTTCGCCGAACACCATATGCACTGCAAATTCGGGCAGCGGTAGGAATGTGGGCCGGTAAAGAACCGCCCCGAGAGTCTTCGTAAATTCCTCATTCGAAACAGGGTTTGGAGCAGTGACGTTCAGAGCGCCGCGGACACTTTCGTTCTCAAGGGCAAAATTGACGATCCCCACGACATCGTCGAGTGAGATCCAGCTCATCCACTGCTTTCCGTCCCCGATAACACCGCCGACCCCGAACTTGAACGGCGTCAGCATCGTCGCCAAAGCTCCGCCGTCTTTCGAGAGGACGATCCCTGTGCGGAGCAGGACCGTGCGGATACCCAGATCTTCCGCACGACGTGACTCGGCCTCCCACTCCTTGCAGACTTCGGCGAGAAAGGTCTTTCCGGAAGGACTCGATTCCGTAAGTTCGTCATTCCCGCGGTCGCCGTAAAACCCGATCGCGGACCCGGAAATAAAGACCTTAGGTTTGTCGGTCAACTTGTCGAGTGTCTCGATCATCGACCGCGTGCCGAAAACCCGACTGTCGCGGATAGCCTTCTTTTTCTCGTCCGTCCAGCGAAGCCCACTTACACTTTCGCCCGCAAGGTGAATGACCGCGTCCAAGCCTTCGAGTCGAGGAATATCTTCGTCGCGGAAGCCCGTGTCGGTGCTCCATTGAATGTGCTGATCGTCCTTCGGCTCGCTTCGGGAGGCGAGCAACATCTCGTAACCATTTTCCCTGAATGATTTCTGGAGAGCTTTTCCGATCAGGCCGCTGGCGCCGGTGATGAGGATCTTCATTTCCTTAGTTTGTTATGAACCAAGTCGGTGAGCAAGCGAATTTCACGTTCGGAAAGCTGCGTGCGGAATGGCGTCATCCCGTTGCCCCCCTCAGAGATCTGATCGTGAATGGCGGCCTCGCCGATCTTTTTGAATTCCCCGGTCCGCAGGCTTGGAACGGCGGTGCCATCGTCGAGGGTTTTCCCATCAGCCTCAGGGCCGTGGCAAATGGCACAATTCTGTCGGAAGAGCGAGGATTCATATCCCGGACTCTCGACGATCGAGAAACGATCCGATCCGGGCCGAACGCACGCAATGATCGATAAGACCAGGAATGCGAAAACAATGGCAATCTTTGCACGAAGCATCTAAGAAGAAGTTTCCCGCAAAGCCGCAAAGCAAGCAAAGAAATTCAGACCAAGTACCGCAAATTATTTAAGAAGCAAAGCAGATATTTGCGAAACGGTCGCAGGTCGCCAGCAGCGTGCTGTAATCAGCTCCCCTCGATCTCCTGGCGTAAAGTAAGCTTTGAGATCTTGCCTGTGTTGCCGATCGGAAGGTTGTCGCGAAATTCGACGTATCGCGGGTACTTGTTCGCAGCGAACTGGCCCTTACACCAGTCGATGAAGGCCGGTTCGGAAAGTTCGGAACCCTCCTTCAAAACAAGGTACGCTTTCACCTCTTCGCCCATTTTTTCGTCTGGCACACCGATGACCGCACAGAGCGATACCGCCGGGTGAGTCATGATGATCTCTTCCAACTCGCGCGGGTAAACGTTGTAACCGCCGCGCAGGATCATGTCCTTTTTCCGATCGACGATGGAAAGATACCCGTCTTCGTCCATTATCCCCACATCGCCAGTGTGGAACCATCCATTCTTGAATGCCTCGGCCGTGGCCTCGGGACGTTTGTAATAACCCTTCATCAGGTTCGTCCCGCGAATCAGAATTTCACCCCGCTCGCCGCGTGGCACCTCCTTGTCGGCGTCGTCAGCGCAGATCACTTCGACGCCGAAGATCGGCTGCCCGACCCAGCCCGGCTTTGCGGGTTTCTCAAAATGGCTGAAACACGCAAGCGGCGATGTTTCCGAAAGTCCGTACCCCTCACGCACCTGGACGCCGAATTTCTCCTCAAACGCCTTCATCACTTCCACCGGCATCGGCGCTCCCCCTGACGTGCAAACGTTCATGTTCTCCTTCAAGCCGCTGATGTCGTCACCCGTTTCATCGACGTGTTTCAAAAGAGCCCAGTACATCGTCGGAACGCCTACCCAAAAGTTCACTTTCTCTTTGATCATGGCGTCGAGCGTCGACTTAGGTTCAAAACGAGGGAGCAGCACCACGCGGTTGCCGGCGTATATGTGGGTGTTCATCTGCACGGTTTGCCCGGTGGTGTGGAAGAGCGGAAGCGTGATCAGCACGGTCTTCTGCCGGCCGTCTGTAAAGTCGATCATCGGCAGATGGCTGCTGTATGTGGTCACGGCATTAGACCAGATGTTCAGGTGTGTAAGTTCCGCCCCCTTCGGCTGCCCTGTCGTCCCCGAAGTGTAGAGGATCGCGCAAGTGTCGCCGGGTGCGGTCGGGTAAGTTTCGAACGTTTCCGGCTGCGAAAATATCGTCTGCCCTAATGTATCGTGCCCCTCGATCGGGGATGCGGCGGCGGGGTCCTTAGTGATCACAATGAGATGTTCACAACCTTCAACCCGGTCGAACGCCTCCTTCGTGTTCTTCCCCATCGGGAGCTCGTCCGTCCCTTCAAAAACAAAAACGGCCTTAGCATCCGAATCTCGAAGCTGGTATTCGATCTCCCTTGCGGTAAACAGCACACACGTGGGCACCACGACGGCTCCGGCCTTCATGATTCCGTAATACACGATCGGAAAATAAGGCAGATTTGGGCAATTCAGCGCGACCTTGTCGCCGGGCCCGATCCCTATCGAAACCAGTCCGTTCGCGACCTTGTTCGTCATCGCATCAAGCTGCCCGTAAGTGAGCCGCGTGTCCCCCAACACTATCGCCTCCTTTTGAGGCGCCAGACGGGCGTGATGGGTCACGATCGAAGCGAGATTCAATGTGGTTACATTGCTCATAAATGCCGGATTGTCTCCAAAAAGTCACCGTCTGGTAAGGAATGGTATGCGTATTTTTATCACAGAAATGAGGTCTGAAGAAAGCCGTTCAATTTGCGGCTTCGGCCGCAGACGAGAAATCGATCTCCGGACTGGATCCAATATCGGCGTCGATTTTCTGGATCGAATGTCGGCGCCATTCTTCATGCTGTTCGGGAAAATCGCTTCGATAGTGTCCACCCCTCGATTCCTCCCTCCACAGAGCCGCACGGGCGACAAGCAGGGCAAGTGTGACGAAGTTCCGCGACGACGTGCTCAGATCTGATCGTTCGATCTGTTCGAATTCCGTTATCGCCCGAACGAGGCTTTTCTCATCGCGGAGGATCCCTACCCGTTCCCACATTACGCGTTTAACGCGCTTCTTGACGGAGGTGCTGATCGCGGGTCGCAGATTTTTGACCGCAGATCGTTCTCGGTCCGAATTTTTCCTCATCCCTGATTTGAGATCTGAAATTTGAAATTTGAGATTATCAGAATAGGCCGCTTCGCCCGCCCTCGCCCCAAAAACCAATCCTTCAAGTAGCGAATTGGACGCAAGCCGGTTAGCGCCGTGAACGCCAGTGCAGCTCACTTCCCCGGCTGCATAAAGCCCGGGTACGGTCGTCCGCCCCCAAAGATCAGTTCGCACGCCGCCCATGCAGTAGTGAGAGGCCGGCGAAACAGGAAGCATGTCCTTCGCGATGTCCAGCCCGAACTGCCGGCAGGTGGAGTCGATCTTTGGAAAGCGTTCCCGCAGAAATCCGGCGTCGAGGGCCGTCATATCAAGGAACACAGTTCGCGAACCAGTCCGCCGCATCTCCGCTACGATCGAGCGCGAAACGATATCCCGCGGGGCCAGCTCGAGGCGCTCGTCGTATCGGCCCATGAATCGTTCACCCTGCGCGTTGCGGAGCATGCCGCCCTCGCCGCGCATCGCTTCGCTCAACAGGAATCTTGGCGCTCCCTCGACGCTTAGCGCCGTCGGGTGAAATTGGATGAACTCCATGTCCGCCATCTCCGCCCCGGCAAAATATGCCATGGCCATTCCATCCCCGGTGGCGACCGGTGGATTCGTCGTGTGCTGGTAAAGCTGGCCCGCGCCGCCCGTGCACATGATCACGGCCCTGCCATAGATCTCTCGCGGCGTGCGGAGGATGGGATCGAGAAAGCGAACGCCAACGCATCGGCCGTCATTGACGATCAGGCTTTCAGTATTCGCGAACGGAAGCAGGTTTATCGTCTTTTCTTGTCTCGCTCTCGCGATCAATGAACGCACAAATTCGGCGCCGGTCGAATCCCCATGGGCGTGAAGAATTCGCCGACGTGAATGGGCGGCCTCCTGAGTGAAAACCAATTTCCCACCCTCACGGTCAAACTCGGTGCCCCACTCAATAAGTTCTTTGACGTACCGCGTGCCTTCGGTTACGAGAGTCTCAACCGCCGGCTCGTCGCACAGCCCCGCACCGGCCACCAGCGTGTCATCCTCATGAAGTTCCGCTTCGTCATCTTCGGAAAGCACGACCGCGACACCGCCCTGGGCATATTCCGTATTCGATTCGCTGGCTTTGTCTTTCGTAAGCACGGTTACATCCGCGCCCGATTCGGCAAGAGCGATCGCCGCTCGAAGTCCCGCGACCCCGCTGCCGATGACGATAAAATCCGTGACCAGTGACATTACGGGAAATGTAACAGATTACGGAATCACCAAGAAGCGGGGCGGAGCGGGCCGGCCCTTCCGCCGCGGCCACTAGCCGCCGACCGTTCCGTGATGCTCCGATGCTTTATACAGCCCTGTGAAGGCCCCCTTGCGAAGATCGATGCCATACTCCGTGTATGCTTTAAGGCAGCAGATCATCTGCCCCCATCCGAAGCAGTTGAGGTACGAGCTGTCAAGATCCGATTGCGTTTCCCTCCATCCGGTCTCGCTGATCCGCACGATCGCATCATCGCCGTCGGCCTCGAACTGCATCTCGATATTCGTCTGAAGTCCCTTCGCGCCTTCCCACCCGAGCACGATCAATTCGTTCGGTATCACTTTCTTAACTTCCACCGGGAACTTCAATTTCTCGTCACCAGGATTATCAGCAAACGCCCATTCGACGGTCGTCCCCTCATCGAGGGGAGCGCTCGCCCCGCCGTTGGTGAAATAGCCGCTCAGCTTTTTCGGGTTGTAAACCGCGTCGAAAACCTCGGCCACCGGCTTCTGTATCTTTGTTTGTACCTTGAATTTTAAGTCCATATTTTCTCCTGCCGAAACTACTTTCCGGGAGCGCCGAGTATATGTTATAGTTTTACAACATGTCAAGAGTTGAGAATGATGATCTGGTTTACAAAGCCCTTGCGGATAGCCGACGCCGTGAGATCCTGGATCTGTTGAAGGAAGAACCACTCACTACAGGCGCGATCTGCGACTATTTCAAACCACTCGACCGTTGCACGGTAATGCAGCACCTGGGAGTTCTGGAAAAAGCCGGATTGGTTTTCGGTCAAAAGAAAGGGAAATTTCGCTGGAACTACCTGAACGCAGTTCCGATCCGCGAGATCTATGATCGGTGGATAAATAAATACGCCTCGCCTAACGTTGAAATGTTGACGAGGCTGAAAGATGATCTGGAGAGTTCGTAATTTTACTGCGTTTCTGCGGCCGCGTTGCGAGCTAGCTCCGGCTTCTTAAACGACTCGATCGGCTTCCAAAAAATAATCAGGCTTCCGTCAGCATCTTTTCTGACAACCCTGAATGCGATGAGAATGTCGGAATTCGAGAAATTTATCGATCTGAGAATGTAGGCGTGCCCTACTAAGGCGGGAACGCGGCTTTTGTAAACAAACCCGTCCGCTTCGTAATTATTTGACCTACGCTGCTCTATCCTGATCGACGGTTCATCGCTCGGCGGTTCGTATTTAACGAGGAACCTCACTTCCGGCAGACCGCGCTCGACAGCTGAAAGATCGCGTTCGCCGAGATCATATAGCAAACCGTAATCGGCCCCTGCGAAGCCCACCGATAAGCTACCCTGCTGAAGTTCGATATCCGAGCCGTAGTTATACTCGTGCGTCAACCGGTGGAATGAGTAGTACGCGCCGCCGCCGCGAATTGTTAGGCCATGCTCGTATTTTTCCCTAGGCATAAGGCGGATCGCATTAAGTCCTTGTTCAGCAGCCGTACCGATCTCAGCGTTAGTAGGCCGCAGAATCTCTCTTTCGAGTTCGCGCAGCCGTGAATGTAGTTCAGCGTATTCGCGAACCTTTCGAGCGTGACCGTCGTTCTGGGCCAATGAAGCGTTGAAAAGCAGGAAAGTAAAGAATACCCCAATGGGAAAACGTATGAACATATTCGACTCCTTGGGGAAAGCAAAAGGCACTCTGGAGAGCTTGAATTGAGCAAGCGTACCTGAGTGCCTAAAAATTAATCAAGATAATTTTTATTTACATTGGGATCTTCAGTTCCTGACCAGGATAGATCTTGTCAGGATCCTTGAGGATATCCCGGTTGTGGTCCCATATAGCCTTCCACTGGATGCCGTACTCTTTTGCGATCTTGGACAAGCTGTCGCCCGACTCGACCGTGTGAGTATGCATTCCGCCGCCGGCCGCGTCGCCGCCGGTCGAGATGTTGAGGATCAGGTCGCCCGAACGAAATTCAGGGTCGAGCCGTTCGTATTCATCCCAGAGGGCCTGCTTAGCCTCGGCCGATGGGGCCGTGCCCGTAACGACAAGCGTACCGTTATCGCCTTCGGTAAGTTCGTAAGTCGTACCGTTGGAATTGGCGAGCTCAAGAAGCGATTGATATTTTTCCTGTGCTGACATGATTTTTTCCTCCTTGCTTATGCTCCCTTCTTAAGCTGATTGTCGATGCCGGTGATGCCCGATTGCTGAATCGTCTGGATACAGGTCGCGTATTTCGCGCCTGGCACTTCGCCGGTGACCGTAACTTTACCGTTGACAACAGAAACGGAAGCCCCTGTGCAACCGGCCTTCTTCAGATCTTCGGTGATCTTGCCCGTCAAAGCAGGATCAGCCGCAGCCGGTGTCGCGACGGGTATCGGTTTGGTCGTGACGTTGTTGGTCACGGACTTGATGCCGTCTACGGTCTTCGCCGACGCTTCGGCTTTCGTCTTTACGGTGATGTCCGCGACCTCGCCCGTTAATGTGGCCACCCCGCTGGTGACGGCCGCGGTCACGCCCGTTACGCCATCGGCCTTTAATTTATCGTTAACGGACTTCGCCAGATCGGCGTCGCTCTTGCCGCAGGCCGCGGTGAAAACCGCGAATGCGAGCATCAAAACAGAAAAAAGCTTCACTTTCATTTTCCCTCCTGAAAAGTTCCTTGTATTAGGTTCGTATCTCAAACTTCGGCCGCCGGGTAAAGCTGGCAAGCCGGCCGCAAACCGATGTCGATCCACGGCGAGTATGGGCTTATTACAAAACGTTCGTTCAAGGTATCTTGATGTATCCGCAAGGTTTTTTCAATATAAAATTTCCCGTAGTGATTAGGAGAAGACCTGCTCGGCTATCTGCGCCGCGATCTCATAGGACGTGAACTCGGGCCTTATGATGAAGTGCCAGTCGGCCAGACAGTAGATACTTTGGCGGGATTCGAACAGCTTTTTCGCTGCAACTTTGTTCTTCGCGAGCGGCCTTTCTTTCCGGGATTTAGAAATGTTCGTCCAACAATGCTCGAACGTAGATTCGAGCCAGACGGTAACAACTCCATTCGCGACGATCAGATCCCGGTTGCAGGGTATCGTCCACGTACCGCCGCCTAAGGACAGGATCCGGGATTCCGATTCGTTCAGCACGCGAGTTAGATTCTCGGTTTCGATCACGCGATATGCTGGTTCGCCGTCGTTCGTGATGATGTCCGCAATCGTGCGTCTCGTACTTTTTTCTATGAAAGCGTCAAGATCAATGCGCTCGCATCTGAGAATTTGCGCCAGATGACGGGCGACGCTGGATTTGCCAACGCCCATGAAACCGGTCAACGCGATCCTGCGGCAGTTATCCATGTGAAACCGAAGCGAGAATGTCGAAGAAATCGGGGAATGAGACGGCTGCACATTCGGCCCCACGAATTGCCGTTTCCCCTTCCGCGAAAAGCCCCGCCACAGCGAAGGCCATCGCGATCCGGTGATCGCCGAACGAATCAAGGATTGTCGCTCTAAGTTGTGAGCGTTCCACCTTCAATCCGTCCTCAAATTCCTGCACCCCTGCGCCCATTTTACGAAGATTTTTCGCAACCGCCGCAATGCGGTCCGATTCCTTTATACGCAGCTCCCCAGCGTCGCGGATCTCGATCCCGCCTTCGACCTGCGTCCCGAACACAGCGAGTATCGGCACCTCGTCGATGAGGTTGGCCACGATCGATCCTCTGATCGTGTTTTCCCGAGATCCTAGACGGGATCTTCCTTCCACTATAATTGTACCGATCGGCTCCCCTCCGGAAACCGTCTCGTCGGCGGTCTCGATCGACGCTCCAAAATGCCGAAGCACCTCAATAATACCCGTGCGCGTGGGGTTAAGGCCCACACCGGGCATTTCCACACGCGATCCCGTAAGGCAAGTTGCGGCGACAAGGAAGAAAGCAGCAGAGGAAACATCGCCCGGCACTTGAATGTTCGTCCCGGTGAGCCTTGAGCGGCCCGAGACCGATATTCTTTTTCCGTTAAAACCCGCTTCTTCACGCACTTCAACCCCGAAGCCGCGCAGCATCCTTTCCGTATGATCGCGCGTGGGCACCGGTTCGATCACGGTGGTCTCGCCATCGGCATTAAGCCCGGCCAACAGAACGCAGGATTTGAGCTGGGCCGAGGCGACGGGTAGTTCGAACTCGATCGCTTTCAATGGATTTCTGCCATCGATCAAGAGCGGTGCGTGCCCCTCAACGGCTGTGATCGTCGCGCCCATTTCCGTCAATGGGCCGATAATGCGCTTCATCGGTCGCCCGCTGAGCGATTCGTCGCCGGTCAACGTGGAACTGAAGTTCTGGCCGGCCAATATCCCCGAGATCAAGCGCATCGTGGTGCCGCTGTTGCCGCAGTCCAGTTCGGAATCTGGTTTTTGAAGGCCTTTATTCCCAACTCCGTGAACAACAACAGTTGTCCCTTCCCTTTCGATCCGCACGCCCAATTTTTCAATACATTGCAGGGTCGAAGCGCAATCAGCGCTCGAGGCGAAATTCTCTATCCTGCTAGTACCCTCGGCGATCGCCGCGAACATCGCGGCACGGTGGGAGATCGATTTGTCCCCGGGCAAGCGAACCGTGCCCGCAAGTTGGCTTTTAGGAGTGATCTTCACTGCATTCATTCTAGACATATTTTCACCCGTTTGTCTTGACACGCGGCGGCACAAACCTTTACCTTACAATCAATTAATTGTGACACTACAGGAAGAGTTCAATCTGCCTAGCCGCATCGAGTCCGTGGACGAAGCGGCTTCGAAAGCGGATGATTTCGCGAAAAAATCAGGTTTGGGGGACGATTTTATCTCGTCGATCGACCTGGCGGTGCGCGAATCTGTCGCCAACGCCGTAAAACACGGAAACAGATTCGACGAATCGAAGTCGGTTGAGGTCAGACTTTTGCGAAACGATGTGGGTTTCGAGATGTTTGTCCGCGATTTCGGCACGGGTTTCGACCCGGAGGAAATACCCGACCCAACGGACCCCGCCAACCTTTTAAAGGCGAGCGGGAGGGGCATTTTATTTATAAGGGCGTTTATGGACGAGGTGGACTGGGCAGAGGCCGATGGCGGCGGGACGATCATCCATATGGTGAAACGCCAATAATTACGGTAACCGATTTGGACATTTCCCGAACAAGTGGTCTAAAATCTGCTATCGATTCAACTTACACAATTTAGGAGAGAACAATGGCTGATATCAATATTTCGGAGCGCCAGGCCGGCGATGTAACGATCCTTGACCTCGAAGGCAAGGTCACGATCGGAGAAGGGAGTGTGGCTCTCCGCAGCGCGATCCGTCGTCTTTTGGGCGAGGGCAAGAACAAGATCCTGCTAAATCTCGGCAAGGTCGGCTACATCGATTCGAGCGGCATCGGCGAGCTTGTTTCCAGCTTCACCGCCGTGAACAAGGAAGGCGGCACGCTGAAGCTCCTCAACCTGACGCAGAAGATCCAGGACCTCCTGGCGATCACGAAACTCCTCACCGTGTTCGATGTTTACGATGAAGAGCCGCTGGCCTTGGCGAGCTATAACTAATATTCAATGATGGGGCACTTTGGGTAAGGGAGCATTTGACTCCCTTACCCATTTTGCTTTTGGTAGGGTGCATCCTGAAAGAGTTATAATTCATCTTTATTTATTGCCCATCGTTCTTGCATTCAAATGAGATCAATCTTGTCGATAGTTTTTCTGCTGATTTTTGCGATATCCGTATCGGCTCAGGCTCCCGCTGGATTTGACCTGTCGAATTACGGGGTCCGCGTGGAGCCGGACAAGCGGGTAATGACGGTTCTGGCGACGCTGGAGGCGGCCCGAACGTCCAACGAGGCGGGCGAGTCAGTCCCGGTTATTAACACACCGCTTTCGGAGCAGGGTAAGCGATTTCGCGAGTTGCTCAAGAGCGACCTCGCCGCGTTGAACGAAGATCTCCGGCAAAAGATCTCGGCGTTCGTGGTCAGCCATAAGAATCGTAACGTCGGCAAGACCGACGCTCAGATGCTTGGGGCGTTCATTTCTATGGCCTACGCCCTCTCGCCCGCTCCCGAACTTGCAGACCCGGTCGTTACTTCCGATCTGCCGGGGTCGCTGCTCGACGTGCTCGATTTTGCCCCGCTCGTGCGGGAATTTTATCGCCGTTCCAGTTTTGCGGGAAATTTACCCGAGTACACCAAGTCGTATCAACAAGCATCGGACGCGAAGGTGCGATCATCCGCCCGCGAAATGGTAAGTGAGCTTCTCAATTACCTGAATACTAAACCGCAGTTGTACGTGATCGAGCGCGTAACTACCGAAACTCAGAAAACAAAGAAAACGACACTTAAGAACGTAGAAACACGTGAGCGGGAGCGAAAGTTCAGCATTGTCCCTGAATTGCTCGCGCCGGCGGGAACTATCAATTTCGTTAACGTTAAGGACGATTACTACGTCGTCGTATCGCCGGATACGGATCTGGTTTCGTCGGATGTGAGGCGTGCGTTCCTGCAGTTCGTGATCGACCCCATCGTGCTTTCAAACGCGAAGGACATTTCGTCGATTCGCGAAAGTGTAAAGAAGCTGCTCGATGAGCGTCGTGCGTTGAACCCGTCGGTTTCGCCGGATGTTTACCTGACGATATCCCGATCCCTGGTCGCCGCGATCGACGCGAAACAGCTCGAAAACGTCAAGGTCCGCATAGCAACAGACCAGGCACGGGCGAGGATTGCTCAGATGGGAGGAAGCGACCCGACCAGGAAAGTTGCCGAAGATCTACAGAAATTCAAGCAGCAGGCGGCCGACGAGACATATCTTCGACTTTCAGAGGATTATGAAAAAGGCTCTGTGCTCGGCTTCTACTTCGCCGATCAGTTAAAGGGCGTCGAAGAATCCGGCACCGACGTCTCGGCCGCGATGCGCGAGATGGTGCTTTCTTTTGACCCGGCAAAAGAGGCTGGCCGTTACGAACGCTACGCGGAGAACCGAAAACGGGCCATCGCGGTACGCGAAGAGCGGCGAAAGAATACTGGTGCCGCAACCACCGTCGTGGTCGAAAACCCGGTAACAAATAAACTTCTCGAGATCCAGCGGACCGTCGCGGCGAAGGATTACAAAAAGGCCGAAGCTGATCTTAAGGAGCTGTTGAAGGGTAACCCGGACGAGCCTCGTGTTTTCTACAACGTTGGCCGCGTCGCGAGCTTGATGGCTTCGGGGCTCGAGGACTCCGAGCAGCAGGCCGCGAAGCTTCTCGAAGCTAAGACTGCCTTCGAAAACGTTATCCGTATTAGCCGAACGCAGAAGGTGGACCCGGCATTACAGTCGCTGGCTCTTGTATCGCTCGCCAAGATCTACGAGTTTTACGACAACAAAGCCTACGCGATGGGGTTGTACGACGCCGCGATCAAAATTGACGATGTCGCCGGGGGAGCTTTCAAGGAAGCAATGGCCGCAAAGCAGCGTTTAATGAAAACACCTGAGTAATAACGGTAAAGGTTAAAATAAAAAGGCAAGATCGACGAAAGCATTGCTGATTCGGTTTTGCCTTTTTTCTTATTACTTTTTACCTTTGTAACAGTGCCAGAAAAGAAATTTCATAGCGGCTATGCCGCGCTGATCGGCCGGCCGAATGCGGGAAAATCTACGCTTTTGAACCGGATCGTCGGGGAAAAGATCGCCGCCGTCTCCAATAAACCTCAAACCACACGACACCGCATCCAGGGCATTTACACCAGTGAGAACGGCCAGATCGTTTTCGTCGATACGCCCGGCGTTCACAAACCCGGTCATCTTCTCAATAGGAGAATGATGGCCGCCGTGCACGATGCGATCCTGTCCGTCGACGTGGTCGTGCTGATGCGTGACGCAAGCGTTTCGACTGGCAACGGTGACCGTTTCGTGTTTGACTTGGTCAAGCAATCCGAAAAGCCGGCCATACTTGTCCTCAACAAGATCGACAAGATAAAGAACAAAGCCGAGATCCTGCCGCTGATCGAATCGTATTCGAAGGAATTCGAGTTCGCCGAGATCGTGCCCGTTTCGGCGCTTAAGGGTCAGGCGACAAATGAGCTGCTGGAATTGATCGTCAAGCACCTCCCCGAAGCGGAACCAATATTTTCGGAAGACGAGATCACGGACCAGCCTATGCGTTCGATCGTGGCCGAGATGGTTCGCGAAAAGATACTGCGTTCCACCGGCGAAGAACTGCCTTATGTTACCGCCGTTGTCCCCGAAAAATGGGACGAAAGCGACCCCGAACAGATTCGTATCTACTGCGCGATCTACGTCGAGCGGTCTTCGCAAAAGGGCATAATTATCGGCAAGGGCGGCGCGAAGCTGAAGCAGATCGGCACAGAGGCGCGGGCGGATGTCGAAAAGCTGCTCGGCAGGCACGTACATCTCCAACTGTTCGTAAAAGTCGTCGAGGATTGGCGAAACAAGGAGAGCGAATTGGACGAAATGGGGATACGCGAATGACGAACGGCGACAAATGGTTTTCGCTGGAGATCACCGCGGCCCCCGAGGCAGCCGAAGCGATCGAATTTGCTCTGAATTCGCTTGACGCTGCGGGAACCGCCATTAATCACCTGCGCAAAGCCAATACCGAGACCGTAACCGTCGTCGGCTATTTTAACGAACTGCCCAACGACCAGACCGTGCAGGACGAACTTCATTACGCTCTGCGCTCCTACGGTTTTGCCGAAGAATCCGTTTCGACTGTCGTGCGCGGCGAGATCGAGAATGCCGATTGGCTCGCGGAATGGAAAAAGCATTGGAAGCCCACCGAACTCGGGCGGTTCGTGATCGCCCCGCCGTGGGAGACCGTCACCAATAACGAAAAGATCATAATTCGGATCGAACCGAATATGGCCTTTGGAACCGGCACACACGAAACGACACAGCTTTGCATCGCGGAGATCGACAAACATCTGCGTTCCGGGGAATCCTTTCTTGACGTTGGTACGGGAACGGGAATTCTGGCGATAGCGGCGGCCAGGCTCGGCGGCGAAGCTATACTTGCATGCGACACGGACGCCGATTCAATAAAGATCGCCCGGGAGAATGCGGAATTGAACGGCGTCGCGGGGCAGATCGAATTCTATGTCGGCACCATCACCGCGGCAGTGTCGGTGCATGACTTCGTTTGCGCAAATCTCACCATCGACGTCATATTGCCGATCCTCGATCTACTGATCAATGGATCGCGCCGGATACTTCTGCTCTCTGGAATATTGGGTGAACAGGAATCAATGATCGCCGACGCTCTTACGGAGCGCGGAGTATCGAGCTTCGCGGTCAGCCGCCGAGGAGAATGGATCTCCGTTCTCATTTTAAGATCCTAAGATCAAGCAAAAGTGAGAATTAAGGTGTTTCCGGTTGTCGCGTTGCAGGCGGAATGTCGCCGTCATCCGTGATCGTGATCCGCGGAGTACGGGGTTTGAGTTTCAAACGAGGAACGGCATTGCGAAGTACGGGGGGAAGTTTCGGCGATGTTATGCGTGTTGGGGAGAGCGAAGCAGTACGTTTGAGTATCGCCCCGCCTTTGCCGCCGACCCATACTTTGTCTCCGCCGCGAAATACGATCGCCTGCAGCACCTTCGAGGTTATATTGCTTTCTTGCGCCCAGGTCTTACCGCCGTCCGCGGTGACGATCACGGTTCCCTGCTCGCCTACTGCGACGGCGTCGTTAGGGCCGATCGCCGTGACGGCGAAAAGGTTAAGGTTCACTGGCGATTCCTGGTCGTCCCAGCTTAGGCCGCCGTCGGCGGTACGCAAGATGATGCCGTTCGCCCCGACAGCATATCCCACGCCATCTTCAGTGAAGCTAACAGAATAGAGATTTGATTCGAGGTTCGTTTTAACGGCCGACCAAGTCTCGCCGCGGTCCATCGTGACAAGCACAGTTCCCTTGTCACCAACTATCACACCCTGTTTCTCGGTGATGAACTTGATGTCCTCGAGCCAGTTCCGCGTGCTCGATTCAACCCGTTCCCAATACGCCCCGCCCGTCGTCGAACGAAGTATCAGCCCGTTGGCCCCGACGGCGTAACCGACGCGATCTGACACAAAGTAGACACCAAAGAGATCGTCCGTAACCCCCGTGATCCCTTTCCCCCAACTTTGCCCGCCGTTGTTGGTCCGGAGAATGGTGCCGCCGTCACCGGCGATCCAGACCTTGTCGTCGCCGAAGAACGTGATCGCGTTGAGTGTTGCGTTGACGCCCGAAAATACCTGGATCCACATCCGCCCCGAGTCGTTCGTGATCCAAACCCGCCCGCCTGATCCGACCGCGTAGCCGATCTCGTCGTCAAGGAAGAGCATGTCGTTCACGTCTTCTCGCCCGCCGCCCGATAGCCTCTGCCAACTATAGCCGCCGTCGTCGGTCCTCACTATCAGCCCGTTCTCCCCGACCGCCCATCCGGTAAATTTGTCGGCGAAGCAATGTGAAATGAGTTTCGGATTCGTCCTCACGTTGAACGGCAGCCACGTCGTCCCGCCGTCGCCGGTGAGCCAGACCATCCCGTTCGCGTCGGTCATAGAACCGTTTTTCGCATCGGTAAAGCAGAGCGAAAGCAGGTCCGAACGGCTGTAGATGTTCACGCGGCTCCACGTTTCGCCCCCATCGGAACTCCTCGCCACGCATCCTCCATTACCGATCGCAACGATGTCATCAGGACTCAGGATCTGGGCGGAATTCAATTGAACATTCCCGCAAGGAGTACCACTCCGCCATGTCTTACCGCCGTCTTTGGTCGCGATGAATATCCCGTTACCGCCGACTGCGACCGCGTTCATTTCGTCAAATGCAGCGACACGGGTGAGGTGATTTTGAACGCCGGCCTTTTGAGCCACCCACGAGTGCCCACCATCGACAGTTTTCAAAATCCGGCCGTACGTCCCGACCGCCCAGCCGGTCTGGTTCCCTTCAACAAAAATGACCGCGGCGAGATGGTCTCTGGTCTCGATCGGGACCGCACGCCAAAATTCGCCGCCATTATCGGTGGTAAGGATCGTCCCTCGGGCGCCCACCACGACGGCGTTCTTTGAATCCTTGGTAAAAACGGACGAGAACGAAACGTTCTCCATAGTCATCTGGTGCTGCCAGGTGAACCCGCCGTTTCGCGTGTAAAGTATGGAATTGTCCGCACCGACTGCAAAGCCCGAAAGCTTGTCTTTCGCAAAATGGATCGAGTTTAGCTGATTCCCCTGCGGCAGCGGATTTTGCCAAGCCCACCCCGGCCCGATCCGCTGAGCGGAAAGATGACCACAAAAAGGCGCAAAAAACACAAGAATAAGCAGCAAAAATCTGTGTTTATCTGTGTGCATCTGTGGACAATATCTCTTTTGTTCTTTTTGCGCCTTTTCGCGGCACTTAAATTTCTGCCACGCCAAGATCGAGCACCAGTTCCTCCAGCAGATCAGTATCCACCTTTCCGCTCGCGGCGATGGTGCGGGCAGCTTTGTCAGCGACCTCCTGCACCTCGTGCCCGGCGTGGCCTTTGATCCACTGCCATTTGATGTCGTGTTTGGCGGCGGCGCGGTCCAGCTTTTCCCACCAATCGTGATTGGTCTTTCGTTTCCATCCGCTCGACATAGTTTCCACTACATACCGCGAATCGGAGAGTAATTTAACTTTGCACGGCTCTTTCAGGTGCTCCAACCCCAGCGTAGCCGCCGCTATCTCCGCCTGTTGGTTCGTTGCACTACCAAGATACGCCCCCACCGCCTTCCACAGGCCTTTAAAACCAAGCACGGCTACAGCAGCGGCCCGGGGATTCCCCTTCCCGTTTCCGAGGCTTGAACCATCGCAGACAATCGTAACTTGTTTCATTTGTAATTACGCGACAACCAACGGACTATGAAACCCAATAGGAAACCACAGGCAGTAATTGCTAAGAAGTTTAGGATGAGCCCATCAGCAACTGAAAATAGGTCTGAAAACGTCCCGTACCGTGTGTGACTTAGATTGTACCCTTCCCACTTGAACGGGACGCCCCAAGCAGGAACTCCTGCTGCCGGGGCCAATTGGA
>Ga0307409_100000215_pt1 | contig 23051 bp, 17 predicted proteins | sample 322Ometagenome_2_FD_203888 | JGI IMG/M metagenome (GOLD analysis project Ga0307409, IMG submission 203888) | Maize rhizosphere microbial communities from greenhouse at UC Davis, California, United States - 322HYB-O-2 | ecosystem: Host-associated > Plants > Roots > Rhizosphere > Soil | place... | reverse complement strand
GAATGGCTGGAAGGTTTAAGGTTACGGTCGTCGGGGCCGGGAATGTGGGTGCGACGGCGGCGCATTGGATCGCGGCAAAGGAATTGGCGGACGTGGTGCTGGTGGACATCGTCGAAGGAACGCCGCAGGGAAAGTCGCTCGACCTGGCGCAGGCGGCGCCGATCGACGGCTTCGACGTGAAGCTGGTCGGGGCAAATTCGTATGAGGAAACGGCCGGTTCCGACGTGGTGATCATCACGGCCGGTCTGCCGCGCAAGCCGGGTATGAGCCGCGACGATCTTTTGAAAACGAACTCCGAGATCGTCGGGAACGTGACCGAGCAGATCGCGAAGTATTCGCCCGAATCGTTCATCATCGTTGTCTCGAACCCGCTGGACGCGATGACGCAGGTGGCGTTTAGGAAATCGGGTTTCCCGAAAAACCGTGTTATGGGCATGGCCGGGGTGCTCGACGCGGCACGGATGCGCTGCTTTTTGGCGGAGGCGTTAAACGTTTCGGTGGAGAACGTTACTGCTTTCGTACTGGGCGGCCACGGCGATACTATGGTGCCGCTTCCCCGCTATTCGACCTGCGCGGGCATCCCGATCACGGAACTTTTGCCGGCGGATCAGATCGAACAGATCGTTACGCGGACCGCTAATGGTGGAGCTGAGATCGTGGGATTGCTGAAGACCGGTTCGGCTTACTATGCGCCTTCGCTCGGAGCCGTGGAGATGTGCGAGGCGATCCTGAAGGACAAGAAGAAGATCCTTCCCTGCGCGGTTTTCCTCGAAGGGGAATACGGCGTCTCGAACCTCTTCGTCGGTGTGCCGGTCAAACTCGGCAAGAACGGTGTGGAGCAGATCATCGAGATCAACCTGACGAACGACGAACGCTCTGCACTGCAAAAGAGCGCGGGAGCGGTGCAGGAGTTGATCGATGTGTTGGGGATCTAGTTAGGCGTTTGAAGTTAGTATTCGCAAGGCTGCTCCAGAGAGCGGCCTTTTTTGTTGTGAGGTTTCGGGCAGAGGATTTCCAGCAAAGCCGCATCGAGTTGTTCGGGTCGGGTCGGCAAGTTTCCGGCGGTCCATGTCGGTCAAGGTGACCGAATCGGTCGGTCAGGATGAACAGTGGTGGGCGATATGGGACAACAGTTATTTAACTAATTCTAATATTCACAACACTTAGCTCCCTGGCACGTGCCTTGATTAAGAAGGGCAAGACGGCCGAAGCCCGTCAGAACACGGCAGCACCTACGCCGGACACCCTGGAGCTAAGATGAATAACCCAATTTTCCGCACACAGTTTTTGAGAAAGGCGATATCGCTTTCGCTGATCGCCGCCTTTCTTTTTTCGAACGCGGCCGCCACGATCGCATTCGCCCAGACGAACGTTTCGACGATCAACGCAAAGTTTGTAACCGATTTGACGCAGCTTGGCCGTGAAGGAAGACTGCGTGAAAGTCCGGGTTTCGAGGCGGAAGTGAATTCCGTGATCGAGGCGCTGGAGAAAGGCGGCAAACCACCGGTGATCGTGGATGAGAACGGCAGCGTTCAGGACGAGATCGTGGAGCAGGTCGCGTTGCGGCTCGCTAGCGAAGGGAAGAAAAGCCTCTCGCTGCTGAAGCTTGAGACGAAGACGCTTTATTCCAACGTGAAGAACGCCCAGAGTTTCGACTCTTCGGTTGATGCGGTGGTTGCGGACGTTCTTGCTTCGAAAGGCTCGAGCGTGCTTTTCGTCGAGAGCCTCACGGCCCTCGTTAACGCGAAGCGGCAGAATGCAGCTTTCGTCGATGCGATCCGGAGCGGAAAGCTGAAGCTAATCGGCGGCAGCACTTTCGCGGCATATGAAGAAGAGATCGCGGGCGACGCCGATTTGAACAAATTGTTCCAGGTCGTATCGGTGGTGCGGCCGGCTGCTTACAACGAAGCGAGTCTGCGTGATAAAGAAACGACGGACCGTGACGGCTTCCGCGGCGACAATGTCTCGCCCGATCTGCGGCAGATGATAGCGGCGGACTCGAGCGGTTCCAAGCGGCTCGATGTGATCGTGCAGGCGAAAAACGCGTCGAACCCGGCACTTCGTTCGCTGCTTGCGAACGGCACCGCAAAGATAGTCAGCCGGATCGGCAGCAGCAATATAATGGTGGTAGACGCTCCGCTTTCGGCGATCAGCGATCTATCCACCAGCGGGCTGATCAATTACGTTTCCCCCGACCGCAGAACGCTCGGTGCCGGCCACGTCGAAACGACGTCCGGCGCCGCGGCGATGCGGCAACAGGCAGGCGGCTTACTGAATCTCGGCTGGAAACTCGACGGGACGGGAGTCGGGATTGCGGTGCTCGATTCGGGTATTTTCGCGGGGCACAGCGGATTTCAAAACGCGCTTCTCGGCAATCGCATCAAGGCGAATGTTAACTTTACCAATTCGCCGAACGGCGACGCTTACGGGCACGGGACGCACGTAGCGGGCCTTGCGGCGGGTAACGCGAACAACGACGGCGGTGCATACCGAGGGGTCGCGCCGGACGCGAACATTATCAGCGTAAAAGTGCTGAACAACGACGGCGTCGGGCAGACATCGTGGCTGCTGAACGGCCTCAACTGGGTATTGCAAAACCGCGCGACGCACAACATCCGCGTCGTGAACCTGAGCCTCGGCACACTGGCGATCGACACATACACGAACGATCCGATATGCCTGAAGGTGAAGGAACTGGCCGAGGCCGGCATCGTCGTGGTCGCGGCGGCCGGCAATCTCGGACGCGGTGCGGACGGGCAGAAGCAGTACGGCACGATCCACTCGCCGGGGAACAGCCCTTGGGCGATCACGGTCGGGGCGTCGAACAGCTATGGTACTGACGGCCGGGGTGACGATTCGATCACGACATACACATCGCGCGGCCCCACACGGAGCTACTTTACCGATGCAAACGGGAAACGCGTTTACGACAATCTGATCAAACCTGATCTGGTGGCACCGGGGAACGAGATCATTTCCTACCGACCCGGCACAAGCCTTTTAGGCAGCCTGAATCCTGAGCTTGTTCTTCCGCTCGGCCTGCTTGAAACGAACAACGACGGGATGATGTACCAGAGCGGCACGTCGATGTCGGCTCCGATCGTTTCGGGTGCAGCTGCGCTGCTGCTCGAAGCTAACCCGAAACTCACGCCGAGCATGATCAAAATGCTGCTGCAGTATTCGGCACAGCCGATCGCGGGTGCGAATTCGTTCGAGGAGGGAGCGGGGCAGTTGAATATTGACGGCGCGGTACGTCTTGCCCGGTCGCTCCGAAGCGATGCGGATTTCAACTCGATGGCGAAGGGCACCTCGATGGTGCCGAGCGGCTGGACAATGCCGCAAGCTTCGACAACGATCGGCGGGCATACTTTCCCTTGGGCTCAGCTGGTTCAATCGAACTATTCATATATCACCGGGCAGAATCTGGTGTCGAAATTCCAGCGTGTTTACAAGCGGAACGAGACCCTCAGCACCGGTGTTGTGCAGTCGGGCGGCCTGTTCACGCTTGATCCGGCAGCATACACGAACGGGCTGACGATCACCTCGAACGTCGTTCTGAGCGACGGCGGCGGGAGTGGCAGCGGCCAGGTGCTCATGTCGTCCGGCGTGCTGGTTGGTGACGGCGTGCTAGTAGGCGACGGCGTATTGGTCGGCGATTGGTTCGTGCCCAACGGCGTTCTGATCGGTGACGGTGTGTTGATCGGTGACGGTGTTCTTATCGGCGACGGGGTCCTGATCGGCGACGGAGTTCTCATTGGCGACGGCGTACTGATCGGCGACGGGGTCTTGATCGGTGATGGCGTTTTGATCGGCGACCGCACCGGCAAAATGCGGTAGCATTCAGAACCGCTCGCCTACGGGCCGAAATAAAAGTCTGGACACGGTCGGCAGTTTCAGCCGATAATCTAGGGGAGGCAGTTCCCAGGGCCTCCCCTTCCTTTGCAACCCAACACTGGTCAAAGCGCAGATCTAACCCGGGCAGGATATTTCCCCATCCGCTATCCTGAGAATGCTCCTGACGAAAGACACTTCCATACAGAATAGGCCCATGGGCCGATGGTACATGCTTGCAGTGACCATCGCCGGAGTTGCGTGCGTTTTCTATTCGTTGGCGACGTTCCCGATCGCGAAACTCGACCTGAACCTTGCGATCCTGGCCGGACTGACGCTCGGGTTGGGATCACGGATAACGGTTCCAATACCGCAGTTCAGATCACACATTTCCGTTTCCGATACGCTCATCTTCCTGACTTTGATCCTCTACGGCGGTGAGGCGGCGATCGTTTTGGCCGCGGCGGAGGCATTCCTTTCTGCCGGGCGTTTCTGCAACGAGCGGATAACGGTTTTCTTTAATTCGGGAACTCTCGCCGTTTCCACGACCGCGGTTGTGCTTCTGCTGTGGGTTTACGGGCTTTACGGCGAACCGCAGCTCCACGGGTATCAGAACTTTGTCTCCGCCTTCCTAACTGCACTATCGCTTATCGCAGTTGCACAGTTTCTTTTCAACACGATCTTTGCTGCGACCTATGACGCATTGAAAACGGGCGTGCCATTGTGGGACACCTGGAAGAACAAGTACGTAATGACCTTCCCGACCTATCTGATCGGGGCCGCGGGAGCGGGGGCCCTGGTGAAGCTGGTCGATCTCGGCGGTTTCGCGGTGATGTTCGCGGCGGTGCCGGTCATCGTTTTCGTGTTCCTCGCATACCGGATGTACCTGCGGAACGTGGAGATGTCGATCGGGCAAGCGGAACGGGCGACCGAGTACGCCCGGGAGATGAATGAAAGAACGGCGGCTCTTAGCGATTCGGAAGAACGCTTTCGACGCGCCTTCGACCATGCGCCGATCGGTATCGCGATCGTCTCGCCGCTCGGGAAATGGCTGAAGACGAATCGGGCGATGTCGCGTATTCTCGGTTACTCGCCGAAAGAGTTCACCGAGATGTCGTTCCACTCGATCGTGTTCGAGGAAGATCTCGGGAAAACGCTGATCAAGCTGAACGAGGTGCAATCTGGCTTGATCGACGGCTGTGAGCTGGAGCAGAGGTATATTCACAAGAACGGTTCGACGGTGTGGGCGTCGTGGAGCGCGTCAGCCGCGGGAAACGTGGAAGAAACCGGCACCAACCTGATCTTTCAGCTACAGGACATAACGGAAAAGAAGGTCGCCGAGGAGAAACTTCATCACGAGGCATCGCACGATTCGCTGACGGGCCTGGCGAATCGGTCCCATTTCATGAAGCGGCTCGACGCCGCGCTGCGCCAAAGGAAGGAGAATCCGAAATATCGCGTAAGCGTGCTTTTCATCGATCTGGACCGGTTCAAATATGTGAACGACAGCCTCGGGCATTTCATCGGGGACGAATTGCTTTGCGCCATCGCCGGGCGCTTGAACGCCTCGATGCGGCCGCCGGACATGGTGGCCCGGTTGGGCGGTGACGAATTCGTCGTGCTGGTGGAGGGCCGTTATTACGCGGAAAAGATCACGCGGATCGCCGAACGGATCCAAACCAAGATCAGTTCCCCGTTCAAGCTGCAGGGGCACGAAGTTTTCACCACGGCCAGCATCGGCATACTCAATGTGACGGAGCAGCATCTTACCTCGGAGGATGTGATAAGGGACGCGGACACCGCGATGTACCAGGCGAAGCGGACCGGCAAGGCCCGGCACGAAACGTTCGGTGATGAGATGCGCGACGCGGTGCGCGAGACCCTGCAGCTCGAAACCGATCTGCGCCGCGCGGTTCAGAACGAGGAGCTCGAAGTTTGGTATCAGCCGATCTTTTCTCTCACGGATGACCGGCTTTACAGCCTGGAGGCGCTTGCCCGGTGGAACCACTCGGACCTCGGGTTCGTCTCGCCGGAACGGTTCATTCCGCTCGCGGAGGAGATCGGGCTGATGGATTCGCTCGGCGATCTGATAATGCGGACCGCTTGCAAGAGGATGCGGCCGCTGCAGCTTTCAGAAGACGCACGGGACTTCAAGCTGAGCGTCAATCTTTCGAGCCGTCAGTTCGGCGACGAAAAACTCGTAGAGCGGATCGCGGGTATTCTAGAGGAGACCGGCTTCCCCGCCGATCGGCTCAAGCTGGAGATCACCGAAACGGTCTTTTTCGAGTATCACGACCGTGCGGTCGAGGTGCTGCACCGTTTGCGCGCGATGGGGATCGAGATCGACATCGACGATTTCGGAACGGGATATTCGAACCTGGGGTATCTTGTGAGACTACCGATCTCCACGCTGAAGATCGACCGGTCGTTCGTGACGATGATGGACGAAAATCCGGCAAACGGCGAGGTGATACGAACCATCATTTCGCTTGCGCGGAATCTCGGGTTGAAGGTGATCGCCGAGGGGATCGAAACCGAGAACCACCGGGAGGCACTGCGTGATCTGGGCTGCGACTTTGGCCAAGGATATTTCTACTCCCGCCCGATGGACGCGGACTCGACCGAGTATTTCGTGACGAAAAGGGTAAGCGGAGAATACAGGATCGTACCGGAGGTAGATGTGCCGGGGTATTCGACGGTGCAGTAAAAAATAGTATTCAGGCCGCGCAATTATGCAAAAGCCCTGCTTATGCGAGGGCTTTTGCAATTTACTTTCTTAGCCATCCGAACAACGCATTAACCGTAATGTCACGGTTGGTTTCGTAGATCGCCCGGGTGAGAGGGATCGACATCGGGCAGACCTGGATACAGTTCTGGGCGTTGCCGCAATTGGTGATGCCGTCGTCGTCTAGCAGGCCGTTGAGACGCACCTCGATGTCCATCTTCCCGGTAGGGTGCATATTCTGGTAACGGGCCTGGGCGATCGCCTGCGGCCCGATGTAGTTGCCGTCGCCGTATTGCGGGCACGCTTCGAGGCAGCAGCCGCATGTCATGCAGCGGGAGTAAGCATAACGCTCTTGCGCGAGATCGTTGGATACGTGCGGGCCGGGCCCAAGGCTGTAGCTTCCGTCGAGCTCGATCCAGGCGTTGACCTTTTTGAGGTGATCGAACATCTCGGAGCGGTCGACCTTCAGGTCGCGCACGTTCGGGAATTTCGACATCGGCTGAAGCGTAACGGTATCGCCGCCGGATTCGAGCAGGCAATCGTCGATCAACGCCGAGCACGACTGCCGCACCCTGCCGTTCACCACCATCGTGCAGATCCCGCAAACCTGTTCGAGACAACTCATGTCCCAAACGGGCGGCGTTGTCTGTTTCCCCTCGATCGTTACCGGATCCTTGCGGACATCCATCAGCGCCGAGATCACGTTCAAATTTCGGCGGTACGGCAGCTCAAATGTTTCCCAGTAAACCGCAGCCCCTTCCTTCTCGCGCCGCTGTATCTTCAACTTGAACTTCGCCGGCGGATTCTCAAGCCGTTTCTTTTCGTTGTGTGCGTGTGCCGGATTCATACCTTGTGTTTAGTCTTTTATCGATTCCTGATTCGCCAGCTTCTCGCCGTCGCGGACCCAGATCTCTTCGCGACCTTCGGGCTTTAGTTCTGAGCCGGGTTGCGGAACCTGGGCGGCCTTCGCTTTGCCTGAGGAGTAGTCGCGTTTTCGCGGTTCGACGAGCGAAATATCCACGGGTTCGTAACTGAGGACGGGGGCTTCCTCGGAATATTCGGCGATCGTGGTTTTGAGGAAGTTCTCATCGTCGCGGTCGGGGAAATCGGGTTTGTAGTGGGCCCCGCGCGACTCGTTGCGATTCAAGGCCCCGAGCGTGATGACTCGGGCGAGCTGCAGCATGTTCCAGAGCTGGCGGGCGTGCGGGACGGCCTGTGTCGCCCAAAGGTTCGAATCGTTGATTGAAATCTTTTTGAAACGGTCCTGCAATTCGAGCAGTTTCTCGTCGGTCGCCTGCAGCCGGTCGTTGTACCGCACGACGGTGACGTTGTCGGTCATCCATTTCCCCATCTCTTCGTGCAGCTTGTATTGATTTTCGCCGCCCTCGTTTTTGATGATCGAATCGTTGATTGCCTGCTGGCGGTTAATTTCGTCGTCGTAAAGACCGTTCGTTTCGGTGTCGCCGCGTTCGACATTTTTCGCGTAGTCGATCGCCGAGGGTGCCGCTACGAAACCGCCGTAAACGCAGGAAACGAGCGAGTTCGCACCGAGGCGGTTGGCTCCATGGATCGAATAATCGCACTCGCCGGCGGCGAACAATCCGGGGATGCTTGTGCGCTGTTCACCGTCCACCCAGAGGCCGCCCATCGAATAGTGAACACCGGGGAAAATGCGCATCGGGACGTACCTCGGATCATCACCGACGAACATCTCATAGATCTCAAGTATCGCTCCGAGCTTTCGCGTAAGAGTTTCCGCGGGGATGTGCGTGAGATCGAGGTAGACCTGGTTCTCGCCGGCGACGCCGTGGCCTTCGAGGCACACCTGGAAGATCTCGCGGGTGGCGATGTCACGAGGCACGAGGTTCCCATAGGCCGGGTACCTTTCTTCGAGAAAATACCAGCGTTCGCTTTCAGGAATATCCTTCGGGCTGCGTTTGTCGCCGTCCAGTTTCGGCACCCAAACGCGGCCGCCCTCGCCGCGTGCGGATTCGGACATCAATCGTAATTTGTCTTCGCCTGGGATCGAAGTGGGGTGTACCTGGATGAATTCGCCATTCGCATATCGTGCACCCTGCTGGTAACAGGCGGAAACGGCGCTGCCCGTGCAGGTCATCGAGTTGGTCGATTTGCCGAAAATGAGGCCGGGGCCGCCGGTCGCCATTATCACCGCGTCTGCTTTGAACGCTTTCAACTCGAGCGTCTGCAGGTTCATCGCGATCAGGCCGCGACAAACCTGATGATCGTCGAGCACGAGCGAAAGCATCTCCCAACCCTCGTATTTGTTCACCTTCCCCTGCACTTCCCACTTGCGAACCTGTTCGTCGAGCGCGTATAGAAGCTGCTGGCCGGTGGATGCGCCGGCGAACGCCGTGCGATGGTGGAGAGTGCCGCCAAAACGGCGAAAATCGAGCAGGCCCTCTTTGGTTCGCGAGAACGGCACGCCCATCCGGTCGAAAAGGTAAATGATCTCCGGCGCCATGTCGGTCATCCGCTTTACAGGCTGTTGATTCGCGAGAAAGTCGCCGCCGTAGACCGTATCGTCGAGATGCTTCGCGGGCGAATCGCCCTCGCCCTTAGTGTTCACAGCGCCGTTGATGCCGCCTTGAGCGCAGACTGAATGTGATCGCTTCACCGGGACGACCGAGATGAGATCAACCTCGTGGCCCGCCTCCGCGATCTTCATCGCTGCGGCCAGGCCGGCGAGCCCGCCGCCGACGATCGCAATTTTTAATCCGCTAGATGCCATAAATGTATGGAGTTCCAGCCTTAGCTGGCCCTCACCCTAATACGCTTTTCGCAACCGACGCCGGCAAAAGCTGGAAGTCCGAGTTTAAAACTTCCTCGGCCCCGTCGCAGGTTTAGCCTCGGTTGTGTGTTCGCACAACGTCTGAGGGAAGAGTCCGCATGGCCGCACGAATGAAATAACGGCATTCGCCCCGACACCAAACAGAGCGACGGACAGCGCTATGCAGGCGTAAAGTGTGTATTTCTGGGCATTCTCGCCAATCACGATGCCCCAGTCGACGGCGAACAACCAAAACCCATAAGCAAGGTGCCACGCCGTCGCTGCGATGCCCAACATGTAAAGGGCCATCACCCACGGGATCGCGAATTCTCTGGAAACGATGTCGAACGCGAGCCCGGCATTTCCGGCGACCGGCGTCGTGTTAAGCCCGGGTATCAGCCCGAAACGCATATTCAGAATGTGAAAAAATATGAACGCGAAAAGGAAGATGCCGGTGGCACGCTGGAAAAAATAAAACCAGTTGCGTGCGTACGAATAGCCGAGCGCGTTCGAGCGGGCTTCGCTGGAAATTATCACGCCGTAGATCGAGTGGAACAGCAACGGCAAAAATATCCCGAAGATCTCAAGGAAAAGTAAAAACGGGATATCGTGAATGTCCTGGACCGCTTTCTCGAAGCTCGCCTCGCCGTTCATCGCCTTCGAATTCGTGAACATGTGCACGAAGAAGAAGATGCCCAGCGGCACAATCCCCGTGACTTGATGAAGCTTTCGCAGCAAGAACGTCCTGCTAAATTTGATCGCCATCTTTCAGCTATGTCGTCGCACCCGGTCTAATTGATTGAACCCTTTGATTTTAAGTCCAAAGGCGAAAAATGGGCAATTCGCGTCATTTGATTTTATGTTACCGAATTTGGTTTATTAGTAGAAATGAATTCTTTTGTCGAAATATATTAGCAACGCAACCATTATAGTTCGCCGTCAAAATTGGTAAATGCACATCGAAACCCTAAAAATATTCTGCGATCTGGTCGATCTCCAAAGTTTCTCGCTCGCGGCGGAGAGGAACTTTATCACCCAGTCCGCCGTCAGCCAGCAGATACGCTCGCTGGAGGAGAAATTCAAACGGAAACTGCTCGAACGCGTTCGGGGCCGGCGCGAGGTGAAATTAACGTCCGCGGGCGAGGTGTTCTATCGCGAATCGAAGAATGTGCTTTCCGCGTACGCTGACCTTCAGGAATCGTTGCGCGGGCTGGTCGGCAAGATCGGCGGTACGGTCAAGGTCGCGTGCACGTACAGCGTCGGGCTGCATGAGATGCCGGTGAAGGTCGGGGAATTCATGAGCAAGTTCCCTTCGGCGCGAATCGACCTGGAGTATTCTCGAACGACGAAGGTGGTGCGCGACGTGATGTCCGGCGCGGTCGAGTTGGGGATTCTGGCGTTCCCCGAAGTGAAGCGCGGACTGACGGTCGTGCAGATGCCGAGCGATCGGATGGTTTTGACCTGCCCGCCGGAACACAAGCTGGCCAAGCGGGCGCAGATCAAAACGAAAGATCTGGACGGGCTCAATTTCGTCCTTTTCGAACGCGACACGCCGACGCGCAAAGCGACCGACAAGATCCTGAAGGCCGCCGGGGTGGAGGTGAAAAAGGTGGCGGAGTTCGACAACATCGAAACGATCAAGCGGGCCGTCGAGGTTGGTTTCGGCGTGGCGATACTGCCGCTTCCGGCGGTACTGGATGAGGAACGTGCCGGGCGGCTATCGGTTGTGCGGCTCGCGGAGAAGGAGTGGGTCAGGCCCGTCGGCGTGATGTACCGTTCGGACCGAACACTTTCCCTGGCGGCGAAAAAATTCGTACAATTATTAGAGGCGGCACCTAATGGTTAGCATTTCTTCAGCATACGAATCGCTCTCCCAACGATCGAATGATCATTCCGACACAACAAAAACCATACAAGATCGCTTTTGAGGACTACGGCGATCACCTACACGCTCGCATTGAAGGTGAAGCGGACAGTTACGAGATATCTCAAATGTACTGGGCCGAGATCGCAGCCGAATGTGAAAAGCGGGGAACGAAAAAGCTCTTTGTCGAGGAACGACTCGAGCAGCAGATACCGTCGATCGCCGATACGTATCAGACCGCGGCTGAGCGGCATGAGATGGGCCTGGCGGGAATCAAGATCGCGTTCTACGACGCGATTGCGGACCAACTAGATCAGAATCAGTTCGGTGAGCTCGTCGCTCGCAACCGCGGCGTTAACGTGAAAGTTTTTGACGACACCGCAGCGGCTCTGGCTTGGCTGTTGAGTGACGAGGCCGTAAATTTACCTGAGGCTGATCAGCAATGAGTCCGAACAACGAAGTTCTAAGGTACAAGATCGCTTTTGATCCCAGGTCCGACATGCTGTGTGTGAGGGTGGAGGGGATCAAGGACAGCTACGAGATCTCGATCGCCTACTGGCGCGAGATCGCGGCGCAATGTGCCCGACTTGGCGTTTCGCGCTTGCTTATGGACGAGGATATCCCCGAGGCTGTTTCGTTTTCGGATATGTATCGCATCGCCTCGGAACTTCCGGAGATATTTCGCGACATCGCTATCGCTTTCGTCGACAAGCATGCCGAGCAATCGGAGCTGAACGAATTCGGCGAGCTCGTCGCGCAAAACCGCGGAGTTTACGGCCGTTTCTTCACCGACACGGCCGCGGCGGAAGAGTGGCTGCGAAAACAGAACTAACGGCTATTACCAACTCCGTATTTTCCCCGCATAAAATAATTTTTCGGCGGTCCCCGAATTTTAGGGTTATAATGTCGCCACATTCGAATTCCAATTTTGGCGGCAGGACGTGAGCGAAAAGCCTTACACCATCGTCTTCGAGGACTATCCCGAGTATTTGTACGCACTTGTGCACGGCGACCAGTACGGGTACGAGGTACTTTCGGGATTTTTAAAGGATATCGCGGACGAATGTAAGCGGCGAAATTTCCGGCAGGTACTGATCGAGGAAAATATATCGGCGACAGCAAGTAAGGAAGACGTTTACAGGGTCGCATCGGAGCTGCCGGAGCTCGGATTCGCCGGCATCCGCATGGCATATGTCGACAGATTTGCGGATCAGAAAGAGATCAACGAATTCGGCCACGACGTCGCGGTCGATAACGGCATCGACGTTCGGATCTTTGCGACCCAGGCGGAAGCCGACGCCTGGCTTACCATCCACTAAAAACTAACCTCATGTTCGAAAACGATCTGTCGATCCTTGGTCGAGTGCTCATAGCGTGTCTTCTCTCGGGCGTGCTGGGCTGGGAGCGCGAAGCGGCGGGGAAGGCCGCCGGACTGAGAACGCATATCCTGGTGGGAGTCGCTTCGGTGCTCTTCACGGTGGTAGGCGAATTCATGGCCGTCTCGTTCCGTGCCTACGGCGATCATGTCCGTTTCGATGCCGCAAACCTCGTAGGAGCGATCGTCACGGGGATAAGCTTCCTCGGCGCTGGGATGATCATATTCAGGAAGGAAAAGGACCAGCAGGTTCACGGGTTGACGACCGCGGCCGGGATCGTCACGACGGCCGCTATCGGGATTTTGATCGGCCTCGAGCGATACTTTCTGGCGGTCGGTAGCACGGCAATCGTTTTCGCCGTACTAAGATTCGTGAATGTCTTCGAAGTAAGGATTTTGAAACCTGCGGATAATCCCGAGGCACGAGCGGAAAAAGCCTCGGATTAGTCCATCGCCGAGAGCGTTACCGATTGAGTAGATCCGATCCCGTCCAGCGCGCCCTGCACCAGCGCGACCAGCCCGTCGGTTTCCATATATTCACGGCCCAACAGTTTGCGGAATCGCCTATCGGCAGATTCGCCCGTCGCCTCGCGCAAAATGCCTCTGAATAATGCGGATGTGATCTCCGGGGCAAACTGTTTGCCGGAGTTGCGCTGGAGGTCTTCGAAAACCTCGCCCGCGGGGCGGCGGCGTTTGTAGGGGCGGTCGGTGGTCATCGCGTCGAATGAGTCGGCGAGGTTGACGATCTTGGCAATGTAGGGGATCTCGCGGTCGTATAGGCCGTCCGGGTAGCCGCGGCCGTCTAGCCTTTCGTGGTGGTATTTTGCCGCGAGCGGCACATCGGCGTATGGGTGATGGATCGGCAACAAGATCTGGTAGCCGACCGACGGATGCTTGTTCAGTTCCTTCGATTCCTTCGCGTCGATGCGGTAAGGGGCGTTTATTATCTTGCGCTCGACGGTAAGCTTGCCCACGTCGTGCAGGTACCCGGCGACGGCCGAACCTTCGACCTCGTCGTCGGCCCAGCCAAGTTCGCGGGCGATGATTTCGGTGTATTTCCCGACGCGCACGGAATGCCCCTCGGTGTATTTATCTTTGGAATCGATCGCGGTGGCGAACGCCCGAACGGTGTCCGCGTAGGTGGTCCGCATGTCGTCGTACAGCTTGCGGTTCTCGTCAGCCCGTCGTTCAAGCTCAGCCATCAGGTTTCTCTGCGCGATCGCAACGCCGATGTGCCGGCCCATCGCGCAAATGATGTCTTTATCGTGCGAGCCGTACGAGCCGCCCGATGCTTTTTCGCCGATGAATAACATCCCCAGCAGCTCATCGCGAACGACGAGCGGCACCAAGATCTCGACTCCCTTGGCCTCCATTATCCAACCGAAACTGCGGACGAGAGGCATCTCGCGGGCTTGGAAGATCTCCAGACAATTCGTCTCGGCGGCGAGCAGGACAAACTCATCTTCTAGAGAAATTGCGAATGCGAGCGGGAATTCATCACCAAGGCCGCGCATCGCAGTCATCGCAAGCTCACCCTCGAATTTTGAGAACCGCGCGACGCCGCCGCGCATTATACCGAGCGAGCCGAGAAGAAGATGGAGCGAGGTGCGGATCGTGTCCTGAAAGCTGTTCTTGTTCGCGACCTCGGCCCCGAGTTCGGCCAGCGCACTGAACGTGTGCACCAACTTGCTGCGGCTGTCTTCCTCGTGCCGGGGCTGCGCGGTCTTCGTTCCGTTAGTTTGCAATGTAGCACTCCGAAGCTGTGTTGATCGGCATACAGCTCTGCACGATCTTAACGTGGTTAGTCAGGCCGAGCATTTCGAAAAGCTCGGCGGTGCTCTCGTTTACATCTGCGAAAAGGACATCAGCTCCGTTCGATCGCGCCGCGTCGATCACGCCGAGCAGGATCGAAACGCCGATGCTGTTTACGATCTCGGTGCGCGAGAAATTGACCACCAACTCCCGAACCCCGGCTTCGATCTTAAGGCGGCATTCGCGTTCGACCGATTCGCCGCTCAGCTTATTGAGGTAATCGCCCGCGTACACGACCGCGACCGATTCTAACGGGTCGCGCAAAAACCCCTCGACCGGGCGGGCAGTTTGCGGCGGCACCGGCTGAGCGACGAACGAATTCTCCGAAACAGCGGTCTCGACCGCCACGTCAACGAGATCGTGGATCACTTAAGTTACTTCCTTTGTTGAGTTAGAGTGCTAGGCTAAGAACTACTTAAGCTAATGTTTAACACAGAAGTGTCGAGAAAACAACAACTTTCTCATTATTGGTCTGACCGCTAATTTCGCCAGGCCGCTATGAGCCCCCTCAATATCTCGATATCCGACCGGCAGGTGCGGCCGGCGGATTCCGCCGAACAATCCGAGGCGGAAGCGTTCCCCGACGAAAGCGGGGAAAATATTCGCAGCTGCGGTTCGATCTTGCGGCCGTGAAAAGTCGACTTCCCCCAGATCATAACGAATGGCGCTCGATCTTGAGAGTTGAAGGTTTGGCTTACCTGAGCGTCCGCCTTTGCGATCGAAAAATTCAGGCCCGGGGTTTTCGGGCTCTTGATCCGGACGGCGTCGCGGTCGATGATTAACTCGACCGCAGCCGCGGTCTCTTCGAGCGCATTCGCTTGAACCCGGACCGGGAACGTCATCGTCTCTCCGCCGCGGACCCCTTTCAATAAGTGTTCTATGGAGGTAAGGGTTTTACCGCGATCGAGGTCCATCAAACCGAAGAGCAGATTCGCACGGCCGTGGCGGGCGTTTAGGGCCAAAACGTCGAGCAATTGCTCCTCTGCTTCGGCGTATTTTTTCGCGTTGATATTCCTTTGAGCCGTGTCGAGCACCGAATCGATACGAAGCGGTTCGAGAATTATGTTGAGGGTTTCAGCGGAACCCGCGGCCCTCAACCGCACGTCCAACTGTCGGGGGACGTATCCTCGGCGGCTAACGTGCACGCGATAGTTTCCCGGGTTCACCAAAGCCTTAACGACCGGTCGGTCGAATTCGCCAAAATTGTCGATCTTTATCTTCGCGTCAGGGAGATTCGCGGCGACCGAAAGCGTCGCCAGTTTCGGCCGCAGGTTTATCTCAACCCGGCGGCGCTCGCCTTTATCGATTTCAACGGTCCGGATCTCGTCGTAGAAGCCGGGCTTTTTCACCGCGACCGTGTAACTGCCCACTTCCAGCGTGCGGACTATCAGAAACGATGCCCGTTCCGGCACGGCAACCGTTTCTTCGGGCACGGAGAGCCCGATACGAAAAAGCTGAAGCTGCGATCCCCCACCATTTACGTTTATAGAAACGCGGCCCATTTCCGGCAACTGCACTTTCGGTGCGGGGTAACGAACGGTACGCAAAGTTCTCTTTTGAGACTTGCCGGTTCGGCGGGCGTTGTCGTCCGTCGCGGAAGACAGGCGTACGCTGTCGCTTCGGCCGTCGCCGCCCTGTGCCGCGACCGCGAATGATAAAGAAGCAGTAAATACCAGGATAGACCCCAGTTTTGTTAAAGCCTTTACTTTTGAATGTCCTTCACGCATCTGAAGCTCGTACTGTTGTATTCGCCTTCGCCGGTCGCACCGTAGAAACCCCGAAAAAAGGTAGTAGCGGAGCGTTCGCCGCTTTGCCAATTCCCGCCGCGGATGATCTTCAGGCGCATTCGCGATCTGGGAAATTCTTTACCGGCGGGGTAAGAACGGGCGTCGCTCGACGTCCACTCCCACGCGTTGCCTGACATATCGTAGAGGCCGAAGGGCGACACGCCGCCCTGGCCGACCGGACGCAGACCGTCGGAACCTTTGCCCACATTCGCGAGAGATGCGTCCCACTCGTCGCCCCACGGGTAGGCCCTGCCGTCGGTCCCCCGCGCGGCGAACTCCCATTCGGCCTCGGTGGGCAGCCGCATCCCCTTCCACGCGGCGTACTCGGCCGCCTCGTACCAGGTAACGCCTGTTACAGGAAAATCCGCTTCGCTCTCGGGGTAGATCCCCTCCTTCCAGGATGGAGGCGGCACCTGCCCGGTGGCCTGGACGAATTCGCCGTACTGCCGGTTGCTCACTTCGGTGACGCCGATGAAGAACGGCTCGAGCCTGACGAAATGAGGCGGCTGAGACAGCGTATCACCTTCGTCGCTCCCCATTAGAAAATCTCCGCCAGGGACGTAGGCCATACCTCGCGGCGGTGTGGGACGCGCAGGTTCGGCTGCGACGGGCGGTACATCCGCAATATCGGGAACGGTCAATCCCTGATAATCCGCCAGCCTGAGCCCCATAGCGACGCCGACCACAAAAAACGCAATAGGAAGAATTATTGATGAAGCGAGGAGTAACCCGCTACGCGGCCTTACCATCATGACGGGCGGCGGTGGGACCTCTTCGACGGGCTCATCGACGGAAAAGTTCGGATTGGTTTTTAGAAGCTCGACAACAGCCGGCTCTACCGGCGCCGGGACCGGCGACTGTGCAAAGGATTCCGGTTCGACCGCCACGGCATCCGCTGGGGGGGCCATTTCTTCGGTGACCGGCGCCTCCGCGATCTCGGAGAGGACATCTTCACGCTTCACGCTTCCGGAGAGACTCTGTTCGAAAACATCGTCGGCTTCTTCGTCATCGAAATCCGATTCTCCCGCGGCGGCACCCTCGGCAGCGGGTTTCAGTTCCTCGTCGAAGTTCGGGATGAAGACGGATTCCTGGGGCCAACGACCAGGGTCGCCCGCATTCAGGGCCGCCTCGATGTCGGCCCATTCGAAATCGTCGAGCGAATCTCTCAGCCTCGCGTCGATCAGCGGTCCGGTCTTCGGGGCCGGGGGAGTGAGCGGCCCGGTGGTCAAGACTCTGCCGAACTGCGAACGCACATAGGCCCCGCACTGCGAGCAGAACGCTTGTTCGTTGGAAGTTTCCCTTCGGCATTCCGGGCAGATCATAACCGGGGAATCGGGCGAGGAACCGATATGCCGTCAGTTTAAACTTAAATCCCGTGCTCGTCGATTCATTACCCGCAGAATGGCGTATTTTTATGGAAAAAACAGAAGTACGGATCAGGCGACGGTTAGGACCTTCGTCATCACAATGCGCGTGCCGTCGTCGACAGCCTCGACGCGAACGTCATCCATCAGGGAACGCATCAGGTTGAGGCCCCAACCGCGACGCGTTTCCGCGGGCGGCGCCTCTTCGTCCGCCGACTCCCGCATCTTGTCGGCAAGCCGCAGGCCCCGGTTTGAGACCGTAATGACGAGGCGGTCACGGTGGAACGCGAATTTTTGGTAGATTTTTCCGTCGGGCGAAAGCCCGTGTTCGGCGGCGTTGATGCAGGCCTCGACCAAAGCCGTCTTGATCTGGTTAATCGCTTTCACGGGGTAATCGTGACGGCGGGCGATCTCTTCGAGGGCGTGAGCGGCGATCAGTTCCGATTCTCCGCCGACGGGGATCACTATTTCGAACTCTTGAGCGTCCGGGGGCACTGCCTCTCCGCCCCTGACAGCTTCTCTCAACAGATCCAACTGACGGCGGCTTGAGCCGATGCCGCCGCGTTCAGCCAATATTTCGATCGCCCCGGGGGAGAAGCCTTCGGGGGCGACCAGCCAGATGCGATAAGAATCGAAGTTCGCCTCGCGCGCCGCGTTGTCCAACCGATCGCACCATTCGCGAACGAGATCGACATCGGCCTCGAGCTTGGAATCGAGTTCCGCGGCTATCCAAACGATCTGATCGTCGTCGAGATAGGCTCGATCGGTGAAGCCAACCCCGGCGACTGCCCTTTCGGGTTCGGATTCCGCAGCGAAGGCGGGCGCGAATGACGAGAGGGGCTCTGCCCGAACGATCTGAGGAAGGGTAATTCGATCCTCATCGTCATTTAGCGCTGAACGGATCTCATCATCGGAAAGGCCCTTGTACCGGTCTCGGAAGAATCTGTAGTCGAGCGCAGCACGCGGCACTTCATGAAGATCGAATTGCGAAAGCAGTTCCTGAAGCCCGATAGCGGCGGATCGGCGATAATCGCGGGCCATCGAGAGCGGGGCCCGCTTCAGAAATCTGACAGCGGCTGAAGCACCGGCCGACGCTGCTGTGGCGTCACCGGAATCAACCTCGCGCCGGGCAGCGAGGTGGTCGCGAAGCAAGTTGTTTGGCGAAACACACGCGGGCCCGCCGGAAATATCGATCACCTCCGCGACTGAGAGATGTTCCACAAGCCGTGCAAGCTCTAAATCGTTTAGGCCAAGCCGGTCACCCAACGCCGAAACTGCGAAAGTGGAGTCCGATTCGCCCACGGCGGATGACAATGCCATTACCAGAGGCTGCAGCTTTGCCCGGTCGGGTAATGCTCTTGCGAAAAGGTCGTTGAAATATTCGCCGACACCGCCGTTTATGAGTTGTCCCGCATACACCCGGGAGATGTCACGATAAGACCTGAGCGGGATATTCTCTTCCTGCGCTCCGGAAATAATGGAGCGGACAGATCGGACGCTCCCGCCCGACTGGACCGCCAGAAGGTCGGCCACCGACGAGTCGATGTCCACTTCCAATTCGGCAGCTATGGATGTGGCAACTTTTGCACCGGCCTCGCGCCCGAGCGGTTCGATCGGAAAGGTTTGAAACGGGCCGCCGGGGAGACGAAGCCTCCGGCGCGAACCGAAAAATACTATGGAGCCCGCCGGCGGCATTATCCGCACGGCCTGCTCAAGAAATGATTGGCCGCTCTGGAGGGCGGCCGCTTCGTGCAGATCGTCGATGAACAGACAGACGCGAAAACGTCCTTCGGCCGCGGCCCGGAGTGGGGCCGCGAGCGCCGACCGAATGAACGCTTTCTCGTCGTTCAGCGGGCCATTGGTCTCACAAACCTCGCAGAGGGAGTTTACCCAACCCGCATCGGGAAGCGGGGCGGTCTTCTGAAGCTCGCAGATGTCCGGCGAAGCTCCGATCATTTGTGGATCGTTCGTGCGAAACGCAACCGCCTGGAGCAGGAATTCGTAAACGAAGCGGGCCGCTGCGTCGCGTGCGGTCCTGTCGTCGGCCCCGACCGCAAAGTAAAAAGGTATTACGAATCGTTGCCCCAAAAACAGCCGGTCGAAAGTGTGGCGGAGCAATTCGGAAGTCCCCGCACCCGGGGCTCCAGCGACCCTTACCCGTGAATTGCCGCCCCCCGAAACTGCCTGCAGGTAGAGCCGCTCCGCCTCGGCAGTACGACCCGAAAAGTCCCCGACGTTGACGCGGGAAATGATATGTTTTTCGCGTTTCGGGGTCATTTAGTGAACGTTCTCTCCACCATCCAGGATCGGGTCGTAGATCTGAACGTTGTTTCGGCCGGATTCTTTTGCACGGAAGAGGGCCTTGTCCGCCGCCGAGATCAGATCGGTAACAGTCCCCACCTGGCTCGACATGCTTGCGGCCCCGATACTTACGGTCACCTTGCGTTTTGGAAAATCTGTACGCTCGACGTGCGTGCGTATGCGCTGTGCGATAGCTTCCGCCTCGTCGATGCTGGTGGCCGGAAGCAGGACGGAAAACTCTTCTCCGCCGTAGCGCACCGCGACGTCCGCACCGCGCAGGTTTTGCCGCAGGATCGCCCCCACCATTCGCAATGCCTCATCGCCCGCCGGGTGGCCGAAGCGGTCGTTGTAGGTCTTGAATTCGTCCACGTCGAGCATCAAAAAACTGAGCGGCTCGCCGGAACGTTCGGACCGATTGAGTTCTTCCGAAAGGCGTTCCTCGATGTAGCGCCGATTCAACAATCCCGTAAGCGGATCGGTAACAGATAGCTGCGCAAACTCGCCCATTTTGTCGCGCATAGCAAGGCGATCAAGGGCAACGGCGATCTGCGGTGCGATAGAATCGAGAGCTTCGATGTCAGCCCTGTCAAACTTTTTCCCGCCGACTTTATCGGTGAAATTCATCACACCGATGCCGGCGCCGCCGATCAGCAGCGGGTAACTAATAAACGACGGCGATCTGTATTTGCGCTCCGCATCGACCGACGCGAGCTGCGCCTTCGAAATGTCGGAAACGAGCGCAGGTTTACCTTTTTCCAGGATCGTGCGGGCGACGCGGGAACCAAGGTCAGAGAATGCGGAAATATCGACCGGCATCCCAACCGCAGCCTTCGCCGTGAGCGATTCGGAAGGGCCGAGGATGAGCAACGATGAGCGTTCGGCGTCCACAAGCCGTGCCGTTATGGCGGTGAGTTTTTGCCAAAAATCGTCGCCGTCGATGTCGCGCAGCTGGTCGTTGAATTCCTTCAATACGCGTGAGACCCGTTCCTGCTCGGCAACGGCGTCGCGAAGTCGTAAGATCTCGAGCCGGGAGGCGACGTAACGGCAAAAATTCAGTATCCGGCCGCTCAATTCCGGGTCTATCTCCTCCCGGGCGATGCCGAGGGCGTTCCTCACTTCCCCGCCGATTACGACAGGGAACAGCTGAATCACCCTTGCCTTTCGGTTTCCCGGGCTCTGAGTCTCGCGGAGTACGATCGGTGAATCGTCCCGAACGGCTGCCCGAATACGCTTGTCGTCCACCGGAAGTTCGATCCGCACGGGCCTGTCCTCCAATTCGCCGAGGACGGCCGCCATTTCGAACTGCTGGCCGGCACGCTGCAGCCAGAGTGCCGACTCGACCCCATAACGGCGGGCCAGGAATTCGAGTATCCGGCGGCAAGCGAGCCTGTACGATACCTTCAGAAGGGTGGGGATGAATGCTCGCCACGCTTCCCTGTCGTCGACATTTCGATCGTCGACAATCTCCTCGACGCCGATCGTGGCGTTGACCATCGAGGTCTCAAAAGGGTCGATGACCGCGATGGGCTCGTCCGCTTCTTTCGGCAGTTGGTAATTGAGCAGCGACGTTTCGAACGGATCGGGGATCGATAATTCAGCTTCGGCAAACGGCGGCGACGCGTTTTTGCCTTTTGTCTTTTTCCCAGATTTTGGAACGCCTTCCAGAACCCGCACTGCTGAGTTGCTAAGTTGTTGCTCCGCTCGCGCGAGCGGGCCAGGTGAGCCGGACAGGATCACGTTGTCAAAAAACTCGGTCGAACGAAAGCGGCGCCAATCGCCGTTGATAGCTTTTTCGGCAGCTCGGCGGTAATTTTCGGATCTTATGAAGGTTCGCCCAACGATCGCGACGAATTGTTTCCCTTCCTGTTTGATGGGCAGCGCGCGGCACGCGAGGCCTGCGTGGCATTCGTAATCGACGGCTTCGCCCGCCGCGGTCGCCATCTGATAGGCCTTTCCGCAATATTCGGCACAGGCGGGGCCAAAATCCGGCGACGGGTAAAGCTGGCTGCAGATAGAATTGTTGTTCGCCGTCGCGACCTCATTCGAATTTTCGTCGACGACGATCACCGCCACGCCGTTCTCTTCGGCGAGGCGTTCGAGTATCAGATCGTTCGTTCGTTCAGTTGTGGACATCACTATGGGCACAAACCACCCCCATGCACGCTTGTGCTCGGCGCGCGGGAAAGGTGGTGGATTTGGTGATACCTGCTAGATATGCCTAATCCTTACACAGTTTCAACAAAATTTAGGGAGACTCGGGTGAACGCTATATCAGTAATTATGACATACGCCACCAAACGGCTCGAATGTGTATGGAGCCTGACATATTTCGATGCAGTGCATCCGCCGCAAATTGCAACGAATATGGCCGCAAACCGCACGATATTTAAGGTTTTAAGGCTGGCACGGCGATTGAAGTATGTCATGTGAGGTCGTCATATATGGGGCTCAATTTCAGGTAATTTCAAGGAGAAAACGATCATGATCAACGATTACGAAGCAACAGAACCGATCGTGCCGGATGCGGACACGCATAATACAGTGGACAACGACGAGGTAATCTCGACGCTCAACGGGCTGATCGAAACGTGCAAAAACGGTCAATACGGATTTCAACAGTCTTCGGAGGGGGTCGAACGCTCAGATCTCAAGACATTTTTTAGCGAGTGTTCCCTTCAGAGATCGCAATTCGCCGGGGAATTGCAGACGCTGGTGCAAACGCTCGGCGGCGATCCGGCAGATTCGGGAAGCGTGGCGGGCAGCCTGCATCGCGGCTGGATAAACATCAAGGCCGCCGTCACGGGTAGAGATGAAGGCGCCATCCTGAACGAATGCGAACGAGGCGAAGACGTTGCCAAAAATGCTTACAAAGAAGCGTTGGAAGGCTTTTTGCCGGACTACATGCGGGAGGTCGTTCAAAAGCAGTACGACGGCGTTTCGGCCGCACATGACAGAGTTAAAGCGTTGCGCGATGCCTTCAACAATCAATCGTCATCGGCTACATCAAGCCGTTAATTATCCTTTTCGTTAACGGCTATGGTGTTGGCCAGGGACCCGCCTTTTGCGGGTCTTTTTATTTTATTGTCCAACTACTTCGAGTCCTGCTGCCTCGTTTGCGTCGATGTCCGGGTGCTCAGGGCTGATTCGGATGCAAGCGGCGCGGTGGAGCGGTTTGATCTCGACAAGATGGGGAACGATCGACCT
>Ga0307409_100000214_pt1 | contig 23086 bp, 23 predicted proteins | sample 322Ometagenome_2_FD_203888 | JGI IMG/M metagenome (GOLD analysis project Ga0307409, IMG submission 203888) | Maize rhizosphere microbial communities from greenhouse at UC Davis, California, United States - 322HYB-O-2 | ecosystem: Host-associated > Plants > Roots > Rhizosphere > Soil | place... | reverse complement strand
CTGGTAGGGGATCTCGTCGACGATGATCGCCTGGCGCTGGCCGCGGTCGATGTCCTCGAAGTGGCACTTGGCGCGCATGACGATGCGGCCGCGACCACTGCGGTAGCCCTCGCGGACACCGGCCAGGCCGTGGATGATCCCGGCGGTCGGGAAATCCGGCGCCGGGATGATCTCCATCAGCTCGTCGATCGACGCGCCCGGATTCCTCAGCAGATGCTGGCAGGCGTCGACGACCTCGTTGAGGTTGTGCGGCGGGATGTTCGTCGCCATGCCGACGGCGATGCCGCCCGAGCCGTTGACGAGCAGGTTCGGCAGCTTCGACGGCAGCACCAACGGCTCCTTCTCGCTGCCGTCGTAGTTGGGACCGAAGTCGACCGTTTCCTTGTCGAGATCGGCGAGCATCTCGTGCGCGATCTTGGCCAAGCGGATCTCGGTGTAGCGCATCGCCGCCGCGTTGTCGCCGTCGACCGAGCCGAAGTTGCCCTGGCCGTCGACGAGCATGTGGCGCATCGAGAAGTCCTGCGCCATGCGCACGATCGTGTCGTAGACCGACTGGTCGCCGTGCGGGTGGTACTTGCCGATGACGTCGCCGACGATGCGCGCCGACTTCTTGTAGGGCCGGTTCCAGTCGTTGTTGAGCTCGGCCATCGCGAACAGGACGCGACGATGCACAGGCTTCAGGCCGTCGCGCGCGTCGGGGAGGGCGCGGCCGACGATCACGCTCATCGCGTAATCGAGGTAGGAACGCCGCATCTCCTCTTCGAGACTGATCGGCAGCGTTTCCTTGGCGAATGAGGTCATGTCAACGGCTCGCGGAGTGCGGAAGCTGAGCCCGCCTTGGAGCCGAGCGCGAGGGCAGATTCTAAGTCTCGAGAGGCTGTAGCAGCCACGCAACAACGCGTCCGCAGAGCGTCCTCCACCGGGGCAAAATCAGGTCGGAGGAAAGCCCTATGGCACAATGAGTTCGTCGGTGGTCGACACCCGCGGAGCGGGGGTGGCCAGCATTTTTCCGATCAAGTTCGGACCCTTACGCAGAACACTATTGCCCCCCTCGAGAGGAGAATCATGAAGAAACTGAACAAGGTAGCGTCGCTCTTCGCAACCGCTGCCCTCGCGTCTTCGTTCACCGGCGTCTCAGCACAGACGGTGGACAACTGGGTGAGCGGCACCGGCTTGCCCTGGAAGAACGGCACCAATGAACTTTGCTGGCGCAATGGCGTGTGGACGCCTGCGACCGGCCTGCAAGGCTGCGACGGCGTTCCCGCGCCGGCCGCGCCCCCGGCTCCGGCGCCCGCGCCGCGCCCGGCTCCGGCTCCCGCTCCTGCCCCCGCTCCCGCTCCGCCCGCCGCCGCCGTCGTCCCGGCGCCGACCAGCGAGAAGGTGACCTTCGCCGCCGACGCGTTCTTCGACTTCGACAAGTCGGTGCTCAAGCCCGAAGGTCGCGCCAAGCTCGATGATCTGGTCAGCAAGATGACCGGTCTCAATCTCGAGGTCGTCATCGCCGTCGGCCACACCGACTCGGTCGGCACCGACTCGTACAACCAGCGTCTGTCGATCCGCCGCTCGGAAGCGGTCAAGTCGTATCTGGTCAGCAAGGGCGTCGAGAAGAACCGCGTCTACACCGAGGGCAAGGGTGAGAAGCAGCCGGTCGCCGACAACAAGACCGCCGAAGGTCGCGCGAAGAATCGTCGCGTCGAGATCGAGGTGGTCGGAACCCGCGGAAGGTAAGACGCTTCGCATCTTCAGCGCTTCGCTGGATCAAAAACCCCGCTGCGCGGGGTTTTTGTTTTTGGGGACAGGTAGCATCGATCGATGGCCATCAATGCCGACCCGCGCGAGCTCGCGAAGTTCAGCGACCTCGCGCATCGCTGGTGGGACCCGGAAAGCGATTTCCGGCCGCTGCACCAGATCAATCCACTGCGCCTCGACTGGATCGACGGCCTTGCGACGCTGCAGGGCAAGCGCGTCCTCGACGTCGGCTGCGGCGGCGGCATCCTCGCCGAGTCGATGGCGCGCCGCGGCGCCGACGTCCTCGGCATCGATCTCGCCGCCAAGCCGCTCAAGGTCGCGCAGTTGCATGCGATCGAGGCGGCAGTGCCGCGCATCGAGTACCGCGAAGTCGCCGTCGAGGCGCTCGCAGAGGAAACGCCCGAGCGCTTCGACGTCGTCACCTGCATGGAGATGCTCGAGCACGTGCCCGATCCGGAGTCCGTCGTTGCGGCGTGCGCGCGCCTGGCCCGGCCCGGCGGTTGGGCGTTCTTCTCGACCATCAATCGAAACGCCAAAGCCTTCGTCTTCGCCATCCTGGGCGCCGAGCACGTGCTCAGACTGCTGCCGAAGGGAACGCACGAATACGCCAAGTTCCTGCGCCCGAGCGAGCTGGCCGCGTGGTGCCGGGCAGCATCGCTCGATCCGACGGCGACGCGCGGCCTGGAATACAACCCGCTCACGCGCCGCTATCGGCTCTCCGCCGACACCAGCGTCAACTACCTGGTCGCGTGCCGAAAGGCGGCATGAGCCTGGCGCGGTGACGACCCCGTTGCGCGCAGTGCTGTTCGATCTCGACGGCACCCTGATCGACAGCGCTCCCGACCTCGCCGGCGCCTGCAACGAGATGCGCGTCGAGCGCGGCCTCGAGCCGTTGCCGTACGCCGAGCTGCGCCGGATGGTCGGCTCCGGTGCGCGCGGCATGGTCGGCGCGTCGTTCGGTCTGCTTCCGGGCGATGCGGGATACGAGCTGCTGCGCGACGAGTTCCTCGTCCGCTACGAAGCCCGCATGACGCGCGAGACGCGGGTGTTCGACGAGATGCTGCCGGTGCTCGCGTGGCTGGCCGCCGAGCGGATGCCGTGGGGGATCGTCACCAACAAGGCGACCCGCTTTGCGGCGCCGCTGGTCGCCTCGCTCGGCCTCGCCGGGACCGTGGCGACGCTGATCTGCGGCGACACCGTCGGCCACGCCAAGCCGCACCCGGCGCCGCTGCTCGAGGCGGCGCGCAGGCTCGCCCTCGCGCCGGGCGAGTGCGTCTACGTCGGCGACGACCGGCGCGACGTCGACGCAGGCCGCGCCGCGGCGATGCGGACGGTCGTCGCCGGCTGGGGCTATCTCGGCGCGGGCGATGCGCCGGCCGCCTGGGGTGCCGACCACCTGATCGCGCGTCCCGAAGAATTGCCGGGTCTTCTCGGTGCTGTTTCGAACGCCCGACGACGCGCGAGCCCCGCGCCGCGGTGATTCGACGCGCAAGACGTAAGCAAACGCCTGCGAATCTCAATGTGCGACGCCATCGGCCGATAGCGCCGGGGTGCCGCACCTCTTCCGCTCCCTCGTCCTCGCCACCGTCATCGCAGCCTTGGCCGCCTGCGGCGGCAGCAACAGCAACCCGACAACGTCCGACGCGCCTTCGATCGCCGGCTGTCCGTCGGCGGACGTGGCCGACGCCGGCGCAGTCATCTACGTGATCGGCGAGTGCGCCCAGGTGACTTATGCAGGGTCGACGATTCGAAGCGGCGAGGAGATCGACGTCCACGGCACGCGCGTGGGCTTGTTCAAAGCCGGCCAGTGGCGAGTGATCGAGAACGCGCCCTGGCAGGCCCGCGACGGGGCCGGACTTCTGGTCTTCAAGGGCGAGCTCTATCTGCTGGGTGGATGGTTGCTCGGTCCGACCACGAGCGAGGTGTGGAAGACGAAGGACTTGCGGAACTGGGAGTTGGTGACCGTCGCACCCTGGCCCGGACGCCATGGCGCGGCTTGGCTGGTCCACGACGACCGCATCTTCGTGATCGGCGGCGATCTGTTCGACGATGTGTGGTCCTCGCCCGACGGGCTGAACTGGACGCAGGAAGCAGCCAGCGCGCCCTTCGGGAAGCGCTACACGCCCAATGCCGTGTCGCTCGACGGCTACATCGTCGTCTACGCCGGTCAGTATTGGGAACCCGTCGACTGGTGCATCGACCGGCCGGATTGCGTGCCGATGGGCCCGAGGGATGTCTGGCGAAGCCGCGATGGCAAGACATGGGAAAAGATGGGCGACGCACCCTGGGGCGGCAGGGGGTTGATCCACGGGTCCGTCGTCCACAACGGCGCCCTCGTCCTGATCGGAGGCGGGCTGAAGGTGGTGCCACCCGGCGAGCGATGGTCCCAGACGTTCACCGAATTCAACGACATCTGGACGATGAAGGGCGGTGTCTGGTCGCTCGCCGGCACCTTTGGCTTCCCGCGGACGCATTTCGCGGTCCTCGAGGCTCCTCAGGGCTGCTTCGTGGCCGCCGGCTCGGCCGGCACGCAAGGCAATCTCACCAACGATCTGCTCTTCGCTCCCGATTGCCTGACGTTCACCAAGATCCAGGTTCCGGCCGACATGCCGGTGCGCCACGCTGCCTCGTTCGTCTACTTCAACGACTCGCTCGTGATCCTCGGCGGCCCGGGAGACGCCGGGACGTCGATCTGGCAATACTTCGTCGGGCGCAGCGGCCTTTCCCTGGCCTCTTGACGCGCCGCGATCGATCGGCGGAGCCTTGAATCGGGGGCGGCTGCCCTAAACTAGCCGTCTGGGGCTGACCTGGCTTCGACGAGGGTTCGGAGTCGGAACAGTGCACGCCGAGCACCAGTTCGCTCGTAAATCCACTGGAAACAAAGTAACTGCGAACGATTCTTCGTACGCCCTCGCCGCTTAACACCGGTGAGCCTCGCAACAGTTGGCCGATGGGCTGGGTGATCAGGGCAACCTGATCGCTGCGAGGTCATACACATTGGCTCGCTGCCGGTTGCGTCATTCAGCCGGCGGTCAAATCAAGTGACTCGTGCCGAAGGTAGCGTGCTGCTGCGCGACCGAGGCATTAAAACCAAATCAGCCAGCTAAGCGTGTAGATCTGCCTGACGAAGGCTTTCGGACGGGGGTTCGATTCCCCCCAGCTCCACCATTCAAGGTCCAAGGATGTCTCAGGACATCCTCACATCGGGAAAGAGCCAGGTGAATCAATCACTTGGCTTTTTTTTTTGTGCGAGGACGTTTCGACACGTCCGCTTGAAACCTGCACCGAGTTGGGGTAGCCGCCAGATCTAAGTCGGCCGCCAGCAGCTTCGAGACAGTCGCGAGAGAGTGGCACGCAACCGGGCGAGTTGCGCAAGGCCGAGTGGGCAGCGACCTCCAGGCCGCGATGGCTCGCAGCAGTTTGCCGACCCACGTGCGGTTCCGTGATCGTGGGTATGCGATAGCTCAATGGCCCTGAACGCCCGCTGCTGCTGCCTTTCTTGCATAGAAGGCTGCGACTTCGTCGATCTCCTGGTCGGTCATCGTCTTCGCCATCGCGCGCATCTGCGCCTGCGAGTCGTTGCGCCGCCTCCCGCTTCGGAAAGCGAGCAGCTCCGAAACGAGGTATTCCTTGGGCATGCCCTCGATCCAGGGGGCACCGAACTTCTGGTCGACCCCGCCATGGCACGAGACGCAAGGCGCAATGTTGCGCAGCGGAGCGCCGACGCGCACCAGCGCAGGAAGCGACTCGTCGTAGGTCGTGGGGGCGGTGCGTGCCTTCGGCAAGGCGGCGTAATAGGCCGCTAGGTCGCGGATCTCGCGATCCGACAATCTGGCGGCGATGCTTTGCATGACGGCGCTCGTTCGCTTGCCGGACTTGTAGTCGAGCAACTGCTTGATGACGACCTCCGGGTACTGACCGGCAAGGTTCGGCGAGTTGGAAGTGCTCATGCCGAGGGCACCGTGACACATCGTGCAGTTCAAGGCGAGCGTCGCGCCTCGACCGGCGGAGCCCGCATCGGCGGCGCGGGCCATCTCTCGTTCGAGAACGACATTCGTGGCGGGCAGGGCGCTGACGGCAGTGCCCCGCTCGTACCACGAGCTCGGCACGCCCGCCGCTCGGCAGATGCTTGCCCACAGGCCCTGGCCGCTGAAGTCCTGGTGCACCGACGGCAGCCACACGAAGCCGACGAGCACCGACAAGACCGTCAGCAGAACAAGCGCGACGACGCTGTTGCGAAACCAGGCGTTGCGCCAGGACATCTCGGGCACCGCTACCTGCTCCCGATGGGGACGACCGGGACCGAAGCTTCCTTCAGCACCGCCAGCTGCGCGATGGGGAAACCGTAGTTGACGATCGTGAGCCCGACCATCATCGCCAACCAGAGTGCGTAGCCGTTCAGAAGCGCGGGCGTGCGCCCGCCGGGATGGGCCTCGACGCTGAACGTGAACGGCTGCTGCACCTGCTCGGAGCGGCGATGCGCACGGGCCAGGATGTAGACCAGCAGGGAGGCGGATACGACCAGCAGCAGACCGCCGAACGTCGAGGCAATCACGCTCCAGCCTTGCGGCGAGATGTCGGGGTGGGAGTAGTCGTAGTACGCCATGCGCCGCGGCATGCCGAGCAGCCCGACCCAGTGCCATGGCATCGACAGCACCATCATGCCGACGAACCAGAGCCAGATCTGCGCCCTGATCAGGCCGCGCGGCAGCGGCCCGCTGCGCGTCAGCTGCGGCCACAGCTCGTAGGCCGCCATGAAGTACATGAGGACGATGGCGCCGGCGAAGATGAGGTGGAAGTGGCCCGTCACCCACTGGGTGTTGTGGATGGTCTCGTTGAGCTGGTAGCTCATGTTGATGATGCCGCCCGCGCCGCCGAAGCCGAGCATGACGAACGAGAAGGTGACGGCGAGCATCATGGGCTCGCGCCAGGGCAGCGCCCGAACCCAGCCGAACGGGCCGCGCCCGCCGCGCAGCCGGCCGGCGATCTCGGCCGACGCCACGATCGTGAACACCGTCAGCAGCGTCGGCACCGAGACCATCGCGGTCATCGCGGCGTGGACGAACTTGAAGCCGGCGCCGACCTGCGGATCGGCGAACAAGTGATGGATGCCGATCGGCATCGAGAAGACGAGGAACAGCACGAACGCGACCCGGCCCATCGTGTCGCTGTAGAGGCGACCGCCGATCGCTCGCGGGAAGATCGTGTAGAAGACGATGTAGGCCGGCATCAGCCAGAAGTAGACGATGGCGTGCAGCGTCCAGGAGAACAGCACCCGCGCCAGCCCGGCGTTGATGGTGTCGGTGAGGCCGAGCGAGGCAGGCAGGATCAACACCAGGATCTCGACCGCAGCGCCGACCGAGGTCCAGGCCCAGAGGTAGGCTCCCGCTACGTTGCCGAACATCGCCAGCGGCACGGCCATGCCCGGGTTCGCCTTCTTCCAGGCGCGCAAGTTGATCGACATCAACGCCACCCAGATCCACGAGCCCACCACCACCAGCACCACGCCGAGGTAGTAGAACGGGCTGGCGATCATCGGTGGGTAGAACGTATAGAGCACCGACGCCTTGCCGACCGCCATCGTCGCCGCCGCCACCGCGGTGCCGGCGATCACCAGCCAGAAGCCGCCCCACGCCCACTTGACGCCGATCAGCGGCCGCTTCAGCGCCAACTCGCTCAGGGCATAACCGAAGCCCATCGCCACCAGAGTGGGCAGCACGTATGCCATCACCGTGCCATGCGCGGTGACCGAGCGGTAGTAGTGCTCGGGATTGTTGACCCACTGCGCAAGCGGGCTGCGGACGAACATCTGCCATTCGCCGAGGACGATCGCGCCCAGGAACGCCACGAATGCGACCCAGAAATGGGCCAGTACGAGCTTCCTAGCGAGGAACACAGGCGAGTCCTCCGGCGCTGCGCGCCTTGGCCAGGAATTCCGCGGGCGGCAGCACCTGCACCCTTCCCCACATCGCTTCGTGGCCGGTCCCGCAGTACTCATGGCACGGCATGAGCTGCTCGCCGGTCTGCCTGAAGCTCGTCGTGAAGGTGGCGACGAACCCGGGGATCAGCATCGTGTTCGCGTTGGTCTTGCCGACCACGAATCCGTGGATCGTGTCGGTTGCCGTGGCGCGGAAGGTGACGGGCATCTCCGCTGGCACGACGATGCACTGCGGAAGGAACGAATACTGCTGCGCGATCAGCCGCACCGTCACCTTGCCGTCAGAACCGAGCGTCGTTCCCAGGTTGCTTTCGACGAACTCGCCGCGCAGATGCAGCGTCCGGACGTCGACCGTCTCGACGCGAGAGGGCGGCATCGACGCCCAATGCAGGCCGGTGAAAATCATCATCGCCACGAGCAGCGCGATGACGATGCCGACGAGCACGGCCCAGCGCCGCTCGGCGGCGACGGCGACGCCGTCCGACGCATGCGGCCCCGGGGCGCCGGGCTGCGTCACTGCAGGGCACCTCGGGGAAGATAAACCGCGAAGTAGAAGAGCAGGTAGATCGCCACGACGATCGCGGTCGCCACGCCGGCGACGGCGAAGGCGCCCGACGGGCCTTTGGCGACGATGCGCTCGACCTCGTCCTGGGCGGGCTCGTGCGGCTCTCGATCCGAATCGGGCATGTCCTACTCCGGCAGGAGCTTGCGCAGCTCGTTCGCTTGTCCAGGGGTCACCGGCGTGCCGCTGTTTTCCCAGGCGACCCGGATGTAGGTCACGACTGCCGCGACCTCTTCGTCGTTGAGGATATGGTTGAACGGCGGCATCCCGTGCGATCGCGGGTTCTTCTTCGTCCCCGGCGGATAGCCGCCGTTGAGAACCATGCGGATCGAGTTCACCGGTGAGGACATCGTGATCGACTGATTGCCGGCGAGCGGCGGGTACGCGGGCGGCTGGCCCTTGCCCTCTTCGCCATGGCACATGGCGCACTGCTTCTCGTAGATGCGCCGCCCCGACTCCATCACTTCGGGCCGCACCAGGCGTGCTTGGCTGGTGGGTGGCGGCTCGGAATCCCGCTGCGGCAGCGCCTTGAGATAGACCGCCATCGCTTCGACGTCGGCGTCGGAGAGGTACTGCAGGCTGTTGTAGACGACTTCGGCCATCGGACCGTAGACGGTGCTGCGGTGCGAGACGCCCACCTGCAACAGGTCGGTGATCTCTTTGATGCTCCAGTTGCCGAGCCCGGCCTCGCGGTTCGATGTGAGCGAGGGCGCATACCAGTTTTGGTTCGGAATCATTCCGCCCTCGAAGGCCTTCGACTCGCTCGAGCCGCCGAGCACGTTGACTGCGGTATGGCACATGGCGCAGTGGCCGAGCCCCTGCACGAGGTAGCCGCCGCGGTTCCACTGCGCCGACTGGCCAGGATCGGATTTGTACTCGCCTTCGCGGAAATAGAGCGTGCGCCAGCCGACGAGGAGCTCCCGGTTGTTGTAGGGAAAGCGCAGCTCGTGAGGCCGGTTCATCTGCTTCACCGGGGGCACCGACATGAGGTACGCATGGATCGCGTCCGAGTCCTCGCGCGTCACCTTGGTGTACGAGGCAAACGGCATCGCCGGGTAGAGCAGCTTGCCGTCTCGCGAGATGCCGGTGTGCATCATTCGATAGAACTCGTCGGCCGTGTAGAGGCCGATGCCCGTCTCCTCGTCGGGAGTAATGTTGGGGACCCAGATGTTCCCGAACGGGGTCGGCATGGCGCGAGCGCCCGCGAACTCGCGGCCGCCCGGCGCGGTGTGGCAGGCGACGCAATCGCCGGCGCGCGCCAGGTACTCGCCCTTGTTGATCAGCTGGGTCATCGCATCGCTCGTCGCCGAGGCAGCGGCGGAAGAGGCGGGCGATGGCGCGAGCGGGCGGGGTCGCAACAGGGCGAGGGCGATCGCCGCGACGCCCGCGATCACGAGCAGCGTCACGATGATGCGCGGCGCCAATCGCATCAGCGTGGCCCCTGGCTGCCGCACGCGAACGGCATCCGTACCAGGTTCGAGGATTCCGGCGATGGATCGCGCGGCGGATCACGGCTGGCCAGCCAACTCGAGACCGCGGCGATGTCGGTGTCGGACAGCCGGGTAGAAATGCGCTTCATACAGTCGGGCTCCGCCGCGTGCCGTTCGCCCACACGCCACCGCGTCAACTGGGCCGCGATGTAGGTGGGGCGCAGGCCCACGAGCCCGGGGATGCCAGGGTTCATCCCGGTCAGGCCGGCGCCGTGGCACGCGGCGCACGCAGGAATGCCTTTCAGGGCGTCCCCTTGCGCGACCAGCGCCTCGCCACGCGCGAGGACACCAGGGTCGACCGTTGGCTGCTCCCTGGCCGCGAACGGCGGCCGCAACTGGGCGAAGTGCTCGGCGATCTCGCGCAGGTACGGATCGGGAAGATAGGCCACCAGGTAGTTCATCGGCGGATACCTGCGCGTGCCGTCGCGGAACGCCACCAGTTGGTTGTAGAGGTATCCCGCCGGTTTGCCGGCGATGCGCGGAAAGTAGCCGTTCGCCGTTCCCTGACCGCTCTGGCCGTGGCAGGTGACGCAGCCCTGGACGCGGGCTTCCATGGAATTCAACTGCTTGAACGCCGGCAGCGCCTCGTGCTGAGCCAGCGCCAAGTCCGGCGCGAGCAATGCGGCGCCGAGCAGCGCTGCGCCGACCGCGTTCCAGGGACCTCGGCGGGTCGTGCGTCTCCTTGGCAGCCGGTGCGCGCTGATGAATGAAAGAGCAGGGCCGATCGCCAACAGTTTCTTCATTGTCTGCCTCGCGCGAGTGTCAGCCCGAGTTGCCCCTCGACGATTGATGAAGATCAAGACATCCGTGCCAGGCACCGGTCGTTGTTCTCTGAAGCACGGCTCCCCGAGCCGTACCCCGATAAGCTGGCAGACCGTGCCTGTCCCGCTAGCGTGCGCTCGCCCGTTCGGCAGCTGCCGAGCTCTTTCTGTCAACGGATCAGCAGAACGGGCACGCTGGTCTTGGCGAGCACCCTGGTCGAGACCGATCCGAGCACGAGATTGACGACGTCGCCGTGGCCGCGGCATCCCATCACGAGGAGGTCGAAATCGCCTTCACGAGCGAGTGCGGCAATCGAGTCCGCGACGTGGCCGACCGTATGCACGAACTTCGCCGCGATGGTCTGCTGCGCGAAGAAGGCACGGATGGGACGAAACACCTCTTCCGCATCGGCCTCGTAATGCTCGCGAACCACCTTGTGTCCCACCAACGCGGCCGCCCTCTGCGGCACCGCGAGAACACCGTGGATGACCGTGTAGTCGTGCTCTGCGCCGAGCCATTCGTCGTGGGCGGCGATGTAGGCCAGCATGCGCTTCGTATAGGAACTGCCGTCGGCAGCGATGAGGATCTTCACGGCGCTCTCCTGCCAAGACACCGGACAAGTCTCAAGCCGCACACGAGCGCTCGCGTTGACGGAGATCAAGCCGCGGGTCGCAGCGCAGGCGACCGAGCCTAAGATGCCTGCGCTCGCACGGACCTTGATGCCAATGCCGGCGCCGACGCTCCCCGCGGTCTCTTCTCCGTCGCAAGGTCTGCCGTTGGTTCTGGCGGCCGAGCTGATGCGCATGCGCCGTTCGCGCAGATGAAGCTGCGCTGTCGAGACCTTTGTCGCCCGATCCGTGCAGGCCTGAGGCATGTCTGGGACGAACGGATCGCTCGCGGTCGAACCGAAACGTCGGACTTGCTCGACGCGGTCCGGGAAGGTGCGGCTCTCCGCGTGCAATCGCGGCTCCGATGGTGGGGCGGATGATCACCGCGCCGTTGCTGTCGATGCTCGTGATCCCCGCCGGCTACCTGCTGATGCGGCGACGGCGCTCGCCCCAGGCGGCGCAGCCCTCTGCCGCTCCGGAAGCGGCGACATGAGGTCGCGAAGAGTCCTGCGCGCCGATCGCTGCGGTCAGATGCCGGCGTTGCCGAGGACGCGAACGATCGAGATCCGCGTCCCCGCCGGCGCGTCGTGCTGGAGCGCTGCGACCGCGCTTTCGACCGTGCGCTTGCGCGCGTCGACGGCGAACGACAGCGTCGGCGGCTGCGACGATGTGCGGACACTGGCGACGTCGACGCCGGCAGTCCGGCGCGCGGCCCCTCGGGCGCGCTCGACAGAGTAGTGCGGGCCCTGCACTGCGCAGAAGACGACCAGCTTCTTGGCCGCGGCGGCGCGCTGGACGACGGCGTGATCGTAGGTGGCCGCGACCTTGTCTTCGTCGCATGCCCCGCAGGCGGCGGCCGGCAAGGCCGCGGCGCCGAGCAGCATGGCCACGAGCAGGCGGCTCACTGCTTCGCTCCCGTGTTGCTCGCCGGCATCGGCGTCGCCGACTTGGTCTGCGACAGCGGCAACGAGGTTCCGGGCGCCGAAGGCTGGGGCTGCGTGCTTCCTTTCGGCTGCACGTGCTGGTCCGCCCACTTGAAGTAAGAGACGTACTGCTTGACCTCGTCGTCCGACAAGCCCTGGTTGGGCATCGGCACCTTGTACTTGTCGAGCATCGCCTTCGCGGCTGCGTCGGTCAGCAGCATCTGGTCGGGTGCTTTGAGCCAGCGCGTCAGCCACGGATCGTCGCGCCGCTTGGTGACGCCATAGAGATCGGGGCCGAGCTTGTCGCCGCCGGCGATCGAATGGCACGCCAGGCACTTCGACTCGAACGCGAGCTTGCCCTTCACCGCATCGGCATCGGTGGGTGCTGACGTGGCCGGGATGTTGTGATGCTCCGAGTCGCCCGCCGCGCCGCCTGCGGCGACGATGCCGATCGCACCCTGCGACGCGTTGGCGAAGTGGTGGTCGACCATGACGTAGTTGCCGGCTTCCGGGATGACGAACTCGACGATGGCGCCGCTCGACGAGCCGAGCAGAACGGTCTGCATGCCGCGGAGCTGGTTGTCCGGATTGCCGTCCATCCAGACCCGGTCGAAGATCGTCCCGACGACGTGGAAGCTCGACGTGTTGGACGGGCCGACGTTCATGACGAAGAGGCGCACCCGCTCACCGGGCTTGGCCGCGATCGGCGTCTCCACCATGCCGTTGTAGCGGCCGTTGAAGACGGTGTAGGTCGGCGCCTTCGCGCGCACGCGGTCGCCATCGAGCACGTACAGAGGCTGGCCGCCGACCTTGCGCTTCTGCGGATCCGGCTTGGTATAAAACTCGCTCTGCACGACGGCGTACTCGCGATCGACCTTGGTCGGATAGCCGGCGCGAGGCTCGACGATCATCATGCCGTACATGCCAGAAGCGATGTGCTCGAGCACCATCGGCGTGCCGCAGTGGTACATGTAGACGCCGGCGTAGTTCAAGGTGAACTCGAACGAGATCGTCTGTCCCGGCGCGATCGAGCGGTACTTGTCCTGCGGCGACACCATCGCCGAATGGAAGTCCATCGAGTGCATCATCGGCGCCGCCGTCAGCTGAATCCCGGGTGCCGGCTCGTCCGACCGGTTGGTCATGCTGAACTTGATGCGGTCGCCGACGCGGGCACGGATCACCGGGCCCGGCACGGTGTCGCCGAAGGTCCAGGCGCTGAAGCGGATGCCGGGCGCGATCTCGATGATCTTGTGGGTCGTGTCGAGACGGACTTCCTTGACCGGAGAAGGGTCGAGCGGCGCGAGCTTTGCTTCCATGTTGAGCGACGCGCCCGAAGCGAACGCGCCGCTGTGACGCTCCTTCGCGAGCGCAGCCGGCGGGGACTTGTAGTCCATCCTGGCGGAGTCGTAGGGGTCGTCGCGCACTGCCGCCAAGGCGGGCGCCGACGACGGTGCGGATGCCGCGGTCGAGGGGACGTCGCCGTTGCGACATGCCGCGAGGGCGATGACCAAGGCGACGGCTGCGAACTGCGGGGCGGTCCGCCCGGCGACGAAAGCTTGAGACAGGACGTGCATGTGGGCTCCATGCCGGCGCGACAGCGCTCTGCGGACTCGATCGCCGGCTGCGACGGATTCTCCGACCCGCTCGCAGCGCGGTCTTGCGAAAGCGCAAGAAGGCGCGTCAGGTCTGCGCAGGCGCCGTCTCGCGATGCGGACTCACAACGCCGCGAACCAGCCGGTCGCGCTCTTCGTCAGCGCCACCGACACGATGTACCCGTACACGGCGAGCGCACCGACCCACGCCGCCGCTCGCAGCCGCGGCGGCGTGCGCGGCCGCAGCGCCACCATGCCGAGGCCGACGTAGACGAAAAGGGCGACGATCTTCGCGGCGAGCACCCAGGGTGCTTCGACGAGGGCGCCGAGGCCGCGTGCGAAGAAGCCGCAGAACGAGAGCGCGACCGCGCCGATGGGGATCGCCTTGACGACGCCGTAATCCACGTTCAGCCGGGAGCGCCGTCGAGCCGGGGCCGCGTGAGCACCGGCCAGTAGCGGAGCGCGAACAGGCCGAACGCGAACGACCACAGCAGGGCCGAGCCGAAGATCGCCGGCATGGTCTGCGCCGGCGCCGCGATCGGGACGAAGACCCGCAGCACGGCTGCCAGCGAGACGGCCAGATAGCAGGCGACATCGAACCGATCGGCGTGCAGCGCTCGACCGGTGTGGCCGCGCGACGTGCGCGTCATCATTCCGATCACCAGACCGCCGAGAGCGCCGACGGTGAGGGCGTGGGTCGCCGCCGAGCCGGCGACCCAGCCGAGTTCGGCGACGCCGCGCAGCGTCAGGTGGATCGGGATCCAGGCGTAGGCGACGTGCAGCACCCACACCAACGGATGACGCGCGGTGCGCCAGGGCCGCCAGAGCAGCCATCGGGCAGCGTGGAGCACCGCGGCGACGAGCGCGGCAGCAGCGACAGCGACGTCGACGGGAAAGAGCAGATCGAGCGCGGCGACGACGATCAGCGAGCCCAGCGCGGCGCGATCGAGAGCCGGATGGCGGCGGGCGCCGGCGCCCGGCACCCCGTTGTTGGTGAACATCGGGATGACGCGTCCGGCCATCACCGCCATGATGAAGAGGACGACGTCGAGCGCCAGGCGATGGCGCCGGCCCAGACGAACGGCGTCAGCGCGATGCAGCGGCCGGCAACCCAAAGCGTGGCGAGCGCGGCCAGCGCCGGACCGGTGGGCGTCGGTCGATTCGACCAGTTGCGTCCAGCGGTGAACAGGAAGCCGACGATCACGGCCAAGGCGAAGCCGAACAGCATTTCGTGCCCGTGCCACAGCGGCCCGGGCAGGTAGCCGAGCCGGAGCACACCGAGGAACTGCGCCAGCCAGACCGCGATCGAAACGGCAGCGAAGACGCCGGCCAGCAGATAGAAGGGACGAAAGCCGAGCTGCCAGAGGGCAAAGCCGCCGGGTGGCGGCCGCCCGCGCGGAGCTTCCTGGAGGACGATCAATGGCATTGGTCGGGGGCGCGGCGGGCCGGTTCGGCCGCCTGCTGCCGGACGATGGTATGGATGCGGATCCGGTGGACGTTGACCGCGGTCAAGCGGCGCCCGGAGCCGCCCGCCGGCAGGCCTCGGGTCGGTGCCGCTGACCTAAGATTCGCGGATTCGCTCGTGGCCCCGGTCGCCTGTCGCAGTGAGCTCTTCGACCCACATCGCCGTCGTCGACGACGAAGCAGAGATCACCCTGCTTCTCGCCGGCTATCTGCAGAACCACGGCTTTCGCGTCTCGCAGCTGCACGACGGCGCCGCGCTGCTGCGCCTGATGGCGGTCGACCCGCCGCAGCTCGTCCTCCTCGACCTCGGCCTCCCCGGCGAAGACGGCTTCTCGATCGCGCGCCAGCTGCGCGAGCACTGGCAGTGCGGCCTGGTCATCGTCAGCGGCCGCGGCGACCCCGTCGACAAGGTCGTCGGCCTCGAGGTCGGCGCCGATGACTACGTCACCAAGCCGTTCGACCTGCGCGAGCTGCTCGCCCGCATCAAGGCCGTGCTGCGGCGCAGCGCCGGCGCTGCGGGCACCGGCGCGGCCAAGGCGCCGAAGATCCATCACTTCGCCGGCTGGCAGTTCGACACCGCAGCGCGCCGCCTCGTCGACCGGGGCGGCAACGAGGTCGCGCTGACGACCGGCGAGTTCGACCTGCTCGCCGCGCTCGTCGAGAACGCCGGGCGTGTCCTGTCGCGCGACTTCCTGCTCGAGCACACGCGCGGTCGCGAAGCCGGGCCGTTCGACCGGACGATCGATGTCCAGGTCGGCCGCCTGCGCAAGAAGCTCGAAGCGAACGTCGACGACCCGCAGATCATCAAGTCGGTGCGCGGCGCCGGCTACATCCTGGTCGCGCCGGTCAGCTCGAATTGAGTGAAGGAGTCATGACCCCGCCCGAGCCTGCCCAGCCGACGCGAGCCGGCGAGATCGGCGACGTTTACCGCACGCTCTTCGCCGCCTATCCCGACGCGCTGGTCGTCGCCGATCGCGCCGGAAAGATCGTGCTGGCGAATCCGGCGGCAGCCGCGCTGCTCGGCTACGAGGTCGTCGAGCTCGTCGGCATGGAGATCGACGTGCTCGTGCCCGATGCCGTGCGCTCGCGCCACGCCGCCTATCGCGAAGCGTTCGGCCAGGCGCCGAGGGCAAGGCCGATGGGGCGGCAGACCGAACTCGTCGCCCGGCGCAAAGACGGAACCGAGGTCGTCGTCGAGATCGCCCTCAGTCCCTTGCAGGACCACGGCCTTCCCCTGGTTGTCGCAGCGATCCGCGACATCGGCGCGTACCCGAGAATGAAGCAAGCGCTGCAGCGGGCGCGCTACAGCGAGCACCTGGCCCAGGTCGGCCGGCTCGCGGTCGACGTGCGCGACCCGCAGGTGCTGCTCGAACGCGTGCCGGCCGTCGCCGCAGAGGGGCTCGAGCTCGACCTGGCGGTGGTCTACGTCCTGCAGCCGGACGGACTCGAGCTGCGCGTCGCCGGCATCGCCGGAACGATGCCGGGCGAGGCGGTCGGCGACTGCGTCCCCAATCGTTCCGACACTTCGCTCGGCTTCGTCCTCGCCAGGGGTCGCCACGTCGTCGTCCCCGACTACGGCGTCGAGCGGAGGTTCGAGGTGCCGCGCAGCTATCTCGCCGCCGGGCTGACGAGCGCGCTGGCAGTGCCGATCTCGGACCTCGGCCGCACGATCGGTGTTCTCGCGGTGCGCTCGCGTCAGCCGCGCCACTTCGGTGGCGACGAGGTCCGCTTCCTCGAATCGCTCGCCAACCTGCTCGCCAGCAGCCTGCAGCGCTCGCAGACGGAGGAAGCGCTCAACCACGCGCAGCGGCTCGAGAGCGTCGGCCAGCTGACCGGCGGGATCGCCCACGATTTCAACAACCTGCTCACCGTCATCCAGGGCAACTTGCAAGTGCTCGGCGACTTGCCGACGCTCGCCGAAGACAACTACGGGAGACAACTGCTCGCGGCCGCCAGCCGGGCGTCGGGCCGCGGCGCGGAGCTGACGAGCAAGCTGCTCGCGTTCTCGAGACGCCAGGTGCTGCAGCCGCTCGCGGTCGATGTCGGCGCCATGCTGCAGTCGCTCGCCGACATGCTGCGCCGGACGCTCGACCAGCGCATCCGGATCGAGGTCGAGACGCCGTCCGGCGGACTGAGCGTGATGGCCGATCCCGGGCAGCTCGAGGCGTCGCTTCTCAACATCGCGATCAACGCGCGCGACGCGATGCCTGTCGGCGGGCTGCTGCGCTTCGCGGCTCAGGCGCGTTCGGGCCTGCCCCAGGGGGTCTTCGCGGAAGTCGGGGCACAGACGCACGGCTTTGTCGAGATCGCGATCACTGACAGCGGCAGCGGCATGTCCGCGGAGACGCGCGAGCGCGCCTTCGAGCCGTTCTTCACGACCAAGGAAGCCGGTCGCGGGACCGGCCTCGGGCTCAGCACCGTGTACGGATTCGTCAAGCAGTCGAAAGGCGCGATCACCCTCGACAGCGTCGTCGGCGAGGGGACGACCGTGACGCTCCACCTGCCGCGTCCGGCGGCGCCGGCGCAGGCCGCGGCCGATGCCGGCGCACCGGGCGTCGTTCCCGAGGGACTCTCGGTGCTGCTGGTCGAGGACGACCCGGAAGTCCGTGCCGTCGTCCGTCGCTTTCTCGACGGCCTGGGTTGCGTGGTGGTCGAGGCGCCGAGCGGCGAGCAGGCCCTGCTGGCGCTCGCCACCGCACGCCGCTTCGACCTCCTGCTGACCGACATCGCGCTCGGTCCGGGGATGCGCGGGACCGAGCTGGCGGCGCAGGCGCAGGCGCGGCACTCCAAGCTCGCGATCGTCCTCATGTCGGGGTTTTCGACCGAGTTGCTCGAGGCGGACCGCGATGCGCCGCTCGGCTGGGAGCTGCTCAGGAAGCCGTGCTCGCGCGAGGAGCTGAGGGACGCGATCGCGCGCGTGGTCGCGGCCTGACCCCTCCGCGCGCGGCCGGCTTATTGCAGGGTCGGCGCCGGCGACAGGCAGCGCTGGATGAACGCCGCCAGCGCATCGACCTCCGGGATGCGGATGTCGCGCCGGCCCTTCTCGGCAAACTCGATCACCTCGTCGCGCGCCAGCTTCGAGAGCGCGCGGCTGACCGTCTCGAGCGTCATGCCGAGGTAGTTGCCGATCTCGGCGCGGGTCATGCGCAGCGTGATCTGGTCCGAGCGCATGCCGCTCTTGGCGAGCGAGTCCGCCCACGAGCGCAGGAACTCGGCGACGCGGGCGTCGGCCGGCAAGGTGCACACCGACATCAGGGAGTCGCGGTCGCGGCCGATCTCGCGGCTCATCGCGACGTGCAGGACCGTCAGCAGCGCCGGGCAGGCGAGGCTCGCCGAGACGATCTCGTCGTAGCGCATGACCCAGACCTCGCCGGTGTCCATCGCCACCGCGTCGCACGAGTAGGCGCCTCCGGCGATGCCATCGAAGCCCAGCCAGTCGCCGCGGAACTTCAGGCTGACGACCTGCTCGCGACCGTCGGCGGCGAGGTTGATCATCTTGAAGGAGCCGGAATTGAGGACGTACAGCGCGCCGAAGCGCTCGCCGGCCGAGTAGACGACGTCACCCGCGTGGACCACGCGGCGGCGCGGCGCGAGCCGATCGTTCACCAGCTTGAGCATGTCCGCGGCGTTCTGGCTCGCGCGCTGGTCGGCAGTGCGGTCCGAAGCGGCCGTCGCCGAGCGGAGCATGGCGGCGGGGAAGCGGGGCGTGTCGGCGTGGTGCATGACGGTGGCGGGCATGGCGGGGATCCTTGCAAGTGGCGACTGGAATGCGGCCATGCTAGGAAGCCGACTGCAATGCAGTGCCAACGAGAGGCGTCGCTCGGTCGCAGTGTGTAAACGGACGGTGTCATCGCGATAACGCACGCCGCGCGCTTGACGGATATCAATCCGGGGCGAGAGGGCGTGACTAGCCTTGCCTTTCGCTGGACCCGATGGGGTCGACCCTCATGAACACCGTCCTGATTCCAATTCGAAGCACGAGCCTCGAGCAAATGTCATCGACAGATTCCGCCATCCTGCTGGGCAACGCCCGTCTGTTGCAGCGTGCGACCGAGCCGCGCCAGACCGACACGCTGTTGCGCGGCAAGAAGCTGGCGCTCGTGTGCGACTCGGAGGAAGGCGAAGACGCCATCCTGTTCCGCAGCGCCGCTGCCCAGCTCGGTGCGCACGTCTCGCACATCCGGCCGCGCCTGTCGGACTTGCGCGACCCGGGTGTCCTCCAGCACACCGCGCGCATGCTCGGCCGCCTCTACGACGGCATCGAGTGCCAGGGCTTGCCGGCGACGATGGTCGAGGCGGTCGGCCGCGAAGCGGGCGTGCCGGTGTACGACGGGCTCGCGTCGGCCGGGCATCCCACCGCCCGACTCGCCGCGCTGCTCGACGGGGACGAAGCGCCGGGCAGGCTGCGCCAGCTGGTCCTGCAGACGGTCCTTCTGAGCACGCTGGCATGACGAGGAGCACTGCCATGCATCCCACGATCCGCGTGATCCGAGACGAGCACAGCGTCCTGTCGGCAGTGCTGCGCTCGATCAGCCTGCTGCTGTCCGAAAGCAGGCGGCACGGCCTCCCGCTCGACTTCACCGTCCTGCGCGCGATGCTGTTCTACATCGACGAGTTTCCCGAGAAGGTGCACCACACCAAGGAGAGCGAGCTGCTGTTCCCGAAGCTGCGCCAGCGCAGCGGCGAGCTGGCGGTCGTTCTTGACAGGCTCGACGCGGACCACCGCACCAGCCACGCCGCGGTGCGCGAGCTCGAACACGAGCTGCTCGCGCTCGAGATGATGGGCGACGCCGCCGATGCCGCGAGCCGCCGCGAGCGCTTCGAGGCCGAGATGCGGGGTTACGTTACGAGCTACCTCGAGCACATCCGCCTCGAGGAGGCGGAGGTGCTGCCGCTCGCTGAGCGCATCCTCGGCGCTGCCGACTGGGCCGAGCTCGACTCGGCCTTCATGAAGAACCGCGATCCGCTCACCCATCGCGAGGGCGACGATGCATTTCGTCCCCTGTTCAAGCGAATCCTGATGACGCTGCCGGCGCCGCTCGGGCTGGGTCCGGCGATGGAAGCGCTCGGCGTCTCGTACCGCCGAACTTGACGGTCCTCAAACCGGCACCGCGCGGAGCGCGCCGGCAGGCGCGAGCGAGGCTTCAGCGGCCGGACCGGGCCCCGTCAGCCGTCGATCGGAACGCCTCCGCCGTAGCGGACTGCCCATTGCTCCCAGATGTCCTTGTGGAACGTCGCAACCGCCTGCTGCCAGCCGAGATATGCGTCCCATTGCAGGCGCTGCGCCTCGAGCAGCGGCCGGAAGAGCAGCCACGTCCATTGCGTCACCGGCGTGGCGCTTGCCGTCAGAGCCTCCGGTTGCCGTGGGGCTCCCTTGCGATGCCGAGTTGCCATGGTGTCTCTCCTGATCGGCCGAGGACAATCGTGGACCGTATGGTTGCCGGCCTCTTGACCACCGTCAACCGGCCGGGGCCCGCATTTCGCAAGATCGAGAGATGACCGACGCCGACCCGTCATCGTTCGCCGCGGCCCGCGCCCGCGTGACGGCGCTCGCCCGCGAGGTCGCCGCGCACGACGGCGCGCCGCCGCGCTTGATCGAGACCGCGATCTCGTGGGTCCTGCTGAGCCGCACCCTCGCCTACAAGCTCAAGAAGCCGCTGCGGCTGTCGTTCCTCGACTTCAGCACGCTTGCGGAGCGACGCCGCCTGTGCATCGAGGAGTTGCGCCTGAACCGGCGATTCGCGCCCGATCTCTACCTCGACGTCGCCGAGGTCCGCGAAGGGCCGGCCGGGCCGTCGTTCGCGGGCGCGGGACGGTTGCTCGATGTCGCCGTGCGCATGCGGCGGTTCCCGGACGGCGCGCTCTGGAGCGAGCGGATCGCCTCCGGAACCCTCGCTGGCGTGGACGTCGACGCGTTCGCCGTCCGCCTCGCCGGCGTGCATCGCGCCGCCCCCGTCGCGCGGCCGGACGGCGACTTCGGCTCGGCGGCAGCCTATGCCCTTGTCGCCCGTCGTTCGATCGCCGGAGTCGATGGCTGGCAACGGCGCCGGGACGGCCGGACGGCGCCCGAATGGCCGATGGTTCGGGACTGGCTCGAGTGCGAACGCGACCGACTCGAAGCGCACTGGGCAGCGCGCCTGCGAGCGGGTGCAGTTCGCGAGGGACACGGCGACCTCCACCTCGCCAACGTGCTCCAGCTCGGCGGCGAGCCGGTGGCGTTCGATTGCATCGAGTTCGATCCGGCGCTGCGCTGGCTCGATCCGCTCGACGACGCTGCCTTTCTCGTCATGGATCTGCTGGTGCACGACCGGCGCGACCTCGCGTTCCGCTTCCTGGACGCGTACCTCGCTGCCAGCGGCCAGCACGACGGTCTGCCCGGATTGCGCTACTTCCTCGTCTCGCGCGCTCTCGTCCGCGCCCAGGTCGGCGCGCTGTGCGAGGCGCGCGGCATCGAGACGCAGGCCGGTCGGCGTGCGGGCGACTACCTGCGCGCGGCGGCGGCGCTCGCGAGCGGCGCCGATGCCCGCCTGGCGATCACGCACGGGCTCCCGGGATCGGGCAAGACCTTCGTCTCCGGGCGGATGCTCGAGCAGGTCGGCGCGGTCCGGGTCCGCTCCGACGTCGAGCGCAAGCGCCTGTTCGGCCTGTCGCCGCTGCAATCGTCGCGAGATCGCGGCGACGAGCTCTATGGCGCGGCGGCGACGCGGCGCACCTACGCACGCCTGCACGAGGTCGCGCGGATTGCGGTCTCGGCCGGCTGGCCGACGATCGTCGACGCCGCCTTCCTGCGCCGCGCCGAGCGTGCCCAGTTCGCTGGGCTCGCCGCCGAGCTCGGCGCGCCGTTCGCGATCGTCGACTGTCGCGCGGGGATGTCGCTGCTGCGTCGTCGCGTCGCCGCGCGCCAGGCGGCCGGCAGCGATGCGTCGGAAGCCGACATCGCCGTGCTCGAGCGCCTGGTCGATGCCGACGAGCCGCTCGACGAGAACGAGCGCGCGCACGCGATCGACGTCGTTGCCGACGCTGCCGAGCCGCCGTCTGCGCCCGCGAGCCGGTGGCTGGCGACGCTCTGAGCGCTGCGGCGCCGCCGGCGTGCGCGACGCGCCGGCTTAGAACCGACCGATGATCCAGCCGGGGAACACCGCGACCACGGCCGCCGCCGCGACGCAGGCGACGCTGGCGCCGAGCGCGAGCCGCTGGCGACCGCCGCCCCCGGCGACGACCGCGTCGGGGCTCATGAACATGAGCTGGAGCACGCGCAGGTAGAAGTAGATCCCGAGATAGCTGCCGATCAGGCCGAGCACCGCGATCGTCGTGTGGCCCGAGGCCATGACGTTGCGGAAGATGAGGAACTTGGCGACGAATCCGGGCAGGGGCGGGATGCCGGCGAGCGACAGCATCGCGACGCCGATCATCAGAGCCGCGAACGGCGCGCGGTGGAACAGGCCGCGCAGGTTGTCGAGACGGTCGCGCCCGAGGTCGTCCGCTGCTGCCGGCAGGGCGGCGAAGGCGAGCAGGTTCATCAGCCCGTAGGCGAGCAGGTAGAAGGCGACGGCCTGCAGCCGTCCGGCGGGATCGCCGAGCAGTGCGTAGAACAGATAGCCGGCGTGCGCGATCGAGCTGTACGCGATCATGCGCCGCAAGCTCGGCTGCCGCATGGCCGCGAGGTTGCCCCAGACAATCGACGCCAGCGGCAGCGCCGCGATGAGCTCGAGCATCGGCGAAGACAGCTCGGCGCGGCCGAACAGCCGCAGCGCCGCGAGCAGGACGCCGGCCTTGACGATCGTCGCCATGTACGCGGTCACCGGCACGCTCGCCGCCTCGTAGGCGTCGGGCGCCCAGGCGTGGAACGGGACGATCGCCGCCTTCAGGAAGAACGACAGGACGACGAGGACGACGGCGGCGCGCGCCAGGCCGTCACCGCCGGCAAGCGCGCGCGGGAAGGCGTCGATCGCGAGCGATCCGCCGCTGCCGTAGAGAAGCGACGCGCCCATCAGGAAC
>Ga0307409_100000213_pt1 | contig 23199 bp, 20 predicted proteins | sample 322Ometagenome_2_FD_203888 | JGI IMG/M metagenome (GOLD analysis project Ga0307409, IMG submission 203888) | Maize rhizosphere microbial communities from greenhouse at UC Davis, California, United States - 322HYB-O-2 | ecosystem: Host-associated > Plants > Roots > Rhizosphere > Soil | place... | reverse complement strand
CGGCGTGAGCGCCGTCCTCGCCGCCCACCCCGCCTCGCGCGCCGAGCCGCCATTTCCCACCGTGCTGGTGGAGGAGATGCTGCGCCAGCTCGTGAAGGCGGTGCGGGCGCACCAGCTCTACCTGCCGAACAACCCGATGCACGCACGGGCGGTCGACATGGCGCGCGCGGCGTTCGCGCCGATCTGGCAGCACACGGACAGGCTGGTCCTGCACGTCGGCGAGACGGACCTCTCCTGGGAGGGACGCCCCGTGTTGACCGAGGCCGAGAAGGCCGGTGACGGCCTGCCGTGGCTGTTGTACAAGGACGGCGTGCGCGAACTCCACATCGGCCCCGGGTTCGAGGACGAGCTGTGCGCCTTCCTCGACATCGTACAGCGCGTCCGCCGGGCCGCCCCGGAGGAAGACGACCTACTCACGCTGCTCTGGGAGAGCGACTTCGCGGCGCTTCGCTACCGCCACGTCGAGCTTCCGGTGGAGGGCGCCACACCACTCGGCGACCCGGCCGCACAGGCCGCGCAGTCGGCCGGAACCTGGGCGGCGGACGAGGAGCGCAGCGACGGCGGCGCCCAGTCCATCGTCAACCTCGACGAGTTCGACTCCACCCTGTACTTCCTCGACGAGTCCGAGGTCGCGTACGTCCGCGACGAGCTCGCGCGCGAGTATGCGAGCGATCTGCGGCAGAACGTCCTGGCGATTCTCTTCGACATCTTCGAGCGGCAAGGCGAATCGGCGACGCGGGACGAGGTGTGTGGCATCCTGGACGGGCTCATGCTCCACCTCCTGTCGGCGGGCGAGCTCCGGGCCGTGGCGTACCTGCTGCGCGAAGCGCTCGGAGTGAGCGGCAACACGGACGGGCTGCAGCCGGAACACGGTGCACGCCTCTCGGCGCTGTCGGAGCGGTTGAGCGGCGCCGAGGCGCTCTCCCAGTTGCTGCAGGCGCTCGACGAGTCCGCGGACGTACCGCCCCGCGACGAGCTCGCCGAGCTCTTCGGGCAGCTCCGGCCCTCGGCCCTTCGCACGACGCTCGCCTGGGTCGGACGGCTGCAGAACGCTCTGCTTCGGTCGCTGCTCGAGGCGGCCGTGGATCGGATGGTGGCTTCCAACACCGCGGAGCTGGTCCGTCTCATCGGCGACTCGGACCGCGCCGTGGCCCTCGCGGCCGCCCGCCGCGCCGGCGCGCTCAAGAGCCCGGCGGCCGTACCCCCGCTCACCAAGCTGCTCACCGAGGGGGACGCGCCGTCGCGACTCGCCGCTGTTCAGGCGCTCGGGGAGATTGCGTCCGCCGGCGCCCTGCAGTCGCTCGAGCGCGCCGTCGACGACGCGGAGCGCGACGTGCGCGTCGCCGCTGTGCGCGGCATCGCCCAGCGCAGCTACCGGCCGGCCCTGGCGCGCGTGGAGGCCGTTGTGAAGGGAAAGTCGCTGCGCGACGCGGACCTCACCGAGCGGATGGCGTTCTTCGAGGCGTACGGCGCGCTGTGCGGCGACGGCGGCGTGGCCTTGCTCGACGGCTTCCTGAATGGGAAGGGGTTCCTCGGCCGGCGCGAGGACTCCGAGCTACGGGCCTGCGCCGCCGTGGCGCTCGGGCGCGTCGGAACGCCGCACGCCCAGGAGGCCTTGCAGCGAGCCGCGGCCGACAAGGAAGTCGTGGTGCGCAGCGCGGTGAATCGTGCGCTGCGCGGGAGCGCCGCGTGACGGCCGCCGCACCGCCGGCCGGCCAGAGCGGCGCCTTCGGGGACCTCGAAGGTGATCCGTACGCGCGCCGCATCGGGCGCGCCTTCATCCACACGATGTACGGGGCGCTGCGTGCCATACGCCTCTACCCGGTGGAGAACGCCGCGGTGCAGAAGGCGCTCGAGGAGCTGACGTCCGTGAGCGCCGACGTCCTCGCGCGCGAGCGCGAGTTCGAGTTCCGTGTGGCCGGCGAGTTCCTCTTCATCAACGGAACGCGGCTGCGGCTCGACCTCGACAACTACGCCAGCTTCAGCCACCTGCTCTCGCTGCTGCGGGCCTCCGGCGTCGGCGAGGTCGCCGTGGCGCCGGGCGCGTCGCCCCGGGACTGGCTCGTGCTCCTCTCCCTCTTGCAGCACCCGCTCGGCGACGGGCCGGCCCCCCGGCTCGCCCAACTCGTCAGTCGTCTCCGGGAGGCGAACGTCACCGCGTTCCGCCTGGGCCCGCCCGTGGACGCAGAGGACGAGCGCGAAACCCGCGAGCGGTCCAAGGAGGCGGCGAAGCGCACCTACGCCGACTCGGTGGCGGTCACGAAGGACGTCATTAACTCGGTCCGCATGGGGAAGAGCCCGAGCCTCAAGCGCATCAAGCGCGCGGTCCAGGGAATCGTGGATCAGATCCTGGCCGAGGAAACCTCGCTGCTCGGCCTGACGACGATCCGCGACTACGACGAGTACACGTTCACGCACAGCGTCAACGTATGCATCTTCTCAGTGGCCCTCGGACGGCGCCTCGGGTTCACGAAGCTGCAACTGTACGACGTGGGACTCGCGGCACTCTTCCATGACCTCGGCAAGTCGCGGGTGCCCGTCGACGTCCTCAACACCGCCGAGAAGCTGACCGAGGACCAGTGGCGTCAGATCGCCTCTCACCCGTGGATGGGCGTGCTGGCGCTGTTCAAGATGCGGGGGCAGCAGGAGCTGCCGTACCGGTCGATGGTGGTCGCCTACGAGCACCACATGAAGCGGGACCTCACCGGCTACCCACGCCCGATCCGGCCGCGCGCGATGAGCATCTTCAGTAAGATCGTCGCGGTCGCCGACGGGTTCGACGCCGCGACTTCGCGCCGCGCGTACCAAAAGGAGCCGCTCTCTCCGGCGGTCGTGCTCGCCGAGATGCGCGACAACGCGAACCGCGGGATGGACCCGGTCATCGTCAAGGCGTTCGTCAACTTGACTGGTATCTACCCGGTCGGCACCCTCGTCGTTCTCGACACCTTCGAACTCGCGCTCGTGCACGCGGTGAACCCGGCCGCGGACGCGCTCTCCCGACCGATCGTCCGCATCGTCGGCGACGACCGGGGAAACTTGCTCTTCCCGGGCGACTTGATCGACCTCGCCGATCGCGACGAGTCGGGGGCATTCGTGCGAACCATCATCAAGACGGCAACTCCTGAGCACTATGGCATCCGCGTCGGCGACTACTTCGTCTGACGCCGTGGCGCGCCGCTTCGCGGCGCTGCGCGACGGCGGCCGCCGTGCGCTCGTCTGCTACGTCACGGCCGGCCACCCGGATCCGGACCGCTCGCTCGCGCTACTGCGCGAGCTCGAGGAGGCGGGCGCGGACGTCATCGAGGTCGGTGTGCCGTTCTCCGATCCGCTGGCCGACGGCCCCGTCATTCAAGCGAGCTCGCAACAGGCGCTCGGGCACGGGATGACCTTCGAGCGCGTGCTCGACCTCGTCGCCGCTGCCCGGCTCACGATCCCGACGGTGCTCTTCACCTATCTCAACCCCTTGATCGCGGCCGGTCGCGACGCACTCTCGCGCGCCGCCGCAGCCGGCGCGAGTGGCGTGCTGGTGACCGACCTGCCTGTCGGGTCCGACCCGGTGCGCGAGGCGTGGATCGGTGGCGGCCCGCTGTCGTTCGTGCGGTTGGTGGCGCCGACGACGCCACCGAGCCGCATGCGCGAGATCGCGCGCCACGGGAGTGGATTTGTCTACCTGATCAGCCGGCTCGGCGTGACCGGGGTGCGCGACGACCTCCCGGCCGACCTCCCGCGCACCGTTGCCGAGCTCCGGGCCGTTACGACGCTCCCGATCTGCGTCGGGTTCGGAATTTCGCGACCGGCACAAGCCGCGGCCGTCGGCCGCGTGGCCGACGGCGTGGTCGTCGGCAGTGCGCTCGTGCGCGAGGCCGGGCGAAGCGTCGAAGCCGCGGGCGCACTCGCGCGCAGCCTGCGACGCGCCTTGGACGAGGGCTGACGTGCGCACCTTCCTGACGTTCCACACTCGCGCCATGGGTGCGGCCGGCCTCGCGATGCTCCTCGCGATGCTGGCGGAGGACCCGCGCTGGGCGAGTCAACCCGTGGGGACGGCGGTCGCGTTGCTCGCGACCGTGTGTCTGCGCGCAACGCAGATCCCCCTCACCAAGTACAGCGCGTTGAGCCTGGTCGGCACCGTCGCGGTCGGCGGATCGCTGGCGATCGGCGCGCCGGCCACCGCGCTCGGCTTGTGGCTGGGTGTCTTCCTCACCGATTGGGCGCTACGCCGGAAGACGCTGGAGTACGCATCCATCAACGCGGGCCGGGAAGTCGTAGCGCTCGCCGCGGCATACGGTCTATTCGCCTGGACGATGAAGGCGACTGGGGCGCCGAGCGCCGGCATCCTCCAGCCAGACGGCCTCCCGGCGGCCGCGCTGTTCGTGTTCGCGCACTTCTTCATCAGCCGGGCGCTCCTCTACTTCTCGCTGGTCGCGCGCGACAAGCTGCTCCACGAGGAGAAGTCGCTCATCATCCGGTACGAGGTGATCGGGTTCGGCGCCGGCACCACCGGCGTCTCGGTCGCCCTGTTGACGCTCGCCAACGTTGGTCCGCGTGGCTGGATCGCCGTCGGACTGCTCCTCACCTTCGCCGGCCTGCTACTGCGGCGAATTCTCCAGGAGTCGATCGCTGCCGAGGAGCTGAACCAAGTCCACGCCATGGAGCAGGTCGTGGCCTCGGACATCGGGTTGGCCGACGGGTTGAACCGCATCGAGAGGCTGGCGCACCGGCTCATCGACTGGACCGACTTCAAGGTGTATCGGCTCGCCGACGGCACCCCCGAGCTTCTCTACACCGACGGCACGCCGCTGGTCGACGCCGCGGGCGCGGTGCGGCGCGTGGCAGGGAGCACGGAGTACAGCGCCGGCCTGCGCGACACCGCGTTGCGAACCGCGGAGCCCGTCCTCGTGCTCGACGCCGAGAACGACCCGAGGGTGGGGGCGGTGCGGCCGGGCGTGCGGAGCACGCTCGTCGTCCCCCTACGCTTCGGCGAGCGCAACGTCGGCCTGGTGGAGCTCGCGCACCACCGCCGCGCGGCGTATGGACCGAAGGAGCTCCAGGTAGTGCAGCGATTCGCCAACCAGCTCGCCACCACCCTCCACATCCACGACTTGCGCCAGCCGCTGCTGGAGGCCGTCACGCAGGTGACGACGCAGGTTCAGACGTTGAACGAGTCGGCCCAGACGCTGCGCACCGGCGGTGAAGGCGTGGCGCGCCACACGGCCGACATGTCGCGCGGCATCGGCGAGGAGAGCGAGCAGGCCCGCCGGAGTCTCGAGGCAGCCCAGGCCCTGCACGAGGCCACCGTCGGAGTCGCGCGTGACGGGGGCGAAGCGGCCGCCGCCAGCCGGCGGGCCACGGACATTGCCACCGAGCACAGGGAGACGATCTCGTCGGCGCTCGATCGGCTTGTCGGCGCGAAGCGGTTCGTTTCGGAGAGCGCGGACCAGATCGATGAGCTCGCGCGGGCCACGCGGCGCGTCACCGAATTTCTCGGGGTCATCCGGGAGATTGCCGAGCAGACCAATCTCCTGTCATTCAACGCGGCCATCGAGGCCGCGCGCGCGGGCGCGGCGGGCAGGGGATTCGCCGTCGTCGCCGGTGAGGTACGGAAGCTCGCCGAGCAGAGCGCCCGGGCGTCGGAGGAAGCGGGTGAGCTCGTCCTCGGCTTCGAGGATCAAATGCGCCGGGTCGGGCAGCAGATGGGCCGGGGGCAGGGACTGGTCGGCGACGTGGAAACGCTGTCAGCGGCCGCCCTCGCGGCGCTCGACCAGATCGTCGAGACCACGGCGGCGAGCCTGGAGCACGCCGAACGGATTGCCGGAGTCTCGAAAGAGCAGGAGGTAGAGTTCGGCCGGCTTCGCGAGCGTGTGGCGCGAATTGCGGAGATCTCTCATCGGAACTACGACGGCGCGGCGCACGTCACGGATTCGGCGCGTCAGCAGGCGGCGGCGCTCCGCGAACTCGAGGGCGCGACGCGAGAGTTGCACGCCGTCGCGATCCGGCTCGGCGAACTCGCCCACCGCATCACCAGCGTGTAGCGCGCCACGCCGGGCCGCGGCGACGCCCGGGCCCGTTGGGCGACCGCGCTCCAAATTGACACCCCGGGCGCGGGGGTCTACGTTCCGCGCGTGCCACGACGCGACGCGATCACCCTGCGCGGCATGCGCTTTCACCCCCGGGTCGGCGTGCTGCCGCACGAGGCATCGCTCCCGCAGCCGCTGGAGATAGACCTGACTGTGTGGCTCGGGCCGTCCTCCGCTGCCGCCCCGCTGGACTACCGGGAGCTCTACGACCTCGCGGCGGCGGTCGTGGCCGAAGGTCCACTCGGGTACCTGGAGCACATCGCCGAGTCGGTGGCAGAGCGGGCATTGACGGCGCGTCGGGTCGTAGGCGCGCGCGTCGCGGTCCGTAAGCCACACGTGGCGCTCCCGGGTCCGCTGGCGTACGCCGAAGTCCGGGTCGAGCGCGGGCGCCGTGGCTGAGCTGGCGTTCATCGCACTTGGGTCGAACCTGGGCGACCGAGCGGGCTATCTGGCGCGTGCTCGGTCCGCCCTCGCGGCGCTGCCGGGCTGCCGGCTGCTGGCCGAGAGCGACGTCGAGGAAACGGAGCCGATCGGACCGGTCGGGCAGGGAGCATACCTCAACCAGATGGTCGCATTGGAGACCACCCTCGAGCCCCACGCCCTCCTGGCCGCGCTCCAGCGCATCGAACACGCGGAGGGCCGCGTTCGCGGCGAGCGCTGGGGCCCCCGGACGCTGGACCTCGACATCGTGCTATTCGGCGGGCGGACGGTAACGTCGCCCGCGCTTACCTTGCCGCATCCCGAGCTGCCCCACCGTGCGTTCTGGCTGGCCGAGCTCGCACAGCTGCGGGAGCGTCTCGCCGGGCAGGCCGCCCGGCCCACCGGCCCATCAAGCGAGAGCGCCCCTCGCGCACTCGGCCGACTGTGAGCACGCACACCGAGACCCGCCGCGTCACCGCCCGGGACCTCATCGCGCGCAAGGCGCGTGGCGAACGGATCGTCGTCACGACCGCCTACGACGCGCTGTTCGCGCGGCTCGTCGACGAAGCCGGAGTGGACGTAATCCTCGTGGGCGACTCTCTCGGAAACGTCGTCGCGGGTTTCGATTCGACGATCCCGGTCACGCTGGACCAGATGATCTACCACGCCGCCGCCGCCCGGCGCGGCGTCACGCGCGCCATGCTGGTCGTCGACATGCCGTTCCTCACGTATCAAGTGAGCGTCGAGCGCGCGCTGCTGAACTGTGGGCGCGCCATCCAGGAGAGCGGCGCCGCCGCCGTGAAGCTCGAGGGCGCGAGTGGGGACGTGGTCCGCGCCGTCCGCGCCGTCGTCGAAGTCGGCATCCCCGTGATGGGCCACATCGGCTTCACCCCGCAGTCCGTGCACACGCTCGGCGGGTTTCGCGTGCAGGGACGCGAGGAGGACGGTGCGCAGCGGCTCGTTGACGAAGCCCGTCGACTCGAGGACGCGGGCGCGTTCTCGGTCGTGCTCGAGCTCGTGCCGGCCGCAGTCGCGGCACGGGTGACGGAGGCCGTCTCGATCCCGACGATCGGAATCGGCGCCGGTCCGCGCTGCGACGGTCAGGTGCTCGTCCTTCACGACCTGCTCGGCCTCAACGACAAGTTCGCGCCGAAGTTCCTGAAGCGGTACGCCTCGCTCGCCGACGACGTGCGACGCGCCCTCCGCGCGTTCGGCGACGAGGTGAGGGCCGGCGCCTACCCGGACGACGCCCACAGCTTCTGACATGCGCACGGTGGCCGAGATCGGGGCCGTCCGGCGGATGGTCGCCACCGCGCGCGCCCGCGGGCTGACCGTCGGCTTCGTGCCGACCATGGGGTTCCTGCACGAGGGCCACTTGCGGCTCGTGGACGAGGCGCGCCGGCGCTGCGGCTTCGTCGTCATGAGCGTCTTCGTGAATCCGCTGCAATTCGGGCCCGGCGAAGACCTGACGCGCTATCCGCGCGACGCCGCGGGCGACCAGGCGAAGGCCGCGGGACGGGGCGTGGACCTGTTCTTCCTGCCCGAGGAGGCGACGATGTACGGGCGTTCGCCCTCCACCACGGTGGTCCCGGCCGGCCTGGACCGAAGGTGGGAGGGGGCCATACGCCCGGGACACTTCGTCGGCGTCTGTACGGTCGTCGCCAAGCTGTTTCACATCGTGCAACCCGACGTCGCGGTGTTCGGCCAGAAGGACGTGCAGCAGGCCACGATCATTCGCGCGATGGTGCGCGACCTCGACTTTCCCGTTGACGTCGTGATCAGCCCGACCGTCCGAGAGCCGGACGGCCTGGCACTGTCGAGCCGCAACAGCTATCTCTCGCCCGCGGAGCGCGCGCGGGCTCTGGTGCTCTGGCGCGCGCTCCGCGCGGTGGCACGGGCCTTCGACGGCGGCGCGCGGGCAGCCCCGGAGCTGGAGGCCGTCGGGCGCGACGTGCTGAACGGCGAGCCCGACGTGCGCGTCGATTACTTCGCGATCGTCAGCCCGACGACGCTCGAGCCCGTGGAAGCCGCCGAGCCCGGATGCGTCGTGATGGTCGCCGCCCGGGTCGGTGCGACACGTCTACTCGACAATCTCATCCTCGGCCACGCGTGACTTGGCGGGCGGTGGTTGCGGCGCTGGACGAGAGTGAGCTTCTGCGCTCGCGGGTCAGCGTCTACCGCCACCCCCTGGGCGGACGGTCGATCCTCTGGCACGCGGTGCGCGCGTTGCTCGATGTAGATCCGCCGCCCTCAGAGGTGTGCGTGCTGCACCGCGCCGCGACGCCGCTTACGGTCGACGACGACTGGCCCGGGGTAACGTTCACGCCGGTGGACGCCGGCGACGACGCGCGGGCGTTGCGAGCCGCCGTCACGTGGCCCGGGATGACGGTGCTCGTGGACGGCGCGGCGCCCCTCATCTCGCCGCAGACGGTCGCTCGCTTGCTGCGCGCGGCGGAGAGCGGGGTCGCCACCCTTCGGGACGGACGCGAGCATGCGGGGCGGATCGCAGTCGCCGGCGAGGGTCCCGCACTCGCCTCGGCCGACGACCCGCGCGTGCCCCAGGGCGCGGCGCGCGTCGCCCCGACCGCGCCGGTGGAGTTGATTCGCGTGTCCGATCGGCACACCCTGTCGATGGCGGCGGTGGCGGTCCGCGACCGCGTCGTCCGATCACACGAGGCCGTGGGCGTCAGCTTCTTGCTCCCCGACACGACGTGGGTGGACGTGGACGTGCGCATCGGGGCGGACACGCTGATCTACCCGGGCGTCGTGCTCGAGGGCGCGACGCGGATCGGCAGCGAGTGCGTGATCGGGCCGCACACCCGACTGATCGAGGCAACGATCGGCCGGGGCGTCGAGTTGAAGGGCTGGAATTACATCACCCGGACGAGTGTCCGGAACCACGCCGTGTTGGAGCCGTATGAGCGCCGTGGACTCGACTGAGGGCGTCGACCTGCCCCCGTGGGCGTGCGCGTCGGAGGCGCGGCGCGCCCACATCGCTCGCGTGGCCGCGCTGCTCGATCGGTGGGCGAGGGAGTTGCGGCTCGGCGCTGCCGAGGCTCGGTCGTGGCGTGACGCGGGCCTCTGGCACGACGCATTGCGCGACGCGCCTGAAGCGGAGCTCCGCGCGCTGTCCGGCGACCGTACCTCGCCGGCCAACGTGTTGCACGGCCCCGCGACGGCCGCCCGCCTCAGCTCGGCCGGCGAGCAGCGGCAGGAGTTGCTCGAGGCCATCCGGTGGCACACGGTGGGATCCGCCGCGTGGGGGCGGTGCGGTCGAGCGCTCTACATGGCCGACTTCCTCGACCCGGGACGGTCGTTCGCCCGCGGCGATCGCGCCTTTCTCGCGGCGCACGTCGCCGACGACTTCGACGGAGTGTTCCGCCAGGTGGTGCGGCAGCGGCTCGAGTGGTCGTTGCGTGAGGGGAAGGGACTCTTTGCGGAAACGGTCGCCCTATGGAACGCGGTCCGCTGACGCGAGTCGGAGCGCGGACGCGACGACAGCTGGCCCTCGCGGCCGGCGCCGTCGCCGCCGTGTTCGCGGCCGCGGCCGCGTGGAGCGTGATCGAGCCTGGTAGCTCGCACGGGTCGGGACCCGCGGCCCCGCTCTCGGCGTTCCGCCCGGAGGTCCGTGCGCCCGAGGGGACGCGCATCCGCGTTCAGGTGCTGAACGCTACGCGCACACGCGGTCTCGCCCGTCGAGCCACGCGGTACCTGCGCGACCGGGGCTTCGACGTCGTCGAAGTGGGTACCGCGGCGGACCAGCGTGAGAGTACCCTGGTGCTCGACCGCTCTGGACACCCCGAGTGGAGCGCGCTCGTCGGCCGGCTCTTCGGCGCGCCGGTCGAGGCGCGCCCCGACTCTTCACGCTACCTGGACGTCACCGTGCTGCTCGGCGCGTCGTGGCGAGCGCCGGCCGAGGCGCTCGACCCGTAGCTGGCCGCAAGCGGCCGCGATATCGAGGCCGCGGCTCCGGCGCACCGCCACCTCGACGCCCCGATCGCGCAGCTCCCGCGCGAATGCGGCAATCGCCTCGGCCGGAGTCGGGTGGAATCCCAGCGCGCCGCCAGGGTGCAGCGGGATCAGGTTCACGAACGCGCGGCACTCCTGCGCCAGTTCGGCGAGCTGCCGCGCGTGATCGGGCTGGTCGTTCACCCCTCCGAGCATCACGTATTCGAACGTTACGCGCCGCTCGAACGCGCGGGCGGCGGCGATCACGTCGGCGAGCGGGTACTTGGTGTTGATCGGCATCAGCTCCTGGCGCAGCTCGTCGCTCGGCGCGTGAATCGAGATGGCGAGCCGGAACTGCTCGGGCCGTTCGCCGAGTGCGACGATCCCCGGCAGGATACCAACCGTCGACACCGTGACGTGGCGAGCTCCGATTCCGAAGCCTGCGGGGGAGTTGAGGATCGACAGCGTGGGATCGACGGCCTTCCAATTCATGAGCGGCTCCCCCATTCCCATGAACACGATGTTCGTCGCCCGCAGGGGCGGGTCGAGGAGTGCCAGCTCGCGCACCTGACCCGCGATCTCGTGCACCTGCAGGTTGCGCGAGAAGCCCATGACACCGGTCGAGCAGAACGAGCACTTGAGGGCGCACCCGGCCTGTGACGAGATGCAGAAGGTCATCCGGTCGCCCTCCGGGATCGCCACGGTCTCGATGGCCTCGCCGTCGTGCAGGCGAAACAGGAACTTCTCGGTCCCGTCGGTCGACCGCTGGCGGGCGGCCAGCGCGAGGCGCGGCAGCGCGAAGTGCTCGGCGAGGAGCTGGCGGAGCGTCTTCGGAAGCTCCAACATCGCTTCGAAATCGGGCGCGGGGTTCGTCCAGAGCCGCCGAGCCACCTGCGTGGCGCGGTACGCGGGCAGGCCGTGGTCCGCGGCGAAGGCCCGCAGCCGCGCGTCGGCGGCCTCGGGGGTGAGATTCAGCAGGTTCTCGCGCTCGGATTTCATCACTTGATTGCCGTGTTCAGCGTGAACTGGTACGTGGGCGGCAGTCCGGCGCCGCCTTCTTCGCGCCCGATCCCGAGCGCGTAGCGGGCATAGTACACGCCAACGCCGAGCCGGAGCCGCCATTCGGGCTCGCTGAACCGCTGCGCCCGAGCGATCCCCCCTCGGGCCTCCAGCCCGGCGCGTCGCGCCGAGCCGAAGACGTAATGCTCCTCGCCGGAGCGTTCCGTGTAACTGAAGCCGTATCCGGCCCGGACCTCGTTTCTCGGGCTCGTGCCGGCCAGGCGAAGGTCCGCGGCCGTGCTGTATGTCGGCCGCTCCTCGCTCTGACCGGCGGGGCTCCAAAGGAAGGTCGAGGCCCCCACGCGAACGTCGCGCGGCAAGAATCCCTCGGCCAGGAGCCCGCCGTCCACGCCGAGGGCGTCGGCGCGGCGCAGATCGAGCTGACCGACCCGGTAGCGGACGGCAACGCCGGTGGTGAGAAAGCGCTGGGTGCGCCGGGCCAACCCGACGGAGAGAAGGGTGGTGTGGTACGGGACCTCGTTCCCGATGCTCTGTGGGTCGGTGTCGGTACGAACGATGTCGCCCACCGCCGCGCGCACCACCGAGACCGATGCGCTCACGTCCCGCGGGAGCGCCGCGGAGAATCCCAAGAGCTGTGCGGAGACCGCCTGGTCGGCTGGCGCATTGAGCGCGGCGACTCCGATGCGCAGCCGGGTTCCCTCGGGCAGGACCGTCGACGCCGGGTTCCAGAGGCCGCCGATTGTCGCGCGGCCGAGGGCAGCTGGCTCGACGATTGCGCCGATCGGAAATTCCAGCAGGTCGCGGCCGGGCACCTGCTGGGCTACGCCGCGCGCGGCGGCGACGCCGCAGATCGCGACACCAAAGAGTATGCGGCGCATGGGGTTGAGCATAGGTCTGCCGGTTTGCGCGGTCAACCCGTCCGCTTCCACGGACCCGGCCGGAGCGTTAGATTCCGCTCTCCGACATGCGACGACGGAGCCGCGGTGCTACTCAGTGAACTCCTCAGTGAGGACCGCATCAAGGTTCCCCTGGGGGGTCAATCCAAGGACGACTTGCTGCGTGAACTGGTGGAATTGGTCGCGCCCACGGCGGAACCGGCCGCCAAGGACGCGATCCTCGCGGCCGTGCGCGAGCGCGAGCAGCTCCTGAGCACCGGAATTGGGGCCGGAGTGGCGATCCCGCACGGGAAGACGCCGGTGGTCGACCAACTATTGATGGCCGCGGGCGTCGCGGCGCGACCTCTCGACTTCGACGCGCTTGACGGACAACCGGTGGAGCTGTTCTTCCTCCTGGTCGGGCCGGAGAGCGCCTCAGGTGCACACATCAAAGCTCTCAGCCGGATCTCGCGCCTGCTCCGCCGTGAGCAGCTCCGCAACAGCCTGCGGGCTGTGAAGTCGAGACGCGAGTTCCTCGACGTCGTCCGAGCCTCGGAGGCACTCTGAGCGCTCGCCGCTGGGCGGGTCCGGCGCTCTGGGCGTGCTGCATCCTCGCTCTCACGTCGATCCCGAACCCCGATCTGCCGGCCGGCCATCATCTCGACAAGCTCGGCCACTTTGCCCTCTACGGTCTCCTGGGCCTGCTGACGCTGCGCGCCGCCGCGCCGGGGCGACCCGCGCGCTGGATCGTGCTCTCGGCCCTCGCGGCCACGTCGCTTTTCGGAGCGGCCGACGAGTGGCACCAGCAGTTCATTCCGGGCCGCTCCCAAGATGTCGCGGACTGGTTGGCCGACACCCTCGGCGCGGGCACAGGAGTGCTGACAGCCGCCGCCCTCCGCTCGCGGCGGGAGCCCCTCGCATGACGACCATCGTGTCTCCGTCCCTCTCATCGAGTACGACGCACCGTACCAACCTGTGCGGCGAGCTCCGCGCCGCCGACGTCGGCTCCCGCGTCCGGCTGGGCGGCTGGGTGCACCGGACCCGCAACTTCGGGTCGATCGTCTTTATGGACCTGCGCGACCGCGCCGGCATCGTCCAGGTGGCGTTTGACGGCCAGTGGACCCCGGACGACGCGACTGCCACGGCGGCCAGCGTGGGCCTGGAGAGCGTCGTCCTCGTTGAGGGGGAAGTCGCCCTCCGGCCGGCGGACCGGCGCAATCCGGAACTCGCAACCGGCGATGTCGAGGTACGCGCACTGTCGATCGTCGTCGTGGGACCGGCCTCCACGCCTGCCATCCCGGTCGCCAGGGGCAAAGGGGAGAGGCTCCCGGCGGAGGAGCTTCGCCTCCGACACCGTTACCTCGATCTCCGCCGGCCGGAGCTTCAGGAGAACATCATCTTGCGCCACCGGCTGATGCAGGCGGCTCGCGCATTCCTGAGCGGCCGCGGGTTCCTCGAGATCGAGACCCCAATCCTGACCAAGCCGACACCGGAAGGGGCCCGTGACTATCTGGTGCCGAGCCGCGTGCACCCCGGCGAGTTCTACGCGTTGCCGCAGTCGCCGCAGCTCTACAAGCAGCTCCTCATGGTGTCGGGCTTCGACCGCTACTTCCAGATCGCCCGCTGCTTCAGGGACGAGGACCTCCGGGCCGACCGGCAGCCCGAGTTCACTCAGATCGACATCGAGGCGTCGTTCGTCACCCCGGAAGATGTGTACGAGCTGGCCGAGGGGCTCATCGGCGCCCTCTGGGCAGAGGCCGGCATCGACATCCCGGCGCAATTCCCACGGATGACATACCGCGAGGCTATGGAGCGCTACGGCACCGACCGGCCGGACCTGCGCTACGCCCTCGAGGTCTTCGACGCGAGTCAGCTGTTCCGGAGTTCCGACTTCGCGGTCGCGCGCGGCGTGCTCGAGCAGGGCGGCCGGGTGCGCGGCATCCGCGTGCCCGGCGGCGCGGCACTTTCTCGCAAGCAGCTCGACGAGATCGAGGCAATCGCCAAGGGCGCAGGGGCCGGCGGGCTGCTCCGGCTGCGCTGGTCGAATGGCGCGCTGGAGGGTCCCGCCGCCAAGTTCCTGCCGGCAGGCGCGGCGGAGCAACTCGGGTTGGCCGAGGGCGACCTCTGCCTCCTCGTCGCCGCTGCCGACCGCGTCAGTGGCCCGGCGCTGGACCGCGTCCGGCAGGATGTGGCACGCCGGCTCTCTCTGGTCCCGGACGATGCCCTCAGCTTCCTGTGGGTCGTCGATTTTCCAATGCTCGAGCGTGACCCGGAGACCGGGGCACTCGGAGCCGTGCATCACCCCTTCACCGCGCCGAATCCAGCCGACCTCGCACTGTTGCGCGACACGCCCGAGCGCGCGCGCGCATTGGCCTACGACGTGGTGCTGAATGGCACGGAGCTCGGCGGCGGAAGCATTCGTATCAACGATCCGGAACTCCAACAGACGGTCTTCGACCTCGTGGGAATCGACGAAGCTACGGCCCGGGCGCGATTCGGTTTTCTGCTGGAGGGCCTGCGCGCCGGCGCGCCGCCGCACGGCGGAATCGCCTTCGGCTTCGACCGCATCGCCATGCTGCTCGCCGGCGCCGGGTCACTGCGCGACGTGATCGCGTTCCCCAAAACGACCGCAGCCCGCGCCCTGTTCGAGGGCGCCCCCGTGCCAGTTCCGCCGCGCGAGCTCGCGGAGCTTCATCTGCGCACCGACGGCGACGGGGTATGAGCGACGGCTCGTCGCACAAGCTCTCCACCGAGGGTGCGGACCTGCTCACGCTCGCGGGCGTGAACGACGCGAACCTCGTCGAGTTGTCGCGCATCTCGGGGGCCAGGGTCTCGTTGCGCGGCGACACGCTCACCATCTCCGGGGACCCGGGCGCGGTCGAGCGGGCCGTTCCGACTGCACAGCGGATGGTCGACGCGGCCCGGCAGCGCGTGCCGATGACCGCGGACGACGTCCTCCGGCTGAGCGAGGATGCGGCGTCGGACGGCGGCGTTCCGGGCGATGCGCAGCGGATTGCGTTGCCCGGCGTTCGGAAGGTCATCCAGCCCAAGACGCCCGGGCAGTCGGAGTACCTGACGAAGATCGCCGAGAATGACATCGTCGTCGGGATTGGGCCGGCGGGCACCGGGAAGACCTACCTGGCGGTGGCAGCCGCGGTGGATGCGCTGATGCGCAAGCGCGTCCGACGAATCATCCTCGCCCGACCGGCGGTCGAGGCGGGCGAGAACCTGGGCTTCCTGCCCGGCGACCTCCAGGCGAAAGTGGACCCCTACCTCCGGCCACTGTACGACGCGCTCGACGAAATGATGCCCGCCGAGCGCGTGCAACGGGCCCTCGAGACGCGCACGATCGAGATCGCCCCGCTGGCGTTCATGCGAGGCCGAACGCTCGGCGACGCCTTCGTGATCCTCGACGAGGCGCAGAACGCGACGAATGCGCAAATGAAGATGTTCCTCACGCGGCTCGGCGTGAACTCCAAGATCGTGATCACCGGCGACAAGACGCAAATCGACCTCCCGTCGCGCGAAATGTCCGGACTGATGCAAGTCGAGCGCATCCTGCCTGGGATCGACGGGATCGAATTTCACTACTTCACCGAGGCGGACGTGATCCGCCACCGCCTGGTACGCGACATCATCAAGGCGTACGCAGTCGACGCGGGGGACTGAGGAGACCCGCCCGCCGTGAGCCTCTGGCAGCAGATCGAGCGCGACTCGGCATCGGCCGAGCGGGGCCTCACGGCGCGGGACCATGCCGTGCGCGTGCTGCTGGCGCTCGCCATCGCCGTGTCGACGTACCTGCTCTTTCCGGCGTCGCCCGCCGTGGACTTCCCGCTGCTCGAGGTCGGGTCGGTGGCACCCGACAACGTGATCGCGCCGTTCGGCTACGTCGTGCCCAAGGGGGATGCCGAGCTCGCGCGCGAGCGCGACGACCTCGCCCGAGCCGTCGAGCCGATCTACGTGTACGCGTCGGGTGCAGCCGACACCGCCCGGGCGCAGCTCGTCGCGTTCATGGGCGCCGTGGCCCGCGCGGCCTCGATCCCGAGCGGCGAAGCCGACCGCGCGGCCGCGGTCCAACGCGCCGCCGCGGGTCGCGGTGTCCAGCTCTCGGCCGCGGAGGCGGCATACCTGGCCTCACCGGAGCGGCGGGCCGCGCTACAGGCGGCCGTCGACCGCGTCTTCGAGCGCTGGCTGCCGGAGGGAATGACGGCGAGCGGGGTGACCGAGGACGCCCGCGGGCGGGTGACTATCCGGCAGCGCGGCACGGAGCGCAGTGTGAGCGCCGACAGTGTCGGCACGTTCAACAGCCTGGTCGCCCGGGCGCGCCGGCTCCACCCCGACCCGGGCTCGCCAGTCGGGGACGCGCTGTACATCAAATTGCTCGGCGGGTTCTTCCGCCCGACGCTCGTGTACGACCGCCCGCTCACGGAGCTCCGCCGCCAGGAGATGCGACGGACCGTGGTCGCCGAGAAGTACCGGGTACGTGCCGGCGAGAAGATCGTTGGCGCCCACGAGGTGGTCGGGCGGGAGCAGCACGAGAAGATGCGATCCCTGCGTGACGAGCTGCAGGCCCGTCGCGGGGCGGAGCGGGTGGTCGGCCGCATCGTCGGCGCCGTGCTCTTCAACTTCCTCGTCGTCTCCCTGTTCGGGATCACACTGCTCCTCTTCCGGCCGTCCCTCTACGCGACGTTCCGATCGCTGGCGCTGTTCGCGATCGGCTTCCTGATGGTGCTCGGCGCGGCGGCCGCGGTATCGCACATGCCCGTCCCGCGTACGGAGCTGATCCCGATCGCCCTCGCGGCGGTGATCTTCAGTGTCATGTTCGACTCGCGGATCAGCCTTATCGCCGCCATGGTGCTCGCCGTACTGGTCGGCGGTCAGAGCGTGTTCCGGGGCACGAACGCCCTGTTCATCAATCTGATCGGCGGCGTCGCGGCCGCGTTCAGCGTGCGGGCCATCCGCCGCCGGAACGACGCGTACTACGCGATCATTCCCATTGCCGCGGCGTACGCGGTGGCGGCGCTGGCGATCGGGCTCACGCTCGACTGGCCGTTGCGGCAGATCCTGGCGAGTGCCGCGTGGGGAGGGCTGAACGCGGTCGCATCCGTCGCACTGGCGATGCTCCTGATCCCTCCGGCGGAGCAGTTCACCGGCATCGACACGTACCTCCGGTTGCTCGAGTGGTCCGACCTGAACCGCCCCCTGATGCAGCGCCTCCTCATGGAGGCGCCGGGCACGTTTCAGCACACGGTCGCCATTGCCAACCTCTCGGAGGCAGCGTGCAACGCCATCGGCGCCAACGGCCTGCTCGCGCGGGTCGGTGCGTACTACCACGACATCGGCAAGCTGCGAAAGCCGCAGTATTTCGTGGAGAATCAGCAGCGCGGACGGAACCCCCACGACAAGCTGAAACCCGCCACCAGCGCGGCGATCATCCGAAACCACGTCCGCGAGGGGGTGGAGCTGGCCGAGGAGTACAAGCTTCCCAAGTCGGTCATCCCCTTCATTACCCAGCACCACGGCACGGGCGCGATCTCGTACTTCCTGAACAAGGCCAAGGAGCGCGGCGACGGCGCGGCGGTCAGCGCCGCGGAGTACGCGTACCCGGGCCCGGTGCCGCAGACCGCGGAGACGGCCGTGCTGATGCTCGCCGACGGTGTGGAGGCCGCCGCGCGCGTCGTGCAGGACCCGACGCCGGAGAAGCTGCGGGAGGTCATCGACCACATCGTGAAGATGCGGATGGAGCAGGGGCAGCTCCGCGAGGCGCCGCTCACGTTGAAGCAGCTCGAGATCATCAAGGAACAGTTTGCGCGCGTGCTGATGGGAACGTACCACTCTCGCATCGACTACCCGGCCGCCACGGGCGGCGTGAGCGCGGAGTTCGCGGGAGCGGGGACGGCGAAGCCCGAAGCATGAGCACCGACCGAAGACGCGGCCGCGCCGCTACCGGCGTGGCCTCCGCCAGGACGGAGGGCGGCCTCCGCGTGGACGTGGCCGCCGACGGGGTCAGGGTGCCTCTGGCCCGAGCCCGCGTGGCCGAGATCGCGCGGGCGGTCCTCCGGGCCGAGGGCATCCGCGAGGCCATGCTGTCCGTCGCCTTCCTGCCACCGCGCGCAATGGCGGCGCTCAACCGCCGACACCTCGGTCACTCGGGGGCCACCGACGTGATCTCGTTCGGATTGGGCCGGACGGGGGGCGTGGGGCCGATCGTGGGGGACATATACGTCTGCCCGCCCGTGGCCCGCGAAAACGCGCGCGCCCGCCAGGTCGGAGTCCGGGAAGAGATCGCACGGCTCGTCGTTCACGGCACCCTTCATGTGCTCGGGTACGACCATCCCCTGGGCGAGGATCGCGTTGATTCGGCGATGTGGCGGCGGCAGGAGCGCTTGGTGGCCCAACTGGCGGACCCGCCGTGAGCACCGCCGGCCCAACCATCGTGGCCATCGTCGCGTGCCTGGCCGCCGCCCTGTGCGCGGCGGCCGACGGTGCCCTTCTGGCATTGGATGACGGCCGAGCCGGGGAGCCGGAGCTGGCCAGGCTCTACGCCGATCGCGAGCGCGCGCACCGCACACTGTCGTTCGCACGGCTCGCCGCCTTGCTCGCGGCCGGTGCCGCCGCCGCGCTCGCCCTGCGCCTTGCCGAGCGGCCGAGGCCCGCCGCGCTCCTGCTCGGGTTCGCCGTCGCGACGGTCGTCATCACGCTGACCGAGACCACCGCCCGCGCCGCCGGAACCGAGGCGGGCGCACGGCTGGCGCGCCGGCTCGCGCCGCTCGTGCGGGCCCTCGACGTCGTGCTTGCGCCGGCCGTGTGGCTGGGGGCGCGCATCGAATCCGCACTCCAACGCGCGCTGCCACCCCCGCCGCACGACGAGGTCGAGCGCGAGGCCACGGCCGAGCAGTTCCGCCAGGTCGTCGCCGCGGAGGCGTACGTCACCCGAGACGAGGAGGCGCTGCTGCACGGCGTCTTCTCGATGGGCGACACGGAGGTCCAGGACGTGATGGTCCCGCGAGTCGACATCGTCGGGATCGAGCGGAGCATGCCGTGGTCCGAAGTGGTCGACCGGGTCCGAAGCTCCGAGCACGCCCGGTTCCCAGTGTACGAGGAGACGCTCGACGAGATCAGCGGCATCCTGTACGCGAAGGACCTGCTGCCGGCGGTGCTGCGCGATGCGCCCCCCGAGGGTGGGTGGCTGCAGCTCGTCAGGCCGGCCGTCTTCATCCCGGCGACGAAGCGACTCGGCGAGCAGCTTCGCGAGTTCAAGTCCAGCCACACGCACATCGCCATCGTCGTCGACGAGTACGGCGGCACGGCGGGCCTGGTGACCATCGAAGACGTGCTGGAAGAAATCGTCGGCGACATTCACGACGAATACGACGTCGAGCCGCCGGCGATCGAGCAGGAGGAAGGGCGCAAGTTCTGGGTCTCCGGCCGGCTGACGCTCGAGGAGCTCTCGGCGGCGCTGGATCACGAGTTCACGAGCGAGGACGTGACCACCGTCGGGGGGCTCGTCTACGAGCGGCTCGGACGCGTGCCACATGCCGGCGAGGCGTTCGCCCTCGGCGGCTTCCGGGTGGTCGTCGAGCGCGTCGTTCGGCGTAAGGTGGAGCGCGTCTACTTCGAGCGCGTGGAGGCACTGACCGGGAGGCCGTCCGAGTGACCGCGGGACTGATCCTTGGGCTCCTGCTGCTCGTGGTCGCGTGGCTCGCGGCTTCGGCGGTGGCAGTCCGCACCGTGAGCCGCATCTGGCTTCGCCACTGGGTCGAGCGGCGGCTGCGGGGTGCCGGGGCGGCCGAGCTGTATCTCGAACGGCCGCATCGCCTCGTGCTCGCGGCGGGGACGGGCGTCGCCCTCGCGCTCTTCATCGCCGGAGAGCTGATCGGAGCCGCGTATCCGGCCGAGCCGGTCGGGGTGACGGCGCGGGTGATTGGAGCGTCGCTGGTCGGCCTCGTGCTCGGGCAGCTCGTACCGCGCGCCGTGGCGAGGCGCTGGGCGACGCGGCTCGTTCCGGTACTGCTCCCGGCACTGCGCGCGGTCGAAATGCTCGCGCGGCCGCTCCTCGCGGTCGCGACCCGCCTGTCGCGATCGGCGCAACCGGGCGCGCCGCCGGCGGGCGACGCCGGCGGGCGCGAAAGCATCGAGGACCTCTTGCGCGAAGGGGAGCTCGAGGGAGTGGGCGAGCGCGATGAGATCGCCATCATCACCGGGGTGGTGCACTTCGGGGAGAAGCGACTCTCCGACGTGCTCACGCCCCGGGGCGAAGTCTTCGCCGTCGACGCGTCGACACCGCCCGCGGAAATGGCCGAGCGCATCGCGCGCGCCGGTTACAGCCGCGTCCCGCTCTACCGCGAGACGCTCGACGACATTGTCGGCATGGTGCACGTGTTCGACGTGCTCAAGGCCGGGGCGGATGCCACACCCCCCGTGCGTCCCGTGGCGTATGCCGCCCACGACAAGCCCTGCAACGAGCAGCTCTTCGAAATGCTGCGCGCTCGGCGCCACTTGACCGTGGTGCGCGGGAGCGAGGGGTGTACGCTCGGCATCGTCACGCTGGAAGACTTGCTGGAGGAGCTGGTCGGCGACATCCGCGACGAGCACGACGAGCAGGACGATGCCGGCCAGCAGGATGCCGCCGAAATCCGCGGCTCCCCCGGCTCCCCCGGCCCCGCGGGCCCCGCGTGACGAGCGAGTCCCGGCGGCGCGCACGGGCAGGCCGCGGACCGCAGACGGCGCGACGGTACGTCTAGTGAGTGCTCCTCCGGCCGCCGACACAGCCGTCCAGCGACTGCTCGGGGACTTCGACGCGCGAAAGCCGGCGGCGCTGGCCCGCGCTGTCAGCATCGTCGAGAACCACCGTCCCGGGTTCGATCACGTCCTAACCACTCTGCACGCGCGTCTGGGCCGGGCGCGCCGCATCGGGATCACCGGCCCGCCTGGTGCCGGCAAGAGCACGGTCACCACGGAGCTCGTGAAGGGCTACCGTGCGCAGGGCTTGACGGTCGCGGTCGTGGCCGTGGACCCGACGTCCCCGTTCACGGGCGGCGCGCTCCTCGGCGACCGCATTCGAATGGAGGCCGTCGCCCTCGATCCCGGGGTCTACATTCGGTCGCTCGCGACGCGAGGGTCGCTCGGCGGGCTCTCCGCGGCGACGCGCGAGGTCGCCGACGTGCTCGACGCCTTCGGGTTCGACCGGCTCATCCTCGAGACGGTGGGAGTGGGCCAGAGCGAGCTGGATGTCGCGCGCTCGTCCGATTCGACGGTGGTCGTGCTGGTCCCCGAATCGGGCGACTCGATTCAGACCCTCAAGGCGGGAGTGATGGAGATTGCCGACATTTTCGTCGTCAACAAAGCGGACCGCCCGGGCGCGGACCGGCTACGGAACGACATCGAGCTGATGCTCGGGCTGCGAATCGGGGCCACGATGAAGAGCGTCCCGGCTCACCACGGGCTGGACTTGCGCGACGCGGCCAACCCCGACGCCGCGCGGAGAGCGATGAACCCGGCCCGTGCCGCGCGGGAGGCCGCGCACCGCGACCAGGCCGAGACCTGGATTCCCCCCGTGCTGCGCACCGTCGCCGCGAAGGGTGAAGGGATCGACCACCTGGCCACCGCCTTGGACCGCCATTTCGCTTATCTTGAGGCCAGTGGCGCGCTTCGCGCCCGGCGGCTTGGCCGCCTGCGCGAGCGGGTCGTCGAGGTGGTGGAGCAGAAAGTGCGACAACGGCTGTGGACGGACCCCGAGACCGCGGCGTGGGTCGAGGCGCAGCTTCCCGCGCTCCAGGCGGGCACGGCCACGCCATTCGGCGTGGCGGACGACCTCCTGGCGCGGAGCGCCGGTCTCCTGACCCGGACCAGGTAACCCGGACGACGCTATGACTTCGATGCGCGAATTGACGGACACCGTGCGGGGCCAGCAGGCCCAGATCGAGCGGCTGCGTGCCGAGGTGGCCGAGTGGCGGCGGCGATACGAGCGTGGCGAGAAGCGCGATATCGCCTTCGTGAACTCGGCGACGGAGGTGCAGCCCGTCTATACCGCGCTCGACACCGCGGGCCTCGATCGCGCGGCCGAAGGTCTGCCCGGCGCATATCCCTACACGCGCGGCATTCACCCCACCGGGTACCGCGGCCGGCTGTGGACCATGCGCCAGTTCGCGGGCTTCGGGAGCGCGAAGGACACGAACGAGCGGTTCAAGTTCCTCCTCGCCCACGGGCAGACCGGGCTCTCGGTGGCGTTCGACTTCCCAACGCTGATGGGCTACGACTCGGACCACCCGCGGTCGGAGGGCGAAGTGGGGAAGACGGGGGTCGCGATCTCCAGCCTCGCCGACATGGAGACGCTCTTCGAGGGCATCCCGCTCGACCAGGTCTCGACCTCGATGACCATCAACGGGCCCGCGATCATCCTCTATTGCTTCTACGTCGCCGCGGCCGAGCGGCAAGGCGTGGCGCCGCACGAGCTCCGCGGGACGGTGCAGAATGACATCCTGAAGGAGTACATGGCGCAGCACGCGTGGGTCTACCCCATCGAGCCGGCGTTGCGCCTGATCGTCGACTGTTTCGAGTGGTCGGCCGAGCACGCGCCGCAGTGGAATACGGTGTCCATCTCGGGCTATCACATCCGCGAGGCCGGTGCGACGGCGGCGCAGGAGCTGGCGTTCACGCTGGCGGACGGGTTCACGTACGTGGAGCGCGGGATCGCGCGCGGGCTCGACGTCGACCAGTTCGCGCCGCGCTTGTCATTCTTCTTCGACATTCACAACGACTTCTTCGAGGAGGTCGCGAAGCTGCGGGCGGCGCGGCGGATCTGGGCGCGCACCGTGCGCGAGAAGTACGGCGCGACGGACCCGCGCTCGTGGATGCTGCGG
>Ga0307409_100000209_pt1 | contig 23320 bp, 26 predicted proteins | sample 322Ometagenome_2_FD_203888 | JGI IMG/M metagenome (GOLD analysis project Ga0307409, IMG submission 203888) | Maize rhizosphere microbial communities from greenhouse at UC Davis, California, United States - 322HYB-O-2 | ecosystem: Host-associated > Plants > Roots > Rhizosphere > Soil | place... | reverse complement strand
ACCGCACCGGTGACGCGGAGCAGGGCTCCGGGACCCCCGAGGCCGACCAGCTGGTCGAGGCCCGCGAGGGCGGCGCCCCCGCCTCCTCGGAGGACGCGGCGAACTGACGCCACGCACGACACGGCGCCGGGCCGGCACACCACTGCGGTGTGCCGGCCCGTCCCGTCTGGGTGTCCCAGTGGGTGCCCGAGTGCGTGTTGCGTTGCGGTTCCGGGCGCCGCGGGCCGATGCTGAGGCATGACTGACAACCGGACGTTCGTGGTCGTGGGGGGCGGTCTGGCGGGCGCCAAGGCGGTGGAGGCCCTGCGCGACAAGGGTTTCGAGGGCGCGCTGGAGCTGTATGGCGCCGAGCCGCACCTGCCGTACGAGCGTCCCCCGCTGTCCAAGGGGTACCTCAAGACCGGTGAGGGGCTGGCCGACGCCTTCGTGCACACCCGCGAGTGGTACCTCGAGCACCGGGTGGGCCTGCACCTCGGCAGCCGGGTCACCGAGCTGGCCCTGCTCGACCACGAGCTCGGCACCGACACCGGCGAACGGGTGCGCTACGACAAGCTCCTGGTCGCCACCGGCAGCAGCCCCCGGCAGCTGCACCTCCCGGGGGCCGAGCTCGACGGCGTGCTCTACCTGCGCACGATCGAGGACAGCGAGCGGCTGCGCGCAGCGTTCGTGCCCGGCGCGCGAGTGGTGTTCATCGGGGGAGGCTGGATCGGGCTCGAGGCCGCGTCGGCCGCTGTTGATGCCGGGTCCTCCGTCACCGTGCTCGAGGCCCTGGACATCCCGCTGGTGCGGGTGCTCGGCCCGAAGGTCGCCACGGTGTTCGCCGACCTCCACCGCGAGAAGGGCGTCGACCTGCGCACCGGCGTGGAGGTGGCCGCCGTCGAGGGGGAGCTGGGACAGGTGCGCTGCGTGCGGCTCGGCGACGGGACGACCGTGCCCGCCGATGCCGTGGTGGTCGGCATCGGCGCACTGCCCAACATCGAGCTGGCCGAGCTCGCCGGCCTCCGCCTCGACAACGGCATCGTCGTCGACGCGCAGGGACGCACGAGCGACCCGGACGTCTTCGCGGTCGGCGACGTGGCCAACCACTTCCTGCCCTTCCTCGACCAGCACGTGCGCGTCGAGCACTGGGCCACGGCCCTGAACCAGCCCTCGGCGGTGGCCGGCGGCATGCTCGACCGGGACGACGTCTACGACGAGCTGCCCTACTTCTACACCGACCAGTACGACCTGGGCATGGAGTACATCGGCTACTGCGGTCCCGACGACGAGGTCGTGGTGCGCGGTGACCCCGCGTCGAGGGAGTTCCTCGCCTTCTGGCTGCGTGACGACCGCGTCGTGGCGGGGATGGCCGTGAACATCTGGGAGGTCATCGACGACATCAAGGCCGTCGTGCGCGGTCGTCGGCCGGTCGACCGCGGACGGCTCGCGGATCCCGCGGTCCCACTCCGGGACTTTGCCTGAGTTTTACCTTCCGGGTTCCCGGGAACCGTTCCCGCGCCATGGTGCGCGTGGTCTACTGCACGGGCGCGCCAGGCCCCCATCCGCGGCCGGCTGCGCTTCTACTGGGGATTCAGTGTGTGGAGGACATGCTGTGCGCGTACATCGCAGGCAGGTAGCAGCAGTGGCCGGCGCAGGAGCGCTGGCCGCTGGCATGGTGGCGGCCGGTCCCGCCGAGGCGGCACCGTCGGCGCAGGCCGCGGTCGTCATCAACGAGGTCTACGGCGGGGGAGGGAACTCCGGTGCCGCCTACAATCGCGACTTCATCGAGCTCGTCAACAAGGCAGCCACGGCCGTCGACGTGAGCGGCTGGTCGGTCCAGTACGCGTCGGCCTCCGGCACCAGCTGGTCGAACAGGACCAACCTCTCGGGCTCGATCCCCGCGGGAGGACGCCTCGTGGTGGGCGGTGCATCCGGCTCAACCGGCGCAGCGCTGCCGGGCGTGGACGTCGACGGCGGCATCAACCTCAGCGGCAGCAGCGGCAAGGTGGCGCTGGTCAACACCCAGACCTCCCTGACCGGCTGCGAGGGCAAGACGAGCGCGAACCCGTGCTCGGCGCTCGGCCAGGTCGTCGACTTCGTCGGCTATGGGGCGGCGAACGACTGGGCGGGCTCCGGCGCGGCGCCGGGCACCACGAACTCCACGTCGGACTCGCGCGACTACCGCCGGACCAACACGGCGAACAACGCCGCCGACTTCACGGCTGGGACGCCGTCACCCGGCTCCGACGCGGCGGCCCCGCCCGGGGCCCCGGTCGAGAAGACCATCGCCGAGGTGCAGGGCACCGGCGCGTCGTCGCCGCTCGCGGGTCAGAACGTCATCATCAAGGGCGTCGTCACCGCCGCCTACCCCAGTGGCGGGTTCCGCGGCTTCTACCTCCAGACCGCGGGCACCGGCGGGGAGCGCGACCTGACGGCCGCCTCCGACGGCGTCTTCGTGTTCCAGCCGAGCGGTGCCCTCGACAGTGACGCCGTCATCGGCAACTACGTCGAGGTGACCGGCAAGGTCAGCGAGTTCGGCGGCCTCACCGAGGTCACCGCGGCGGCCGCTGACATCATCGACGCCGGCGACGACTTCGCCGCGGTGAAGCCGGTGTCGAACGCGTGGCCGGGCACCAGCGCCGAGCGCGAGTCGCTCGAGGGCATGCTGTACGAACCGTCCGGCCCCTTCACGGTGAGCAACACGTTCGGCACCAACCAGTACGGCGAGGTCGGGCTCGCTGCCGGCACGAAGCCGCTCATCCAGTCCACCGAGGTGGCCGCGCCGCGCTCCGCCGAGGCGCTGGCCGTCGAGGCCGACAACACCCGGCGGGCCGTGACCCTCGACGACGGCTCGTCGACGAACTTCCTCGCCAACAGCTTCTCGGCGAGCGTGTGCGGCACGCGCCCGACCCCCTGCCTGACCAACGGCGACGAGACCCCGGCCTACGTGTCACAGTCGGAGCCCGTGCGCGTGGGCGCGCCGGTGACGTTCACGGCTCCCGTCGTCGTCGACTACCGGTTCAACCTGTGGCGTTTCCAGCCGACCTCGACCGTCGTGGGCCCCGACAACGCCGCCTCACCGGCGGAGTTCGAGAACACGCGCACCGCGGCGCCGGACACTGGCGACATCGACCAGCTGGGGACCAGCGACGTCAAGGTCGCCTCGTTCAACGTCCTGAACTACTTCACGACCCTGGGCACTGAGGACGCCGACTGCCAGCCCTACACCGACCGCGACGGCGACGGCGTCACGGTCCGCACCGGCTGTGACCAGCGCGGCGCCTGGGACGCGCAGGACTTCCAGCGCCAGCAGGAGAAGATCGTCGCGGCGATCAACGCGCTCGACGCCGACGTCGTCGGCCTCATGGAGATCGAGAACTCCGCAGCCCTCGGCGAGCAGACCGACGAGGCGCTCGGCTCCCTGGTGACCGCCCTCAACGCGAAGGCGGGAGCGGACACCTGGGCGTTCGTGCCGTCGTCGACCGAGCTGCCGCCGGCCTCGGAGCAGGACGTCATCACCAGCGCGATCATCTACAAGCCGGCCTCGGTCATGCGCGTCGACCAGTCGCGGGCCCTCGGCGACCAGAGCGCCGACGGACAGGCCTTCGGCAACGCCCGCGAGCCGATCGCCCAGGTCTTCAAGAAGAAGTACGGCAAGGGCGACAAGTTCCTCTTCGTCGTCAACCACTTCAAGTCCAAGGGCTCGGCCGGGCCGTTCCCCGGCGACGAGGACACCGGTGACGGCCAGGGCTCGTCGGTCACGTCGCGCATCCTGCAGGCGCAGGCGCTGCGTGACTGGGTCCCGACCGTGCTCGACGAGACCAGCACCAAGGCCGTGGTCATGGCGGGCGACTACAACTCCTACACCATGGAGGACCCGCTCGACGTCCTCTACGACGCCGGCTACACCGACGTCGGCTCGCGGTTCGACAACGACTCCTGGTCGTACTCGTTCTCCGGCCTGTCGGGCTCGCTCGACCACATCCTCGTCAACGACGCGGCACTGGCGCTGTCGACCGGGGCCGACCACTGGAACATCAACTCCGGGGAGTCGGTGGCGCTGGAGTACAGCCGCTACAACTACCACTCCACCGTGTTCCACCAGCCCGACCCCTACCGCTCCTCGGACCACGACCCGGTGGTCCTGGGCCTGAAGGCGTACGCCACGAAGTAGGCGCGACGACGCGACCTGGCTGACAGGGGAGGCGGGCCCAGCCGTTCGGCTGGGCCCGCCTCGTCGTGTCGGAGGTCAGAGCCAGCGGCGCACGCGCTGCCGGTATGCCGTGTAGTCGCCGCCGAACCGCGCCGTCAGGTAGCGCTCCTCGGGCCCGATGACGAGCCACTGCACGGCGAGGAGCAGCGGCGGCAGGGCGAGCAACGGCCACCAGGTGCCCACCCAGAGCGCCACGCCGAGGTAGACGAGCAGGTCACCGAGGTAGATCGGGTTGCGGGTGAACCGGAACGGACCACCCGTCACCAGGGTGGCGACCGACGCCCAGGGGCTGACCGTGGTGTGCGACCCGAGCATCACCCGGCCAGCCCACCCCATCAGCGCGAGCCCGGCGAGCACCAGGGCGACCCCCAGCACCACCCCGAGACCCCCGAGCGGAAGGGCCAGCGGCACCAGTCGGTCGACGACGAGGGCGGCGCCGAGCACCACCAGGAACAGCAGGGGAGGGAGCACCTTCACCCGTGCACCACTGGTGTCCATGACGGCGACTGTATGCCGGGTGGCTACCCTGACGTCCGTGAGCGACAGGATCAGGGTGGCCGTCATCGGGGCGTCGGGACGCATGGGCAGCGAGGCCTGCCGGGCCGTCGAGGCGGCCGACGACCTCGAGCTCGTGGCGCGGGTCGGCCACGGCGACGACCTCGGTGACCTCGGGGGAGCGCAGGTGGCCGTCGAGCTCACGGTCCCCGACGCGTCGCCCGGCCACGTCCAGCACTGCGTCGAGCGGGGCATCCACGTCGTCGTGGGCACGACCGGGTGGGACGACGCCCGCCTGTCCGACCTCGAGCGGCAGCTGCGCGAGGCGCCGGAGGTCGGCGTGCTCATCGCCCCCAACTTCGCCATCGGCGCCATCCTCATGATGCAGTTCGCCCGGAAGGCGGCCCGCTTCTACGAGTCGGTGGAGGTCATCGAGCTGCACCACCCCGACAAGCTCGACGCCCCGTCCGGCACCGCGGCCCGCACGGCACGGCTCATCGCCGAAGCCCGCGCCGAGGCCGGGCTCGACGCGGTGCCCGACGCCACCACCCACGACCCGGGCGGTGCGCGCGGGGCGCGGGTCGACGGCATACCGGTGCACGCCGTGCGGCTGCGCGGCCTGGTGGCCCACCAGGAGGTGCTCTTCGGCGGCGTGGGGGAGATGCTCACGCTGCGGCACGACTCGTTCGACCGTGCGTCGTTCATGCCGGGGGTGCTGGCCGGCGTGCGCGCGGTGGCGAACCACCCGGGGGTCACCGTGGGCCTGGAGCACTACCTGGGTCTGGCCGACTAGTGCGGGAGCGCCTCACCGCCGTCGTCCTCTTCCTCGTCCTGGGCTTCTACGCGGTCACCATCGGCTGGCGCGGCGTCGAGCTGGTGCGCGACGGACGTCCCGCTGCGGTGCTGCTCGGCATCGGTGTGGTGCTGCTGCCGGTCGTGCTCGTCGCGGCGCTGGCGCCGCTGCTCCTCCTGGCTCGCGACGGGTCCCGCATGATGGCGGAGCTCTCCAGCGGCCGGGAGGCGGGCCCGGAGGACGCCGCGTGGCGGTCCGAGCTCGAGCAGGCCGAGGCCTGCCGGGTGCGCAAGGACCGCAAGGGGGAGCAGCGGCACTACCGGGCGGCGGTGCGGGCCTGGCGCGCCGCGCGGCAGGCCGCCTGAGCCCGGAAGGACCCACGAAGGCCTCCGTCGCGAAAGCGAGGGTTCTACGTCATTCCGCGTGTCACACTACGTCATAGGCGGTAGTAAGACGTAGTTCTAGAACTCGTCTGAAAACCGTAAGCGCAGGGTAAAAAATCCCGGTTCGCGGTGGTTCGTCCCCCACGCTGCCGATGTGACCCCCCTCCGATCCCCCCGTGTGCTGGCACTCGGCTTTCTCGCCGCTGCCGCCCTCGCCACCACGCTCGGACTGCCGTCGGCGTCCGGCGTGGCCACCGCGAGCGCCGCCCCTGCGGGCGCCGCCGCCACCAACGCCTCGGCCCCGGAGCCGGACGTCGCCGACCTCAAGGACGAGCACCAGGTGCTCCAGCCGGAGACCGCCGCCGTCTCCATCGGCCTGAAGACGTCGACCAGCCCGTTGAGCCCTCCGTGCACGCATCCCGGCACGAGCGGCAACCGGGTGCAGGCCGTCTACGTCTACTACGGGTCGCTGCCCAACCGGATCGGCAGCCTCAAGCCCTACGTCATCGACGCCATGAAGCGGGCCAACGGCATCGTCTCGGCCTCGGCAAAGCAGACCGGCGGCAGCCGCCAGCTGCGCATCGCCACCAGTGACAACTGCCAGCCCTCCGTGGCGGTCGCGCACCTCTCGTCGTCGGCGGCGTCGAGCTTCGCCAAGACCGCCTCGGCTCTTTCCGCCAAGGGCTACGTCCACTCGACGCGCAAGTACATGGTGTTCGCCGACGCCCGCTACATCTGCGGTCTCGGCCAGACGTACAACGACGACCAGGCGGGCCGGAAGAACCGCAACAACCGCGGTCCGCAGTTCGCGCGGGTCGACCTCGGTTGCTGGTCCGGCTCGGCCGTGGCGCACGAGATCTTCCACACCCTCGGTGCGGTGCAGAAGAGCGCGCCCCGCTCCGACACCGCGCTGCACTGCCGCGACGAGAAGGACCTCATGTGCTACTCGGGTGCGACCGGCACCTCGGTCTACACGTCCTCCAGCTGCACCACGAGCGTGCTCGACGAGCGGCTCGACTGCGGCAAGAACGACTACTTCCACACCAGCCCGAAGTCGGGGAGCTACCTCGCCACCCACTGGAACACCGCCCGCAGCTCGTTCCTGTGGGGTGGGGGCCCGACCTACGGGTGATCCACCCCCTCGACAGGCCACCTCTCAGCAGGCCCGGTGGTGGGCGACACGACGCCCTGACGGTTCGCCGTCAGGGCGTCGTGCCGTCTGTGGAGGGAGCCGCCCCGGCCGCGGGGGTCGGCCGCCCCACCACCACCCGGCGCGCCAACGACGACGCGAGACGGGTGACCGCCTCCAGCGGCCCGCGCCGCCCGGCCAGCGCGAAGGCGCCGCCCACCAGCAGCGCCAGCAGGGCGTGGCGGGCGTAGGTGGCTGGCGTCGGGTCGGGCCAGCGGCCGGGTGTCAGCAGCGCCACGTGCAGGGAGTAGAGCGTGAGCGTCATCGCGCCGGCACCGAAGAGGGTCGCCCAGGCCCGGCCGGTCCACGCCGACGACGCCGCGGCGCCGGAGGCCAGCAGGGCGACGCCGATCACGGCGGCGGCCGTGCCCGCCGTGTGCGCGAGGTCGAAGGGCGTTCCGGAGTGCGGTGCGACGACGGTGAGCCACCACCACGTGTCCGTGGGCGTGGTCCCGCCCATCCCGAAGGCCATCCGGTGCAGCACCTCCTGCCAGGAGCCCGCTCCGACCGAGCTGCTGACCAGGGCGTCCTGGGCCGCCGGGGCGGAGGTGAGGGCGCGGGAGAGCCCCCAGGCCACGAGCGCGGTGGCGCTGCCGACGGCCAGGAGCCGGGTCGCGACGGTGGTGCGGCGCAGGTCGAGCCGCCCGATGCCCATGCCGGCCAACACGTAGGCCAGCCAGGGCAGCGCCGGGTAGTAGCCGGTCAGCGTGAGGTCGACGACGGTGGCTCCGACGGCGTCCAGGCTCTCGGGTGTGGGAACGGAGGGAGGCTGGTCGCCCCAGGCGCCTCGCACGAGGTGCGACAGCACGGGAGCGGCCACGCACCAGCCGGCAGAGAGGGTGAGGAGCGCGCGCGGCCCCAGGCCGAGGAACGGCAGGGCCAGGACGAACAGCAGCGCGTAGTAGACGAGGATGACGGCCACGCGGGTGTCGAGCTGCCCCAGCCACAGGCCCACGAGCGCGATGAGCAGTGCCCGGGCCGCGAGCCCCGCGGCGTCCCCCAGGCGCTGCAGGCCCCGGTGCGGCACCTGCCGACCGGTCATCAGGGCGAGCGAGACGCCGGCGAGGACGGCGAACAGGGCCGAGGCCCGGCCGCCCGCCACGCCCTGGTGCCACGCGAGGGTGCCGTCGCTGCTGACCGGGCGCAGGACGTGCGTCGCCATCATGCCCAGCAGCGCCACGCAGCGGGCCACGTCGACACCGACCACGCGGGTGGCGGCGCGCGCGTGAGGGGCGGTCGACACTGCTCGCGGCCCGACCACCGGGCTACGCCACGCCGAGCGCGCGGAGCAGGGCCGCGGTGCCGGCGGCCAGGGCGACCACCAGCAGGAAGGGCGCCCGCAGGGCCAGGGCCACCAGCGCGACCGCCACGGCGGCCAGGCGTGCGTCCACCACGAGCGCGCCGCCGTCACCGGTGAGGGTCTGCACCGCCACCAGGGCCGAGAGCAGCGCGATGGGCAGCGCGGAGGTGACCCGGCTCGTGCGCTGCCCCTCCAGCCAGTGCGCCGGCACGACGTAGCCGAGGAACTTCAGCGCGAAGGCCAGGGCGCTCGCGACGAGGACGGCGGTCCACAGGCTCACGACGCCTCCCTGCCGGGTGCAGCCTGACGCCCGGCCTGCTCCGGGTCCGCCTCGTCTCTCCAGTGGTGCGGTGGTGCGGGGTCGCGGTGCGCGTTCGGCCAGACCGCCGCGACGAGCGCCGTGAGCGCCGCCACCAGCACCGGCACGCCGGCCGGGGCGTGCGGAGCGAGCATCACGGCCACCAGCGCGGCGAGGGCCGCGATGGCGAACGCGTCACCGGACTTCAGCCGCGGCCACAGCAGCCCGCAGAAGGCGGCTGCCGCGGCGGCGTCGAGCCCGTAGGTCTTCGGGTCGCCGATGGCGTCGCCGACGAGGGCGCCGGCCAGCGTCATGAGGTTCCACAGCACGAAGACGGCGAGGCCGGTCGCCCAGAACCCGAGCCGACCTGCTCGTTCCTCGGGCTGCGCCACCCCCACGGCGGTGGACTCGTCGATGGTCAGCTGGGCGGCCGCGACGCGGCGCAGGCCCCGGACGTCGAGCATGCGGGCCACCTGGAGACCGTAGAGGCCGTTGCGCACACCGAGGAGGGTGGACGTGGCGATGGCCGCCGGCGCTCCCGAGAGCCCACCGGCGACGAGGCCGACGAAGGCGAACTGGGAGCCACCGGAGAAGAGCAGGACCGACAGCGCCTGGGTCTGCAGGACGTCGAGGCCTGCTGCGGTCGACAGGGCGCCGAAGCTGATGCCGTAGGCGCCGGTGGCGACCCCCACCGACACGGCCTGGCGCAGCACCGCTCGCCGGCGAGCGGGGTCCAGCGCGGCCACGGTCCCGTCTCCCACTGCCCCGTGCCGTCTCACTGCTCCGTGCCGTCTCACTACTCCGTGTCGCCGATGGCGGCGACCAGGCGCACCTCCCGGGCCGTCCGGCCGTCGGGGGAGACCACCCGGTCACGGAACGCGCCGTCCGGCGACAGCCCCGCCCGGGTGAAGAAGGCCCGCGTCGGCTCGTCGGTCGCGAGGACCCAGGTGTGCAGCGTGTCGGCCCCGGCGCCGCGCAGCGTGTCGACGGCGGCGTTCAGCAGTCGCGAGCCGTGCCCCATCCGCCGGGCCTGCGGGTGCACCCCGATGGCGGTCAGCTCACCGGTCAGGGGAGAGGCGTCGGGGTCCTGGCTGGGGCCGATCGACGCGAACCCCACCACCTGCTCGCCCGCGCAGGCCGCGAGGAGGCGGTGGACCCCCTGCGGCGGGTTGGCGAGGGAGGTCCGCCAGGCCTTCGCGAAGGCGGGCGGCTCGAAGGTCTCGACGACCTCGTCGGGCACCACGCCGGCATACGCCTCACGCCACACGGTGGCCTGCACCAGCCCGACCGCCGGCGCGTCGCTCTCGCGGGCGAGGCGGACGCTCGCATCGGCGACGGGTCCGGCTGCCGGGTCGTGCTGGTGAGGATGGGGGTGCTGGTGGTCGTGCTGGTGCGGGGCCACCCGGCCATCCTCGCACCCGCGCCAGCATGTGACACCAAAGCGGCACAATTGCAATCAGGTGTAACACGACCGCATACTGAGGGCATGTACGGCAACGACTTCGGCCCCGACGCGGACAGCGCCCTGCCGAACCCCGACGAGCCCCTCAACGCCGCCGAGTCGGGCCTGTTCGACGACCTCCTCGACGCCGACCAGCGCATCGAGCCGCGAGACGAGATGCCGGACGCCTACCGCCAGACGCTGATCCGCCAGATCGCCCAGCACGCGCACTCCGAGATCATCGGCATGCAGCCCGAGGGCAACTGGATCACCCGCGCGCCCAGCCTGCGCCGCAAGGCGATCCTCATGGCCAAGGTCCAGGACGAGGCGGGTCACGGGCTCTACCTCTACAGCGCCGCCGAGACCCTCGGGGTCGACCGCGCCGACCTGCTCGACCGGCTGCACGACGGCAAGCAGAAGTACTCCTCGATCTTCAACTACCCGACGCTGACGTGGGCCGACTGCGGCGCCATCGGCTGGCTCGTCGACGGTGCCGCGATCATGAACCAGGTGCCGCTGTGCCGCTGCTCCTACGGGCCCTACGCCCGCGCGATGATCCGGGTCTGCAAGGAGGAGTCGTTCCACCAGCGGCAGGGCTTCGAGATCCTGTGGACCCTCATGCGCGGCACCGACGCGCAGAAGGCGATGGCCCAGGACGCTGCCGACCGCTGGTGGTGGCCCGCGCTGATGATGTTCGGCCCGCCGGACACCGGTGAGGCTGCCAAGGGCGGGCACACGGAGCAGTCGATGGCCTGGGGCATCAAGCGCTTCAGCAACGACGACCTGCGCCAGAAGTTCGTCGACATGATGGTCCCGCAGGCGGAGAAGCTCGGCATCGTGCTGCCCGACCCGGACCTGCGGTGGAACGAGCAGCGTGGTCACTACGACTTCGGACCCATCGACTGGGACGAGTTCTGGCGCGTCCTCAAGGGCGACGGGCCGTGCAACGCCGAGCGCATCGCCCACCGCCGCGCCACCCACGAGGAGGGCGCCTGGGTGCGCGAGGCGGCCACCGCGTATGCCGCGAAGCAGGCTGCGCGCGAGCGCCAGGGGAGCGCGGCATGAGCGAGCGCGCACCCGAGGCCGAGAAGTCGTGGCCGCTGTGGGAGGTCTTCGTCCGGGGCAAGCGAGGCCTGTCGCACGTGCACGTCGGCTCGCTGCACGCCCCCGACGCGGCGATGGCCCTGCGCAACGCCCGTGACGTCTACACCCGGCGGCAGGAGGGCGTCTCGCTCTGGGTCGTGAGGGCCGCCGACATCATGGCCTCGAGCCCCGACGAGCGAGACTCGTTCTTCGACCCCGCGGCCGACAAGGTCTACCGCCACCCGACCTTCTACGACGTGCCTGAGGACGTGGAGTACCTGTGAATGCCCCACGAAGCTCTCCGCTGCGCTCCGATACGTCGCCGGGACCCCACGAAGCGGTGGTCGGCGATCCTGTCGCGGCGCAGTACCTCCAGGGCCTGGCCGACGACGCGCTCGTCTACGCCCAGCGGCTGGGGGAGTGGATCTCCCGAGCGCCGCAGATCGAGGAGGACATGGCGCTGGCCAACGTCGGCCTCGACCTGCTCGGGCAGGCCAGGGCCCTGCTGACCCGCGTGGGCGCGCTCGACGGCACGGGGCGCTCCGAGGACGACCTGGCCTACTTCCGCGACGAGCGCGAGTTCCGCAACGTCCACCTCGTCGAGCAGGAGCGCGCCGGGTTCGGCTTCGAGATGGCCCGGCTGCTGACCTTCTCCACCTACCAGTGCGAGCTGTATGCCGCGCTGTGCCGCTCGAGCGACCCGGTGCTGTCCGGAGTGGCGGAGAAGGCGCTCAAGGAGGTCACCTACCACCGTGACCACGCCACCCAGTGGGTCGTGCGGCTCGGTGACGGCACGGAGGAGTCGCACCGACGCATGCAGGAGGGGCTGGAGCTGACGGCGCCCTACGTCGCCGAGCTCTTCGACGACGACGAGGTCTCCCGCGCGGCGGCCGAGGCCGGGGTGGGCGTCCTGCCCTCGTCGCTCCGGGACGCGTGCACCAGCCACGTCACGAGCGTGGTGGAGCAGGCCACGCTGGCGATGCCCGCGACGCCGCGGTGGCGCGCGCGTGGCGGGCGTGACGGCATCCACTCCCGGCCGATGGGCTACCTCCTCGCCGAGATGCAGCACATCGCCCGGTCGCACCCCGGAGCGAGCTGGTGACGGTCATGACTGAAGCTGAGGTCATCGTGAAGTCCCCTGTGGCACAGGCCATCTCCGACATCCCCGACCCCGAGGTGCCGGTGGTCACCATCGAGGACCTCGGCATCCTGCGGCACCTCGAGGTCGACGACTCGAGCCGCCGGGTCCTCGTGACGATCACCCCGACCTACTCGGGCTGTCCGGCGATGGAGGCCATCGAGCACCGCGTCGTGCACGAGGCCGCCCGGCACGGCTACACGTGCTCGGTCGAGACCCGGCTCAGCCCCGCGTGGACCACGGACTGGATGTCCGAGCGGGGGCGGCAGCGCCTGCGGGAGTTCGGGATCGCACCCCCCGAGCCCGGGGCCAGTGCGCGGGGGAGCGGGCCGGTCGCCCTCTCGCTCCAGGTTCGGCAGGTGGAGTGCCCGCAGTGCGGCAGCACCGACACCGAGGAGCTGGCCCGGTTCGGCTCCACGGCCTGCAAGGCGCTGCGGCGGTGCCGCGCGTGCCGCGAGCCGTTCGACGAGTTCAAGGCGATCTGATGGTCGAGGCGATCTGATGGCTGCTCTGGTCACCCGTCCGACGCGCCGGCGGGCGCAGTTCCACGCCCTCACGGTGGCGGGGGTGGAGCGCCTGACCGACGACGCCGTCGCCGTCACCTTCAACGTGCCGGAGGAGCTGTGCGGCGAGTACGCCTTCGCCCCGGGCCAGCACCTCACCCTGCGCGCCACCATCAAGGGCGAGGAGGTGCGGCAGTCCTACTCGATCTGCATCGCGCCGTCGGCCGCGGCGGCCACCGGCACCGTGCGGGTCGCCTCGGCCCGCGTGGCGGGCGGCCGGATGTCCAACTGGCTCAACGACGTCGTGCGTCCCGGCGACGTCATCGACGTCATGACGCCGCTGGGCTCGTTCACCTGCCCTGCCCAGCCGGACGCGAGCCGCCACCACCTGGCCATCGCCGCCGGGAGCGGCATCACCCCGGTGCTGGCGATCATCAGCGCGGTGCTCGAGGAGGAGCCGGAGTCGCGGGTGACGCTGCTCTACGGCAACCGCCGCACCGCCTCGATCATGTTCCTCGAGGAGCTCGCCGACCTGAAGAACCGCTACCCGGAGCGGCTCCAGCTCGTGCACGTGCTCTCCCGCGAGCCCCAGGACGTCGAGCTGTTCAGCGGCCGCCTCGACCCCGAGCGGATCAGTCGCATCCTGTCGGTCCTCGCCCCTGTCGAGACGGTCGACGAGTGGTACCTGTGCGGCCCGTACGGCATGGTCACCGGCGCCCAGGAGCTCCTCGCCGAGGCTGGGGTCGACGGCCACCACGTCCACCACGAGATCTTCCACGTGGCGGAGCAGGAGTCGCCGCGACAGGAGGTCGTCGTCGAGGAGGGTGCCCCGCCGGAGGCCGTCGTCACCGTCAACCTCGACGGACGCACGACCCGGATCGAGATGCCGAGCCGCGCCGAGACCATCCTGGACGCCACGCTGCGCTCCCGGCCGGACGCGCCCTACTCGTGCACGGGAGGAGTCTGCGGCACCTGCCGCGCGCGGCTCGTCTCCGGCGAGGTGCGGATGGACCGCAACTACGCGCTCGAGCCCGACGAGGTGGCAGCCGGCATCGTGCTGGCCTGCCAGAGCCACCCCGTCACCGACGAGGTCTCGCTCGACTACGACGCCTGACCGGCGGTCGCACGCTGCCAGGAGGGGTCACGACCGGTGCGCGCGAGCACACGGTCGAAGTCGTCCGCGTCGTCGGCCGGGTCGAGCGCCGGCCCGAACATGCCGGGGGTGCCCGAGCGGTCGAACCCCTCCACGTAGATCCCCAGGACCCGAGCGCTCTCCGCGTCGCAGTCGTACGGCTGGTGCAGTGCGCGCGCGAGGTCCCAGCCGTGCAGCACCAGCTCGCCCAGCGCGACGACGCCGGCTGCCTCACCGGGCAGGTCGACGCCACCCACGCGGGTGTTGCCGTCCCACGCCTCCCGCGGGTACCACGCCGTCACGAGGGCGGGAAGCTGCTCGGCCAGTCGTTCGCGCCAGTCGCCGGAGGCCTGCGGCCAACCACCCTGGTCCGGCACGGTGTCCGTGAGGGTGTCGAGGTCCTTCTCCGCGGCGGCCCGGAACGCCAGGCTGAGCCCCAGCAGGTGCCCGAGCAGCTCGCGCACCGTGCGGCCCTCGCAGGGCGTGGGGTCGTCGAGGTGGCCGTCCTCCACGGCGGGGATGAGCTGCATGAGCCGGTCGGCTGCGGGGGCCAGGTCGATGGGCCCGTGGCCGCCCACCACGCCGCCTGCAGTGCCGCCGGCCAGGTCGCCGTGCTGGGCGTCATGCACCGCCGAGTGCTCGGCGTCGCGTCCCTCAGCGTGCTGCGCGTCGTCCGCCATCGACAGCCGCTCGTCGTACTCGTCCCCGTGTCGTTCCCTCGTACGCTCCATCGCCCCAGTCTGGCCCGGCCCGCCGCAGCACGCCTCTGGAGACGGGGCGCCGCTCCTCAGGCTCGTTCGTAGGCGACGATGTCGAAACCCTCGTGCGGCTCCCGCGAGACCTCGTGCCACTCGTCCGGTGACCACTCCGGGAACCAGGTGTCGCCCTCGGGTGAGTCGTGCACCTCGGTCAGCACCAGCCGCTGGGCGAAGGGCAGCGCCTCCGCGTAGACCTCGCCGCCGCCGACGACGAACACCTCGTTGGCCGGGCCGGCGAGCGAGAGCGCCTCGGGCAGCGAGTGGGCGGCCTCGACGTCCGGGTGGCTCCAGTCCGGGCGCCTCGTGATGACGATGGTCCGCCGCCCGGGCAGCACCCGCCCGATCGACTCGAAGGTCTTGCGGCCCATGACCATCGGGTGGCCCAGGGTCGTGTGCTTGAAGTGCTTGAGGTCCTCGGGCAGGTGCCACGGCATCTCGCCGCCGCGGCCGATGACGCGGTTGCGGCCGAGGGCGGCGATCAGCGTGACACGGGTCATGGCACGCAGTATGCCGCGTGGTCGCCGTGCGCCGCCTGCGCTCAGACCGCGATCGGTGCCTTGATCGAGGGGTGGGCCTGGTAGCCCACGAGCTCGAAGTCCTCGAGGTCGAACTCGTCGATCTGCTTCCCGGCGGCGATCTTCATCTGCGGCAGCGGGAAGGGCTCGCGGGTCAGCTGCTCTCGGGCCTGCTCGACGTGGTTGGAGTAGAGGTGGGCGTCGCCGAGCGTATGGATGAACTCGCCCGGGTCGAGGTCGCAGACCTGCGCCACCATCATCGTCAGCAGCGCGTAGGAGGCGATGTTGAACGGCACGCCGAGGAAGATGTCGGCCGACCGCTGGTAGAGCTGGCACGAGAGCCGGGCGCGCTGCCCGTCGCGGGCCGGCGACACGTAGAACTGGAACATCGTGTGGCACGGCGGAAGCGCCATCGAGTCGACGTCCGCGACGTTCCAGGCGCTGACGATGTGGCGGCGCGAGTCCGGGTCGGTGCGGATCGACTCGATGACCTTGGCGATCTGGTCGACGTGCCCGCCGTCGGGGGTGGGCCAGGACCGCCACTGGTAGCCGTAGACCGGACCGAGGTCACCGTTCTCGTCGGCCCACTCGTCCCAGATCGTGATGCCCCGGTCCTGGAGCCACTTGACGTTGGTGTCGCCGCGCAGGAACCAGAGCAGCTCGCCGATGATCGACTTCAGGTGCAGCTTCTTGGTCGTCAGCACCGGGAAGCCCTCGGCGAGGTCGAAGCGCATCTGGTAGCCGAAGACGCTGCGCGTGCCGGTGCCCGTCCGATCCGACTTGTCGACGCCGTGGGTCATGACGTGGTCGAGGAGCTCGAGGTATTGCCGCACGCGGTCAGACTACGCGGGCGCGCCCACGCAGGGCCGGATCGTCCCCGGCGAGCCGGCCGGGCCACCGTGGCCGGCTACCCGGACGCGAGGGACCGGGCCGCGGCGACTCCACGCCCGACCCAGGCCTGCAGGGCGTCGTCCGCCTCGACCGCCTCCGTCGCCACCCGCAGCCAGCCGTCCATCTCGCGGCCGCGCATCACCATCCGTTGCACGGTCACGCCGTCGACGAGCGCGGCACTCGCCGCAGGGTCGACCCGCACCATCAGGCCGCCCTGGCCGCTGGCCGCCACCGCCATGCGGCCCTCGACCATGAAGCCGAGGCCACCGAACATGCGCTTCTCGTCCACGCCCGCCTCCGCCCCGAGCACCCCGCGCACCCGGTCGGCCAGCTCCTCGTCGTACGCCATACGGGCAGTATCGCGCCGGTCGGTGCGCTGCCACGCCCACGGGTCGGGGCGAGGGGCGACGTCCACGGTCGGAACGGCATACCGGAGCAGGTGGCCGCCCGCGATAGCCTGACCACCATGACTTCTGCGTCTCCTTTCGGCCGCGTCGTGACGGCGATGGTGAGCCCGATGCGGCCCGACGGCAGCCTGGACCTCGACGGCGCGCAGCGGGTGGCGCAGCACCTGGTCGACCACGGCCACGACGGCATCGTCGTCAACGGCACCACGGGGGAGTCACCCACGACCACCGACGCCGAGAAGGCCGACCTGGTCCGGGCCGTCGTCGAGGCGGTCGGTGACCGCGCCAGGGTCACGGCCGGTGCCGGCACCAACGACACAGCGCACTCCGTGGAGCTGGCGCGCGCCGCCGAGGCGGCCGGCGCCCACGCCCTGCTGGTCGTGGCGCCCTACTACAACAAGCCGCCGCAGTCAGGCCTGCGGGCCCACTGCACGGCGGTCGCCGACGCGGCCGACCTGCCGGTGATGCTCTACGACATCCCGGGCCGGTCCGGCATCCCGTTCACCACCGAGACCCTGCTCGAGCTCGCCCGGCACCCGCGCATCCAGGCGGTCAAGGACGCCAAGGGTGACCTGTGGGCCGCCACCAAGGTCATGGCCGAGACCGACCTGCTCTGGTTCTCCGGTGACGACGTGGCGAACCTCTCCCACCTGGTCAACGGCGCCACCGGCGTGGTCAGCGTGGTCGGGCACGTCGCCGGCGACCTGTATGCCGAGATGGTCGCCGCCGTCGACAAGGGCGACATCGAGCGGGCCCGCGAGCTGCACCGCCAGCTCGTCCCGGCGGTCGACGCCATCATGAACATCACCCAGGGAGCCATCATGGCCAAGGCTGCGCTGACGGTGCTCGGGGTCCTCGACTCCGCCGCCGTGCGACTGCCCCTGGTCGAGGCCACCCCCGAGCAGGTCGCCGCCGTGCGTGACGGCCTCAACACGTCAGGACTCATGTGAGCCATCCCCACCCCGAGCTGACCGCACCCCCCGCGCTGCCTGACGGCGGCGTCCGCATCGTCGCCCTCGGCGGCCTCGGCGAGGTCGGCCGCAACATGGCGGTCATCGAGCACGACGGCCAGCTGCTGGTCATCGACTGCGGCGTGCTCTTCCCCGAGGACCACCACCCCGGTGTCGACCTGATCCTCCCCGACTTCACCTACATCGAGGACCGGCTCGACGACGTCCAGGCGATCGTGCTCACGCACGGCCACGAGGACCACATCGGCGCGGTGCCCTACCTGCTCAGGCTCAAGCCGGACATCCCGCTGGTCGGCTCGATGCTCACGCTCGCCCTCGTCGAGGCGAAGCTGCGCGAGCACAAGATCACCCCCTACACCCTCGGGGTGAAGGAGGGGATGCGCGAGCAGCTCGGAGTGTTCGACTGTGAGTTCGTCGCCGTCAACCACTCGATCCCCGACGCGCTCGCGGTCTTCGTCCGCACGCCGGGCGGCACCATCCTGCACACCGGCGACTTCAAGATGGACCAGCTTCCGCTCGACGGCCGGCTGACCGACCTGCGCGCGTTCGCCCGGCTCGGCGAGGAGGGCGTCGACCTCTTCATGGTCGACTCCACCAACGCCGAGGTGCCGGGCTTCACGACGCCGGAGAAGGACATCGCGCCGGCGATCGACAAGGTGTTCAGGCACGCCCGGCGCCGGATCATCGTCGCCTGCTTCTCGTCGCACGTGCACCGCGTGCAGCAGGTGCTCGACGCCGCCGAGAAGGCGGGCCGCAAGGTTGCGATGGTCGGCCGTTCGATGGTGCGCAACATGACCATCGCCGCCGACCTCGGCTACCTGCACGTGCCCGACGGCGTGCTGGTCGACGTCAAGCGCCTCGACGACTTCCGCGACGACCAGGTGGTGCTCATCTGCACCGGGTCGCAGGGCGAGCCGATGGCGGCGCTCTCGCGCATGGCGAACCGCGACCACCGCATCGACGTGGGCGAGGGCGACACGGTGCTGATGGCGTCGTCGCTGATCCCGGGCAACGAGAACGCCGTCTACCGGGTCATCAACGGCCTCATGCGGCTCGGCGCCGACGTGGTGCACAAGGGCAACGCCCGCGTGCACGTCTCCGGCCACGCCAGCGCCGGTGAGCTCATCTACTGCTACAACATCGTCGAGCCCCGCAACGTCATGCCGGTGCACGGCGAGTGGCGCCACCTGGTGGCCAATGCCGAGCTCGCCGTGCAGACCGGCGTCGACCCCGACAACGTCGTGCTCGCCGAGGACGGCGTCGTCGTCGATCTCGTCGACGGCCGGGCGCGCATCGTCGGTGCCGTGCCCTGCGGCTACACCTACGTCGACGGCTCGTCCGTGGGCGAGTTCGACGAGGCCCTGCTGAAGGACCGCCGCATCCTGCGCGACGAGGGCTTCATCTCGGTGATCGTCGTCATGGACGCTGCCACGGGGAAGATCGCGGCCGGTCCCGAGATCCACGCCCGCGGCTTCGCCGAGGACGACGAGATCTTCAACCAGGTGCGCCCGAAGATCGAGCAGGCGCTCGCCGAGGCGACCGGCAAGGGCGTGACCGACACGCAGCAGCTCGAGAAGGTCGTGCGGCGCGCCCTCGGCGGCTGGGTCGGCGGCAAGATCCGCCGTCGCCCGATGATCATCCCCGTCGTCATCGAGGCCTGAGCCGGTCCTGAGCCCGGGCAGCAGCTTTGGCAGGTGTCGGTCGGGCCGGTGGGCTCGGCCGGCACTATGAGGGCAGCTGCGTCAGCCGACCACGCCCAGGAGCGCCACGGCGACGCCGGCGCAGGCGCAGGCGAACAGCGTGCTGACGAAGGTGCCGATGATGAAGCGCTCGGCGGCGGCGGACTTCTTGCCCGCCTGCAGCTCGGGGTAGCGCGCGAGGCTCTTCACGGCCAGCACGACCGCGATGCCCTCGGGCCAGCCGGCCACGATGGACGCGTAGATGGCCGTGCGCTCGAGCACCCCGATCCAGGCGCCGCCGCGCAGGACCTCGCGGGCCGCCTCGACGGAGTCGGCCTCGTCGGTGGGGGCGACGTGGTCGCCCCGGTCCACCTGCCGGAAGACGAGGGTGGTCAACAGCCCACCGCCGGCGAGCGCCACCACGCCGAGGACGAGGACGGTCAGCGCGTCCGCGACCGTGCTGCTCACGCGTCCGCCTCGGCGAGGAGGACCTCGACGAGCTCGGCGCCGCGGCGGCCTTCGTGGAACGCGGCCCGGCTGAGGCGCTGGCTGACCGCGGAGGGGGAGATGTCGAGGCGGTCGGCGATGTCCCTGCCGGTCAGGCCCGTCTCAGCCATGTCCACGATCTCCCATCCCTCGGGGGTGCGGCGGCGCAGCAGCACGGCCAGCACCCACAGGGCGGACTCTGCCTGTCGCGCCCGGTCGGCCTCACCGTAGTGGGGAGCGCCGTCAGCGTGGACGACCCGCAGGTCGGTCGGCGAGGTGCGGGCCGCCTCGACCGCCTCCCGCGCTGCGAGGAAGGCCGGCCCGGAGGCGGCCCGGGTGGACTCCGGCAGCGGTGTGTCGACCGCTCCCACGCCGAGGCCGGCGCGCCAGCCCCCGAGCCGCACGAGCGCCGTGACCGCCCGCACTGCCGCGTGCGGGGAGGACAGCACTCCCTGGATCTCGTCGCCCACCGTCCGCTCGAACGGGAGGGCCACGCCGGCGCCGCCACCGCGGCCCAAGGCGTCCTGGAGGGCAGCCAGGGCTTCCGGGACCCGGTCGCCGTGCCGGGTGCTGCGCTTCTGGTCGGCGGTCAGCACGATCATGGATGAAGCCTAGACCATGAATGTCACCTAGTGAAGGTTCAAGACTTCATTTGTGCGGATTCAGGTAGAACCGGACGCGCCCCGCCCTTCAGCTGGCCCGGTCAGACGGCACAGCGAAAGGTGCGTCGGTAGGCCTGTGGTGTCGTGCCGACCTGGCGGAGGAAGTGGTGCCGCAGGATGGCGGCCGTCCCCAACCCGGTACGACTGGCGACCTGCTCCACTGACGCGTCGGTGTCCTCCAGCAGGCGACGGGCGAGCAGCACCCGCTGCGTGGTCACCCAGGCGTGCGGGGTGGCGCCGGTCTCGGCGCGGAAGCGGCGGGCGAAGGTCCGCTCCGACATCATCGCCCGACGCGCCAGCGTCTCGACCGACAGGTCCGCGGAGAGGTTCTCGGTGGCCCACTCGAGCACCGGCTGCAGCGAGTCCGCCTCGATGGCAGGCAGGGGCGCCTCGACGTACTGCCGCTGGCCACCGTCCCGCTGCGGTGGGACGACCATGCGCCGAGCGATGGTCGAGGCCACCCGGGCGCCGAGCTCCTTGCGCACCAGGTGGAGCGTCGCGTCGATGCCCGCGGCCGTGCCGGCGGACGTGATGATGTTTCCGTCCTCGACGTAGAGGACGTCGAGCACCACCTCGACGTCGGGGTACTCCTCGGCGAGCTCGGTGGTGTTCATCCAGTGCGTCGTCGCACGGCGGCCGTCGAGCAGGCCCGCCTTCGCCAGCGTGAAGGCGCCGCTGCACAGCGACATGACCCAGGCGCCCCGCGCGTCGGCGGCGCGCAGCTGCTCGGCCAGCGCCGCCGGGATGGGGGCCCGGCGCGGACGGGAGGCCGGCACGACGACGAGGTCCGCCTCCGCCAGCCGGTCGTACCCGTGCTCCGCCGTGATCGAGAAGCCCATGTCGGTCGGTACCGGGCGACCGGGCTCGTCGCTGCACACGGCGAAGTCGAACGACGGCACGCCCTGGTCGGTGCGGTCGAGCCCGAACACCTCGCAGGCGACGGAGAACTCGAACGGGGAGACCGTGTTGACCAGGGGGACGGCCACGTTGCGCAGCATGGGGTCAGGTTGCCACACGGATGGCAGGAAATCTATGGGTCATGGCATTTCTGCCACTCGTGGCAGCAATCAATGCAAGCGCACGATATCTGCCATGGGTTTCTTCATCGTTCTCGCCATTCTCGTCACCATCGCGATCCTCGCCCCGATCTACGGGGTCGACACCCGCTTCGACCGCGACCAGCACCCCCGCTGGTCCTGACCCTCACCAGGGCCGCGGCAGGCTGAGGTCGCGCGGGTCGGAGGTCGGCGTCCAGCCGTCCTCGCCGTGCTCGTAGCCGAAGGCCGGGCCGTCGGCGGCCAGGGAGGCCACCGCGCCGAGGAAGCGCTCGACGTGCTCGGCCGTGTTGGCCAGCCCCAGGCTGACGCGGACCGCGGTCGTGGGACCGGCGGCGTACGGGTCGTCGAGCAGTGCGTCGACCAGCAGGTGGGCGCAGAACTTGCCGTCGCGCACCCCGATGCCGTGCTCTGCCGACAGGACCGCCGAGACCAGCGACGAGTCGATCCCGTCGATGGTGAAGGCGGCCACCGGCACGCGCTCGTGGTCGGCGCCGAAGAGGGAGTAGGTCTCGACGCCGTCGATCTCGGCCAGGCCCTCCGCCAGGCGGTGACCCAGGGCCCGCTCGTGGGCCTCGACCGCCTCGCGGTGCTCGGTCAGCGCCGCGCACGCGGCGGCCAGGGCCACGGCGCCGATGACGTTCGGCGAGCCGGCCTCGTGACGGGCGGCGCCGCCGTGCCAGGTGGTGCCGCGCTCGGTGACGGCGGCCGTGGCACCGCCGCCTGCGAGGTAGGGGGCCGCGGCGTCGAGCCAGTCTCCACGCCCGGCGAGCACCCCGGCGCCGAAGGGTGCGTAGAGCTTGTGCCCGGAGAAGGCGACGTAGTCGACGCCGAGTGCGTCGACGTCGATGGGGCGGTGCGGTGCGAGCTGGGCCGCGTCGAGGGCGACGCGGGCGCCGTGCCGGCGGGCGGTCTCGGCGAGCTCGCGCACCGGCCACAGCTCGCCCGTGACGTTGGACGCACCGCACAGCACGACGAGGCGGTGCCGGGCGGTGGACCGCTCGAGCGCCTGGGTGAGCAGCACGCGGGCGTCGGCCAGGCTGCCCGGCACCGGCAGGCGCGTGGTGCGCGACTTCGACCAGGGCAGCAGGGTCGCGTGGTGCTCGGCCTCGAACACGATGACCTCGGTGTCGCGCGGCAGCGCGCGGGCGAGGAGGTTGAAGGAGTCGGTCGTGTTGCGGGTGAAGACCACGTGGTCGCCGTCGCGGGCGCCGACGAACCGGCGGACCTCCTGCCGGGCGTCCTCGTACCACCGGCTCGTCACGCGGGAGGCGTAGCCGTTGCCGCGGTGCACCGAGGAGTAGGTGCGCAGGGCGGTGTCGACGGCCCGCTTGACCGAGACCAGGGCCGGCGTGGAGGCGGCGTGGTCGAGGTTGGCGTAGTCGACCACCGTGCGGTGGAGGGTCGGCACCCCGAGGTCGGCGGAGACCACGGCGGGGAGCTCGGCGGGTTCGACGGCCCCACCGGGCACCGGGCGCAGGTGGCGGCGGTCGAGGTGGCGCGATGGGGAGCCGTCGGCGGGCGAGTGCTGGGCGGGCGGCGCCTGCAGGGGCGAGTGGCCGCGGCGGGTGGTGCTGGCGATCGACACGAGGTGTCTCCTCAGGGGTCCGGTGGACCCGGGGAGGCGCCGCGGGTCCGCGCTTGCCACCTGCGGGCGCAGGTGGCCCGGTCGTCACCCGGAGCACCCCACCGCGGAGGAGGGTTGCTGGCCAGCAAGCCGGGGCTTCGCGCTGGCACTCATGACCTGCCCGGAACGGTAGCGGGCGTCCTGACGCTGCTGCCACCAGGTGGGCAGGGAATCCCGTCATCTGAGACCGGGCATTCGGTCGTCCGGTCGTCGTCCGGTCATCGCCCGGTCAACCGGGACCACGCGCTCGGGAAGGACAGGCCTGGACGGCGCAGACGCCGACGGACGAGCCGAGCGCCGGCCGAGACGTCGTCCGCCTGCG
>Ga0307409_100000208_pt1 | contig 23326 bp, 20 predicted proteins | sample 322Ometagenome_2_FD_203888 | JGI IMG/M metagenome (GOLD analysis project Ga0307409, IMG submission 203888) | Maize rhizosphere microbial communities from greenhouse at UC Davis, California, United States - 322HYB-O-2 | ecosystem: Host-associated > Plants > Roots > Rhizosphere > Soil | place... | reverse complement strand
CGTATGATCATTATCACTTCCACATCGAGTTCTACCCGCCGATGAGGACAGTGTCGAAGCTCAAATACCTTGCGGGCAGCGAGATCGGTGCCGGAATGTTTATCAACGATACACTGCCAGAACAAAAGGCTGAAGAATTGAGGAAATTGGTCGAACCGGTCAAATGGAAGAATCAAAACTGACGCGCGGCCGCGTTTTGGATGAATTTGAAAGGATCTTCGGTGGCACGCCCAGGCTTTTCCGCGCTCCCGGGCGTGTCAACCTGATCGGCGAGCATACGGATTACAACGAAGGCTATGTTTTGCCTACGGCGATCGATAAGGAAACAATTGCCGGTGCCCGCATCCGCAGCGACCGGACCGTCGCCGTATACGCCTGCGAAAAGAACGAGAGCGTGACGTTCGACCTCGACGGGCCGGGAGAAAAGCGTAGAGGAAGCTGGGTGGATTATGTCGAGGGCGCCATCCGCTGCGTGGATGAAAGAGTCAGACTTCAATACGGGGCGGAGATCGTGATCTCGTCATCGATACCCATAGGCTCCGGGTTATCGTCATCAGCCGCACTCGAGGTTTCGGTCGCGCTCGCGATGGCCGAACTGAATCAGATCGATATCTCCTCAGAAGATATCGCCTTTGCGGCCCAGAAAGCCGAGCACGAGTACGTAGGCACTCGTTCCGGAATCATGGATCAATTCGCCTCAGTGTTCGGCAAGGAAGGAAATGCTGTTCTTATCGATTGCCGATCATTCGATCGCACCTTCGTTCCGCTAAATCTTGGCGACGCTTCGATCATTGTCTGCGATACAGGAGTTCACCACAATCTCGCGGCCGGCGAGTATAACCGCCGACGAGAAGAATGTGACCAGGCCGTTGCGATCCTCGCCGAACACCGGCCCCATATTAAAAGCCTTAGGGATGTGTCTGAAAAGGATCTGGAGGAGTTTGCGGGTTACTTGACCGAAAAGCTTCAAAAGCGCGGCCGACATGTGGTTCTCGAAAATGCCCGGGTCCTGGACGCTGTGGAAACGATGCGAGATGGAGACCTTGATCGAACGGGTCAACTAATGTACGACTCCCACGCCTCTCTTCGAGATCTCTATGAAGTAAGCTGCGCGGAACTGGACTTTCTGGTGGACACTGCAAGAAACTGCGACGGCGTTTACGGCTCGCGCATGACTGGCGGAGGATTTGGCGGCTGCACCGTTTCGCTGGTGGAGAACGATTCAGTGGATGCTTTTAGGGCAATAATCCTTGAGACTTACAACTCCGAATTCGGATTCGACCCAAAGGTCTATCAGGTATGGGCGAGCGACGGCGCTTGCGAGGTGTGAATCGGGCTGTAATCCGCCGCTATATTGCCAATGGAAGATAAGGGATCTCGCGCCATTCCCTTGAACTTTTCAACGATTGGAGTGTCGATCCACCGCGGTTTTTCGGCGTCCCGGTTCAATCGGTATAAGCCCAACTCGAGGTAGTAGTCCTCTATCGGTCCTTCCGAAAATCGATAACGCCAGTCGATCATCGTGAACAAGGGGAACCACGTGTAACCGATCACCGGCACCCCCGATGCCCTCATTTTCTTGATCACTCCGACCGAGGATTCCAACCATCGTTCCCTGATCTCTTCGTTCCCGACGGCGCTCGTCTCCGTGATCATGATGGCCGTCTTGTAGCGCTCGTAGTACTTGGTGATCAGTTCGCCGAAACCGTCCCCCTCCGGTTCGGTTTCCTTGAAAGCAAGGCGCCCCCGCTTATCGATATAAAGTTGTTTCGTAGACCACTGGGGGTAGAAATTCAATCCAACAACATCTAACGCTGACTTGCTGTGTTCCAGTTCGTATAACGCATTGGGCACGGCCCCGTTACGCACCAGCCAGGAAAACAGTTCGTGGTTGTGATTGAGGCGGCCCGAAATCAGGTCGAAGCAGAGGTAGCCACGCATCTCTTCTTCGGTAGCCAGCGCCTTTAGATCTTCGCTTACGGTTCGATTCAATCCAGTCGCCTCGACGTGGACCATTACTGACTGTGGGTCAATATCCTTCAATGCCTTTACTGTCCGGACGATCCCCCTTGCGAGTTGGAGCATTATTCGGATGTATCCTTTATCGCCTTTCAGATACGGCGGCCACAGGCCCCTCATCCCGCACATCAGCGAATTGATAATGGGCTCGTTCAGCGGCGTATACCACTTGATCAGATGCTTATAGCGTAAGGCGAATTCCGCGGCGTAATCGGCAACGTATTTTGGATAATCCTTATTAGCGAATTCCTTGTTCAGCCAAAAAGGGCAGCCGTAATGCATCAGATCGATGATCGGCAATATTCCCAGTTCTTCCACCAGGTAAGGCAAGACCTCATCCGTGAAGCTCCAGTCGTAACGGTCGGGAGCGGGCTGTACTTTGTACCACGGAACGCCCCAACGAAGCGCATTAAGGCCGAGGTCCCTGGCCAACATCAGGTCCTCGCGCCAATGTTCGTAGTGGCCCATCAGCTCGTACTCGTCAAGTGACCGATGCCCCGGCCGCGTTTGCGGAACGAAAGTATTTTCGATTCCCGCGGCCCAAAGAAAATCTTCGGCTGATCTGCCGGGCAAGTGGCTCAAATCTAAGATAGGATCTCTCACTGCTTCGTCTGCGCGTGTGCCGCGTTCTGCAGCACCGCAGTCTATTATTTTCCGATCTCGGTCCACCGCACCATCTCCATTTCCACCGACGGTCCCTTAGAGAAGATGCCGATAGCGGCCGAGCCTATGCCCACCTTCGTGGCCCCTATTAGCAGATCTTCCGACTCAAATTGCAGTTCATCGCCGATCTTTACGATCCGGAATTGTCGATATTCTTCTTTAGAATAGCTGCTGGGAAGCGGCAGGTGCGTACCTGAATTATTATCAACGACCGCGAAAGACTCGTCCAGTTCGACAACGGAAAAAATCTTGATCGGTTCGGAATCTTCACGAAGCAGAGCAAACCCGAATTCTGCCGAGGTGTCCGACCGAATATTTATTACGAACTCAAAATCCGCAAAGGCATCACCTCTTGTCAATATAGCTTCGCCGCTTCCGACCGAAAGCCGCAGAGCGTCATCACCGAACGAAATCCTCGCATCCCCGATAATATTCCATTTCCTGTTTATCGCTCCCTCATCACCGATCTCGAACAGATCATTAAATCCGTAAGTGACCGCAAGACTCGCGATCTCTACAGCACACCCGACACAATCCAGCGTTGGCCTTCGAGCTGAATTCGCCGGCTCCATCCATCGTCCGGCGCGGCGGCCATCTAATGATACTTCAATCGCGCCTCCGGAAACCTCGAGTGAGATCTGGTGAAAGGCAAACGGATCAAAGTCCTTGATACTACTTGACTCGTCGCGGTCCTCCAGCCCGTTTATTCTATTGCCATGAGAGTTCAATTCGAAGACCGACAGGCCCTCGTCATTAAGAAACAAGGAAAACTTGGAGCTCTCGTCCCACTCGACGATCCTGAACGAACATTCGAAAAGCAAGTCGCTGAATCTCGTAGCGACGGAAACGGTTGATTCGGCATCGCGGTCAGATATGAGGCTCTTCCCGAGTCGGTTCCATTTACCGGTCAATTCCAATTCATCCGACTCGAGTGTCAGCGAAGGCGGAAAAGGTACCGGCTGCGGAGTGTACGTCGCCCCCCTTACAAATATCCTTGAATCGACCAGCCCCATACGGTCGATATACATCACGCGCTCATCGCCTACCCAACTGTGATAAACGCAGTAGAGCTCGCGATTATTCGGGCCGATCACCGCACTGTTGTGTCCCGGACCTACCACCTTTTCGGGAATCGTCCGAAGTACCGGGAACAGCGTCTCGCCATCGATCGACTGCCTCCACTCGCGAGGTGCAAGGATCTCATCCGACGATGCAAAGGCGACGCCGTAACTTGAATTTGTCCAGTTTCCGCCGCTGAACATCTCCAGGTACTTGCCCTTGTGTTTGAAGACCGTGGGACCTTCGACAGTGTGCCACCTGACCCCACCTTTTTCTGCCCTGTTGGGGTCGTAAACGTGCCAGTCGTAGGCGGCTCGTGTTACAGGCCGCGGGCTTCCCTCCAGTTCGTACCAGCTCCGCATTTTATCCACGACCGTTCCCGTACCGATGTGCGAGTGATCGAGAAAATCGGTCGCATAAAACATGAATCGATCGCCGTTGTCATCGACAAATACATGTGCATCTATGGCGAATTCTTCGTTTGTAAGCCGCACTCCCGCGTCTTCGAATCCGCCATCGGGACGATCGGAAACAGCGACGCGGAGCTCCATGAGCGTCTCGTTCCCGCAGCTGTAATACATGTAGAATTTTCCGTTCGAATAAACGACTTCCGGGGCCCAGTAATATGGCGGTTCTGATCTCAGCGGTTGTAAGGCGCCGCCGACGTACGTCCAATCGGTGAGGTTCGATGAGCGGGCGACGCCGATCGCCAGACCGTCCTCGGCGAAGCCGGTGCAGTAGCCGAAATATTCGCCGCAGAATTTAAGGACGAACGGATCTGGGAATGAGCGACTGAAAACCGGATTGACGTAATCAGGAGGCAACCGGCCCGGCGGGTGATTCTCCATTTTGGACGATCGATATGGGCGAGTTAGAGAAACTTAAGCGGACGCGGTCGTGCGAACGATCGGGGGCGAATACGTGAAGCACTTCGATAAACTCGCCCCAAGCTCATCCAAATCGTGAACCGCGACCTTCGATCGGGAGCGCTTGGAGAAAACAACGACATTGGGTTCCTGATCAGGCGCGATCGCACCGAACATCCTCTCGGCTTCGACAGCGCCGAGATCCATGGAATTAACGGGGATCAATATAACATCCGGGCTAGAATCGACTGTGAAATCACAAAATTCATCCATCGCGTCGAATACGTCCGACGCCTCATAAAACATCACGTCTCGGCCGGATAACCAGGTCCTGATCGAATTCCATTCCAAATTTCGCTCATCGTCGACGAGCAATAAGACAGGGCTGTGCCAATGCTTTGTATTCATAAACGTATTCGGCTCTATCCCAATAGTCTAGGTACAGAGACGACTACTCAATGTATTCCGGCATACACAACCCCGTCCGCCATGTCCCCCTGTATGTTTCACTACAAATGGGGTCCGGCTATTAAGGTAATTTCGCAGTAAGCCCGATATTGGCACAACAATGAGCATTTCCGAACAGATCTTCTGGCTGATACTGATCTCCCTGGCCGTGGCGAGCGTTTCGTGGACCCTGACCCAGGAGGAGATCTTCAGAGAGGCCCGCGAATTCTTCGCCGATCGTTCTAAATCGGCCCGGACAATCCTCGAACAAAAGTTCTACTACATGCTCACGTGCGAGTATTGTTTAAGCCATTGGGTCACGATCTTCTTTTTGTTGCTTACCGGATTTTGGCTTTTAATCGACGACTTTCGAGGCTATTTGATCGCGTTCTTCGTGACCCCCTGGGTGGCCAACCAGTTCATGAGCCTTTATCGGCGCTTAAGAGTTGGGATCAAACACGAGAACGCCCTTGCGGAAAATGAAATAGAGGGCGGCGAAGATTCGTAATGGAAGCTGTCGGATGGGCAAGTTCGGTGATACTGCTGCTGACGATCATCATGCAGGTCAAAAAGCAATGGCAGACAGGATCGAACGAAGGCGTCTCGAAATGGCTGTTCACCGGTCAACTCGCTTCGTCGATCGGGTTTACGGTCTACAGCGTGCTGACATGGAATCTCGTTTTCATATTCACCAATTCCGTCCTTCTGCTGAGCAATTTAGCCGGCGTCTTTATCTTCCTTAGAAACCGCCGCTCAGAGGCCTCAGAAGCTGTAGCCGGGAGTGTATGAGCGCCGACATAATCGAGATCTACATCCAAGTAACCTGTTGGATATGAGTAACCAGGAACGCAAAGACGAAAGCGGCAAGAAAGGTCGGAGGCCGGGAAATGCGGGTCAAAAGGAATTCTCTGGTAAGAAGCAGAGTTCCAGCGATGGAAAGGACGCGCCGCCGACCCGCAAGCGCGAGGAAACCACCGGGCTTCATCGATCTGAAACGGAGAACTCGATCCAAACCAAACAAAAGATAGATTCCGGGAAGCGGACGTCCGACGGAAGAATGGATAAACCTTAGAACGGCAACAACAAAAAAAGGGCGGTAGTTATACCGCCCTTCTTTTTGTTTACGAGTTGCTGTTTCGTGTGTTGGTGTTTGTCCCGCGGTTCATGTTGGAGTTGGTGTTCGTACCACGATTCATGTTGCTGTTCATACTCGAATTGCCCGTCGACGTATTCGAGTTCATATTCGACATCGGGGTCGGTGATGTGGTCATAACCGCCGTGTTCGAATTCATATTCGACATCGTCGAGTTTGTGTTCATGTTCCGCCCGTTGGCGTTGCTGTTGGCATTACTGGCCGTATCGCCGCAGCCGGAAACAACAAATGCGATCGAGCACACGATAGCGGCAAGGGGTCCTGTTAGTCTTCTCATAGGTTTCTCCTGGGATATCTAAATATAGACGGCCACGCTATTCAACGTCTCTTTGAGGAAGACAGGTAAAAAAAGCTTAGTGGCCGTCCGGGCCCTGCCTACGCGCATATAATATGCTCGCCTGCTCGGGACAACTCTGTATCATACGAGCCCCCCTTTCGGCGAACGTATTGGGGAAAACATTAATACGTTTTTTATCCGACCCAGCCGCTCATCCCCTAAATCGGAAGCAATGTATTTAGCACGACAAATACCGGATTTTCTCCGTGCTAATTTTCAGTTGTTGTAATTATTAGGCGTACGGGGCAGTTCTTTCGAGTATCTTGGCCAACCCCGCCGCCGGCGCAAAATTTGGTTACAACATTTTATGTCCTTCGGGACTGGCAGGCCGTAGAGAAGGATGGCGGTAAGACGCCATCCTTTTGCCCCGCAGGTTCAGCGGGAGCCGCTCGACCGGAATATTTTGACGTTTTTGAACAAATAAGGGAGGGAGTTATGAACTACACAAGCACAGGGCAAGGCGGGTCGGAATCGACCTCATTTTCTAAATCATTTGATTCGGAAGCTTCACAGCAATCGGAAGGCATGGTGGCCAGAACGATCGAGGAACAAACCTCAAAGCTCCCGTCAGATCTGTTTTTATGGGCGGCTTTCGGGGCCATCGGGGCGTCGGCAATACTGGAGTTCTCTGGCAATCAAGAGAAATCGAGGTTTGTAGGGCAGTGGGTCGCTCCGTTCCTTTTACTAGGCGTATACAACAAGATCGTCAAGGTTGCCGGATCGGACAGGGCAAGCTTGGGCACGCAGCAGATACATTAGATCGGTAGGCAGCTTTGGATGTTGCTGCGCATTCTTCGTAAATATTGGATCCTTACCATTTTTTTCGTTTTCTGTAACAGAAGCCGGCCGATCAGGTCGGCTTCTGTTTTGGATCTTCGTCCGGCGCGGTTTTCCGGGGAACGACCATTCCCTTATTTCCCGTCGCAAACGAACGATTCGACGCGAGCGGTCAGAGCTTTTTCGAAAGCAAAATTTGCTCTATTCGGTTGTTTCCCGCCGTTCGCTTTGTGCCCTTCGAGCGAGATGCGTCGGTCGCTGTCTTTCAGGAATTGCTCTGAAAACGCGATCTCGCCGCCCTTGACCAACCTGCGTCCGAGACTGATTACTTCGCGGATCTCCCATTGGTCTTTCGTTAGGACCAAAATGTCCGACGCCTTACCGGGTTCGAGCCTGCCCTTCAGGGAAAGTTTGAGTGCATCTGCGGTGTTCGAGGTCACGAGCGGTAATACCGTCTCGATCGGGAGTTTTTCATCGATTATGCATGTTCTGACTTGTTCCATCAGGTTCCGTGGGCTAGAGATCGAAGCGTCGCTCGATACCGTCAACTTCTCTTCCCAACCGGTATGTTCCATATAGAATCGGAGACATTCGGCGAGGTTGCCGTCGGCCGTGTCTATGTCGACCCAACTGCCGTTTTTCGCCAGGTCGATCGCTTCCGTCATCAGCTTCTCGGACCGTGAGATATGCGTTGCGTAAAGCCATTCGGGTGAAACACTATGTTTCTCGATGAGTTCCCTGAGCATCGCCAGGCGGTCCTCGCCGTCGCCCACATGAAAATGCGTTACCCCGGCCTTCCTGCTCAGCATGCCGCCGACGTAAGCATCGTGCACTAGCCGAGCCAGTTCCTGCACGGTTGGCCCCGACGACCGCTGGTCGGCGATCGCGACCTCACCGGCTCCTATCACCTCCTCGATGAACATAATGTCGTTTCGAACCGAATCGGTGATCGAAGTGGGTGGAATGTTGTAACCGCCCGACCACATGTACGCATTCAACCCTTCTTCTTTTAATCCTTTTACCTTCGCGAGCAGCCCGGACATCGTCTTCATGACCGTATCGGCACCCAGACACCCGACAACGGTTGTAATACCTGCCGAAGCGATCTCACTCGCCGAGATTTCCGGCGTCTGCGAAGCGAAACCGCTTTCGCCGCTGCCGCCCAAAAGATGCTGATGGGGATCCACAAGGCCCGGGGTCACTACGCACCCGAAAGCGTCGATCACTTCAGTCTCTAACCCCAGACCCTCGACGTGCTTCCGATCAATATCGCCCACCGCGACGATCTTCTCATTAACGGTGAGTAACGATTTCTTCCCCAATCCTGCCGGCGCGAACACCTCGCCGTTTTCTATTAGGATAAACATCTGAATTTCCAAAAGTAGTTCAAACTTCGTCTTCCACCCCGGCCATTTTTTTCAGTTCGGGAGCCACGGGTCGGCGTTCAGCCAGGTCGTACGAATACCCGGCAGGCAGAACATGAACTTCAACACCGAACATCCCGATATTTTCGTTATCGCGCCGATAAGGTAGATCCGAATGCCTCATCTGGCTCGCGTCCATAACGGTGACCACCCCTTCGCCGAGCACCTTGAACGAACCGTTCTTCTGCACAATGGCCGTTCTTTCGTCGATGCCGACTCCCACAACCTGCGGGTAATGTGCAATTGCTGTGAGAAGCCGCCCGTGCCTCCCCCGCTGCGAAAAATGGCTGTCGATTATGACGCCGTCGATCAATTCCATCCCGGGCGCGATCTTCACCGCCGAAACTCTGGGTGATGCGTCGCTCGACCCGGACACGATCATAGAGCTCGACATCATTGCAGCGCCCGCACTCGTGCCGGCGATGACGATGCCATCACGCAATCGTTCTTTGATCAGGTTGTCGAGCGGGCTTCCCCCGAGCAAACTGGTAATGTTGAGTTGATCACCGCCGGTAAAAAAAAGGGCATCCGCCTTCGCGAGGACCTCGAGAGACGCCTTCGAGAACGCATCCTCTCGTTTGGACACGTCGATCGCATCCACGCGCTTCACCCCTTCTTTTTTGAATATCTCGATGTATTTCTTCGCAGCCCCTTCGGGATCGCTTGTCGCTACTGTAAGGACGGCCAGATGTGCGTCTTTTTTCTTCTTCAGCCCGTCGCAGATCAGATCGAGGACATCTCTAGATCCGGTGATCTCACCTCCCCCGATCGCGATCAGTGTTGACTTCCCTTTTGACATTTCAAGTCACCCTCCTTTAAGCGAAAGCTATCTCTCATCGCGCTTAAGAGAAGTACTTCAGAATACAGTCGTTGAGCGGTTGTTCACCTATATTTGCAGCTGATTCGACGACGCCCTTTTTTGCGTTATTTACAGGAGTCTTTAAGGCGGCTTCCGATCGGATCCAAAACGATAAACCGGGGCAGTGCTCAGATTTCAAAGCTCACTAAACGGGAGTAAATCGACATGGCTACAGCAACTACAACTAAATCTTCAGGTACGGGTAAGGGGTCCGGCAAGAACCCAAAGACAGCGGCATCATCCGTAGCAAACAAGAAAACGGCGGCTTCCAAAACGGCCTCGAAGGCCAGCGGGAACAGCAGATCTTCGACGGGGAAGACCGGCGGATCGAATAAAAGCTCAGGGGCGAAAAGCTCGAGCAGTTCCAAAACCGGCGCATCGAAAATGGCGACCACGGCCAGGAAAGCAACGTCCAAGGGCGGAACCTCGAAGGCTTCCACCGCGTCTGCTCGAGGCGGATCCAAAACATCCACCGGCACAAAAAGCGGTGCGGCGGGAAAACGAACCGCTTCAGGCGGAGCGAAGCAATCCGCGGGGAAATCAAACTCTGGCGGCTCGACCAAATCGAAGAGCTCCGCAGCTTCGAAGTCATCCGGTGGCTCGACCGCTGCTCGCGCGTCTGCGAAAAGAACGACGGCGAAGCCCTCAGCATCCAAGTCGGCTACGGCTTCCCGATCTTCGAATAAAGCCGCCAAGGCCAATGGATCGAGATCCACTTCTAGAAACGCCGGCAACGGGGTACTTGCTTCAGCCGTGGACGCGATCGGCAGCCTCTTCGCAGCATCAAGGCCCAATGCCATAGACCTCTTAAAGGCCGATCACGAAGTGGTCAACCACTACTTTGAAAAAGTAAAGGCCGACGAAGACGCGAACCATCGGGACACTTATAAAAATATAAAGTTCGAACTGGACGCCCACGCCTACATTGAGGAAACGATCTTCTATCCTTACATGATCGAAAAGGGGGACGATGAACTCAAAAAGATCGTGCTCGAGGGAATAGAGGAACATCGGCAGGTGAAGCTCTTTCTCGCCGAACTGAGCGACCTGCACGGCGACAACGATCGATTCAAGGCAAAGCTCAAGGTCCTGATGGAGGACGTCGAGCACCACGTTGAAGAGGAGGAGGACGAAATGTTTCCGTTGGTCGAAGATTTGATCCCCCGCGAAGTGCTTGAAACGCTCGGGACCCAGATGGAGAAGGAAAAGGCCAGATTTCAGAAGATGACCGCTCCCAAAGAGGAAAACGTGAGGCGGGCTTCGACCCGCGGCTAGGTACGTATCGAATTTACAGGAGGATAACTAAATATGGCGGAAGGTGAAAGCACGGGCAGCAGCGCCGTCTGGGCGGTGGCATTGATCATTATTGTTGCGATCATCGCGGCACTGGTATTCTATGGCGGAATTCCCGGAACGCAGAAGAAGGAAGTAGATGTCGATATCTCAGTGCCGGGTCGTTAGAGATGCGGCAGCACTCCCGTGGGCATAACACTTAAGAGCATATATTAAGGGAGAAATTGAACTATGGCAGATAAGGGAAAATGTGAACATGAAATGTGTGTTTGTGCGGTCGCCGGCGATACGGAGTATTGCAGCGACCATTGCCGAGATGCCGCGGATCAGGATATAACCGAAATCGCCTGCGACTGCGGACATCCCGGGTGCGGAATGACTTAAATTGATCCGACTTGAATCCTTCGAGCCCGGGGACGGGCCGACGTGTCCACCAACAAAAACTCCACCGGCTGTCCGGTGGAGTTTTTGATTTCAACTAAAGCTGCTGCTAACGGTAGATGTGCTCGCCTTTATAACGGTCACGCCACTCGTTCTCAAAATATTGAGCATCTTCGTCCGACCGCGGCCGAACACCAAGCACCGTTCCACCTTCATTAATGCCGGACTCGTAAAGATTCGCGCGTTCTTCGGGGATCCCCCAGCCGATCAACGCCCCCGCCAAACCGCCTGTTAAACCACCCGCACCGGCACCGGCAAGCGCCGCCGCGATCGGCCCCGCCACAACTATTCCCAAACCTGGAATCGCCAGGCTTGTACCTACCGCGGCCACACCGCCGATAATAGCACCGAGTGTGCCGCCGATGGCCGAGCCAACGCCCGTACCCTCTAACGACTTGTTCCCGAGATTCGTATCGTCGCCAGTTGCGACGTTCGAATCGTCGCCCCAATATTTGTTCCGCGTTTCGTCGGACATCATCACGTTGATATCATCATCGGAGTATCCGCGATCTCTTAATGAGCGGTATGCGCTTTCCGATGACTCGCGGTCGCGAAACATCCCGGTCAAAACGCCGGGCTCCTGGCTCGTACCTGTTCCCTGATTGTTCATAGTTTTCTCCTTGTTAATCAATTAATTATTGATTTTTCCAAATCAACCTTATTTCAGACTAAAAATAAAAAAAGTATTGGCGAATACAGAACCCGTGGCCGCCCCGGCGGCCGTTTTCTATTGCATTCCTCCAGCACGCAGGCTAGCTGACACTCCCGGGTCCGGCACTCCGTTTCGGCCCGCAAGATCTCTTTGACGTTTATCATTCGGGGAAAACTCAACAAGGCCGCCCCTTCTAGTATCCGCATCCGCAACCCTGGCGAGCAGGTCCATAGCCTGGTCGTGGTGCCGCCTTTCTACGGCGGCACTGCAGTCGCCCGGCACACCGACGTGAAAGCCGCGCATATAAGCGTCATGGGCGGTGAAGAGCACGCAAATGTCGGTCGTTACGCCGGTGACTATCACGGTCGAAACATCCAGAGATAAAAGCAGCACGCCCAGTGCGGTCGCGTAAAACCCGGATCGCTGCGGTTTGAGAATAAAATAGTCATCCGCCTCCGGCTCGATCAGGCCTAACACTTTCCGCCCCTTTTCCGAATTCTCGCGAACGTATTTCTTATAACCGGAAAAATCGTCGTTCCATCTCCCATAGTTGTCGTTAACGAAGATTACTGGGACGCCGCTCGCTTTCGCTTTCGTTTTCAGCGCTGCAATATTCTCGGCCGCCTGCAAAGCGTGCGGGAACAATTTTTCTCCATCCTTGAAGCTAAAATCTGAAATCAGGTCGATTATTAATAATGCTGTGTTGATCTGTGCCTGCGAAGATACATTCCCATTTGACTCCGACATAGCACTCCCCCTAGAAAATTAAATAAATACCCGAGAACAAGAAGAGCAAACCGTATGCCGATTTCGAAGATCTATCGTCGTACAGCGGGTGAGCCAGTTTGCCGATATCGGTTATTCCGGCCAGATTGGTGAATTTTACGGCAAGATGTCAATGATCTCATTGCCAAGGTTTGGCGATTCTTTGGGCGGCAGGTGATTAAAATCTGTTATCACAACATTAGAAATGCATTCATTCGGTACAATGCAAATTTTGAATGAATTGGGGGAGCGGACTGCGCCTGGAAACTTTTTTCGCGACAATCGAAAATATGCTTAAGTTATGTAGTTGGGCATACACTAGGTATCGATAAGCAAGCGGATACTCGTTAGTGTTACCCGTCAACGCAATTGGGCTTGCGTTTACATCCCTACCAACAACGGACGCCGCGCTTAAACTCGCGGCGTCTTTCTTTGCCAACGGTGCAATTTGTCGGTGCCGCTACCAGGAAGCGGTTTTCGATTTCTACAGATCGTGATAAACGCCTAAAATAGCAGGATGCTTCTTGGATCGCAGCAGAGGTTGCCGGCGCGCACCATTACTATTCTGGCGGTCTACTTGACGCTAAGCGGGATCATCTCCCTTGCGGGTTGGGCATTCGACGTTCCTCTGTTGTCCGATTGGGCCGCTAACGGCACAGCAATTCAGCCTAATTCTGCGATCGCGACATTTTTCTCCGGTCTCGCTTTTTTGCTTATAGTGTTCGAAAGGCGGGCCCTATCTCTCTTCGCTGGGGCGGTGACGGGAATCATCGGGCTTTCTGCGGTTTTTCAATTTATAACGGGCTTTGATCTCCGGATTGACACACTTTTCCTTTTCGGTCGGGAATGGGGTCAGGCAGGATTTTCGTCACCGGGAAGAATGGGCCCGGGGGCAGCCGTTTCCTGGTTCTTCACGGGAACCGCGATTATTGCGCATGTCTTATCCGGCTCCGGTAATTTTGGTCGAGGCGTACGCGATCAGCTCGGTTCTGTTGCGATGATATTGGCTGCGGGGAGTTTTGGGATATCCATTCTTTCGATAACGGGCTATCTTTACAATGCTCACGAGCTCTATTCCCTTCCCGGCCTTTCGACAATCGCATTTCAGGCGTCCACCTACATTCTTGCGGCGACCCTAGCAACCTTTCTGCTATTTCCCGAACGCGGCCCGGCAAGGATACTGTTTAGCGACACGCCCGCGGGAGCCTTGGTCCGCCGGGCGTTGCCGATATTGATCCTTTTGCCGATCGCGCTGGGCTTGCTGCGCGTTCAGGGGCAAAGGTGGGGAATGTACGATCTCGAACTCGGAATGGCAATCCGGGCCCTGACCGAGATAGTTGTATTGCTCGCGTTGTTGTGGTGGGCGACGAAGGCGGTTACACGAGAATCCGACCGCGCCCAATCCCACAAGAACGAGCTTATTCAGGTCGCCGACTCGATGCCGCAGGTTGTTTGGCTCACCGGTTCGGACGGGGTGGTTCGATACTTCAACCAGCGGGTTTCCGCGTTCGCCGATACTGTGGCATCCGGGGACGGCAACCCCTACTGGATCGTTGCATTGCACCCTGACGATCTGCAACCGACCCTCGCCGCGTGGTCGAAGGCGTTAGAGAAAGGCGTCGAATTCACACAGGAGCACCGGGTCAGGATGGCCGACGAAAGTTATCGTTGGCATTTGAGCCGTGCGATCCCGGTCACCGAGCCCGAATCCGGAGAGCTTCGCTGGTTTGGCTCCTCGACCGATATCGACGACCTTAAGCGTTCCGCGGACAAACTTCGATCGAGTGAGGAGCGATTCGCCAGTTTCATGGAGAACCTCCCCGGCCTTGCCTGGATAAAGGACGCGGACGGGCGATATCTCTACGTGAACAGTTCTGCCGAATCGGCATTCGGGATCTCGACGGACGAGATCTACAAGAAAACCGACGCCGAGATCTTCCCTGCCCGCACTGCGGACGCGTTCATGGAAAATGATCGCAAGGCGATTGTAGGCGGCATTCAAACCGTCGAGGAGCTCGACGCCGCGGACGGTACCACCCGGGTTTCGCTCGTAAACAAATTCCCGATCGGTCAAAACGGAAGCGCCCCCTTGATCGGCGGCGTCGCAATAGATATCACGGACCAAAAACGCGTCCAGGACGATCAGGAATTCCTCTTCAGGATCGCTGATCTGATCCGGACCGAATCCAACCCCGTCACACTCCTTTACCGTGTTTCCGAAGCCGTGGGACGACATTTGAATCTGCATCGATGTTTGTTTAATGAGATAGATCTTGCCCGAGATGCAGAGACCGTCCATCGCCATTTTTACCGTTCGGGCGATTCTGTCGCGGGCGAACATTCGATCTCCAGCTACAGCAGTGAAACATCAAGGCTAATGGCTCATGGCCGGACGGTCATTAACCGCGATTCCAGGAGCGACTCACGGACCGCGGCTTTTTTCGATAAGGTTTATGGCCCCGCCGAAGAGCTTTCCTACATCGCCGTACCGATGCTCAGGGAAGGCGAATGGGTGGCATCGTTGTGGTGCAGCGACGATAAACCGCGCGGGTGGACGGCCAACGATGTTTCGCTAGTGGAAAACGTCGCCGAACGGGTTTGGTCGGCGGTCGAGCGATCAAGGGCGGAAAACGCGCTGCGATCCTCCGAAGAGAAATTCCGCTCCCTTTTCGAATCGATCGATGAGGGGTTCGTCATTGTCGAGATCATTTTCGACCCTGTGGGCCGACCTTCCGACTATCGATTTGTCGAGGCGAATCCTTCCTTCACTAGATTGACCGGGCTGCCTGGAGACGCCCTCGGCAAAACCGCCCGTGAGCTTGTGCCGGGCCTCGAGGAGTTCTGGTTTGTAACCTTCGGGCGGGTCGCCACATCGGGCGAGAGCGTACGGTTCGAAAACCATTCTGAGGCGATGAACCGGTGGTTCGATGTTTATGCATCCCGGATCGGCGGCGAAGGCAGCAACCGAGTCGCGATCGTCTTCAACAATATTACGGGACGGAAGCTTGTCGAAGATGCCCTTCGTGAATCGGAAGAACGATTTTCCAAGGCGTTCAGGGCGAGCCCGCTTGTTCTTACCATATCCTCGCTTGAAACTGGCAAGCTCGTTGAGGTGAACGACACTTTTGTCGAGGTCACCGGGTATGCCCGCGAGGAGGCGATCGGCAAAACCACGCTTGAACTTGGACTTTGGCTAGAACCCGCCGACCGAAGTTCGGAAATGAACGCGGTCCGCGAGAACGGACAGGTCCGCGGCGAAGAGTATGTATTTCGCCTCCGCGACGGCACGGAAATAGTCGGGCTGCTGGCCGCCGAGCGCATCGAAATCAGCGGCGAGGCGTGTTCGCTCACCGTAATTCAGGACATTACCGAGCGGAAGTTCACCGAGGCCGCACTTAGGGAATCGGAGGCAAGATTCAGAAATATTTCCGATGCCGCACCGGTGTTGATATGGCTGTCCGATGCCACTAAGAAATGCACATGGTTTAATCAGCCCTGGCTTGATTTCACCGGGCGGTCGATGGCGGAAGAGGTGGGCGACGGATGGACCGACCGCATTCATCCCGACGATCTGCAGCGATGCCTCCATATATATAACACCTCGTTCGATAAGCGCCTTCAGTTTTCTGTCGAATACCGCATGCGCAGGTTCGATGGCGAATACAGATGGCTGCTGGACAGCGGAATTCCGCGCTTCTCTGGTGCGGGCGAGTTTGTAGGCTACATCGGTGCATGCATCGACATCGATGATCGGCGGGCCGCGGAATCAGCCCTTCGCCAATCGGAGGCCCGGTTGCAGCTAGCGACGGGGATCGGCAACTTCGGTACGTGGGATCTGAACTTTGTCGACGGGCGAATGATCTGGTCCGATAAACTCTTCCAGATATTCGGTATGTCACCGACGCCCGACCGAACCGTGGAGCGCGACGTTTACCGATCGAGAGTCAGCCCTTCAGATCTTGGCAGTCTCGGTGATCTGAACGAAGCGGCTTTGAGATCGCGCGAAGAATTTTCCGCCGAATTCAGGATCACGAGAGAGGACGACGGCAAAACCAGATGGCTGCGGGCCGTTGCGAGGTTTTTCTACGACAAGAACGGGAATGTGGTTAGGTCCGTGGGCGTCGCCCAGGACATCACCGAACGAAAGCTCGCGGAAGAGACCCTTCGAGAGTCGGAGCACCGGTTCAAATTGGCTCAGGAGGCGGGAAATGTGGGTATTTGGGACTGGGACGCCGCCAGCGACGAGACATTCTGGTCGGACAAGATGTGGTCGTTTTACGGTGTAAAGCCGTTGAGCATCTATCCGGACAACACGTTCTGGGAAGAGCATCTGCACCCACACGACCGCAGCCGAGTGATCGCGGGCGTGAATGCGGCACTTGAGTCACTGTCGTCATCGTACGGGGACGAATTTCGAATCGTGCGTAAGAACGGCGAGATCCGCTGGCTCGAATCCGCTGCGACGATCGAGCGCGATGAAGCTGGCCGTGCGACACGAATGTACGGCGTAAATCTGGATATTACGGAGAAAAAACAAACCGCTGAATTGATCCGGGCGAGTGAAGCCCAGCTCAGGCTGATAACCGACTCGATCCCCGCTCTCGTATCCTACATCGATAAGAATGAACAATACCGTTTCGTCAACAAGCAATATACGGATTGGTTCGGGATCGAAAACGAAGACCTGCTGGGCTGCACCATGACCGAGGTCCTCGGACGCCAAGCCAGAGATCAGTTGAAACTTAGGGTCGATCAGGTTCTTACTGGCGAAGTTGTGACCTTTGAGAGCTGGTTGGATTACAGGGCCGTCGGGCGTCGATTCGTGCATGTCTCTTACGTGCCGGACGTCGACAAAGACGGGGCGGTGGCGGGCTTTTACGCTCTCGTGACGGACCTGACCGAACAAAAGCGCTCAGAAGACCTGCTTGCATCTTCCGAAAAGCGGGTTCAGTTGCTTACGGACAGTTTCACCGATTACGCGATCATCTCTCTAGACCCCGACGGAGTTATCTCAAGCTGGAACCCAGGAGCAGAGTACATTTTCGGTTATTCCGCAGATGAGATCATAGGAAAACCGGCCAGCATACTTTTCACTCCGGAAGACACCGCCAGGGGCGTGCCGGTGCAGGAATTGGAGAGGGCGCGGCGGTCAGGCCGGGCTTCGGATGAAAGATGGCACATCAGGAAGGACGGCAGCCGGTTCTTCGCCAACGGGGTGATGGCTCCGCTTTATGTAGGTGAAGCATTGACCGGGTATGCCAAGATCGCGGCCGATCTGACAGAGAAAAAGCGAAATTCCGAAGCACTTCAGCGGGCTTACGACGAAATGGAGATGCGCGTCCTCGAACGCACCCGCGAGTTGTCCGAAACCAACGCTGCTTTAATCGAAGCGATCAACGAGCGGAAGACATCGGAACGACAGAAGATCACTCTCCTTCAGCGGCTTGTCTCAAGTCAGGAAGACGAGCGCCAGCGGATCGCCAGGGACCTCCATGACCATCTCGGCCAGCGGCTTACAGCCCTTCGGCTTAAACTTGCTTCGCTATGCGACGCTTGCAAAGGTGACGAGGATCTATACCTTAGGGCGACCCGCCTTCAGCAGATCGCCGAATTGATCGACACCGACGTAAGCTTCCTTGCCTGGGAACTCAGGCCATCGGTGCTCGACGAACTCGGACTGGTGGAGGCGATCGAGACGTTCATCAAGGAATGGTCCAGGCATTACGACATAGCGGTAGATTTTCACACAACCGGCCTAAGCGAAAAGCGGCTCGATCGCGAAATGGAAACTCATCTTTATCGCATCACACAGGAAACTCTTAACAATGTGGTAAAACATTCTGAAGCGAGTGCAGTTTCTGTGCTTCTTGAGCGTTCCGGTGATAATGTAGTTCTCATCGTAGAAGATAACGGGAAGGGGTTCGACGTCGCTAGGGTAATGAACTCGGAACACGGCCTCGGGCGCGGGCTCGGATTATCGGGGATCCGGGAACGGGCAGAGCTTATCGGCGGATCCATGGAGATCGAATCGGAACCAGGCAGCGGCACGACCGTGTACGTACGGGTTTTCATTACGGATTTAAGATTATTAAGACATGACTGAAACACTTAGGATCGTTATCGCTGAAGATCACCAGACCGTCCGCGAAGGAATCAAGCTTCTGATCGGCTCCCAGCCGGACATGGAGGTGATAGGTGAAGCCGGAGACGGCGAACGGGCACTTTCGCTCGCGGAGGAGCTTAAACCGGATCTTATGCTTATAGACGTTTCGATGCCTATAATGAACGGCTTGAAAGCGACCAAGAAGCTGAGAACGAAGTATCCGGGATTGCGAATACTCACACTCACGCGTCACGCCGATGACGGCTACCTTCGCCAATTGATAAGTGCCGGCAGCAACGGTTACGTGCTCAAGCAAAGTGCTCCCGATCAGCTAATCAACGCGATCCGATCCGTCGGTCAGGGGAATTCATTCCTCGACCCGAGCGTGACACAGAAAGTGATGGGCGGATACGCAAGCCGCACCGACGCCCTGCGCGGCGAACGCAAAGGTGACCTGTCCCAACGCGAAGAAGAGATACTGCGTTTCATCTCGCTCGGGTACAGCAATAAAGAAATAGCGAGTCAATTGGACCTGAGCGTGAAGACTGTGGAAGCCCATAAGGCTAACGCAATGCAGAAGCTTGGCGTGGCCAGCCGAATTGATATTGTGAAGTACGCGATTTTCAGAGGCTGGCTCGAGGACGATTAGGGAATTCCCCTATTTAGTCTTCGCAAATTCCCGGTTTCGCCCGTCGCTTGAACGTTGTTAAATACTAAAGAAAGCAAAGCCAACTTTAGTGCGTTCGCTAGCGTAATTTGAGCTCCTCGGCGAATGTTTGCAAGAACTTAGCGGTTCTATCTAGAGGCAGGATCACACCGATCCTGCCTATTTTTTTCTTCCGCAAGAATCACCCCCAGATTAGGGAATTCCCCTATTATAATAGTCGCATTCCCCAATATTCGCGGTTTTATCGTTCCTCCATAATCAAAACATCGGGAAAGGCAAAAGGCGGATACCATCGGGTGGGTATCTATTTGGTTCCCTTCCCTAGAACAAGGGGTCGGAAGGGGGGTATTCCCCCTTCCAATTTTCCCGGAACTCTTCCCCCTACCGTTGAGTTCATCATTTTTTTGATCGACTGCCCATTAAACCAGGAGTATTGAAATCGATTCGGAAAGGTTAGTTTGAAGTTGCTTCGATATGCCGTTTCGATCGCGGTAATTTAGATCCCCGAGGGGGACGAGAACATTCGAAGATTTACCGGGATCAGAAACTGCAAGATCTAGAAAGTAGAAAGATCTAGAAAGTAGAAAAAGGGGTTCATTATGGATTTGTTCAACTCGATCGGAAACACTATTGACGACGGACACAATGGCGCGGTCTCATACCGTGAATCATCGGGGACGCCGAGCCCTAAATCGAATAAGACCGCGAAGAACGCTAAGGCGGGGTTCACTTCCGCACTTATCACCGCGGCGGACAACGAAGTGCTGCGGGCACTTCCCGGCCGGCTTTTTGACCTCTTAAAACCGCATCTTCGCAGAATGTACGTCGTAAAGGAACAGTACCTTTACCAACAGGACGACGAACTCGATTACGTATATTTTCCAGAAACAGCGGTGATATCCGAACTGCACATCCTGGATGACGGCCGTATGGTCGAAGTATCAATAACGGGACGCGAGGGTGTGGTCGGCATCACGACGCTGTTTCAGGCCAATCGCATATCGAACTGCGTGCAGGTCGCGCAGGCCGGCAACGTACTTCGAATCGAAACCTCTGTCTTGAAGAAACTCTCCAGGATCGAAGTGGAGCTGCCGCTCCATCTTCAGGCGACGCTTCAAACATACATTCGTCAGTTATCTCAAAAAGCAGTCTGCAACATGTACCACTCGGTCGAGGAGCGCCTTTGCACATGGCTGCTCATGCTTCAGGACCGCTGCGGCAAGGATTCCTTAAAACTCACGCACGAGCAGATCGCCAGAACGTTGGGCGTCTATCGCCCGAGCGTCACCTGCATAGCTCTGGACATGCGCGAAAAATGCATGATCGACTACTCACGCGGCGGCATTTTAATCAAGGATCGCCGAAAGATCGAAACGACCGCGTGCCCGTGCTATTCGGAGCTCGACGATGCATTCTTGACGGATCACTGATCCGACTTCCTCAACAGATTTCAGCAGTAAAGCGATCTTTTAGAGTTATGGATCTAAGTACAGGTATCTCTTCACAACGAACACAGTACAACAAACCTCGAAACCCCGATGTCGTTTGTTTCTCTCACCTGCGTTGGGACTTTGTATTCCAGCGGCCGCAGCATCTGATGAGCCGTTTTGCTCAAACGCGCCGCGTGTTCTTCATCGAAGAACCGATAATGGTGGACGGCGATGCCGGGTGGAGCATCAGCGAACCGATAAAGAATCTGATCAGATGCGTGCCGCAATTGCCGCATGGAACCGATCCCGACGGCCAAGTTAAGTTGATCCAGCAGTTGGTCTCCGAATTGTCGCGCGATTGGGGGATAGATAAGTGCGTAGCCTGGTATTACACCCCGATGATGCTCGAGTGGGCTGAAGGGCTGAATTCTGCGGTCGTCGTTTACGATTGCATGGACGAACTCAGCAAGTTCCGCTTTGCTCCGACGCGTCTTTTTGATCTGGAGCGGCGGCTGTTCGGTAAAGCGGACCTCGTATTCACCGGCGGAAACAGCCTATACAACGCGAAGAAAAAACAGCACCGTTCCGTGCACGAGTTCCCTTCAAGCATCGACGCGGCACATTTCCGTCAGGCACTCTTCAATCGTGACGACCCCGCGGATCAAGCAGCGATCGGACGCCCGAGAATCGGGTATGCAGGGGTGATCGACGAGCGGATCGACCTTGAATTGATCGACGGTGCGGCGGCGGCGATGCTCGATTGGAACTTTGTGATGATAGGGCCGGTCGTCAAGATCGATCCAGATTCGCTTCCGCGGCGGGCAAACATCCATTATCTGGGGCAAAAACCTTACAGCGAACTGCCGATGTATTTTTCGGGTTGGGACGTGGGGATGATGCCTTTTGCCCTTAACGAATCGACCGAGTTCATTAGCCCGACAAAAACGCCGGAATACCTCGCCGCAGGGCTTCCTGTGGTTTCGACCGCGATAACGGACGTCGTTCGACCTTACGGCGAGCGAGGACTGGTGCAGATCGTCTCCGATGCGGCTTCGTTTGTAAAGGGGGTTAAGGAGGTGGTGAGTGACGACCCTGTCGACCGCATCCGGCGCGTTGATGAGTTTCTCGCGGGGCGTTCCTGGGATATCACTCACAAGGCGATGTCGAACTTGATCAAAAAGGCAGGCGAACGGACCCTCGCCGCATCCGCCGGGTCACATTATCGCGAAATACCGAGCCTGCTCGGTTAAAGTGCCCGAAGATTCGAATTGAGATCGACCCCGCCGCTTTGTTTTCAGCGAATCGGCGGGGTCGATCCATTCCTGCTAGGCCCCGCCATCCTAACCGCAGCGACGAAAATGAAGATGACGAGCCCGGGGGCCAGTACTAATAGCGGCTCGCGACTCAACCGATTCACGTCCGCCGCGGCCGCCAACATATTCCCCAAGCTCGGTTGCGGCTCTTGAACGCCGACCCCCAAAAAAGAAAGAGCGACCTCCGCGAGCAAAAAGTACGGCAGCATGACGGATGCCTGTGTCAGCAGAGTCGGCATCGCGTTAGGCAAGATATGGCGAACCAAAATCCGGGCCTCGGTCAAACCGGTCGCCCGGGCGGCGAGCACGAATTCTCTTTCCTTCAGCGAGAGCACAAGTCCGCGAGCGAGTCTCGCCACTTCGGCCCAGCCCGTCAGGGAAAAAATGAGTACCAACAAAATGGCCGCGCGTGTTGGAGGCAGGTCGAGCGGGAACGCCGCTCGTGCCGTGAGGATCAGAATAAGCGTCGGCAGCGCGAGCATCGTGTCCGCGATCCCCATCAACACGGTGTCGGGCCACCGGCCGGAGTAACCGCTAACCGTACCGACGGTCAACCCGATCAGCCACGCCATTAAGACGCCCGGTGGGCAAACTATCAGCGAAAACCTAATTGCGAAAAGCAGTCGCGAAAACCTGTCGCGCCCCAGCGAATCGGTCCCGAGCAGATTTACCCTCGGCGCACCATCATCTGCTACCCGCACGCCGAACAACCGCGTCTGCATCGGTATCAGCCCTATAAAGCGGTAGGGTTCACCGTCCACGAAAAATCCCAGACTAAACTTCCGCGTAGTGTCCTCTTCGTACCGTCTTTCCAACGGATCGGCAAGTTTGAGCGGGTGAACGTAAGGCGACAAAAACCTGAGTTCGCCATCATGCCTAAAATGCAAACTCGCCGCCGGGGCGTTCGGTTCGTTTCTCGATTGCGTTCCGGGGTCGTAGGGAGCAATAAAGTCTGCAAAGACGACTATCAGTCCAAACACGGCCAGCACAGCCGCTGCGAGCTTCGGCAAAACGCGATACCATGACTTGAATTGGTTCCACGCTTCGTACATCAATCC
>Ga0307409_100000207_pt1 | contig 23333 bp, 27 predicted proteins | sample 322Ometagenome_2_FD_203888 | JGI IMG/M metagenome (GOLD analysis project Ga0307409, IMG submission 203888) | Maize rhizosphere microbial communities from greenhouse at UC Davis, California, United States - 322HYB-O-2 | ecosystem: Host-associated > Plants > Roots > Rhizosphere > Soil | place... | reverse complement strand
TGAGGTTCCCCCGCTTTCCTGGAGGCTCTCGATCTTGGTCTGATTGGGCCAAGGGAGGAGCAGAATTGTGACTAGATCGCACAAGTTCGCGCCGGAGTTCAAGGCCCGCGCCATCGACTTGTATCGGTCCTCCGAGGGCCGCTCAATCACCGATGTGGCCCGCGAGTTGGGGATCGGTACCGAGACGTTCCGCAAGTGGGTGCGCCAAGACGAGGCCGACCGAGGTGAGCGGGACGACCGGCTGACCAGCAAGGACGTCGAGGAGCTGAAACGGCTTCGCAAAGAGAATGCGGAGCTGAAACGCACCAACGAAATTCTGCGGTTGGCGAGCTCGTTTTTCGCCCAGGAGGCCGACCCGACCCGGCGCAGGTCGTGACGTTTGTGGAAACGCACCGTCACACCTTCGGGGTTGCGCCGCTACTCGCCGCGATCGGCGAGCCGGTGTCCACCTTCTATGACCGCACAAGCCGCGAGCCGTCCCCGCGAACGGTGGCTGATGCCGCGCTTGCCGAGCGGATCGAGGCCATCTGGGAGCGGTCGCGCCGCACATACGGCGCGCCACGCATCCACGCCATGCTGGCCCGGGAGGGCATCCGGGTGGGCCGCAAGCGGGTGGAGCGGCTGATGCGGCAACTCGGCATTCAGGGGGCTCACCTGCACAAACCTTGGAAAACCACCCGGCAAAACAAGCAAGCCAGCGCCGCACCCGACTTGGTCGACCGTAACTTCAGCGCCGCCGTGCCGAACCTGCTGTGGGTGGCGGACCTGACCTATATCAAGACCTGGCAAGGGATCCTCTATCTGGCCGTAGTGCTGGATGTGTTCTCCCGCAAAGTGGTGGGCTGGCAGATGGCGGATCGAATGACCACCGACCTGGTGCTATCGGCCTTGGAGATGGGGCTGTGGCGCCGCGATGTGGTCCGAAATCGGCTGATCCATCACAGCGACAAGGGTTCCCAATACACCTCGCTGCGGTTCACCCAACGCCTCGCCGACGCCGGCATCGCCCCCTCCACCGGATCAGTCGGCGACAGCTTCGATAACGCTGTGGCCGAGTCATTCTTCGGCACCTTGAAAACCGAGCTGATCTACCGGCACACCTGGACCAGCCGGCACGACGCCGAGCTGGCGATCTTCGGCTGGATCGAAGGCTGGTACAACCCGGAACGGATCATCACCGCATTAGGCATGCGCAGCCCAGACGAATACGAAGCAGGGTTCTACGCTGACACCCAAAACACCGACGCTGACACCATCGTCAAAGTTGGAAACCCCCAATTGAGCCTCCGATGAACCGGGGGATCCTCAAGCTGCCGGGTTCGGGTTGGCAGAGCTGCCAGCCACCGAAGGTTTTGACTCGGTGGTGGAAGCGGACGAAGGGTCCGGTGTTCCCGATCCGGGTTTGGCCGGGCGGCCCGCCCTTCTCGAGGGGGATATAGGGAATGGTGTGGTCGATGTCGACGGTACGGGTGACGGTGTTGGCGTAGGGGAAGACGTCGGCGGGGTAGCGCAGCAGCAGCTGTTCGCGCAGGGTGGCGGGGATTTCGTAGCAGTCGAGCGGGATGTGGCCGGCGGGGAGGTCGATGACCGGTTTCAGGGTGATGCTGCAGCGGTCGCCGAGCAGCATCTGGAGTCGGGTCAGCAGGATCGGCCCGATGTTTTCGGCGCGGCAGATGCCGGTGCCGGCGGTGAGGGCTTCGGCGCTGAGGTGGACGTAGATGATGGCGCGGGGCCGGGACTTGTCGGGGTGGAACGGCGGCGGTGTGATCTGCAACGACCGATGCTCCTCCTCCTCCTCCTCCTCCTCCTCCTCCTCCTCCTCCTCCGACACGGCCGGTTCAGGCGCCGGCGGCTCATCGGCAACGAATCCGGTGTCAGCGCTGACATCAGGGCTGGTTTGGTCTTCGGCCCGATTCTGGTCGGGTTCGGTAGCCGGGTCGCCAGCCTCGGAAGCGGGAGCCTGATCCGGATCGGTCTGATCTTCAGCGGGTTCATGATCGTCTGGTTCGGCGGGTCCGTCCCAGCCATCATGCTGATGGTCATAGAGCAGTCGGAGGGCTTCGGCGGGTTGGGCGATGATCCCGATCGCCTTGGAGCGGCGTACCTCGATGGGGTCGGTGTCGCCTTGTCGGGCCAGGATGTCGGCGATGCGGTCGATGGCGGCTTTGAACCAGATCGCATCGCCGGCGGTAGCCCGGGCAATGATCAACTTCAGGCCGTGTTCGGATTTGCGGCCCAGCCGGACGAACCGTTCCTGCGCGGCCGCCGCGGCCCGCTGTTCGGCACCCTTGGGGTCGGCCTCCATGATGGCGGCGTCGACCAGGGTTTGCAGCCGCCCGAACGACACCGTCCCTAATGCTGGTGCGATGTGTTGGTCAACGAAACCTGCCTGCTCGGCGGTGAGCTGCCGGGTCGCGGTCGCGATGTGGCGGGCCTGATAGGTCGGCGCCTGCCCTGTTTGGGCTGTCGTCCATATCGAAGGGAGCCGGTGCCTAAGATCCAACGCGTCAGCGATCAGCCGGAACGCCGATCCGTCCGACATGCCCAAGGCGGCGCCGAGCTCGGCCGGCGCGAATTCGGCGACCGTCGGGGTGCCTTCCCCGCCCAACCGGACCGGATGTTCTACACCGCGGCGACGGCTGGGCAGGACAGCCTCCCCGGCATGCAGATCGGCCCAATGCGCGGCGAGGTGCAGGCGGCGGATCTCGGCGGTGGTGAGGGCGTGTTCATTGGTCTCGGCGGCGGCCAGGGTGCCGGCCGCATCCAACTCCACCAGATCATTTTCGAACACGTATTCAATATATGGTTCATCACTGACAAACCTCGACGACTCGACACGCCACATAGCACCGGACAACACCACGCCGATCCGGACAACAACTCAGCGCGGCAAAAACGCCAGGACGTTACAAGCCGAAGGTCGGCAGCTGACTGATTGTCACGTCGATACGGGCAGTTGGTCGTTGTCGGCTGATTTGATTGCTGTCCGGCTGGCGATGGCGATGATGACCAGTCCGATCAGAGTCAGGACGGCGCTGGTCAGGAAGATGCCGCGTTGGCCGAAGGCGCTCAGCGAGCCAATCGCGATGATGGCGCCGGACACGATGGCGCCGATGCGGCGGGTGTTCATGTAGAGACCAGTGGACAAGCCCGGACGAGGGATCATCTGCTGGAACAGCGGCAACCCGATGCCAGCGATGCCGGCGAAGAACCAGGCGTTTCAGTACCTGCAGTCCGATCAGCAGGATCGGGCCGGTCACAAACGTCAGGCCGACGTAGTAGGCGATCCCAGCTAGGCAGCCGGTCGAAATCAGGCCGAGATGGGAGAAGCGGTTACCGAGCCGGCCAATGAACAAGAGGGCGGGGACCTCGAGGGCCGCGGCGACACCGAGCGCGATCCCTGCCCACATCACGTCGAGCCGCAGTGTCTCGGTCACGTATACGGTCATGATCGTCATCGCGGCGGCGTTGGTGGCCTGCAACAGGATGAACGCGACCATGATCAGCACGACACCGAGACGGCCGATGGGTGACCCATCCGGGGTGACTGGGGACGATGCTGGTCTGGCGTCATCGGAAGCGGCGGCCCGAACTGATCGTCTGCGGTGACTGATCATGATCGCGGTGGTGGCGATGTTGAGAATCGCGACGGCGGCGATGGCCCACAGGATGGCACGGTTGCCAAACCAGCCGATGATGAAGGTGGCAAGTGGGGGGCCAGCGACCCAAGCCACGGACACGATTGCACGGGTGTTAACGATGTCGGACGGTCGAGCGCCCGAGTGTCGGAGGTGGGCGTACAGCATTGAGCTGCCCACACCGGCGGGACCGCCGATGACTACGAGGGCGATAGTGGCGATGGGCAGTGTGGTTGCGAGGCCCAGGACGACCGCGAGCAACAGAGTCAGTGCACCGCAGACCAGCATCGGGCCTAGATAGTCCTGCTTCTTATCCGCGTACGCGGGCAGCAGCAGCGAGGCGATGAAGCCGCTGGCGTTGTAGATTCCGAGCACCCAGCCGACCTGGGCGGTCGTGGCGCCGTAGAGATTGACCAAGATCAACGCCAGAGCGGGGCTGAGAAATGCCAATTGCAGCCCCCACAGCAGCGCCGACGAGGGCACTAGCAGTCTATTCATTCACTTCTCGGGGATGATTCGGCCAAAGTCCTTGCGGCGATCCACGTCCTCGACGCTACGACCCCAGCCCAGTGCGGAAACAGGACCTGTCAGTACAAGGATCGGCGGATCCCTCCGGTGGACTCCCGGGGCCAATGCTCGGCTGACGGAGGGCTGGCCGTCGCTGAAGCTTTGCGAGTCTCACCGACGCAAGAACCGGAGGAGCACGAGGAAGGCAGCAAGCGCCCCGAACCCCACCGCAGAAGCTATCAATCCGAGCAGGATTGCCACGGCGGCAAGCAAGATGGACAGTCCGATGGTCAGATCCAGCAATAAACTGCGGCTCCGGGGGGTTGGTGATGCCGATTTCCGCAGTTTGCGAGCTAGCCCTGGAGCCTCGCGCTTGAGCTGACGTTCGAGCTCGTTCAGCGCCTCACGTTCACGATCACTTAACATGCCATCCTCCAGGCACACTGCCGAGTCTCTGACCGTAGTCGGACTGTTGTCCTGCGCGGATCATCCCTACCGGGTGAATTTCCCGATACAGCGGTCGTGAAGGGACGAGATGTTGCGGAATTCCATAGCCGCCGCTAGTGCCGTGTTTCCCGCTGGCAGCTAACGCTCTGCCGTAGTCCGAGCATCGTGGCTCGAGGTGAAGGCGCTATTGTGCAGTGCCCATGGTGATGCGAGTCGCACCATATCGGGTTATGTGTCTCGGGCAGCGCACGGATCCGGATGCGTGAGGGTGCCGAGCTGCTGGTCGAGGCGGGCCAGCTTTATGAGGTTCCGCCTGGCCATGATGCCTGGGTCGTGGGGGAGGAGCCATGGATCACGATCGACTGGGAACCGAGTACGGCGTTCGCGCGGACCGAAGGCGGTGGCTTCGACCGAGTGCTGCCGACGCTCCTGGTAACCGACATCGTGGACTCAACCGCTCGTGCGGTCGAGCTCGGCGACGGCAAGTGGCGAGACCTGTTGGCCCCGCACGACCAGACGGTGAGGGCCGTGCTCGACCGATTTCGGGGCCGCGAGGTCACGACGACCGGCGACGGGTTTGTGGCCATGTTCGACGGAGCTGAGCGGGCGATCCATGCCGCTGAGGAGATCGGTCGGGCGGCATCTGATATCGGCCTCCAGGTCCGGGCCGCGGTCCACACCGGCGAGATCGAGTTGGAGGGTGGCAACGTCCGCGGCGCGGCGATGCACATCGCGGCGCGTATTGTCGATCTTGCTGAGCCGGGCCAGGTCTATGCCTCATGGGCGACCCGCGAGCTGCTGGCGGGCTCGTCGATCGGCTTCACTGATCGCGGTCTGCGCAACCTGAAGGGACTGCCGGAAGCACGCCGCGTCTACCTGGTCGAGCAGCCCGGTTAAGCGGCGCCTGAAATTTTCGCCCGCATTGCCGCAGGAGTTAGCGGGTTTCAGCAGCAGATCATTCGGCCACAGATCAGCGCTTTTGTCCTGGTTGCAACTCGTGGTCGTACTCGTCGTGCCGGCGGATCCAGAGCTGGAAGCCATCGCCCTCGTCGCGGCCTTTAGGCGCCCGATCGAGGATTCCGTAGTAACCCATGAGGAACTCGACACCGCGGTCAGCAGCCGAGTAGGCGTGATAAACGCTGTTGTCGTGGTGTACGAAGGTGTTGAACCCCCAGCCCTCGCTGAGGTAGCTAACAACATCGGTGCCTGTCGCGCGGGCGTTCTGCGCAGCGATCGGAGGGAGGGCCTCCAGCACTGGCGCTAAAGCCTCGCGCGTCTGCTCCTCTGTGTGCGAGACGCCGAAGTCAAAGTTGAAGTCACTGCGCCCGGATGAGACCCAAGGAAAACTCCAACCCATTCGCTGCTTGAAGTTCTGTAGCTTCTCCAGCGGTGCACGTGAGACGAAGACGAAACTTACGTCACGGGCGTGCAAGTGGGGGAGCAGGCCGTTGACGGAGTCGGCGATCGATGAATTTGTCGGGCAACCAGCCACATAGCTCGGGCCGAACATGAAGTGGTAGATCAGTAACTGGGATCGCCCGTCAAAGAGATCGACCAGGGCCTTCTCACCGTCCTGGGTGTCGAAGCAGTATTCCTTCTCCACCGGCACCAACGGCAGTGCGCGTCGTTGCCGCGCAATCTCGTCGCCAAGCCTGGTGTGCTCCTTCTCGCGTACCAGGAGCTGATCACGAGCCGCGAGCCACTCTTCGCGGGTACCAATCTCGTTATCAGTCATCGTTTCCTCCCTGACGTCACGAGACCTTGGCCTCGCCCGTATTCGGTGATCACTCATCCAGGACCAGCGACGCTACGGGCCGGCGGAGACGGTGGCTTGTAGATTTGTGTCCAGTTAGGCTCCAGTTCAGGGCAGGATGTCGAAGGCAAAGCTCCACGGACAGATTTCGGCGCCCGACGCTGTCCTCACTGTGCTTGGTGAGGCGCCGGGCACGCGCATCGTGGACCACGATTGCCGCAAGCCAGCGGGGACACGTGGGTCGTACGAATACGGCCTCGACTACGGCCTGGTTCTCGTCCGTCGCGGCGGGTACTGGCGTGAGGTCAGTGGCCGAGGCGGGTACGTGGGACCGACGGACGCATTCTTCGAGCGGCCCTTCATCGAGCAACGGATTGCGCACCACCGCGAATTCGGTGATCGATGCACGTCGCTCTGGCTGTCTGAAGATTCCGTTTGCGCATTGGCGGGTGACATATCTGTGCCCGACGAGCCGATCACAACGACGCCCGCTATTGATCTTCAGCATCGCGAATTGATCGTGGCGCTGCGTCGGGGTATTGATCGTTTCGAATTTGACGAGCGGCTCGTACGACTGGTCGGTGCCCTAACCGAATGCGCCGCTCCCGGGCGCTTCACCGCAGGACGCTCGTCAACCCGAGCCAACCATTCCCGCCTGGTCCAGAAGGCTCGTGAAGCGATCGTCGCAGATCCTGCTGGCTCAGACTTTGGAGACATAGCACAGGATCTCGGTCACACACGGTTCCACGTCAGCCGCGTATTTACTCGAGCCACCGGGATGACGCTCTCGCAGTTTCGCAACCGAATTCGGATCGCGATCGCATTGGAACGTCTTGCCGACGGGCACGAGAATCTCGCCATCCTCGCGGCCGATCTCGGTTTTGTGGATCAGAGCCATCTCTCGCGGATCGTCCGGGCCAACACCGGGGAGTCGACGAGCGCGGTTCGACATCGATTGGTGGGGTCAGCCACGTCGTCCTGACCAGAGCGATCTTGGTGGAAATGCTGAATGGCTCCGGACACACCGTCGATGTGCTACAGGTTCTTTACCGCCCGAATGGCGGCGACGGCGCGCGGGAATCCGATGTAGGGGAAGCAGTGAACGAGCGCCGCTACCACGGCAGCCTTGGAGTTGCCCACTTGGATGCATGCGCGGGCGTGGGGATCGAGCTGGGCCGAGGTGTCGCCGATGGTGGCGAGGGCACACAGCACCAAGAGTTCGCGTTGGGACAGCGTGAGCCCGCCGCGAGTGTAGAAGTCGCCGAAGCAGAACTCCGTCAAGTAGCGCGGCAGTAGCTCGTTGAACGGCTCTGGGAGGTCGGCCAGGTTGTCCTTGATTTCGTCTCCGTAGAGAGGAGTCTGCTCAGCAAGGCCCTTGGCGTACCGTTCGGCATCCGACACGGTGCCCTGCACGGGCAGCGGCAGCTGGATGTCTTGGATCCGGAAAACTTCGTTGACGGTGGCGACAGCATTGAGTGTTCGCGGGAATCCGATGAAGGGCGCCAACTGATAGATGGACTCGCGGATCTCGATCGGCTGGACCCCAACGTAGAGCGCTGCAGCCGTGTGCGACTTCAGCTGGGGCAATGTTTGTAGGCAAGCCGTGACCGTGACAGTGATCAGTTCGCGGGTCTGATCGTCGAGCACGCCGGTGTCGAACACATCGCCAAAGATGAACCGGCGCAGGATCTCCATTAGCTCGGGATCGTCGTCGGGTGCACCGGCATCGCGCGGCCCGAAGAGCCGCTCATAGGTAGCCTCGGCGTGGGCCCGGCGTTCCGACATTTCGGAGTTGTGCTCATTGGGGGTCATAGTGAGCCACTGTTGGTCCCGCATACGCATCCCGTCAAGGGTCGGTTAGTGGCGCCACTCATGGGACCGGGTGCGCGACGACGATCAGGTTGCGGCTGTACCCTCCACGGTCTGGCCTGAACTCGCCTGCGCAGGTGATCAAGACCAGCCGGGGCGGTCCACCGATCTCGAAGACCTTTGTATCGTCGACCAGATCGGTGCGCGGGACTTGACGCACCGTGGTGATCTTGTACGCCTGACGCATGCCACCCGCGCTCAACACCACATGCTCGCCGACCTTGATGTTCCACAGGCGGAAGAAGAACCCGATGCCGCGGTCAAAGGCGTCGACGTGGCCGGCGATCACGGTCGACCCATACGGATCGCCGACGTAGGAGCTCCCGTCCCACCAGCCGACTTTTGTAGGATCCTCCGGGACCACCAGCTCCTTGCCGACCGTAGCCACGGGAACGACCGCCGCATAGGCGCCATCTGGCAGGTCGATCCGCTCCGGAATGAAGCGCGTGTTGGCACCCGCCGGTCGCGCGTCGCGGGCGGTGGTCACAGGTGTCAGCGCCGTATCCCTGAGCGGCGCTGTCACCGGCCGGACTGGCACTGGCAACACGGCGAGCTGCGCTACCGCTACGCCCAGCAGGGCAGCGGAGAGAACCAACTGGACACCGATTGCGCGCCCGAGGATCAGTCGTTGGCCGCGCTGCTCAACCGGGAAGCCGCGCATATACCGCTCGCGGAACGCCAACCTCCGGCCGTACGCGAGGGCATAGCGGCTCAGCAGCAGCGTCGCGACCAGCGCCAGCACCTCGACAACGAGCAGCGTGCCTGAGCGAGACACCGCAATGCCTCCGGTAATCAGGTGCTGCGCCGTGCCGGCAACAGTCAGCGCGAGAACACTCAGTCCCGCAAAACGCGAGAACCGCAGCGAGACCCGCTCCAGCGCGCCCGGCGGGTTGGGCGGGACAAGCAGGGCAGCGAAGGCCATGAGACCGCCCAACCAGGCCGCGAGTGCGAATAGATATACCGCCGTCGACGCGGTGAGCGGGACGACCTGAGGTGATGCCATGGCGGTCGAGGTGACCGCCAAGGTGATCGTCAGAAGGACGACCAGGCCGACGACGGCGAAGCGTCGCCAGCCCCGCACCTGGCGGCGAAGCAGCTCGACGCCGAAAAACCCGGCGACGGCCAGAACTGCCAGCCGCACCAGCAGCCACGTTCCCGACTTATCCACGACTTCGCCCGGTACTCGTCCGGCGAGCCAATCGATGAGAGCCTCAGCGATCGTGCCGAGGCCGATCAACGCAAGGCCGACGACCGCCATCACGCGCAGTCGACGGACGGCCTGACCCTCTGGCCAGACGACTACCCAGAAGGTGCCTATCCCTGCGAGGAGGACGTAGCCGACGTAGACCACGAAGGATATGGACGCGGCCAGCATGGCGAGCACAGAAGAATCCACCGGATGAGACCCCTTTACGACCTCATCGCGGGGCCGGCCGGTCGTACTGCACCAGTACGAGTGATTCGTCGAACCGCACCGGGCGCAACGTCCAGAACTTTGGGGCTGCGCCTGCGCCACAAGCCAGTCTCGCGAGCGGAAGTTGAGGGCAGGTGAGAGACAGCACAGTTCGGCCCGTCACGACCACCTTGACTGGCAAGTCGGCAGGCATCCGTGCGAGCAGTGAGCCGAGGGCGGCCAACGTGCGGCCGGCCTTGGCGGGTCGGCTCGCTAGGCTCACCTGCGTCAGGCGGTAGCGCAGTTGTAACTGACGGGTGGGCGAGTCCCAGCGAAGCATCACCTCGCTGCGCACCGGGCCATCGGGAACAATCACGGCTTGCCCGCCAGCACTGACCTGGACCTGGGTCGCAGTAGGCCGCAGCTGCTTGAACCGCGTGCCGGCATCTCCGATCGACGGCGGTCGCAGCACGGCCTCGGTCCTGGGAGCCGGAAGGGTGATCACCTCACTGACGACGAAACTGCCATCGGCGACGGGATGAGTGGTGATGGCGATGCCAGGCGCGCCAACGGTCGGGCTGGGGCGCGCCATGGGCGTCGAGGACGTCCATGTGGTCGAGAGAATCGTCCGGGCTGGCGAGGGAGTGGGACGGACGAGCGTGGATTGGCGCGGGGCTGAGTAAGGAACGACGCTAGCCGGTGTACGTGAAGAGGGTGCGGCAGCGCCGGACCACGTAAGCCCCGTGCCGATTGCGACGGCCCCGCCGAGCAAGGCGGCGACGGTCAACGCCCCCACCGAGCGCCGCAGGGCATCGCGCGCGCGGACCCCCGCCATGTGTCACCTTCCCCGAGACGCCACCGCCGAAAGATTTCATCCGACACTTGCGATGATCGGTGGTCCGCTCCCAGTCTGCATGACTAGGCTGCTGCGCGGCTAGCCGGATCAGACTGCGACATCGCAGGGCCGGGTCCGTTCGTGACGTACCAAGTCTGAATTCGGGGTTCTGAGCATGGGTCGTCCAACGCTACGCAGGATATGGGTCGCAGTCGCTGGCCTTGGATTGCTCGTCATGCTGTCCGCCTGGCTCACGCCCAGTTCGGCTGCTGACCAGACCGGCATCTATATCGTGCAAGGTCTGCCGAGCCATACGGTCTCCATCGCCGTCGACGGCGACTCCGTAGTGAATGGGCTCGCTGGGGGCAAGGTGGCGGGACCCTTCCGGGTCAACCACGGCACGCGGACAATAACGGTCTCTGAAGGTGCTCAGAGCCTGGTGACCAGCAAGGTCAGGCTGCCAGCGGGGTCCAGCTCCGAGATCGTCATCCACATGCCAGCCTCCCCGACCGGGGACCCGATGATCACCCGATTCGAGAACAACCTGAAACCCATCCAGGAGGGCAAGGCCGCTCAGGCGTTCGGGCATGCAGCCTCGGCCGGTCCGATCGACATCCGGGTGGACGAGAAGGTGGTCTTCGCCAATGTCGCCAATGGGGAATACCTGTACAAGGTCGTCCCCGCCGGGACTTACAGCTTTGACGTTGTTCCGACGGAAATGTCGAAGCCATTGCTCGGCCCAGTGGACCTGAGGGTTAAGCGGGCCAAGTTGACCTGGGTGTTTGTGATCGGCGAGCCTGGCAAGGACCTGGCGATAGTTAGGCACGTGATCGCTGTCCCGGCGACCAAAGGGTCGAAGCGCCCGAGCGACATCAGTACCGGTACGGGCGGCCAGGCGGCCGACCTCATCAGGGGCTTCCAGCGACCACAGGGTTTGGTCGTTGACACGTCATCGCCCTGATTCGTCAAACGGGCCTTGATCTTCCGTGTTTGCCACTGTCGGGCTGGGTCGTACGGGCGCTCAGCGACGCAGACATCACCTGAGCGTGCTCAAAATGTCACCCGATGTCACCGCCGCCGCGGCCGCCCGGCTTGGCTGGCGTCGCTGCGGCGTTGGCACGGCATGCACAGTCTGGCCATCGGCAGGATGCTCAGTCGCTCGATCGGGACCGGCGCTGTGCAGCGTTCACAGGTTCCGTACGTGCCGCGGTCGAGCCGTTGTAGGGCCCAGTTGATGTCGCCCAACGCCCACTCGGCGGCCATAATCAGCGCTCGGATAACCTGCCGTCTCGGCTCATCTGCAGCTAGCGCCGCTTCGGACTCGAGCTCCTCAATCTGGTCCAGCCGAAAGCGTTGTTGCTGCTCGAGTTCTGCGCGGAGGCGCGGCAGGTGAGCTTTGGGGACCAGAGTTGTTTGAGCGGGCCTCGGGGTGGCTTGGATCTGTTGAGTCATTGTTGTTCCTTCTTTGCCGAAAAGGGCTGGGGTCCAGGCGCCAAAGCGGTTGTCGACAGGCGGCGCGGTTGGCTCCAGCTCACGTTCGAACCAGCCGGGGCCGCGTGCGCAGTTCAGTCCGGACCGCTTCATAACTAGCTCGCTTGGTGGGCCTCGCGGAAGCCGAAAATCAGGCCCAGCACGGCCGCGGAGCCGCCGATGGCTAGGCTGCCGATTGCCGTTGCTGAGTTACCTCCCTGACGGTCGAGGAGTGTGAAACCGAGGATTGAGGTGACGACCATGGCCACAACGAGGACAGCTAGGAGGCGAGTAACGACCACTCCAGCCGACCGAGCTTTCTCCCGTAATTCGATGGAGTTGGGCGGCGGAGTCGATGTAGAAGTCAGTATGTGCTGGGTGGCGGCATCAAGTGCGATGTCCGTCGCCGACTCCCCGAAGTCTGTCGGCGGGCTATCTCGACCAGTCAGGTGGGTCGGAGCGTCGTAGTAGAGCTTGTTCATCTTTCCTCTTTATGAATTGCTGTGGATGTTTCCCGGGTCAGTGTGGTGCCGTGGTGACGGCGTTGCTGGGCTGAACTGAATTGGTTGGCGCTCAAGATCATTAAGCAGGTTACGGTCGCGGTCATTCAGCATCGACATGGTTCTTTACCTATGGGTTGTGGCGTACGGCTGTGGAGTGCCGCGCGGTCTGAATAGCCGCTGCGGCAGCTAGGTCGCAACCACGACGGCGAGGTCGTGGTTGCGGGCGCTCTCGTCGGGCAAATCCCTGGATGGTTGCTCGTGAGCCGCGAGTACGGACAGCGGGCGTGGCTCATGCAGTAATGGCTGACCACTTCTAGCTGCTGTAGGCGGAGCCGCCGCTGCCTGTCCAACTTCGAGGGGATAGCCGTGCGCGCCTAACGGTTGGTACATGATCAAATTAGTGTTGCGAGACAGCTACCCGATGGGAGCAAACGGGACATCATGATCGCCGTTTAACTCTCGGGACCGAATCGCGTGCCGTCAAGGTGAGTTGATGGGCCATTCCGCGCACCGCCGCTGACGAATGCTCCACTCCATTCGTCCCCTCGCCCACTCGGTGAAGCTGCCGTCAAGCACGACAACATCGACCGCGAGGTTCCCCACCCGGTTCGATCGCAGTGCCGCGAACAAGTGAGGCAGTTCGGTAGCGAGCGAGACTCGGACAATCACAGAGACCCGGCCGGAGATCGCTACGTCCAGATTGCTCTCTATGGGACAGATGTCCAAGCCAAGTAGGCGCTCCGCCAGAAGCTGACCGATCAGCGCATTCGCGGCGAATCTCGCCGCCGCCATAACCTCGGTGATGTCAGTCAGGTCCACTTTCACCGTGGCCACGCCAAGCTTGGCATTGACATCCAACAGCTCTGTGGTTGATCTCAAACCACGACCAGTTCCTGGTCGCCGTGGCAACACTGTCGTATTCATTACCATCATCCTTTTCCGGGGAATGGAGGAGCTTCTTCCGGCACGCCTACGGTCGCTCTCAAGCTGGCTTGACCGAGCTGACTAAGCGCTCGACCCGTCCCTGACAGGTCCATTACCCAGACTGCCCGAGCGACGCAACGCCATCATCTGCTGAGGCTGGCCAAGTTAACGGCGCTCGATTGCCGACCATCGGCAAACGGAACTGGTTGTGGTTCATCAGCTCGACGCGGGGGGTATGCGTTAGCTGATGCCATCTGCTGTCGACGACTGATGAGGGGTGGGCACGTTAGGGGTCGCCGGAAACGACTTGAATTGGGAGGCCACCGGCAATGCGGGCCCATCGGTTGTTTGAGACGTCAGCTGACACTCAACTACGCGTTCATGATGGCACGGCGGCCTAGCACGCCAGCATTGACACCGCAGAGCGCCGTGATAAGGCCGGGCTGCAGCACTTGAGCTCGAAGATGCTCGGCCTTACCCGGGGATTGGGCGAATCGACGTCGGCGCCTAGCCGAGGCTGGGCAGTTGCTGCTCGGGCCAGTTCAGGGCCTTAGCGCCGAGAGCCGCTGCCTCCAGTGTGAACCGGTGGGCGGGGTCTGACGTGTCGTAGCCGGTCAATGCCTTGATCCGGTCCAGTCGATAGGTGACGGTGCGTACCGACAGGTGCAGCCGTTTCGCCGACTCAGTTGCCACTCCACCGGTGTTGAAGTAGGCATCCAGGGTCGCCAGCAACGGTCCGGCGCCGCCGCGCGCCTGTATGAGGGCTGAGCACAGCCTGTACTAGGTCGACGATGGCGGGTTGGTCTCGCAGCAGCACCCGGTAGATCAGCAGCTCGTGAGCGTGGACGACTGGTTTGTCAACGTGCAGTCGCCCGGCCATGGTGAGCGCCTCGCGGGCCTCCTCGTAGGAGCGGGCGATGCCGTACAGTCCGGGGTGCGCACGACCGACCGCGACCCGCCAGGGGCGTCCACGAGGCAGCCGGCTTAGTTCGCGGTGCATGAGCTGCCCGAGGTCATTGACGGCTTCCAGCGCCGGTGAAGTTGGGCCGACTGCGGTGGCATTGGCGGGTGCCAGCACGACGAGCAGCCCGTCTTTGGTCGCGACGAGGACGTCGCGGTCGCCGAGCCGGTTGAAAATGACCGCCTCCAGCGCGCTGATCGCCGCGTCGGCGTCGGGCAGCCGCTGGTTCGGCGCGGCCACTGCGACCTGGTGGACACGGGCGAGGTCGAGCCCGAACGGTTCGGCGCGTTCCACCAAAGTTCCCAGGTCGGAGTCACCGCGCAACAAGTCGTCGATCAGTTCCCGGCGCAAGCTTTCCTCGCGGCGGACAAGATCCCGGCGGGCGACGGCGTAGCCTTCGGCGAGCGTCGCGACGGCGTCGTCGATAACGTGGAAGACCGCAGTTGCCGCTGCGCGTACCGCCTCGCGATCGCGGGAGCGCACCACCATCGGCAGTTGCTGCCACAGCCGCCGCGCCGTCGACAAGTACAGCTGCACCAGCCGTCCGGCAGAGATGCCCTGCTCGGCCGCCCGCCGACCGAGGAGACCCACCGCGTCCAACTCACTGCGCTTTGGCCGGCGTCCGTGGATAGCCGCGTCGGCAAGCAACGGCAGGTATTCGCCGAGCAGCTCCACCGGCACACCCCCGGCGTCCCGACTGGCGCCTTCGGCGACCTCAACCAACCAGGCGTCGTCATCAGAGGCCGTTGTCGAGGGCGGCGGCCCGCCTCGTCGCCGGGTACTGGCCGCCACGCCACCTCCGATCCGCTGGCACGCACCACCCCGCTCTCGTGCCGCAAAGCCTTTTGCCGAACGTCGGCAGTTTAGACCGTGTACGGCGGAACGAATGCCAAGCTCTCTGCCTGTTCACTGTTCTCTGCAGATATCCGGCTCGTTGATGTTTGCCAGAGGTCGGCATGGAAGGCTGCTCAGCGGCTCGGGCCCAGCGCCGGAGGCCGCCTCAAGCGCGGCGGTGGCGCGGTCGGGCGCCTGGTCGCTGGACAGCCTTCGGGGTTGCTGGTTGCGTTTGCGGTAGCTGGTGGAGGATTCGCCACCAGAGGGCGGCAGCGGGGTGGTCGTCGGGTAGTGGTCCCGCAGCCGCCGCCGACCCCAGCAGGTGGGCGGCGTCGAAGCCGGACCGGGTCAGGTCGCTTAGCCTCTCCTCGAGCTCTGGCAGGACTGGGTCCCTCGTGGCGCTGGGGCTTCTGCAGCGACCAGTTGCCGCCATTCCCCTCGCGTACGCGTGGCCGTGGCGGCGAGTCGCTTTTGTCGAGTTGCAGTTGGAAGATTCGGCCGGCCCGGCCGGGTTGGGATGGGCCGGTGGGTCGCAGGTCGCTGGGGTCGACCTGGGTGCCGGCTCTCTCTACCTGTATGTCGGCGATCAACCCGGCCGGCACTGGACGGCGCTGGGCCGCCCAGGCCACCGTTGCCGCTGCAGGGTTAAGGCGGACCTGGTCGGCGAGCTCAGTAACAAGCTGTGATCGTGCGTTCAGGTAAAAGCTGAGTTGACTAGCGATAATGCTGGTGGGCGATACTGGATTTGAACCAGTGACCTCTTCCGTGTCAGGGCAAAACCTCTGCCTGGAAAGGCCGGCGAATGTGGCGTCTGGAGCGTATGCAGAGTCGCCGATGTCTGCCACTGTGCGGGCTGGTTGGCCGACAGTTTGGCCGACACTGAGGACAGTCTGCGGTTTTGGCCGTTGTAGGCACATATCGCGTGACAGGGACCTACACCGGACGAGGAGGTTGGCTTCCGACCTCGTATGCCTTGATGGTTGAGGCTGCACCTGGCGAGCGGCATAAGAGTAAGAGTGTCGATGAGCACGGAGAGCACGGGAGGGTACATGTCGCAACCCATCGTCTACGTCGATACGTCCGAGGTTCGGCCGGGACGACTGGAGGAGCTCAAGGCCGCTATGAACGACTTGGCTCGGTTCGTGCAGGCGAACGAGCCGGAGCTGTTGGCCTACAACGTGTACTTCAATGACGGCGGGACCCGGATGACCGTCCTGCACATCAACCTAGACTCTGCCTCACTCGAGCGTCACATGAAGGTTGCAGGGCCGAAGTTCCCGCCGATCGGCCAGCTCATCAGGCTGCTCTCCATCGATGTGTACGGCCGACCCGATGCTGGGCTGGTAGAAGGACTCCGGCAGAAGGCGCAGATGCTCGGCAGCGGGATAGTGCGCGTGCACGACCTTCACGCTGGATTTGCTCGCTTAGCTCAGGCTCAAGTTCAGTAGCCGCACGGCACACAGCGCAGCGAAGATGAAGCGGCGCACCAAAGCTCGCCTACTCCGTCATTTTCGATCACCAGCAACATTACGGCTAGCTCGAAGCTGCCGGTGATCAAGGGATGCCGCCAGACGGAGCGCGCGCTCAAGCGCACGACCGCGGTTCTATGTCGCGGACTTCATGAGCTGACTGAGAGTGTGGCGAGCCAGGGCGATCGGGTCGGCGTCGGCGAGCACTGCCCCGCTGGCATTGAAGGTCTCGTAGGCCGCGGTGCCGCCGATTGGGAGTGGCTCAGCGACGGGTCGTTGGGCAAGATGTCGGGCGAACATGCTGCGGCCGTTCCAGCTCGGGAAGGCCCGTACGAGCCATTCATGGGTATGGCCTCCCGCGTTCGCGAAGGAGAGTGGACGACCTATGGCGACATCTCCATAGCTGTACGAGGGGATACCAAAGCCGCTCGTGGGGTCGGCAGAGCAGCAGCAGCCTTGCGGAACTTCCGCCACCCGGAACGGGTGTTGATGGAAGGCGGGGTCATCAATCCGCGATGGCTAGATAGGAAGGTCGCGGACCCCACTACTGCGAGCAGCTCCTCAGCCAGCAGGGCATCAGATTCGCCGACGGCCGGGCTGATGAGACACAACGTGTTCCGTGGGACGAGCTCAAGCGGCGAGACGAGGCGGAACCGGCGAAGGAGTGAACCGCACTCCTCGTGTCGGAGCTCGGGAAATGTTACAGGGTTGATCCAGACTGGTCGGTTGAACCACAGTCGGACGGGGGAATCGTGAACTTTCAGCAGTACGACCTTGGCCAGCAGAAGCGGGGTTCCACGGCCATCGTGAACGCTGCAGGGCAACGCCGCAACGTCCGACTGATGGACTCATCCAACTTCAGCGCCTACAAGAACGGGCGGAAGCATAGGTTCTACGGGGGCCTGGTCCAGCGCTCGCCGTACCGCGTGACCATTCCTCGTGACGGTCACTGGTACGTGACGGTTGATCTGCAAGGCATGCGACCTGGCGCTCGAGTCCGCTCAGCCGTCCGAGTCGAGCCCGGGGCGCTGCCCCTCGCTCGTAGCTCGTCGCCTGGCAACCTGTCGGCGTTCCGAGTTGAGCGGCCGCCCGTCAGCGCCGATGACCATGGCCGGACCTGGAACGTGTTCATCTCCCACGCCGGCGAGGACAAAGCCAGCATCGCCCGCCCTCTGTATGCCGCACTGGCCGGCTACGGCGTCGAGGTGTGGTTCGACGAGGCCGAGCTACGCATCGGCGACAGCTTGCGTCGCAAGATCGATCAGGGCCTCGCACGCAGCGCATTCGGCGTCGTGATCTGCTCCGAAGCCTTCTTCGCTAAGGGTTGGCCGCAGTACGAATTGGACGGCATTATCACCCGTATCGTCGCCGGCGAGTAGAACCTTTTTGCCCATCTGGGCACAAGGTCACTAAGGACGAAGTGCGGGCTCAAAGTCCGTCGCTGGCTGACAAGGTTGCCCGTTCGACGGCTGACTTCACTGTTTGACGAGATCGCCGAGGAGATCGCTCGGCGGGTCCGACCCGACCTATTCGACACGAGGCCGGGTCCGCATGAGCATCAGGTAGTGTCCGGTGTCAGTAGACCTGGCCATTCCGAACGCTCGCGACCTGGGATTTGGCCAGAAAGAGTGACACGAAGGCCGTCAGTCTTTGTCAATCTTTGTGGCCATTCTTGGGAAGAGAGCATCCGTCGTCGGGGGCCTGAGCCTCGCTGCCCACGGTTAAACGGCATCCATGGGTGAGTGGTGAGGCCACATAGAGACTCGTGGGTGGGCTGAGGGGTTGAGCCGGACTGCGTTGATCCCTGGCAGTTTGGTTCGGATTATCTGGTCGGCCTCGTGTTCAAGCTCATGAAACCGGCCGACGGGCATCGTGGGGTCGCTAGTCACTGTCGCATCGACATTGAGCCGATGTCCGGTCCAACGCAACCGCACCTCCTCGATGTCGGTGATGCCCGGCACCGAGCTCAACGCTTGTTCCGCCTGTTCGACCATGCTGGGGTCAACACCATCGAGCAGGCGGCGGCCGATATCGCGGGCGGTGCCCCATAGCAACACGAAGATGGCGACGCTGATTATTAGGCCGACGATGGGGTCGGCCAATGGAAAGCCGAGCCAGATCCCGATCACTCCCACCACGACCGCCAATGAAGTAAAGCCGTCGGTGCGGGCGTGGACGCCGTCGGCCACCAACGCTGCGGATTCGATCCGTCGCCCGACACGAATCCGGTACAGCGCCACCAGCTCGTTGCCGGCGAACCCGATCACACCGGCTACCAGCACCCACGGCAGGTTCCCGACCGGTTGCGGCTCGAAGAATCGACGGATCGACTCATATCCGGCCAGCAACGCCGACAGGGTGATCATGATCACAATGAACAAACCAGCGAGGTCCTCGACCCGGCCGTAGCCGTAGGTGTAGCGGCGTGTTGGCGGGCGGCGGCTGAGCAGGAAGGCGATCCAGAGTGGGACGGCGGTCAGCGCGTCGGCCAAGTTGTGAATGGTGTCGGCCAACAAGGCCACCGAGCCACTGATGATCACCACGATCATCTGCAGGCCGGCCGTTAGTGCCAGCCCGAGCAGGCTGATCTTGACCGCACGGATGCCCGCTGCACTCGCTTCTAGGGCGTCATCGATGGAGTCGTGCGGGTCGTGGGTGTGCGGCACGAACAATCGATGGAAGACTCCTCTGATCGCTGTTGGATGCTCGTGGTTGTCACTTTTGGCGTGCGCCGGACCCTGGCCCTGATCGTGACCGTGCCCATGATCATGATCCGCCGCAACGTCGTGTTGATCGTGGGAGTGGTGGGGTGTCACGGTCGCAACTGCCCGGTCAATTGTTGGTGATGGCGTGGCTGATCCTCGATGGAATGTTCGGCCTGGAAGACTGCTCCCGTCACAAGCTGGCGGGCGTACTCATTGGCCAACCGGTAGAACACCCGATTCGCCTCATGTCGAGTTGTCACCATCCGTGCTAACCGGAGCTTTGCCAGGTGCTGAGACACGGCCGCCGGCGACTTCTTGACCACATTTGCCAGCGTGTTCACAGAGAGCTCGCCGTCCCGCAACGCCAGCACAATCCGGATCCGGGTGGGGTCGGCGAGCATCTTGAAGATCTCCACAGCCAGCTCGACCAACTGGTCGTCGACCTGATCTACTTGTTCGATCGGCGCAGCCTGCGAATCTGCATGCATAAGCAGATTATTGCATAGTGCCTCTGAACAGGCGGGGCGAGAGCTTTGCTTAGCTGGAGAAGCGTCGAGCCACCCACCCGACGCTGCCGCAGCATGCCCGGTGGTCGGGTATTCACGGGTCTGTGTCGCACATCGAATATTGAGAAATCCGGTGGAGGTACGCGAAACAGATCGCTCGGCGGGTGTTGACCGCTCGAGGTTGTCGTGGCTGGCTTACGGTTCGGTGGACGAGTCTGGGCAGCAAGGAGGCTGGTGATGAGTCAGCAGTCCGTTAGCAGGCGACGCCGTAGTGCGTCCCTACTTTGTACCCACTCCGATGTTCAGCGGCGCCGTCAGCACGGCCGCGCCGTTGCCGCGGGATCGCTCGCGGACCATGCCGTCGAGCACCTGGATGATGTCTGCGCGCTGCCGGTCGGTGAGATCGGCGATGAGTATGCCAGGGATCGGGTTGCCGCCGAGGCACCAGTCCCACAGCTGCTGTCCGGTCCGCGTGGTGATGCGCTCCTGGTGGCTCGTGTTAACGGTGACGTCGCTCAGGCCTGAGTTGACAAGCCGTTGCCGCAAGACATCCGGATCGGCGACCTGGAACTCAAGGAGCGGCTCGTCCTCCGCCGGTCCTTCGAATTCGGGGATTACTGCCTGCGCCGCACTGACGAAGACGTGCAGCGCCTCGAACTCAGCCGGGTTCCCATATGCGATCAGGAGCACACGTCCGCCTGGTTTCGTCACGCGCACCATCTCACGCAGCGCCTGCGGTTGATCAGGAACGAGCATGACGCCAAACAGTGAGCCGGTGACGTCGTAGCTGTCGTCTGGGAGGTCGAGCGCGTGGCACTCCATAACGCGGCCTTCTGCGTCGAGTCCTTCGGCAATGGCCCGTGCGTTGAAGTGCTCGATCATCTTTGGGGACCAGTCGGTGGCGAGCACGTTCGCGCCGAGTCGTGCGGCCGGAAGGCTCAAGCCGCCGGGCCCAGCGGCGACGTCGAGGAACGTGTCGCCCGCTTGTAGTCCAGCCAAGCGGAGTCCGGCTGTTGCCAGGTCGGCCTCGCCCGGGGCGACATGCTCGTCGTAAAGAGCAGCGATCGCATCCCACGCCTCGACGGGTGCACCGTGCTTGCTGTGCTGCGCTATCTCCTGCTGCAGGTCTGTCATGTCCGGCTCCTTTCTGCGAACTTTCCGGAGGAGAAGAACGCTAGGCAGGCCCAGACTGGAGCGCTTCGGCCAAACGATCCAAGACGTTGTTCGTAGGCATGGTCACTTCTGTATATGTGCGCCTAGATCAGGCCCTTCTGGTACGCGTAGGCGGTGGCCGCCGCGCGGGACGGCGCGCCGATCTTGGTGAGCGAGTTGTGGACGTGACGGGCGACCGTCTTCTCGGACAGGCCGAGTTCCCTCGCAATCGCGCGGTTTGTCTTACCGGAGGCGACCAGCCGCAGCACCTGCACCTCGCGTACGGTCAGGCCAGCGGGTGTCTGACCGTACCTTCGTTTCAGGAGAACGTCGAGCCGCTCGACGTCCGGTTTGGCCCCCAGCTGCTCGAATACCTTCCGCGCGCCGTCGAGCTCCATCGCGGATGTCTCGGGATCGCCGAGCGCACTGCAGGCAAGACCGATCAGCACCTGGACGCGTGCGACCTCGTACGGAGCGTACAGCCCGCGCCACGCGGAGCCGGCCCCGCGGAGCGTCGGCAACGCGGATCGCGCGTCTCCTTCCGCGAATAGCACGGCTCCTGCTGCCGAGGCGGCCACCGCGCGCAGGTAGGCCGCGTCGAGAAATTCCGCGATTTGCCCGAGTTCGTCGGCGGCCGCGCGGGCCGATACCACATCCCCGGAGGCAATCACGATCTCGACGTAGGCGGGGAGCAGGCGGGCCCGTGCGGGCGGCTCCTGCGTCTCGTCCAGGGCCCGGCTCAAGACGGCGGCCGCGACGTCGGTGCGTCCTTGCGCAAGCCGCAGCAGCGGCAAGCCCGGTTCGGGTGGGTGGCCGGACTCGCTGGCGTTGCGGTAACTCTCCTCGGCCTCGGCGAACTCGCCACGCAATCGATGCAGCTCGCCTAGCTGGTAGTAGGCCGACCCAAGCGTGTCCCACTTGACCGGAGCAGACAGCTGGTCGCAGGCTTGGCGGGCGGCCTCCATCGCGTCGGTCCATGCGCCTTCCAGCTGCATCAGCTCGCATCGATGGACCAGGCAGTTGCCCCGATAGGGGACAAGGTCGGGCTGGGAGTCACACCAGCGGGTGAGTGCGGCCGTCCACTCCCGGGCGCGCCGCAGATCGAAGAGCTCCGAACAGCCGGCGATCACCGTGCAGTATGCGATTCCGGTGTACATCGGTGACACCTCTCCCGACGTCACCGCGACCATGACCTCGTCCAGCACGGCGATCCCGGCAGCACCTTGGCCCTCCATGACCAGACACATGCCCTGGCCGAGGTGCGACATCGTGAGCAGGTCGGCGTCGTTGAAGCGTTTGCCGACCATCGCGCTCTCGGCGAATGCTGGCCGGGCCCCCTCCGCGTCTCCGCCCCACATCTGCGCAAAGGCGTTCCAGGTGAGCGGCCACGCATGTTCTGCACACTCGCCGCAGCCTTCCAGTACCCGTCCTCCACGCGCGAACCATCCCAGCCCAGGCGCCGTCTCGCCTCGAAACATCAGACCAGACCCGATCAGGAAGGCGTTCCGGGCGGCGCGCTGCGGATCGTCGTAACGGATGGCTTCGTGGTGCGCGCGGGTCCACGTAAGTGTGGAATGGACTCCTCCTCACGGCCGGTCAAGTACGCCGCGAGCGCGAGCTTCTCAAGATCATCGAGATCGAGCGGCGTAGCGGCGTCCGCGGTTACGAACTGCGCGTACGCGTTGCCCCATGAGCGCTGGGCGAAGGACGCTCGCGCACGCTCGAGCACGCCGATCCTCATCACAGGTCCAGTGTGGTGTGTGCTCGTGACTACCCTTCCCGGGTCCTGGGGAAACGGTCGCCTGAGCGGCTGGGGGCGTCCGTCGATCCGATGGATCTGGACGTCCCGATCAGCCGGGTGCGCGGAAGCAAGGCTTTTATGACCGAGAGAACCGAAGTCTCCTTCGTCGCGGCGATGCCGAAGCAGTACGCAGCTTGGATCTGAGCACGCGTCTTAATTAGTTTGGCTATGGTCTGACCACCATTTTGACCACCATTCGGGTTGTCCACCGCAATGTGCCTAAGTCCAAAATCCTTATTTTAAGGAAAATTGGACGTCTGTGGACATCCTTGGACACGCTGCCGATGTCTGGGCGTCAAAGAGCCCCTAGTTCTTGCCTTGTCTGTTGCCACCGTGATGATCTTGCCGATGACTGATGATCTTGCGCCGCATCAAGGCGGGGCCTTTTGGTCGTTTCGCTGCTCTCGAGCTCAGGCGTACCGATCGAGGACATTGCGCACCTCGTGGGCCACGCCAGCACGAACGTCACCGAGAAGGTCTATCGCAAGGAGCTGCGGCCCGTGTTGACACGTGGCGCGACGGCCAGGGATGCATTGTTTGGTGGCCGTCGAGCTGGTCGGTCAGAT
>Ga0307409_100000206_pt1 | contig 23352 bp, 15 predicted proteins | sample 322Ometagenome_2_FD_203888 | JGI IMG/M metagenome (GOLD analysis project Ga0307409, IMG submission 203888) | Maize rhizosphere microbial communities from greenhouse at UC Davis, California, United States - 322HYB-O-2 | ecosystem: Host-associated > Plants > Roots > Rhizosphere > Soil | place... | reverse complement strand
CTCGGCCTCGGACTGCTGATGTCGCTGGCCGCTGCCACGATGGTCGGGCTCGGGCTGTGGCAGCTGGACCGGTTCCACCAGCGCAGCGCGACCAATGCCCGGATCGACGGTGCCGGCGAGCCGGTGCCGATCGCAGCCGTGCTGCCGCGGCCCCCGGCCGGCGGGGTCGGTGCGCCGCCCGCGGCCGAGTCGAGGTGGGCCCGCGTCGTCGTCACCGGCCGGTACGACCAGCGACACGAGGTCCTGGCCCGCGCGCGAACGGTCAACGGACAGGTCGGGTTCGAGGTCCTCACCCCGCTGGTCCTCGACGACGGCACGGCCGTGCTGGTCGACCGGGGCTGGCTCCCGCCGGCCGGCGCGGGGGCGACCGCGCCACCCCGCGTGCCCGGTGCACCGTCCGGCCTGGTCACCGTGGTCGGGCGGGTCCACGCGCCGGAGAGCCGCGCGGGGGCCGCCGAACCGTTCGCCGGGCGGGTCGCCGTCCGGCGCGTGTCGCCCCAGGCACTCGCCCCGGCGATCCCCCATCCGCTGTACGGGGCGTACCTCACGCTGGAGACCCAGACCCCTCCGGTCGACAAGTCGTTCGTACCGATCGCGCCCGACCACGAGAACGCGGCGATGAACGCGAGCTACGTGGTGCAGTGGTGGCTGCTCGCCGGGCTGACATTGTTCGGGTACGGGTACCTGGTGGTCCGCGAGCGCCGGGGCCCGGCGGTGCCGGTCGGCTCGTCCCTCGCCGAGGCGCCCGTCTCGCCCGCCGTCTGATTCCTCCCCGGCCAAAGATCCCGTTCCTCCGCGCCAAAGATCCCGTCCCTCCGCGCCAAAGATCCCGACAATATCGTCGATACTGTCGCTTCAGCACACCTCAAACGCGACAGCTTTGCCAAAGTTGTCGCGATCTTGGTCCCTCCCGGCCGGCGGGCGCGAGCGGTCGGCGGGCCCGAGCGGTCGGCGGGCGCGAGCGGTCGGCGGGCCCGAGCGGTCGGCGGGCCTGAGCGGTCGGCGGGCGCGAGTGGTCGGCGTAGTCCCGGCGTACGGCCGCGAGCGCGCCCGCGCCCGCCGAGAATGGAGGCGACAGCCGGGAAGGAAGGGGTGCGGCGAATGACCACGATGACGGCGACCTGGACGATCGAGATGCGGTTCGAGGAGGATGCCGACCACACCCGGGCGACGGCGGTCCTGCGGACCCCGAACGGTCGCGAACTGCACGGACACGGACAATCGTGGCGCAATCCGGTGGACCGGCCGGTCGCCCGCATCGGCGAGGAGGTGGCCGGCGCGCGGGCTCTATCCAATCTCGCTCACGAACTGATCGACTTCGCCGCCGGCGAGATCGAGACCAACGTCGCCCGCTACCCGTCACGCTGACCCCAGCCGCTCCCGCCCAGCACGGCGGGTGGCTGAAGATGCCGTCAGCGCCGCCGGGTCCGAGGCACCCGACCAGGTCGACAAGCGTCAGGGGCGGGCGACCGCGCGGACCGCGTCAATCGTGTCGGCCTCGGCCGCCGACTTGTCCTCCCGGTAGCGCAGTACGCGCGCGAACCGCAGCGTCACCCCGCCGGGATAGCGGGTGCTCGCCTGGATGCCGTCGAAGGCGATCTCCACGACGAGTTCCGGACGGACGGCGACGACCCACTCGCCCCGGTCGGTGGCCAGCTCGAGCAGCTTGTCGGTCTGCCAGCGCAGCATCGCGTCGGTGAGGCCCTTGAAGGTCTTGCCGAGCATCACGAAGCCACCCGATGGGTCCCGGGCGCCCAGGTGGAGGTTGGACAGCCATCCACGCCGGCGGCCGTGGCCCCACTCGGCGGCCAGGATGACCAGGTCGAGCGTGTGCCGGGGCTTGACCTTGACCCAGGCCGCACCCCGCCGCCCCACGTCGTAGGCCGACCCGGCCGCCTTGACCACCACACCCTCCTGACCGTGGGCCAGCGCCTCGGCGAAGGCGGCGTCGCCATCGGCCGGAGAGTCGACCAGACGCCGGGCCACCCGCGACGAGACGGGAACGGCGTCGTCGAGCGAGGCCCAGCGCACCGTGCCGGGCTCGTCGACCAGATCCACGCCGTCGAGGTGCAGCACGTCGAAGTAGTACGGGCGCAGAGATCCGGGCGCCATCCGGGCGGCCCGACCCGACGTCTCCTGGAACGGCCGGGCGCGCCCGGAGTCATCCACGGCGAGAGCCTCGCCGTCCAGCACGATGGCGCGGGCCGGCAGCTGGCGGGTCGCCGCGACGACCTCGGGCAGGCGCGACGTGATGTCGTCCAGGCTGCGGCTGAACACGGCCACGTCGTCACCGTCGCGGTGCACCTGGATGCGGATGCCGTCGAGTTTGGCGTCCACGGCGGCGGGCGAACCGGTGGCCTGCAACGCGTCGGCCACGGTGGGCGCCGACTGGGCCAGCATCGGCGCCAGCGGCCGCCCCACGGTGAGCCGGAAGGCGGCCAGGGCCGCCTCGGCCCCGGTGAGCGCGGCGACCGCCACGACCTTGAGGTCGCCGCAGAGCAACAGCGCCCGGCGTACCGATCCGACCGGTACGGCCGCGGCACCGGCCACGGCGTCGACGAGCAGTCCGGCCTGGGCGCCCTGGCGAACTTCGCCGGAGATGATCCCGCCGAGCAGGCGCTGCTCGTCGGCCGTGGCGGCGGCGAACAGGCTTCGTACCAGGTCCCGCCGTTTGCCCTGCGAACCGGCGCCGGCCTGCGAGCCCATCTCGGCGAGCCGCCGGTCCACCTCCGTCACCGTCAGCGTGGCCGACTCAGCGGCCGGCGGCAGGTCACGGAGGCTGGCCCAGCCAACCCCGATCTGTCGTTGACGCATCTCCCCCGCGAGGTAGGCGGCGCCGGCCTCGATCTCGCGCGGATCGCCGCTCTCGGCCAGTGCCCGCAGGGCGCCGGCCAGCAGATCAATCTTCGCGCGGCGGCCGGACACCGCCGTGACCGCTACCGACGTCGCCGCCAGATCAGCAAAGAGCATTGGCTCATACTGCCTGGTGGCACCGACAATGCCTCTTTGCGCTCGCTCCGCTCGCGCGGGCCCTGGACCCCTCCCACATCGTCTTCCCTCGTCGCTTCGGTCGCTTCGCTCCCTGCGCTCCTCAGTCCAGACGATGCCGGCCCAGGGCCGGGTTCCGTTGCGCTCGCTCCGCTCGCGCGGGCCCTGGCCCTTCCTGCATCGTCTTCCCTCGTCGCTTCGGTCGCTTCGCTCCCTGCGCTCCTCGGTCCAGACGATGCCGGCCCAGGGCCGGTGATGGCTGGCGAACCACGAGTGCCAGTTACGCGGCGACGAGCTCGGCGCCGACCTCGGTGACGGTGAAGGCCCGCGACAGGACGGCGTTGGCCACGCGGGTCAGGTGAGCGTCGAGCTGGTGGAGGATCGCGACAAGTTCATCGATCTGCTCGGTGAGTATGGCCTCCGGAAGGGCACGGACGTCCTCTTCCTCGAGAGCGGTGATGGCGGCGTGAAGCTGGTCCATGACGTCTTTCGTACTCATGTACGACACCTTACCATCGTTGGATCGCTTAGCAAGACCGTAACGAACTTTTGTTCGATCTTCTGGGCGACACGCCGGGGGTTACGACGTTGGGGAGACGGTACGAGCGACGTGCGACAAGAACAGCGTCTCGGCCAGGCAGGCCCGCTCAAATTCCGCCAGATGCAAACTCTCGTTCGCCCCGTGAGCGCGGGCGTCCGGGTCCTCCACGCCGGTGACCAGGATCTCCGCGCGCGGGAACAGCGACTGGAACGTGGCGATGAACGGGATCGATCCGCCGACGCCCATGTGCACCGGCGCGACCCCGTCCCACGCGGCGCCGTACGCCTCTCGCGCGGCGGCGTACGCCGGGCCGGTCGTGATGAGCACGCACGGCTCGCCGTCGTGCTCGCGCGTCACCACAACCTGTGCGCCCCACGGCGCGTGGCGCTCGACGTGCCGCTCGACGGCCTGCAACGCGCTCTTCGCGTTGTCACCCGGCGCGATGCGTACGGACACCTTGGCCCGGGCCGAAGGCACGAGCGCGTTGGGCGCCTCGCCGGTCCGCGGGGCGTCGATGCCCAGCACCGAGATGGCCGGGCGCGTCCAGATCCGGTCGACGATGCGACCCGTACCGATCAGAGAAACGCCATCAAGCACGCCGGCCTCCCGGCGGAACCGGTCCTCCGGATAGTCCAGCGGCGCCGCCGGGCCACCGAGGAGCCCATCGACCGCGACATCCCCCACGGCATCGTGGAACGTCGCTAGCAACCGGCACAGGGTGGTCAGCGCGTCGGGCACCGCACCCCCGTAGCCTCCACTGTGGACAGCGTGGTCCAGCACGCGTACGTCGACAAAGATGTTGACGATCCCGCGCAGCGAGGTGGTCAGGGCCGGCTGACCCACGTCCCAGTTGCCGGAGTCGGCGATCACGATGACGTCCGCGGCCAGCTCGTCACGGTGGCCGACGAGGATGTCGGTCAGCGAGTCCGACCCGTACTCCTCCTCGCCCTCGACGAACACGATCACGCCGACGGGCAGGTCATCGCCGAAGGCCCGCAGCGCGGCCACGTGCGCCATCACGCCGGCCTTGTCGTCGGCGGTGCCGCGCCCGTACAGGCGCCCGTCCCGCTCGGTCGGCTCGAACGGCTCGGTGAGCCAGGCCGTGCGGTCGCCGATCGGCTGCACGTCGTGGTGGGCGTAGAGCAGCACCGTCGGGGCGCCGTCGGGCGCGGGCCGGCGCCCGATGACCGCCGGTTGGCCGCCGGCGGTCACGATCCGCACGTCGGGCAGCCCGGCCCCGCGCAGCAGGCCGGCCACCGCCTCGGACGAGCGCTGCACCTGAGCGTGGTCGAAGCCCTCGAACGCGATGCCGGGAATGCGTACCAGATCGCACAGGTCGGCCAGGACGCCCGGCATCTGGGCGGTGACCGCGGCGCGGAGGTCGGAATCGCTGAGGCTCATGGGGCCCGATCGTAGACTCGGCTCACCCGTTATCGCCCGGCGGTGGCTCCGAAGTCGGGCCGTTGCCGCTGGCGCCGGTGCCCCCGGCCATCCAGTCCCGGACCCGGGACGCGCCGGCCCCCACGCCCCCGCCGACGCGCCGCAGCAGCGACATGAGCGGGTCCTCGGAGCGGGCGAACGCCTCCCGGTACGAGTCGGCGGCGGCCTTCGCGTCGGCCGACATCGACGCGGCCCGGTCGGTGTCGCGTCGCGGATAGTCGCCGGCCAGGATCTGGCCGTACGCGCCGGAGTCGATCCACTGGCGCAGCGTGGCCGCCCGGGCCACCGGAAGCGGATGCGTGCGACCCAGTACCATCCCGATCTTGATCAGGCCGTCGCGCAGGTCTCCGGTGCGCTCGAACTCGGCCGCCTGCTCGAGGAAGGCGGTCGTGTCTACTTCGGACAGATCGCCGCCGCCGGCCGTCTTCATGTTGAGGCGCAGCGCCGCCGCCGGGTCCTGACCGGCCAGCAGCCCGGCCCGATCGCAGGACAGCTCGGCCTTGCGCCACCACTCCCGCAGGGCCACGATGATCGCTCGCAGGGCCAGGGATCCCAGCGGCAGCCAGGCCAGCAGGATCGCCCAGTTGGTCAGGATCATGAGCATCGTCCGGTACACCGCGTGCCCCGACATCAGGTGGCCGATCTCATGGCCGAGCAGCTGGCGCAGCTCATCGTCGTCCAGCAGCTCCAGCGCCCCGCTGTTGACCACGATGAACGGCTTGGCCATGCCGATGCACATGCCGTTGAGGGTCCGGTCGTACTGGACGTACAGCTCGGGCAGCTCGGACAGGTCCAGCGTTGCCGCCGCCTCGGCGAAGAGCCGGTGGATCCGGGCGTACTGGCGATGGTCGACCCGGATGGCGCCGCCGAGGTACTCCAACCGGAACGCCCGCTCGGCCCACAGGGAGCTGAGCGCCTTGAGTACCTCGTCGAACCCCTTCAGCTCCCGCAGGGCGGTCAGCGCGCCCCGGTCGGCCGGGTGTTCCCAGGCGCGCGAGGATATCCCGGTCAGCGTGACCCGCCGCCGAGCCGATACCAGTTCCTCGGTCATCGTTGTCCCCCGATCCTTGGCCGTGCCGCGATCGTCCCCCGTCGACCGTCGGCCTGTCCATCCTGACCACACCGGTCAACCCCGTCCAGGCCGGCGGACATACTCGCACTCGGGATCATGGGGTACCCGCGGAGCGCCGTCGACGACGAGGTCCACGCCCGCGATCGTGGCGTCCGCGGCGAAGTGCCGCTCCTCGCTGACCATCCAGCGCTCCCAGTCCGCCCGCAGCGCCTCGCCGTCACGGTCGATCCCCCGGGCCAGTCGGAGGTCGGGATCGGCGATGACGAAGACGGACAGGGAAAGGCGGGGCCGGATGGCCGCCCGCGCGCTGGTGACGCCCTCAACCACCAGCACGTCGGGCAAGGGCATCTCGCGCCAGGAATCCTCGAATCGCCGGCGTTCCCAGTCGTAGCACCGGTAACGGGCCGCGACGCCGCGGGCCAGCGGCTCGAGGATCCACTCGCGCAAACGCGGCCAGAAGCTGACGATGTCGGTCCAGCCCTCGAGCAGGTCGTCGGTGTGGATCTCGGCGACGGTCGAGCCGGCGGCCCGCAGCGCCCTCGCGAGCCGCGCCGCGAACGTCGTCTTGCCCGACCCGGCCGGCCCGTCCACCGCGACCAGCCGCACCGGACCCAGCCCCGGCGGGGCCGCCCGGACCCTCCGGGCCAGCTCGGCGTACTCCTCGACGGTCACGCCCGGCCGATCGACAGGTGCGGCAGATCGGCCGGCGGACCGCTCTCGATGAGCCGCCACAGCGCGTCGGTGTCGAGGTGCTCCTCGACGAGGTCGCCCAGCAGGTCGAGCATGCGTTCCCGGGCCGCGCCGAACCGGGTGTCCGGCGCGACGCGGAACCCGGGCCGTCCGGCCAGGCGCGCCGCCTCGGCCAGGAACGCCCGGCGGAAGCCGTCGGACTCGAACGCGCCGTGCCAATGCGTACCGAAGACGTTGGCCGCCGCGATCCCCTCCGCCGCCCCGTCGGTGTGGCGCAGCAGCGGCCGGGCCCCGTCGGCCACCCGGGTCACGATCCCGTGGTGGATCTCGTACCCGGACACCGGCCCGCCGCCGAACCGCTCGCTCGCGGTTCCGGCCGACCGGCGCACGGTCTTCTCCGGCTCGAACGCCACGTCGGCCGGGAGCAGCCCGAGCCCGGCCACGGTGCCGCGCCGGCTCTCGACCTCGTCCTCGATGCGCTCGGTCAGCATCTGGAAGCCGCCGCACAGACCCAACACCGGCCTCCCGGACGCCGCGTGCCGGGTCACGGTGTCGGCCAGGCCGGTCTCCCGGAGCCAGGCCAGATCATCCACAGTGGACTTAGAACCCGGCAGGACCACGAGATCGGCCTCGTCCAGCTCACCCGGCTCGACGGTCAGCCGGACCCGGACGCCCGGCTCGGCGGCCAGCGCCTCGGCATCGGTGGCGTTGGAGATCCGGGGCAGCCGCACCACGGCGACCCGCAGCCATTCGCTGCCGTGGGCCGGGCCGGGCCGGCCGAGCACGCGACCGTACGCCAGCGAGTCCTCGCCGTCGAGCCAGAGGTCGACGTGGAACGGCAGGACACCGTACGTGGGGCGGCCGGTCAGGTCCCGCAGCATGTCCAGGCCCGGCGCCAGCAGGCCCGGGTCGCCGCGGAACCGGTTGATGACGAAGCCGGCGATGAGCGCCTGGTCGGCCGGCTCGAGCAGCGCGACCGTGCCGAACAGCGCCGCGAAGACGCCACCGCGGTCGATGTCGCCCACGACGACCGCCGCCAGGTCGGCCTCCCGGGCCAGCCCGAGATTGACGTAGTCGTACTCCCGTAGGTTGATCTCGGCCGGACTGCCGGCGCCCTCGCAGACCACAACGTCGTACTCGCGGCGCAGCTCCTCCAGGGCGGTGAAGGCGGCCTCGGCCAGCGTGGCCCGCTTCTGGGCCAGCCCGGCCGCCTCGACGTGTCCGATGGCCCGACCGCGTACCACCACCTGGCTCGTCCGGTCCGAACCGGGCTTGAGCAGGACGGGGTTGAATCGGACGTCCGCCTCGAGGCCGCAGGCAGCCGCCTGCATGGCCTGGGCACGGCCGATCTCGCCGGCCCGCCCGTCCCGGTCGACGACGACGGCCGAGTTGTTCGACATGTTCTGCGCCTTGAACGGCGCCACCCTCACGCCCCGACGGCGCAGCCAGCGGCAGATGCCAGCCGTGATCACGCTCTTGCCGGCGTCCGAATGGGTGCCGGCCACGAGCAGCCCACCCGTCATCGTCTGGTACGGGATCGGCGGCGCGGCCGGGTCAGGACGCGGCCGACGCAGATGGCCAGGGCGGCGGCCCCCACGGTCGCCGACAGGTGAGCGGCCCGGCGGATGTCGGCCGGGTCGGGCGAACGGCCGGCACCCAGCGTCGGCCGTTCCTCCGAACGTCCGAAGTAGACGTTCGTGCCGCCCAGGCGCACGCCCAGCGCGCCGGCCATCGCCGCCTCGCACTGACCGGCGTTCGGACTCGGATGGCGGCGACCGTCGCGGAACCAGGTCCACAGTGCTCGGACGACCGACCCGTCGACCGTGGGCGCGGCGGCGGCCGTCAACAACGCGGTCAGGCGGCTGGGCGCCAGGTTGGCCAGGTCATCGGCCCGGGCCGCGGCCGTGCCGAACCTTTCGTAGCGCGGCGAGCGGTGGCCCACCATGGCGTCCAGCGTGTTCACGGCGCGGTAGCCGACGAGCCCGGGCAGGCCGGCCAGGGCTCCCCAGACCAGCGGCGCCACGACCGCGTCCGAGGTGTTCTCGGCGACCGACTCCACCGTCGCGCGGGCCAGCCCGGCCGTGTCCAGGTTGGACGGATCGCGGCCGCAGAGATTGGGCAGCCGGCGCCGGGCCGCGTCGAGGTCGCCGGACCCGAGCGAGTCGGCCATGGCGGTCGCCTCGCGCCGCAGCGATGTGCCGCCGAGCACCGCCCAGGTCGCGGCGGCCGTCAGCGCCGCCCGGGCCACCGGCCGGCGACGGGTCAGCGCCGAGGCCACGACGGCGGCCAGCACGGGAAGGCCGACGGCGGTGGCGGCGTAGCGGGTGCCCGCGTCGACGGTGGGCGCGTACGTACGGCGTTCCAGCGCGGCCGCCATACGGCCGTAGCCGGCGACCGGATGCAACCGTCGCGGGTCGCCCAGCAACGCGTCGAGCGCGTACCCCGCCATCAACCCCACCGCGTCGGCCCACCTGGACGCGTCGGCCCGCCCCGCGCCCGCCCGCCTCACGACCACCCCTTCTCTGCGCCGATCATGGACTTAGGTCCATGATCGGCGCTATTTTCGGTCCCTAACTCCATGATCGTGGCTCCAGGCGTCGTGGGGATCTTGGACGTCACGTCGACGCCTCGACGACGCGGGCCGGCTCGAACAGACCGATGTCGTACGCGGTCCCGCCCGCGGTGAGCATGTCCACGATGATCTCGCCGACGACCGGGGCGAACTTGAAGCCGTGCCCGGAGAAGCCGCAGGCGACGACGACGCGGGGCTGTTCCGGATGCCAACCGAGGACGAAGTGACCGTCCGGGGTGAGCGTGTACAGGCATGGTTTCGAGCCGAGGTACGGTGCGGCGGCCAGTCCGGGCAGGCGGTCGCGCAGCCAGCCCCGCATCTCATCGATCTCCGCCGCGGAGGCCGCGGCGGCCCCCGCGTCGGGATCCACCTCCTCCGCACCGTCGTGGAAGGCTCCCTTGGTCTCACCGTCCACTGTGGGCAAGCCGTAGGCGATCCGGGAGCCGGCCTGCCAGATCCAGACGGGTAGCTCACCGATCCCATGACCCTCGACGCGCCAGTAGTGCTGAACCCGCCGCTCCACCCGCATCGGCACGACCAGTCGGGTCAGGCCCGGCGACCAGGAGCCGGGCGCCAGCACCAGCGCGTCGGCGTGCACCTCGCCGTCGCGGGTTGTCACGGTCACGCCGGTGTCGGTCGCGCTCCACCCCTCGACGGCGACACCGGTACGCAGCTCGGCACCGGCCGCGGCCGCCAACCGCAGATGCGCCGCGATCGCCCGCTCGGGCCGCACCAGGCCGGTCGTCTCATCGAATACGCCGATCTCGTCGTCGTCCGGCGCGAACGCCGGGAACCGGCGGCGTACCTCGGCCGCGTCCAGGACCTCGTGGGCCAGCCCGTGGGCCCGTGCCGTGGCGAGCGCGCCGGCCACCGGCAGCGTGTCGGGTCGGCCGAGCATCAGGCCACCGGTATTGGTGAGCAGCGTCTCGCCCGTGGCCGACTCGAGCTCGTGCCACAGTTCGTAGGCGCGGCGGACCAACGGCACGTACTCCGGGCCCTCCATGTAGGCGGTCCTGATGATCCGCGAGCCGCCGGCGTGCTCGCCGCGACCGTGCGGCGGACTGAAGCGGTCCAGCCCCACCACGCGCAGTCCACCGACGGCCAGCCGATAAGCGACGGCCGAGCCCATGCTCCCCAGCCCGACCACCGCCACATCCGCCCGCACCAGCGCAGCGTATGCCACTCATGTTCGGCCCTGGCAGTGCGTCCCTCGGATCAGCAACGCAACAGCCGCAACCCAACACGGATCCGGAGCCGGGCTCGTCTGGACTGACGAGCGCAGCGACGAAGGAGCGGAGCGAGGAGGGAAGACGAGGCAGAAAGGGCTCCGGATCCCGCGCGAGCGGAGCGAGCGCAACGAAGCACAGCGAGCGCAACGAAGCACAGTCCGGCGGAGGCCACCCACCTCCGCCGGACCGCGCGGAGGACCGTCAGGCTGGCACCGGCTGCCGCCCGCGCCGGCGACCTCGGGTCCCGCCCGACCCGCTGTCACCGCCGTCCTCCCCGTCGCCGTCGTCCTCGCCGGCACCGCCGGTGGTCGGGTCGAGGCCGGCCTGCTGCAGGATGGCGATCGCGTCGTGGTCGCCAGCCGCGGGGCCGCTCTCGTCGGTCAGGCCGAAGCCGGCCGACGCGTACTCGTCGACGGGGAAGTCGCTTCCCGGCGTGGGCAGGCTCTCGGCCACCTCGCCGTTGACCCGCGACTCCGAGTCCGCGTCCTCCACGACCGTGCCGAACGGCTCCGGCCGCCAGCGTTGGAACGTGCTGCGGCCGCGCGCCAGGTCATGCCCCACGGCGTCGGCCTCGATCTCGTACGCCAGACGCGTCTCGCCCTGCTCGGTCTTCCACTCCCGCGTGACGATGCGCCCGTGCACGACGACCGGGTCACCGGAGACGATCGACGCGTAGACGAACTCACCGAGCCGCCGCCAGCAGTTCACCCGTACCCGGAAACTCGGACCGTCCACCCACTGTTCCTTGTCGCGGTCGAACCGGCGGGCCCGCGAGGCGACCCGGAACGTCGCCACCAGCGCGTCGTTCTTGGTGATCCTCTTCTCCGGTGTGTTGAGCGCCGTCCCGACCACGGTGAGATTGGTATCGAACATCGTTCATCCTTGTCTGTGTTGCCACCAGGACTGGACCGGTCCGGCGACCAGCGTGCCCGCCCGAGACCGGCGGCGCCAGGCCCCTGTGGATGACGAGAGCCCCTGTGGACAGTCACCCACGCGGCGCCGCGATCTGCTAAGGCGTCAGGCCGGCACGAAGACCAGGGTGCCGTTCAGCCCGCCGAAGCCGAACGAGTTCGACAGGGCCGGCGCCGGTTGCCACTCCCGGACGGACGCCACGACGTCGATGTCGAACGACGGGTCGACCCGGACGGTGCCCATCGTCGGCGGGATCGCCCGATACCGGTACGACAGCGCCAGCGCGACCGCCTCGATGGCCCCGGCCGCGCCCAGCGAGTGTCCGGTCACGCCCTTCACGGACGTCACGGCCGGACGCCCGCCGGCGGCCCCGAACAGCTCGGCGATGACGGCCGCCTCGGCCGCGTCGTTGAGCTGGGTAGAGGTGCCGTGCGCGTTGATGTACGTCACCTCGCCCGGCGCCAGGCCGGCGTCGGCCAGCGCCAATCGCATGCAGGCCAACGCTCCGCGCCCGCGAGGGGCCGGCGCCGTGATGTGATAACCGTCCGCAGTGGACGCCGAGCCGGCCACCTCGGCGTACGGGCGGGCGCCCCGGGCCGCGGCCCGCGACGCCTCCTCGAGTACCAGCACGGCACCGCCCTCGGAGGCGCAGAACCCGTCCCGGTCGGCGTCGAAGGGCCGGGACACTCCGGAGGGCGACAGCGCCCGCATATTGGTGAACCCGGCGATGTTCGTGTCGGTCAGGCACGCCTCGGCCCCCCCGGCGACGGCGACGTCGCAGCGCCCGGCGGCGACCCACCGCGCCGCGTTCGCCACCGCGTGGGTACCCGTGGCACATGATGTCGCCACGGTCTCGCACGGCCCGTACAGCGACCACCGCATCGACACGGCCGCCGATCCGGCATTGGGCATCACCATGGGAATGGTCAGCGGTGACACGGCCCGCTGGCCCTTGTCCCGCAGGGTCATGGCCTGCCGCTCCCAGGAGAGCGCGCCGCCGATGCCGCTGCCGACCAGTACGCCGGCCCGCTCGGCCTCGACGTCGCGCAGCGGCCCCGTCGCGGTGATGTCGACGAGCAGTCCGGCATCGACCAGCGCCTCGGCCGACGCGGCCACCGCGAACTGAGCGAACCGGTCCAGCCGCCTCGCCTCCACCCGGGCCAGACCCCACCGTTGCGGGTCGAAGTCGACGACCGGCCGGGCCACCGCCGGCAGGACCGGCTTGGCCAGCCCGTCCCAGAACGCGGACGCGCTGTCGCCGCAGTTCGCCACGATGCCGACGCCGGTGACGACCACCCGGCGCCCGCCGCCTGACTCGATCATCACTACCTCCACTGGAGTACGGCGCTGTGCCTCCTGCGCTCAGTCCCTCGGCGACCGCCCACCGTTGTGGTCGGGCGCCGTAGCCTCGGGCCTTCGACTGCCCGAGCGTGCTCCCCAAGGGACGCCGCCGCGGGTACCGTCAATTCGTGGAGACAGACGTCCTGGGACCACCGTACGAAGTGAAACGGCTCACCCTCGAACCGGACGAAGAGGGCGAGGTGGTCGCGACACTCGTCCGACTGCGGTGTGGCGCGCCCACCAACCGGGCCGTGCTGTACGTGCACGGTTTCATCGATTACTTCTTCCAGACGCATCTGGCGGAGTTCTTCACTACCCGCGGATACGACTTCTACGCCCTCGACCTACGCAAATACGGCCGCAGCATGCTGTCGCACCAGACGCCGAATTACTGCGGCGACATCGCCGAGTACTTCACGGAGATCGACGAGGCGGTCCGAATCATTCGGGAGGAGGACGGGCACGACACGCTGCTCGTCAACGGCCACTCGACCGGCGGGCTGACCACGGCCCTGTGGGCGCACCGCGTCAGGGGTCGCGGAGTCCTGCAGGGCCTGTTCCTCAACAGCCCGTTCTTCGAGTTCAACACGCCGTGGTTCAGCCGTCGCGTCCTGGGCCCGCTGATCGAGCGGTTCGCCGGCCGACGGCCAATGGCGAAACTGCCGCAGAAGCTCGGCGCCACGTACGGCCTGAGCATCCACCGCGACCACCACGGCGAGTGGACCTACGACCTGGCCTGGAAACCGCTCAACGGGTATCCATTGTTCGCCGGCTGGGTACGCGCGATCCGGGTCGCCCATCGGAGTATCCAGTCTGGCCTGGACATCGACGTACCGATCCTGGTCGCCTGCTCGACCCGCAGCTACATCGGCCGATTCGCCGAAGCGGCCCACCACGCCGACTCGGTGCTCAACGTCGACCACATCGCCCGGTTCGCTGTCGGGTTGGGCAAGGACGTGACGCTCCTGCGCATCGAGGGCGGCAAGCACGACCTGACCTTGTCCCCGCCGGCCGCGCGCGAGCAGCTCTTCACGGAACTCGACGGATGGCTGCGGCGCACCATAGGGGTCGACGACGCGGCGCAGGCGCCACCGACTACCGGGTGAACCTGGCCCGCGGACCGGACCGGCCGTCGAACCCTTGGCGGCCGGTGGTCTCGCCCCGGGCGAACAGACCGGAGAACGTGTCGTTGGCCGAGGTCTCCGACCACGACGGGTAGCCGGGCGCGTCCCGCTCGTAGTCGCGCGACGAATGGCCCTGGTACGGCGGATTCGGCTCGTAGCCGGGCCCCGAGGCCCCGTAACCGGGTCCCGAATACGACGGGCGGGCTCCATACGGAGGCGGCGACACGCGGGGGGCGCTGGGCGGTGCCGAGGCCGGGTACGGCGCCGGGCTCACCGGGCGGTAGCTCGAGTAGGACCCGCCCGAGGTGGGGTACGGGTCGTCGCGGTACGGCGGCTTCGGCTGGTGCGAACGGGCGCCCCGCGAGAACGCGGGCTGCGGGTACCCCGGACTGACGGGCGCGCTCGAGCGGGCGCCCGAGTACGGCGTCGCCGAGTAGGGGACCGCCGAGCTCGGAACGGCGGAGTTCGGCATCGCGGAGCTCGGGATCGCGGAGCTCGGGATCGCGGAGCTGGGGAGGGCCGAGTAGGGCATCGCCGAGTACGGCACGGCCGACTGTGGCACCGCCGAGTACGGAGCCGCCGAATACGGAGCGGCCGAATACGGAGCGGCCGAGTACTGGGCCGAGTCGGCGACTCGAGCCTGGTCGGCCGGGCGAACCCGCTCCGCCGGGCGGGGCGGGTCGGGCAGGCGCGCCGCATGGGATCCCGGCCTCGGGCCACCCAACGGACCGGCGCCTCCCACCGGTGAGCCTCCCCGGGGCACGCCGCCACTGACGGGCGGCAGCGCGCCAACGCCGCTCATCGGGCCCGCGGCGCTCATGGGCGAGCCGCCGATCGGGCGTATCGCGCCGGTCGGCGGGGAGGTCGGCATCATCGGACCCGGCCGCGACATCGGCGACGGCGTCCTCGACGGCAACCCCTGCGGGGTCATCGGCGGCAACCCCTGCGGAGCCATCGAACCGGGACGGGGGCCGGTCGCGGGCGGCGGGGTTGGCACGCGGGGTGGCGGCAGGCTGGTGGCGGCCGGTCGCGGCACGTTCGCGGCCGCCGCGGGAAGCAGCGGTACGGGGGACGGTGCCGGACGTCCGGTCGGGGCTGGCCGTTCCACCGGCAGGTCAGCCGGCATCGCGGATGCCACCGGGACGCGCTCGCCGGGCCACGACGGGTGCTCCTGATACTGCCGTGGCGCACGGTCGGCCGAGTGCGGATGCGCGCCGGGACGCGACCCTTGCCGGGCCGGACGGTCGAACGGCTCCCAGGTGCCGCCCCGGCGGACCAGCAGTGTGCGCGTCAGCAGGTTCTCGTCGCCCGCGAAGAAGACACGGTCGACGGCGCGGCGGACCTTCTCCAAGCCCTGGGGGAGTTGGGATCCCGTGACAATCACGACATCCCGGGCAGGTACGCCCACGACCAGCTCGCCCGGAAGGGCACCCTGCAGGCGGCTCCAGAACTCGGTGGCGAGCAGCAGGCTCGACTCGAGACCATCGAACGAGAGCATGACCGAGGGGGGTTGCCCGTGGAACTGCGCGCGATCACGGGCGAGCATCTCGAGCTGTTCGAAGGCGGATCGCCGCAGCGTACGGGGGGTGAGCTCCATCTGCTCCATGTCGGCGTGGGTGACGACACGCCGCCCGAAAGGCGGGCCCAGGGAGTAGACGAGGGTAAGGTCTGCGCAGTACTCCTCGCGGACGGCGCCAGCGTCGAAGTTGGGGCTGTTGCCAGAGGCCAGGATGGGAATAAACGTGGCGCGCGTCACCTGCACAGAGGCAACCTAGCGGCAACCCGCCGAAGCCGAAAGCCCCGAGCGTGGTATGGGCGAATTGTCTGTGGAACCTTTTTCCGCCCTGAAACGTCGTCGGCCCGCGACGGTAGTCTGCCCGCAGGGCCCCAGTTCAGGCGCTCGTAGCTCAGTGGATAGAGCAACGGACTTCTAATCCGAAGGTCGCAGGTTCGAATCCTGCCGGGCGCACGTGTCCTGGCCTGCTTGACGCCCTGTCGTTCGCACTGGCCCCACCGGCTCAGCCGGCCGGCGTGTCGCGGTCGTTACGGCTGACTGGACCGCTTCGCTATGTAGTCCGGGTGATACGCACCGTCGTCCCTGTGGTGACGGCGGCACCGGTATCAATCACGCCGGACCTATTCGGCGTTCCGGGCCCTGGGCCGCCTTCACCGCCTCGGTACCGGAATCGCCCGGCGTCCATCCACGACCGTCGCCGTCAATCAGTGAAAGGGCGGGAAGGCGACCGCGGCCTGGCGCCCCCGCCGCCGATCGGTCCCAAGATCGCGTCGACTTTGCCAAAGGTGTCGCCTCAGGGGCGCGAATGACGACGACTTTGACAGAGTTGTCGCCTGGTCGGGCGGCCCGGGAGTGTCCACGATGTCGGGTTGCCGTTGGTGGCGAAGACGCGGTCCTGGGGAGCGATCAACCCGTTCTAGAATCGCGAGTGATGATCCGATCCGGCTTCCTTTCCGGTGTGGCCGTCGTAATGTTGGCCACCGGCTGCGGCGTGGCCGGAAGCGCGCCGTCAGCCAGCGGCACCGGGTCCGGCTCATCGGCTGGTGGTGGTCAGGTCAGGCCGCCCGCCGGCAAGGCGGCACTCGAGATCACGACCCAGATCGGTGAGCAGTGCCCCCATCTGCCACTCACCCCTGACCCGCGGTGTGATCCTCAACCGCGCGCGGACACGGGCTTCGCGGTCCGTTCCGTGGCTGGTGAGGTTGTTGCCGATGGGCGGTCGGATGGCGACGGGCGAGCTGTCGTGTTTGTTGGCGCCGGTACCTATGTGGTCCGGGGTGAACCGGTAGCGGGCTACCAGTTCACCCCGGAACGGCGGGTGACGGTCGACGCGGGAGCCAACGTCGCGGTGCCTCTGACGTACACCACGGGCATCCAGTAGCCGACCGGCCACCGCGCTACTTGCCGGTGCCTCCCTTCACGACGATCGTGACCTCGTCGGTGTTGTTGCCCGTCACCGGGTCCGGCGTCGAACTGGTGAGCGTCGCCGTGTTGGAAATCGTCCGTACGCTTCCCTGCGCCTGTGCCTCGATCACGAACTGGACGGTGGCGCCGGCCGGCAGTGTCGCCGCCGTGCACGTCACGGTGTGCGTGGTTTTTACATAGGTGCACTGCGGAGAGATGTACTGCACGACGAGCTTCTTCGAATCAAGCGGCAGCTTGTCCACCACCACGATGTTCTGCGCGTCCGACGGCCCGCCCGACCCGCAGGTCGGGGTCGGCGTCGACTGGGCGTCGCTCTCGCAGCCGGTGTTGTTGTGCACCGTCAGCGTGTAGATGACCGTTGGCGCCGGGTTGCCCGAACGTTGGGCGCCGGTCTTGTCCAGCCACAGCTCGGCCGAGGTCCGCACCGTCGTGGTCTGCGTGGCGGTGTTGTTGGCGCCGTTCGGGTCTGGCGTCGTGGAGGACACCGTTACCGAGTTCGTCAGGACCGTCCCATTGGGCACGGACGGCGCGACCAGCACCGTAAGAAACACCGACTTGGTCGTGGCCGGGTTCAATGCGCCGAGCGCGCAGACGACGGTGTCCGTCTGCACGAGGGTGCAGATGTTGTTGCCGTTGCCGTCTACGCCGCTGACATACGTCGTTCCGGCCGGCAGGGTGTCGGTGACCATGACGTTCTGGGCGGTCGACGGTCCGGCGTTACTGACCGTGATCGTGTACGTGATCTTGTTGCCGGCCAGCACCGGATCCGGTGAGTCGCCCTTGGTCACGGACAGGTTGGCCGACCCGGTCACGGTGGTGGAGACACTGTCCCGGACATCATCGTTATCCGGATCCGCCGTCGCACTGAATACGACCGCTTCGTTGAACAGGATGGTGCCCGGCACCACGTCCGGGGCCACGAACGCCACGATGGTCACTGTCGCGCTCGCGCCGCTGGCCATGTTGCCCAGGCCGCATCGCACGTCGCGCGCGGTCGGCTGGCCGTTGGTGCAGCTACCGGTGGACGGTGTCACCGACACGAAGCTGACCCCGGCCGGCAGGGTGTCATTGACGACCACATCATGGGCGACCGACGGGCCGCCGTTGGTCACCGTGATGACGTACTGCAACTGGGTACCGGCAACGACGTTCGCCGGACCGGTCTTGTCCAGACTCAGATCGGCCGATCCGATGAACTCGACCCGGCCGGTGGCCTGGTTGTTGCCCGTGTCGGGATCGGCCGTCGCGCTGGTCACCGTGGCCACATCGTTGACCTGGGCGACATCTGGGGCGGTGACGGTTACCCGCACGGTCGTACGGCCGCCGGCCGGCTCGGTACCGAGGTTGCAGGCGATGGTGATGCTGGTGACCAGACCTGAACTCGTCGGCGCGCATGAACCGGACGGGCTGGCCGAGACGCTGACAAGCTGGAACGGCGTGGCCGACGTGAGCACGTCCCTGAGCACCACCGCGGCCGCGTCCGATGGACCCAGGTTGTCGACGTGAATGTCGCAGTAGCCCTCACTGCCGGCCGGACCCGGCCGGTCGGGCTTACACACCTTGGTCACGGCGAGATCGGCCAGCGTCTTGACAGTCGTGACCGCGGTCGCCGTGTTGTTGCCCGGGTTGGGATCAAACTGGTTGGCCGCCGCCACCGTCGCGGTGTTGGTAATCGTCCCGGCCGGGAAGTTGGACGGGATGTCGACCTGAATGACGATCGGCACCGTCTGGCCCGGCAGCAACGACCCCAACGCACAGGCGAGGGTGCCGGCCGAGTTGGTGCACGACGGCACGCTGGACAGGAACGTGACGCCGGCCGGTAGCACGTCGGTGACCGTCACGGAGTTCGCCGTGTTGGGACCGTCGTTGGTGACGGAGATCGTGTAGGTCAGCTGCTGACCGGCGTACACCGGATCCGGTGAGTCCGACTTCGTGATCCGCAGGTCCGTCTGGTCGCACGACGTGAACTTGAAGGCTCCGATTCGCGTCTGTGAGTTGCCACCGTACTGCTGGGTGTACCAGAACGTGCACTCGTCCACCGGATCCACGTTCATCGAGCTGTAGTCGCCCCACCGGTCGGCACCCTGGGCGTTGGTACCGGTGAACATCGTCTGCTCCGGTTCGGGCATGCTGCCCAGGGGCGCGTCGACCAGCCGCCCGGTGTAGGCGATGGACGGGAACACGTTGTTTGCCGCGTCCACGATGCTGTACCCGAGGGCGATGTTGCCCTTGCCGTCCATCGCCGCCGAGCCCATCCAACGGTCCGCCGTGCCTGGAGCGTAGGTGCCCTGCTGATAGATGGACCAGCCTCCGCCGGCGTTGCGCAGCTCGTACCAGCGCGTACCGACCCGGTTGTTGCCGTCGGCGTCGACGGATGCCTGGACGGCGACCATGGACTGGTGCGCACCGAAGTTGCGGTACTGCACGCGATGCATCAGACGTCCAGGCAGCGCGTCGATTCGCTGTGTGGTGCCCGGCTGGGCGATGCAATCCCGGGCGGCCCCGTCGCCATCGACGTCGGTGCATCCGAGGTTGATGTCGAAGGGTGCCGTGTTGAGAGTGGTCGCCAGGGCGAAGGTGCTGTTGGCCGGGGTGGTCCAGTCGACGTGGAAGTCGTAGACGTCCAGCCCGTCCTGCGTGCCGCCCTGCCCGTTGTCCGCGTCACGCGACAGGACGAAGTGGTTGGGCTCGCCGGCGACCGGCGGGTTTACGCCGTCCCAGTCGCTCGGGAACATCCGTACCCGTCCGGCTGAGGAGACCCCGGCGCCGAGCGCTCCGGCACCCGAACCGAAGTACTGGAATGTGGCCGGGCTGCCGCTGACCATCGCGGCACGGTCGAAGACGTAGGCGCCAAGCGTGGTGCCCTCGAACGTCGACATGTACAGCCCATCCGGCCAGATGCCGAACTTCTCGTAATCGTGCGAGGCGGACAACCGGAATGAGTACGTGAAGAAGGCACCCGTGGGATCGGGAGTCCGCGAGTATGCGATGCACATGTCGAACGGCGCCGTCCTCGGGCTCGTGAACTGCGCGAGCATCCACCGGTCAACGGTCTGGTCATACAGGACGATCGGGTCGCCCGCGTTCTGCGTGTCGCAGCCGTTGTCATTGACCGCGTTCGAGGTCCACAGTGAGTTGATCGCGAACGGCCCGCCGCCCGCGGGAGACGTGCCGTCCTTGTTCCAGATCTGGAAGGTGGAATTGACCATCTGGACGTAGTGGCTGCGCCCGACATCGCCCACCGTGTCCGGAGGAAGCGCGCCGGTCTGGCCGGCGAACGGGGTGTTGACCGCCTTGAGGTCGTCGTTGACCGGCGCCTCATTGCTTTGAATCGCCGCGTCGGCGGCAGCGACGCCGCCGGACTGAGCGGCGGCCGTGTCAATGGTGGATGTCTTCGCCCGGTCCTGCCCGGTGGCCCGGGGCAGATCCCGGACCCTCTTGGAGATGCCCGCCTTGACCGGAGGCGCCGCATCGATCGAGCCTGGCTTTGCGGCCGGCTGCGCCGACGCGGCCGCCGGTGCCACGACAACCGACACGCCCATCCCGAGCACCGCGACGCCGACCACGGCACACAATCGTTGGAACAATTTGGAGCCCCCTGTCATGAGTCAAGCCGGCCACTGCGTCCCGTCGAGGTCAACGAGCCCGTGCGCGCCTGTAGGAGGGAGACAAGTTATCTCCAGACAAATAGCGGCGCTACCCGTCATCGCGACACGAGACCAAGACGAACAGCCGGCGACCCCTCTGAGAAACGGCGTTTCCGTCAGCAAATCCGACGCGGAGGATGGCGGGGCCTGTTATTCGGCAAACCGGTTTAGAGCCGCACACCGAAGTTTGAATCGTGCCGGCAGGACCGCGAGGCCCGTAATGGGCACGGCCGACCGGCGGCTGCCAACGTCCTGCCCGGTACACGGCAAGCACCGACCCCGTCCTGCCCTTGGCCGCGAGCGCTTCCTGCCCATGACCGTCGCCGCCCGCGTACCGGCAACCCTTGTGCCGACGACACCCGGCGTGGGCCGGCGAACGACGGCGGATCCGCCCGACTCATCAACCGCGACGCTCCGCCACCAGGGAAGTGTGCCGAGCGATGTGGGACCGGCCGGATCGGGCTTGACGCCCGCGAAGCCGTACCAATGGGACATCTCTGGGCCGGCTGGATCCATCATCCGGTCAGAGCTAGGGGTTTACCTCTTCCGCATTCGATTCCGGAAGGACAGGCTGAGGCCCTGGCCGTGCTCCGGTGTGAGTTGAGCGCGCGGCCGGGAGTCTTCGCTTTTTTGGGGGAGGAGAAACGCCCGTGCTCGACGGTTTTCGACAAAACAGATTAGTTCGACGTATCGGATCGGATCGCCGGTGGTGGTTGGCCGCCCTCACGGCCGTCGCTTTGGTTGTCGCCGTGGCGCCCTCGGGGGCCGCGGTGGCCGAGGCCTCGGATCGTCCGATCAAACGGCCGAAGCCGGCGGCGGGCAACAACGCCGGGAGGCCCGGCGAGAAGACGTTCGCCACGCAGGTGACCCAGGCCCGGTTGGCGCCGTACGGGTCGGTGGCGCCAGGTGAGTACAGCGAGGCCTTGGCCCAGTTGAAGGGCCTGCCCAGCACGTTCGCGCCCTGGTTCGAGGTGACCGACCAGGCCTACGACGCCGACGACCCGAACTACCGCGACCCGGTGTTCTCCAACTCGGGTGGCGGTTGGGGCAACGTGGCCGGCCGGGTCACCGGGCTTACCGCCGGCAACGGGTACATGTTCGCCGGCGGCGCGAATGGCGGAGTCTTCCGCAGGAAGGCCGCCGGCGGCTCGTGGCAGCCGATCTCCGACCGGATCCTTTCGCTGTCGACCGGTGATCTCGTCTACGACGCGGCCGCCGACACGCTGTGGTACGCCACGGGCGAGGCCAACACCGGCGGCACCACGTACGCCGGCGCCGGGGTCTACGCGCTGCGCAACCCGCGTTTCAACACGTTCACCCAGGCCAACCGGGTGGGTGGTGACGAGCTGGAATCCCGCGGTATCAACCAGATCAAGTTCGATGGGGCCGGCCGCATCTACGCCGCCACGACCCGGGGCCTGTGGCGGCACTCGACGAGTCCCGCGGCGCACAGCCAGCCCTGGGAGCTTGTCCTGATGCCGAACCCGGCGTCCGACACCGACATCACCAAGCCGTACGACAACATCGTCAACGACGTGGCCGTCCAGCCCGGGACGAACGGGCAGGTGCTGATGGCCAACGCGGCGTGGCGATCCGGAGCGGCGTACAACGGGTTCTATCTGTCCACAACGGGCGGTGGTCCCGGCAGCTTCGTGAAGACGCCGCTGACCGGCGACGTGAACAACGCCGACGTCGGTAACGCCGAGTTCTCCGTCTCCCCGGACGGGTCCCGGTACGCGATGGTGCTCGAGGCGCCCTCGATCGTGGCCCTGCAGGGCGTGTTCACATCGAGCAGCCTTCTCGGCCCGTGGACCCTCGTCGCGGACTCGCTGAAGCTGGAGAACTCCGGCTCGGCGATCGGCGCGGATCAGGGTTATCCGCCGGGCGTGCAGGCCTGGTACAACAACTTCATCGAGATCGACGCGGCCAACCCGAACCACGTCTTCCTCGGCTTGGAGGAGGTCTACGAGACCGAGGACGGCGGGGCGACCTGGAAGACCATCGGGCCGTACTGGAACTTCGGGTTCGACTGCTTCGACCCGTCCCAGCCCAACGGCGGCTGCCCGGCTACCACCCACCCGGACCAGCACTCGATCGCCATCTCCGGCGGCAGGGTCTTCATCGGCAACGACGGTGGCGTGTACTCGCGCCCGTCCTCACCGTCGGCCAGCCAGGAGAACGCCGAAGGCCATGCCACCGACTGGACCAACCACAACAACGGACTGCACACGCTGCAGTACTACTCGGTCGGCACCGGCCGTGACCCGGCCCGGCGGGGCTTCACGGTCGCCGGCGGCCTCCAGGACAATGGCGGCTCGCTGCTCCGGGCCGGCGCCAACAAGATGGTCAGCCCGTTCGGCGGCGACGGTGGCGACATCATCGTCAACCCGCGCAACGGCTGCCAGATTCTCGACGAGTACGTGTTCCTGGCGCTGTGGATGACGAAGAACTGCGGTCAGACCGACGGCTCGGTCAGCGCCGTCTTCGACATCACCGTGCCCGACATCAACGCCCGCTTCACCGCCCCGTTCCGGGTGGTGCGCGGGTCGAAGAACATCGCTGACGCGGCGAGCGAACGGTTCGTCGCCGGCGGAAACTCGTTCTGGCGCCACGACTACGGCTTCGCCTACACGCCGGAGCAGGCCGACGCCGACGCGGACAACGGATGGACCAGTCTGTACACACTGGACGACACCGGGGCCCGGCTGATCGTCGGCCTGGACGCCGTGGCCGATCCAGCCGCGCCGGCCGATCCGTCCAAGGACACCTACATCGCGTCCTGGTGCGGCCAGTCCAACTGCAACAGCGCCGGCTTCACCCGCGGCGTGGCCACCAACTGGGGCGGCACCTGGACC